>Ga0164295_10001808_pt1 | contig 17724 bp, 14 predicted proteins | sample GEODES006metaG_FD_111798 | JGI IMG/M metagenome (GOLD analysis project Ga0164295, IMG submission 111798) | Oligotrophic lake water microbial communities from Sparkling Lake, Wisconsin, USA - GEODES006 metaG | ecosystem: Environmental > Aquatic > Freshwater > Lake | place: USA: Sparkling Lake... | reverse complement strand
GGTTTTTGGCGGCCCTGGGCAGCCCGGCTCAGCCGATTCCCAGCGCCCCCCGGGCGGCCGCCACAAACTCCCGCACCCGCTCGGCGTCCTTGCGTCCGGGGGCCAGTTCGACGCCGCTGGCGGTGTCGACGGCGTGCAGGCCGGTGGCCCGGATCGCCGCGGCCACATTCTGCGGTGTGAGGCCACCGGCCAGGGCCATGGGGATCCCCAGTCCGCCACTGGCAACCAGCAGCGACCAGTCGACCACCGCCCCGGTGCCCCCCAGTTGCCCGGCCGGGGTCGCCCGCTCCACTGCAGCATCACAAATTCCCATGGCGGGGCAATTCCCCCCCGTCGCAGCCGCCTCGAGCCAAGCGCGGGCAGCCGCCAGTCCGTCACTGGCGGGAGGGCCCTGCAGGCGCACGGCTCGGATGATCGGCACGCCCCCGAGTTCTCCGCAGAGACTCGGCGGATCCCACACCAGCGGCTCGCCGTCAGAACCTGTCGGCTGAAGATGGCCGTGCAGTTGGACCGCCCCGAGGCCGACGCCGGCCACGACGCGCAGAATGTCAGCGGCCGGGCTGCCGGCAAACACGCCCACCCGCAGCACGCCGGCAGGGATCGCTGCGGCCACGTCTTGCGCGGCTGCCAGCGTGAGCCTCCGCGGCGAACCGGCAACAAAATTGAGTCCGATGCAATCGGCACCGGCCTCCGCGACAAGGCGGGCGTCGGCCGCAGTGGTCACGCCGCAAATCTTGATCTGAAACATGCCAGGTCCACCTGCCCTGCGACAGGGGTTTCGTATGCGGTCGTGGGAACGCCCAAGTGCGAGCCGAAGCGACCAAATGTAGCACACCACCCCTGGGTAGTTCCTGCGCCTCACAGCCGGCGCAACCGGCCCAACGGCGCCAGGCCTCCCGATCGGGAAAGTTGCCGTCTGGGCCCTCGCGGTACAGGAGTGGGGAGCCGTTGGTCGAAAGAGACAGTGGCTGAGGGCGCGTGGCGTCCCAGCGGCATCCCGCCCTTCAATGGAAGCACACCCGCCGATGATCGCACCTCGCCGCCATCCGTCCAGCCGCCCCTTCCTCGCGGCGCCACGTGTCGAGTTTTACCACCCGGCACAAGGAATCGATGCGGCGGTGCACGGGCTCGATCGGGCCATCCGCCGTGCTGAGGGGATTGGCCTGGTGGTGGGGCCGCCGGGAACCGGCAAGTCGCTGTTGTTGGCGAAGTTGGCCGAAAGCGTGCGCGACGACTTTGATGTGGCGATGCTCTCCGGCGCCCGGATCTGCACCCGCCGCGCGCTGTGGCAGGCCATCCTCGCGGAAATCGGTGAGCCCTACCGTGGGATCGAGGAGGGGGAACTGAGAATCGGCGTGGTGGAACGCATCCGCGGTTTGGCCGCCGCCGGCTCGGGTCTGGTGGTGTTGGTCGACGAAGCCCCCACCCTCCCCACCCGGCTGATTGAAGAGCTGCGCCTGCTGACCAACATCCCCACGCCGCTGCCGGCGGTGCATGTTGTGCTCTGTGGAACGGCAGAGCTGGAGGAGATCCTCGCCGCCGCCAGGATGGAGAGCCTCGCGCAGCGCATCGGGGCGAGGTTCTATCTGGAGCCGCTCGACCACGCAGAAACGATTCTCTACGTGCGCACGCAGATGAAGTCGGCCGGTATGGAGTGGGAGGCTGTCTTCGAACGCGGTTGCGACGACGCCGTCTTCACGGTGACTGACGGCGTGCCGAGGCTCATCAACCAGGTCTGCGACATGGCGCTTGTGTACCTGGCGGAGAAGGGGGGGCGGCGGGTGTTGCCGGGCGACATCGCCCGGGCCTGGCGGGAGATTCAGCGGCTGCCCGCGCCGGCTTCGCTTGGACACGTGGAAGCGGAACCCTCCAGCCCACCCTCCGCTCCAGAGGTTGTTGCTGACCGCCTCTGGCACGAAGGCCACGATGCTGCCGGGGAGCGGATCGATGCAGGTCTGGCCCGACTGACGGGGGATGGGGGGATCGTGGAATTCGGTTCGTTTGAATCGGCCGAAATGGAAGAGGGACATGGTGACGACACGCTTCTTGAAGAGGCGGATGCACCTGCTGGCTGGCTCCCGCGCGTGGCGCATCCCTCTGTGGCCGAACGCGAACTGCCGCGTCCGGCGCAGCCGGTGGCCGATCCCTGCCCGTGGAGCGGGCCTGATGTCGAGCTGGTGTTCGATCCTGCCGCCGATCCATTCGCCGACTACTTCGCCGATCAGGAGCGGACGGTGGAACGCTGTGTGGTGCGCGGGCCGAGCGATTTTGGTGGCCGCCGCCATGTCTCCAGCCGGGAGGGAGCCACGCTCGGCGGGCAACTGCATGCCATTGTGCCGGCTGCAGAACAGGTTCCCCCGCTGGTGGCAGCCCGCGATGCCGACGAAGTTCCCGACGATGCCGACATGGTGGTGATCGAGGAGGATCTGTGCGATCCGATCAGCGGAGCGGATCGATCGGTGTTCCCGGTGCGTGTGGGGGATTACCGCAGCCTGTTTGCCCGCCTGCGACGCGGGGAAAGCTCCCGGTGATCGGCCGGCAATCGCCTGCAGCAGAGCAGGCACTGCACACCTCTGGAGGCCGCGCCGTGACATGCTCCGCCGGAGGCAGCAGAATGGAGATTGTGTTGCCCCTCCAGCCAACCGCCGACGCCTCGCCAACTCCGCTGCATGGCGGCGCGCACGACAGCCGTTCGTCAGACCTCTGGCCCGCCGGGCGGGTGCTGGTGGTGGCGGCCACCTATAACGAGGTCGACAACATTGCCCCCCTCACGGCCGCGGTCTTGGCGGCGTCTCCCGCCGCTCAGATGCTGGTGGTCGACGACGCCTCTCCCGACGGCACCGGTGAAGTAGCGCTCAAGCTGGCTGAGGAGAATCCCCGCCTGCATGTGCTGGTCCGACGGGGGCGGCGGGGGCTGGGCAGCGCCATTCTGGAGGGGTTTTCCGTTGCCGCGGCCCACGGATTCGCGGTGGCGGTGAACATGGATGCTGATTTCAGCCACGATCCTGCCGACATCGATCGGTTGCTGGCGGCGCTGGAGCCGGCGGGCGGGCGGGCGGCGGATGTGGCGATCGGCTCGCGCCGCGTGCCCGGTGGCCGCGTGGTCGGTTGGCCATTGTCGCGGCGCATCACCAGCGCTCTTGTGGGCTGGTTCACCCGCTGCGTGCTGTGCGTGCCGGTTCGCGATCCGTCGAGTGGCTTTCGGGCCGTGCGGCTCGGCATCATGCAGCGACTACCGCGAAAATTCTCTTCTGGCTACGCCTTTTTTGAAGACCTGCTGTGGCATACCCATCGCGCCGGCGGCCTGATCGTGGAAGTGCCGATCACATTCACCGATCGCGTCCGCGGTTCGAGCAAGGCCGGACTGCAGGCCGCGCTGGCGGGGATACGTGATCTGTTGCGGTTGGCCGCGGCCACATGGCTGCCAGGCCACCCCTTGCGGCGCCCCATCCACAAGTGATCTCGCTCACGGGAAGGGGCTCGGCTTAAAGGGAGCCACTGGCTGAGCGGGGGCCTGCGATGGCGGCTGACCGGGAGCCTGTGCGGGAACAGCAGCGTTTGGATCGGGCAACTCCCCGAGCGCCACGGCGAGGCTCTCCTTGGAATCTTTGAGGTCAGGATTGATCGCGAGGGCCTTGCGGAACATGGCGATCGCATTCTCTTTGTCCCCCGCCTTAAAGTAGACGACCCCGCAGTTATTCATGATGGGAGCGTTGCCCGGTTCCTGCTCAAGGATCTTCAGGTATTGGGTGATGGCTTCGGGGAAGCGCCCCTGCGACGAGAGTGCATTGGCGAGGTTGATCCGCAACATCGGCACATGAGGCGTGGCTTCGGTGGCGGCGTAATATTCCTTGATGGCCTCGTCGATCTTGCCCCGCGCGGCCAGCACAGTGCCCAGATTGTTATGCGTTTCCCCGAGATCGGGGCGCAGCCGAGTCGAGTTGGTGAAATGATAGAAGGCGGCATCGATGTCGCCCTTGGCATATTTTTTGGCGCCGAGCCTGTTGTGGGCCTGCCACGCGTCGTGATTGGATGCCAGGGTATGTGCCCAGAGGTTTTCTTCGTTGGCCCACGCGTGCGAATAGCGGAACGTGCCGATCGCCAAGCAGGCGATGATGGCCGTCGCCAGCCCCACAGCCAGCGGTTTGACAACTGAGTTGGCCCGGTCGTACCAAGTCGCCGCGGCAGCGCATCCCAGGGCGATGATCGAGATCATCGGCAGGTAGACAAAGTGGTCTGCCACCCATGTGATCCGCATGTAGGAGATCGTGACAAACCCCAGGATTGGCAGCAGCATCAGCACGAAGAACCCCATGGCAAAGATGATATGCCTGCCCCAGGTCGCCCGATTGATCCAGCACCAGGCCGCCGCCGCAGCGAGAATGGGCCACGGGAGAAACTGCCAGAGCTTGGGAGGATCAACCTCCCAGCGGGGATAGATCGTCAGCAGGCCGACCGGCAGGGTTACCTTCCACAGATAGAACAGGATCGCCATGCCGGCTGTGGCGATGCGTGACGCCACGCCCCCCACGGGGATCGTTTCCTGGCCGATGGCCCGCGCGTGCTGAAAGCGGATCGTCACGATCCCCAACACCAGCGAGATCAGAAAGAAGGGGGCGGCCCGGAGAATGTCGCGCGGCGTGATCGTGCCCCGCTTCCACCAGACGTAAAGCAGGATCACCACAGGAAACATCACGACTGCCGTTTTGGCGAACATCGAGAGCAGAAAGAACACCAGCGAGAGGATGTAGTTGATGTGGTTGGGGGTGCCCGCCTTTTCAGGATCCTCTGAACGGACAAAAAAAATGGCCGAAAGGAGAAAGAGCGGTTGGGAAAGCGTGTTTTTCAATTCCGATACCCAAGCCACCGACTCCACGCAGACCGGATGGATGGCAAAGACGAGCCCCGCCAGCCAGGCACCGGGAAGTTCCATCTCCTCCAGCAGCCACCACAGCAGCAGGGCGGCGAGGGCATGCAGCACGATGTTGACTGCGTGGTAGCCGTAGGTGTTTGGGCCGAAGGCATGCCACTCCAGCCAGAAGGCTGTGGCACTCAGCGGGAAGTAGTCGGCCCCGGGCGGATTCACCCAGATGTTCTGAAACGAGAAGGGCGCCTGCGCCACGGCGTTGGCCGTGATCGACTGATCGTCATCCCACAGCCAGTCGCCATAGTAGGACGGCGAGTAGGCCCACAGCGCAGCGAAGAGGATCACCGCGGCGTGGAGCAGGAAATCCTGCCAGCGGGATGCCCGGTGCTCGGCGCTTTCGCCAGCGGACAAGACTGTTGATGCGGAGAGAGGGGGCCGGGGAGCAGGGGGTGTGTCGGCCTTTTTCATAAGTCTGCAGAGGGGATCGCGGAAAGATGCCAGAGGCCGGTTTCCGTTGGAACCAGCGAACCCCGGGCAGAGAAACCACGATACCCGGCCTGGGACGCTTTGCGAAGGGAACCGGCCCAACCCACAGGCACTCCTCAGAAAACAGCCCGACACACAGACCGACAGGGGCTGCTCACCTGCCTGTTGCCCGCGCAGCCAGGAGCGCCTCTAGGGCCGCGGCCGTTCTGTGATCCATCGCCAAGCCAGCCACCCGCTGGTCGGGATTGGCCAGCCGCGGGTCGATGGCGAGCGCCTTCTCCAGCATCTCCTGCGCCGCGGCGGCCTGGCCTGAATCGGCGAGGATCAGCGCGAGGCAGAGCCAGTGGTCTGCTGCGGTTCCGGCGGTCAGCGAGATGGCCTTCCGGGCGGCCTGTTCCGCTTCCGGAAGACGGCCCGCTTCCCAGAGCGATTCGGCCAGACCTCCCTGGGCAGTGGGGGAGGTGGGGTTTTTTTGGGCTGTGTCTTCCCACAGGGCCAGCGGACTCGACCACACCCGCTGCCGCCACACGCAACTGGCCGCCAACAGGGGCAGGAGCAGTATGGCGGTAAGGCAGGCGGCTTTTCGCGTGCGGCTCTGCTGAGCGATTCTCGGTGCTTCGAGCAGGCAGGCCATGGCCAGCGCCACGCCGGCCAGTGGCAGATAGAGATAGCGGTCGGCGGCGGCCCGGTAGATCGGCACCAGATTGCAAACGGGGAGCAGCGGCAGCAGCACCAAGCCTATTGCGAACGCCATTCTCCTGTCGCGGTACGCCGCCCAGCCGACACCAGCCACCAGCGGCAGCAGGATCGAAAGCGCCACCGGCGCTGGCAGATGAGCGATGGAATACGCGCCGTAGTCGGCCGAGAGATTGGCTGGCCAGACCACCAGCTGCGCATAGAGCGCGAGGATGCGCGGCTGAATCTCCAGCGCCGCCGCGAGTGAGCCGCCAAGATAGGTCGGCTTGAATGTGAAGATCACCGATTCAGGCGCCAGCCAGAACCGGGCGGCAAGGAAGCAGGCCACCAGCAGCAGTCCCCCCCCAACTGCCACCGGCCAGAATCGATCGGCCCGCCAGTTGCGGCCGCCCAACAGGCCCACAAGGCCGAGCGCAAGCGGTGCCGCCACGCCCGATTCCTTGCTCGCCACGCTCAAAAAACAGCAGGCCGCGCAGACGCCTGCCCGGCGGGGATCGAGGCTTGCGGCGCCGGCCTGCAGATGCCCGAGCGCCAACACGAGGGCTCCCAGCGTGAACAGCGCCACCAGCAGATCCTCACGGAAGCATGGTTCGCAAACCGCCTCCGTCACCAGCGGATGCACGGCGAAGAACAGTCCTCCCAGCCAGGCGGTTGTATCGGGCCAGCCCGGAGCAAGGGGGCCCGGGGGGGGCGTGGCAGCCTCTGCGCCGGAGAGCTGCAGCGACCCTGCCCGGCGGATCAGCAGCCACACCAGCAGCGTGTTCACCGTATGGATGAGCACGCTGGTGAGGTGGTAGCCGAAGGGCTGCCGCCCCCATCCGGCAGCATCGAGCATCAGGGAGGCGAGTTGGACGGGCCGATTGCCGTCGAGCACATCCATCCCCAGCACCTGCAGCGTGAGCACCGGCAGCCAGTGCGAGCCATCGTGCACAAAGGGGTCGGTGAGGATCTGCATCCGGGCGTCGTAGACAAACCCCGACCACAGCGTGGGGAGGAAGACCACCAAAGTGATCCCCGCCAAGACGGCTCCCTGCAGCGTGACCGGCGGGGTGGTCAGTGGCGGAGGCAGGGGGGGACCAGGGGTGTCGTGGAGTGCGTGCATGGAGGTGCCGGGGCCCACCGGGAAATTCGAGAACCACCGTGACGGTCAGGGGGCTGGCGGGGAGGGGATGGGCTGGGCGTAGGAAACGGTCGCCGCAGCCACCAACCTGGCAAACTCCGGCAATTTCGAACGCTCCGCCAGGCCCTTCACCGCCTCCATCAGGCCGAGGGCCTGCTGGGAATAGCCCTTGGCCACAAAGGCATCGGCCATGCCCCGCAGGGTGGCGATGGCCGCCTCGGTTTCACCACGCTGCAACAGCGGTTGCGCGACGAGGGCATATTCGGCGACTGGATCAACGATGATCAGCCCCTGAAACGCCGGCATATATCCCCGGTTTTGGCTCGCTGCTGACTGGGTGATGTAGTCAACCATCGCGCGGGTAAATTCCGGCGCCACAGCACCAGCATTCCCCCCGGTCTGCGAGGCCATCAAGCGGGCCCGCAGGCTGCGGGCGAGGTAGAAGTCAGGGGCGTCAGTCAGCGATGCCGAGAGTTCCTCCAAGGCCTCCGATTGGCGCCCCTGATCGACCAGTTTGCGAGCGGAGTAGAAGTGGCGGATGGCTGAGGGGGGAGTGGCATTGGTGCCGAAGGCGACCCCTACCCAGCAGCCCCATGCGACCAGAAGCAGGCAGAGGCAGTCGAAGGCTCTCCGCAGGCCCGGTTGCGGGGCAAGGAGTGTCCGCACCTGCGACCAGACGAAGAAGCTCGAGAGCAGGAGTAACCCAACGAAATCGACCATATACCGGATGACTGGGATGGCCATGACCGGCAGCAGCAGCACCATCAGCACGCCGGCGCCGAAGATCACAGCCAGGCGCAGGGCATCGAGGTGGAGGCTGGCCCTGAAGGGCTTCAGGCAGAGCAGAGCCAGGCCGATTCCAGCGAGCAGGATCAGGGGGGCCGTAAAAACTCCCCCGATCTCCGGTTCGCCGAAGCTGGTTCCCAAGGGGAGGTGGACCCAAGGGAAGTTCTGGTCAACGATGCCGGGGGTGAACAAAAACCGCCACAGCCGTTCCGGATAAGTGTCGAGTCTGAAGTAGATATACGTTCGCGGATGCATGGCTTGGAGTTGAAATCGCTGACCAAATTCCAAGGGGTTGTCAAACCTCAGGTAGTTGAAGAACAGGATGGCCAGAATGCAGATGGCATATGGGGCGATTATTCCCGCGATTGTGCGCAGGAATCGTGCGCTCATGGGGGGATGTTCCTGAGCGCGAGCATGCCACCAAGCTGCGGCCAGCAGGATGGGGCCGAGAACGATGTATGTGGGCCGGGATCCGACCGCCAGCCCAGCACAGAGGCTCGCGACCGCAAGCCACCGGCCGGCATGGACAGTGGGCATAAGAACGCTCGACAAGGCAAGGGCCAAAAAGGTCATGGAGAGGAAGTAACCGCAGGAAATCGCGACCTCGTAGAAGTCTGGCCGAACGAGCAGGAACGGTCCGGCGTTGCCCAGCCCGAGGGCGGCGATGCCCGCGAGAGTGAGCCAGCGAGGACTTGCAGGCTGGGAGTGACGCAGCAGGATCCCAAGGGCCCAGGTGGCTGCAATCAGCCCTCCACACAAGAAGAGCCAGACGGCGTGCGACTGACTGACATCGACTCCCAGCAGCGCTTTGGCAGGGGCGAAAAGGAGCAAGGCCGGTGATACACCGTGGTAGAGGTAGTATTTCCCTTTGTAAAGGGTGAGGTCGTGGAGGCGGTAGGGCCCGTTTTGAGCAGGATCGTAGGGGTCGGCCAGCGCCAGCAGCGCCGGGGAGGGCTGTTCCAGAAGTGAAAGGCTGCCCGCGAGAAAGCTGTCGGCGAGGAGGTTGTAGTAGCGGTTCTGCGGGAGTATCTCCAGCGGGACCACAATGCTGCCCAGATAGAGGGCAATCAGGAAGACAAGGGCCCATGCCTGCCACCCGGCAGGGCCGCCAATCTTCTCCACACGCTGCAACTGGTCCATGACCCAGAGAAGCGATCGACTGACAGGATCCTGCTCCTCACTTGGGAGCTGGGGAATTCCCGCGGGCGCACCAGTTGGAGTGCCGGTCGCACGGTCGGGGCGGCGGGGAGTCCGATTCGGGCGAGGGGGCATGGTGGCTACGAAACGGTGGACAGATGGGATTGACTTGTGGCAGCGCCGCTCTCCGGCATTCAAGCGGCCACTCAATCCTACTGGATCGATTCGGAAACAAAACCCGCCCCCAAACGGAATTGGGAGGCGTCAGGTTGTCCGAATCGTGTGCACTGACGTCTGCTGTCAAGGCCTTGGTCTCGATCGAGCGATCCGTTCAGTCAAGTCCGCCGGCAGGCCGGGGTGGAGGGCTGGCTCGGACCGCTGACCGGAGCCACAGCGTTTTTTATGCGCTGGGCGAGGACTCGCCTGCTGCACATCTGCCTTGAATAAAAGGTCGGAAAGCTTCTGCAGAGCGCGCCCGTGGCGGTCCGGGGGAAAAGTCTTCCATGCACCTCTGGATTGCAGACAGTCCACTCGGTCGCCCGGTGGAAAAGCCGTGGTTTTCCACGTTCGGCGGGCATCGCATCCAGCGATGCTGCACTTTATCCACAACCTGCTAACGAGTCATCTCGTTGAAAAAGGAGGGGCGGTATAATAGTCTTCTGGTTCCCCTGTCCGGCCGGGGAAAAGTTCATTCCCGATCCTTTTTTACTCGGTCGATCGGTGGAAATGCCAATGGTTTTCACGGTCGACGGGTATCGCATCCAGCGATGCTGCACTGCATCCGCAGTCTGTGAGCCTGTGGAATCTGCCGAATAGTTTTTTGTTATGAGAGGTGTATCGGATGTGTGCTCGGGACGTCAATTTGTTCAAGTGGCCAAAAGTTCCGCCGATTTTAAGCGCTGCGGAAGAAGAGGCGCGCGAAAAGTATATGCTTTTATGGCACGAGCAACTGCCTCAGAGGTTCGCGGCGCTCGAGAGATTCAATCACGGATATGTTGCGAGCCTTCCTCGTAAGAAGGACAGTAAGACTCTCGAAATTGGTGCCGGGATTGGAGGGCATCTGGAGTTTGAGGATTTGGCGTCTCAGGAATACCACGTCATGGAGTACCGCGAGCAATTCTGCAAGGAGTTGGAAAAAAAACATCCCGCCAGGCTTGTCTCTCAGGGCGACATTCACGCCAGACAGAGCTGGGCAGACGGCTATTTTGACAGGATCGTGGCCATCCACGTGCTGGAGCATCTGGTCGATCTCCCCAAGGCGCTGGCCGAAATCTCACGCCTCCTGGACTCGCAGGGTGTCTTTGACTTCGTGATCCCCTGTGAAGGGGGCGTGGCGCACACGCTGGGGAGGAAGGTGACTGCAGAGCGATTGTTCAGGAAGAACTTCGGGATGGATTTCACGAATATATGTAAGAATGAACACGTGAATACGTTTCGGGAAATAATGTATTTGATAAAGAAGCAGTTTGAGGTCACGCACTCAAGCTACTTTCCTCTCAAGGTGCCCCTGCACGACCTGAATCTTGTGGCGGGTTTTCGGGTGAAGAAAAGAAGGGCCGGAGCGAGTCTTTAGGAAACAGGCTGTTGGCAGGCTGTGGATCGAGTGACTCGCCGCTCAATGCGGCGGTGGGCGACCCTAGCAGGCTGCGGATAAAATCACCCATCGCTGGATACGATGCCAGTTGACCGTGGAAAACAGCGGCTTTTTCATCCGTCGACTTCTTTGAAAAAAGTCTCTGGATGGCTTTTTCCACAGCCAACCAGGAAACACCAGTCGGGACTTCGACGGTGACGGTTTGTGCGGTCGACCGAGTGGGCAGTCTGCGTTCCAGAGGGTCATGGAGGACTTTTTTCGCGGACAGCTCACGGGGGAGTCACGGCGGGGCTTGTGGAGCGGAGACTCCTCAGGAGGCATGCATGCAGGCGACGGGGGCGAATCCACACCCTCTTGGTTTCCGTCGGGTGAGCCCGGCGAAAAGGATCGTTTTCGCAGTGATTCGCACGTTGGTTTGCTGCAGGTGCAGGAATTGTGCAAAATCGCTCCCGGCGGTCTGTGGACGGCTTCCGGCTGAGATTGCTGGGGGGCGGCCGCGGCGCACAGGCAGGCGTTTTTTTTCAGGAGCGGGCGGAAGAGTACGGCCGGCAGTTCGGCCGGAGTGAACCGCGATATCTGCGCCGGGATGCCGGCGTTCCCATTCAGCGGAAGAAATTCAACGTCGCTTTTTCGGAGAGCGTTGCTGGGGCGACGAGCGGTTGTTTTGCCTGGATTCCCTGAAAGACCGCACACGCATGACAACTCCACCTCCTGCTTCCAAGGGCCTGCCTGCAAGCAGTTCGATGCCTGTGGAGTGGCCGGAATTCCGGTCGTTGCCCTGCCCTGTCTGCCGGGAACGCCGCGTCCACTATGCGTTTTCCGTTGAGGGCACGCGGGTTCTGGCCTGTTCCGATTGCGGCTTCACGTTTCGGGCCCAACCCAGCCAGACCCTCGTGCAGGCTCTGCCGGCATTTCGTGCCTTTGTGGAACGGATGGGCGGGGAGCAGGCTCTGCTGCAGAAGTTGTGTTCAAAAACCGATCATTTCGAGCAGATCAGGTGTGTTGACTGGTCAGGGCCCGAGCCGCACTTTCTGCCGGCCGCCACGGCGCTTCGTGGCGACTCGCCCGGTGCGGGTAAGGGGGGTGGTGGCAGGGCCGTCAATCTTTCTGTGGGGCAGTTGGACGGCCTCAATGATCCGGTCGCTTCGCTGCGCGGCCTGCGTGCTGCCTTGCTGGCGCGAGGCGAATCGATCGCGATGGTGTTCTCTGATATGCGGCATGCTGGCGGGCTTTCCGCGGAGAGTTTGGCCTCGGGTCAGATGGCCGGGCGGGAAGCCTATCTCGATACGCAGGCGGTGTTGACGCTGTTGTTCCTCAGTGGTTTTCGTGTGCAAAGAGTGTGTCATCTCCATGCGAGGGTCTCGCTTGAGGAGGTGGTTGCCGATGGTGGACGCTGCTTTCAGGCGGCCCGCTGGGCGCTGCTTGCGGCGCAGGTTTTGCCTGCGGTGATCAGGCGGGCAGTGACGACGACGGCGCGGCTGATCGATACGGTGGTGATTGCCGAGCCGAGGAAAACCGAACGCCCGGTGGTGTCGGTCGTCGTGCCGGTCTTCAACGAGGCACCCACGGTCTCCGCCGTGCTCGATGCGGTGCTGTGCGTTTCCTTTGCCGATGCGGACGTTGAAGTGATCGTGGTGGAGAGCAATTCCACCGATGGATCGCGAGAAATCGTGCAACGGTACGCCGACCACCCGCGGGTCACCTGCGTGTTTGAGGAGGGGCCACGCGGAAAGGGGCATGCGACCCGTCAGGGAATTGCCCGAGCTTCGGGCGACATCCTGATCATTCAGGATGCCGATCTGGAATATGACATCGAGGACTACCACTCCCTGATCGACCCCATCCTGCGAGGACACGAGTCCTTTGTGCTGGGATCCCGCCATGGCGGGAAAAGCCACTGGAAACTGAGGCAGTTCACAAAGCCGATGCTGGCCCTGCTCTACAATGTGGGCCATGTTCTGTTTACCGGGTATATCAACCTGCTGTTTGGCCTTCGCTTGTACGATCCGCAGACGATGTACAAAGTCGTGCGCCGCGATTGCATCAAGGGCCTGCTGTTTCGCGGCAATTATTTTGACTTCGATCACGAATTGCTCATCAAGGTGGTCCGCAAGGGTTATCGGCCGGTCGAGGTACCGGTCAACTATCGGTCGCGGTCTCATGCGGAGGGCAAGAAGATTCGGATGTGGCGGGACGGGCCATTGTGCCTGTGGATGATCACGAGGATGTGGTTGGCACCTCTCCGCAGTTTTTTCCCCGAGGGGGATGTGCTCGACTGATGGACTGTGGCGGGGCAGCGGCCGGGACTGCCTCCAGCAGTTGCTCGGCTGAATGAAGCAGGCGAAATAGAGGAACGGACCACGATGATCATCGTTCGTAGCCCATTGCGGATTTCGCTCGGCGGAGGAGGCACCGATCTGCCGTCGTACTACCGCTCGCACGGTGGTTTTTTGCTGGCGGGCGCTATTGATCGGTATGTGTATGTGACCGTCACCCGTCCCTTCAAGCCGGGGATTCTGCTCAAATATTCGAAGCAGGAAGCGGTCGATTCAATCGATGAAGTGCAGCAGCCGATCATCCGCGAGGCGCTCCGGTTGATGGAATTCCGTACGCCCCAGATCGAGATCACGACCCTTGCGGGGATTCCCTCCGGCACGGGGTTGGGTTCATCGGGCAGTTTTGCCACGGCGCTCCTCAAGGCGCTGCATGTGTTTCGTCGCAAGACCATCCAGCCAAGCGCCCTGGCCGAGATGGCCTGCGACATCGAGATCAACCGGCTCAAAGAACCGGTCGGCAAGCAGGACCAATACATCGCCGCCTGTGGCGGGCTGACCTGCTTTACCTTCGAGCGCGACGATTCTGTGAAGGTGGAGCCGCTGAGTGTCTCCTCCAGCACGCTCTTCGATATGGAGGACAACCTCCTGCTGTTCTTTACCGGTTTTTCTCGCCGGGCCGGCAGCATCCTCGAGGACCAGCGCACCCGCTCGGTGCAGAGCGAGGGAGAAATGCTTGAGAATCTCCATTATGTGAAGACGCTCGGGTACCGCAGCCGGGAGTTGATCGAGGCGGGGCGGATAGCCGATTTTGGCCTGCTGATGCATGAGCACTGGGAGCACAAAAAGCGGCGGTCGGCCGGAATGTCAAACCCACAGATCGATCAGTGGTATGAACTCGGCATGGCCAACGGCGCCGTGGGGGGCAAGCTGGTTGGGGCAGGTGGTGGCGGGTTTCTGCTCTTCTACGCAGCCGACCGCGATCGGCTGCGTCTGGCGATGTCGCAGGCCGGCCTGCAGGAGGTGCGGTGCCGGTTTGATTTCGAGGGCACCAAGGTGCTGGTGTCATGACGCTGCCTGTGGCCATTCTGGCCGGCGGCATGGCGACCCGCATCAGGCCCGTGACGGAACGCATCCCCAAGGCACTGGTGGAGGTGGCGGGCGAGCCGTTTGCGTGCCACCAGTTGCGGTTGCTGGCCCGCAGCGGTATCGAGCGGGTGGTCTATCTGCTGGGGCACCTAGGTGAGCAGGTGGAGGAGGTGGTGGGGGATGGCTCCCGGTTTGGGCTCCAGGTGCAATACTGCTTCGATGGCCCGCGGTTGCTTGGCACCGCAGGCGCCGTGGCCCGGGCTTGCCCGCTGCTCGGCGAGCAGTTTTTCGTCCTCTACGGCGACTCCTATCTGGAGTGTGATTACCGCGGGGCGGCGGCAGCTTTTCTGGCCTCCGGCCAGCCGGCCCTGATGACGGTTTTCGCCAATTTCGGCCGCTGGGACTCAAGCAATGTCGAATTTCACGGGAATCGCATCCTTGCCTACGATAAACGGGTGCCGTCGACCAGAATGACGTACATCGACTACGGCCTAGGCGCGTTCTCCGCCGCGGTCTTTGCCGGAGTGAGCCGGGAGCATTCCAGTGATCTCTCCGTGCTCTACCAGCAGTTGGCTGCCAGCGGACACCTGGCGGCGTTTGAGGTGTTCCAGCGATTTTATGAGGTTGGTTCGTTTGCCGGCATCGAGGAACTCTCGCGGCACCTTTCTGCGGAGACCCGCTCATGACATCCTACGCAACCCGTCACCTTGCCGAGTCTGTGGAGATCATCCAGCGGTTGGACGCCGGGCAGATCGAGCGTCTGGCTGAGCAGATGGCCGCCGTGCGGAAGCGGGGTGGCAGGCTCTTTTTTCTCGGTGTGGGCGGAAGCGCGGCGAACTGCTCGCATGCGGTCAATGATTTCCGCAAGATCGCCGGCATCGAGGCCTATGCACCAACCGACAATGTGTCGGAACTCACCGCCCGTACCAACGATGAGGGCTGGGCCACGGTGTTTGTGGAGTGGCTCAAGACCAGCCGCCTCGATGCCGACGACGCCGTCTTTGTGATGTCGGTGGGCGGGGGCAGCCTGGAGAACAACATCAGCCCCAATCTTGTGCGGGCGCTGGAGCATGCCCAGAGCGTGGGCGCCGCGATCCTCGGCATCGTCGGCCGCGACGGCGGGTTCACTGCCCGGGTGGGCACCGCCGTGGTGATCGTGCCAACGGTCAACCCCGACACCGTCACTCCCCATGCCGAGGCCTTTCAGGCGGTGATCTGGCATCTGCTCGTGTCGCATCCGCTGCTCAAGGCCCGCCCCACGAAATGGGAATCGACACCATCGTGAGCCCCACCCTGCCCCCTGCCGGCCCTGCTGCCACCCCGCGCATGCCAGGCGAATCCGCGGCCCGGCAGTGCCGGGCTGTGTTTCTCGACCGAGATGGGGTGATCAATCAGGTTTTCGTGCGCGATGGCAAGCCCTATGCCCCGATGGCGCTGGAGGAATTTTCGATCTATGCAGATGTGCCCGAGGCGATCGAGCGGCTGAGGCAGGCGGGGTATCTCACGATTGTCGTCACCAACCAGCCCGATGTGGCTCGAGGGAAGGTAGGGCGCGAGGTCATCGAGTCCCTCCATGCCCGCATGCGCGAACTGCTGCCCCTCGATGATTGCCTCGTCTGCCCGCACGATGACGGGGAGTGCCAGTGCCGCAAGCCGCTCCCGGGCATGCTGCTGGAAGCCAGCGAGCGTCATGGCATCGATCTGCACCGCTCGGTGATGGTCGGCGACCGCTGGCGCGACGTTGACGCCGGCCGGAATGCAGGCTGCCAAACCGTATTCATCGACCGGGGCTACCGCGAACAACTCCCCGAGCATCCGCCCCACCACGTATGCTCTTCTCTCGGCGAGGCAGTGGCATGGATTCTCTCGGAGCATAGAGCATGACAAACCCACCGGCAGTGAAACACCTCAGGGTTAAGCTTTTCGCTGACGGTGCCGACCGCGCCAGCATGCTTGCCCTCTACGCCCGCCCGGAAATCGAAGGCTTCACAACCAATCCCACGCTGATGGCGAAGGCAGGGATTACCGACTACGAAGCCTTTTCCCGCGACATCCTCGCCACGATCGCCGACAAGCCGCTGTCGCTGGAGGTTTTTTCAGACGACTTCGCTGAGATGGAGCGGCAGGCGCGGAAGATCGCGGCCTGGGGCGGGAATGTGTATGTGAAGATTCCGATCACCAACACGCGAGGGGAATCGAGCGGCCCGCTGATCAAGCGGCTCGCGCATAGCGGCTTGAAGCTCAATGTCACCGCCATCACCACGCTCGGGCAGGTGCGGCAGGCGCTGGCAAGCCTCGATCCTGCTGTGCCCGCCTATCTATCGGTATTTGCCGGCCGGATCGCCGACACCGGCCGCGACCCGGTACCGATGGTGGAGGAGAGCCTGGCCCTGGCCCGGTCGCATCCTCGGGTGGAAATGATCTGGGCCAGCCCTCGCGAACTGCTCAATATCTTCCATGCCGATCGTGCCGGCTGCCATATCATCACTGTGACGGCCGATATTCTGGCCAAGCTGACACGGGTGGGGCTTGATCCGGAGGGTGTGTCGCTCGAAACGGTGAAGATGTTTTACGACGATGCGGTGCGGGCGGGATTCACGTTGTAGGCAGCGGACGGGAGCTCTGGCGGGATGAAAGCAGATTCAATTCGTGTGGCTGACCGGTGGCTCGGCATCCCCGCCTGCGCGCTGCTGACGCTCTGGAGGCGGCTGTTTGACCGCCGTCCCGCCACAGGACCGGTGGAGCGGATCCTGTTTCTGAAGCTCGTCGAGCAGGGGGCCACGGTGCTGGCCTACCCAGCCCTGCGGGCGGCGGTGGAGCGGGTGGGGGCGGAGAATGTGTTCTTCATGGTGCTGGCGGAAAACCGGCCGATCCTCGATCTGCTCGACATCGTACCGCCGGAAAATATCATCGCCGTACCCACCGGGGGGCTGGTTACCACGCTGCGCGGCATGCTGAAAGCGATTGCCCGCGTGCGGCGCGAGAAAATCGATTCGGTGCTCGATTACGAACTCTTTGCCCGATCGTCGGCGGTGCTGGCCTATCTCAGCGGCGCCCGGCGGCGGGTCGGCTTTCACAGTTTTCACGGCGATGGGCCGTGGCGCGGCGATTTGATGACCCACCGGCTCGGCTGCAATCCGCATCTGCACATGCAGACGGTGATGTCGGTGATGGTGGAGGCACTCGACAGCGATCCGCAGACGCTGCCCGCCCTCGATATCGACACCCAAGCCTTGGGTACCGAACTGATGCGGTTTGAGCCCCCTGTTGCCGAGCGGGATGAAGTGGCTCGGATCATCGGCGCGGAGGGGGGCGCCGCCGCCGGCCGGCCGCTGATCCTGCTCAATGCCAATGCCAGCGATCTTTTGCCGCTGCGCAAATGGAACAGCGATCGCTATGTCGATCTCGCCAAAAGGTTACTGCAACAATTTCCCGCGGCGAGAATTGCCTTCACAGGCGCTCCCAGCGAGGCCTCGGCAGCGGGCGAACTGGTGCGCCAGGTGGGGAGTTCCCGCTGCTTTTCGCTGGCTGGCCGCACCACGATGCGACAGTTGATCGTGCTCTACACGCTGGCCGATCTGCTGGTGACCAACGATAGCGGTCCGGCCCATTTCGCGGCGCTCACCGGCATCGATGTGATCACGCTGTTTGGCCCGGAGACGCCGGCTGTTTTCGG
>Ga0164295_10001807_pt1 | contig 17732 bp, 19 predicted proteins | sample GEODES006metaG_FD_111798 | JGI IMG/M metagenome (GOLD analysis project Ga0164295, IMG submission 111798) | Oligotrophic lake water microbial communities from Sparkling Lake, Wisconsin, USA - GEODES006 metaG | ecosystem: Environmental > Aquatic > Freshwater > Lake | place: USA: Sparkling Lake... | reverse complement strand
GCTCGCGCAGACTCGTAGGCATCAGTGGCTTCCTCTGCAAGAGCATGTGCGCCACGGTGCACGGCGGCATTGCATGTCAGGTAGAAGTCTCGCTCTGCGTCCAGAACTGCAAGCGGCTTTTGAGACGTTGCGCCCGAGTCTAGGTAAATGAGCGGCATTCCGCGCACGTGCCGACGAAGGATCGGAAAGTCCTCCCTGATCCTTGCGACATCAAGTGGTGCAACTGCGCTCACGAGATATTGGCCGCCTTGTTGACGTAACGCTCATAGCCTTCCGACTCCAGGATGTCGGCAAGTTCAGGGCCGCCGCTCTCCACGATTTCACCGTCAAAGAAAACATGAACGAAATCGGGGCGTACGTACTTCAGGATGCGCGTGTAGTGCGTAATCAGAAGAACGCCCTTGTCCCCACGTGTCCTAAATCGATTGACGCCATCTGACACGACCTTGAGTGCATCCACGTCTAGACCAGAATCGGTCTCGTCGAGGACGGCAATCGCAGGATTGAGCAACTCCATCTGCAGGATTTCGTGACGCTTCTTTTCACCACCGGAGAAGCCCTCATTGACATTGCGCTCCGCGAAGGAAGGGTCCATGGCCAACTCGTTCATAGCCTCCTTCACGTCTTTAGTCCACGTGCGCAGCTTGGGTGCTTCTCCGCGGATGGCCGTCACGGAAGTCCGAAGGAAATTCGAGACGGACACGCCTGGAACCTCGACTGGGTACTGCATCGCGAGAAAGACTCCTGCCCGAGCCCGCGCGTCAACACTTAACGCGAGCAGGTCGGCGCCATCCAGCGTGATGGAGCCACTGGTCACACGGTATTTGGGATGACCAGCGATGACGTAGGCGAGAGTGGACTTACCGGACCCATTTGGCCCCATCACTGCGTGAGTTTCATTGCCCTTGATGGTGAGGTTGACCCCTCGAAGGATTTCGCGCTCGCCACCATCGGTATCAATACTTACCCGAAGATTGCGGATATCAAGTTCGGTCACGCCGACTGCCCTCCAGCATTTAGTGAAACATGGATACGAGCTTGTGGTCCTTGACCGTCGACGCGAACTGCATAAACGGGAATTGCTGCGAGTGCCGGAAGTGACGCAGGCACACCGGTGCGTAGATCGAAGCGAGAACTGTGTAGCCAACACTCGATGAAGCAGCCCTCAACTTCACCTTCGGACAACGCAACGTCAGCGTGTGAGCACACATCGCGGATCGCGTAGACCTGCCCCTCAGATCGGACGACGGCCACCGCCTCAGCGCCTAGCATCACTCGGTGCGCGCCTGGTTCGGCAATGTCCCCAAGGGCGCACACATCAACCCATTCGCTCATGACTCGAGAACCCCATCCATGCGTGGCAGTCCTAACGACTCTAGGCGCGCGTCAACAGACAACAGGACGCCTTCCTCCAAGTCCGGGTCCCCGACGCGCTGCACAACATCGGCGAAAAATCCGCGGACCACCAGCATGCGTGCGACATCGATAGGGATTCCACGCGACTGCAGATAGAAAAGTTGATCATCGTCGAATCGACCGGTAGCACTAGCGTGGCCCGCTCCAGTGATCTCACCAGTCTCCAGTTCAAGATTGGGCACCGAATCAGCCCGGGCGCCTTCAGAGAGCAGCAGATTGCGGTTGAGTTCGTAGGTGTCCGTACCGGTGGCGCTCGACCGGACAATAACGTCCCCGATCCATACCGAATGGGCGCCTTCGCCGTCCAGAGCGCCTTTATAGGCAACATTGCTACGACAATTTGGTTCGGTATGGGTGGCTAGTAGCCGGTGTTCGACATGCTGGCCAGGGCCGACTAGGAAGACGCCTAACATTTCTGCGTCGCCACCGGGACCGGCGTAGTCCACGGTGGAGACCAACCGCACGACATCGCCGCCCAACGTGACGACCGCCGAGCGATAGCGAGCATCGCGACCCACGCTCACGTGATGGTGACCAAGATGCAACGCATCGCGATCCCACAACTGTTGGGAAACAACGGTGAGCGAGGCTCCATCACCCACCACGATGTCGACGTTGCCAGCGAATGCCCCTGCCCCGGTGTGGGTTAAAACAACCGTCGCAGAACTGAACGGTTCAGCAACGATACGGATATGCCCCGAAGCCACGCCCCCGAGTCCCTTGACGCGCACATTGACACTTGGTCCACCCGCACGCTCCCGCGGGATCGTGACCTGGACGACCTCAGAGACGTCGGCCCAAGCGCGCGCCGACACTCGATCGACTGGCTCGTAGCGGGTGTCAGCAGTGGGAATCCGCTCCATCTGGCAATCGGTGGCATCCCAATCAATGGCGACCTGTCCAGTGAACTCAGCCTCTGCCTCAAGGCCACGCAACCTTGCCAACGGGGTAAAACGCCACTGCTCTTCCCGGCCAGTGGGTACAGCGAAATCGGTGTGCGTGATGGTCATTAACCGACCGCGCCTTCCATCTGGAGCTCGATGAGCCGGTTAAGCTCTAGCGCATACTCCATCGGCAATTCACGGGCGATGGGCTCCACGAAACCACGCACGATCATGGCCATCGCTTCGTCCTCTTTCATACCGCGAGACATCAGATAGAACAGCTGATCGGCGCTCACCTTGGAGACTGTGGCTTCATGCCCCATGGACACGTCGTCTTCACGAACGTCGACGTAGGGGTAGGTGTCACTGCGCGAGATGTCGTCCACGAGAAGTGCATCACAGCGAACTGTGCTCTTTGAGCCGTGTGCACCTTCGAGAATCTGCACAAGGCCACGGTACGAAGTGCGTCCACCACCACGCGCAACCGACTTCGACACGATGGATGAAGAAGTATTAGGCGCGGCATGCACCATCTTTGATCCGGCGTCTTGATGCTGGCCTTCTCCAGCAAAGGCGATCGACAGTGTCTCGCCTCTGGCGTGCTCCCCCACGAGCCACACCGCCGGGTACTTCATCGTCACCTTTGACCCAATATTGCCGTCAATCCACTCCATCGTGGCTGATTCGTGGGCAACAGCGCGCTTAGTCACGAGGTTGTAGACGTTATTGGACCAGTTCTGGATAGTCGTGTAGCGGCAACGAGCGCCCTTTTTCACGATGATTTCCACAACGGCAGAATGCAAGGAATCTGAAGAATAAATAGGTGCGGTGCAGCCCTCTACGTAATGCACGTAAGCATCCTCATCCACGATGATCAAGGTGCGCTCGAACTGGCCCATGTTTTCGGTGTTGATGCGGAAGTACGCTTGCAGCGGAATATCGACCTTGACGCCCTTGGGCACGTAGATGAAGGATCCACCTGACCATACGGCCGTGTTGAGCGCAGCGAACTTGTTGTCGCCGACGGGGATGACCGAGCAGAAGTTCTCCCGGAAAACATCCTCGTGTTCGCGCAAAGCAGTATCGGTGTCGAGGAAGAGAACTCCCTGCTCCTCAAGATCCTCACGAATCTTGTGATACACGACTTCGCTTTCGTATTGCGCTGCAACACCGGAGATGAGGCGCTGCTTTTCTGCCTCCGGGATGCCCAATCGGTCGTAGGTGCTCTTAATGTCGGCAGGCAGTTCGTCCCACGACGTGGCCTGCTTCTCCGTGGAGCGCACGAAATACTTGATGGTGTCGAACTTGATCCCATCGAGCTGAGAACCCCAGGTGGGCATCGGCTTGCGCTCAAAGAGACGAAGACCCTTCAGCCGCAGGTCTAGCATCCACTGTGGCTCGGACTTCTTCGCGCTGATGTCGCGCACCACGTCCTCGTTGATTCCACGACGCGCGGTGGCTCCTGCGCTGTCCGAGTCGGACCAGCCGAATTTGTAGCGACCAAGGCCTTCGAGATCGTCATCAATGGCTGTCATTGGACATCCTTCCCGCGAGAACTAGCGAATCATCACGGCCGAGAGTCGGAACGTGAGTAGTGCATACGCCATCACCGTGTGCAATGGTGGCTAGGCGTTGAACGTGGGTGCCAAGAATCCGACCGAAAGCCACCGTTTCGGCCTCACACAACTGAGGGAACTCGGCGGCTACGTGCGAAACGGGGCAGTGGTGCTGACATAACTGCACGCCATCAGAGCCTTCGACGACGCGCACTGTTGAGGCGGCGTAGCCGTCCCGGCTCAAGGCACCTGCCAGAGCTTCGACGCGCTGCGAAATCGTCGCACTCTCTTGGGCCCGGTAGCGCACTTCAAACTCAGTCGCACGTCGCTGAGCGAAAGTTGCAATTGCTGCATCTCCCCCGAGCTCTTGCACATAGCGCAAGGCGGACGCCGCCAAGTCGTCGTAGGCCTGCTCGAAGACCTGTCGGCCGACATCGGTGAGCGAATACACCCGCGCAGGACGACCTCGTCCGCGCACCCGCCGGGGACCAAATGGGGGTGTCTCACTCGCCACTACAACCCCATCGGACTCAAGGTGGTCGAGGTGCCGACGGACAACCGTGCCGCTCACACCCAGCCGAAGACCCAACTCCGCAGCTGTTGCCGGTCCCTCAAGGAGAAGGGACCGCGCAACCCGCTCGGGGGCATCGGCTAATTTCATACCCTTATTGTTGCGCAATTCCCTGCGAGCGCAACAGCGGGGTCCCCGTACACTGCTGTGCGTGAGGAATCCTGCAATCGAAATTAGGGGTCTCACGATGCGCTATGGCGACGTAACAGCCGTCCGAGATCTGGACATGGTGGTTCCGAGTGGACTCATCACGGCGGTTCTGGGACGCAATGGGGCCGGGAAGACCACCACCATGGAGGTATGTGCCGGTATCCGCCCTGCTCAATCGGGCCTCGTCCAGGTCCTTGGTGCCGATCCGATTCGGGACCGCACCACCCTCGCACCGAGGGTGGGCGTGATGCTCCAGTCCGGAGGCGTACCGGGTAGTAGTCGGGGAGTGGAGTTCGCTCGGCACCTTGCGGGCATGTATTCCCACCCCCTCGACGTGACGTTGCTGGCGCAACGCCTCGGGGTCGGAGACCTTCGAACCGCCTATCGACGCATGTCTGGTGGAGAGCAGCAACGTGTTCGTCTCATCTGCGCTCTCGTAGGTCGTCCAGAACTGGTCATCCTCGATGAGCCCACCTCCGGACTCGACCCGCTCGCTCGCGGGTTGGTGTGGAATCTCCTCGGAGAGCTGAAGTCAGCAGGGCTGAGCGTTGTGGTTTCCACTCATCAATTCGATGAGGCCGAACGCCTCGCCGATCACATCGTCATTGTCGCGCGTGGGGCAGTCGTCGCATCCGGTTCGCCTCGCGAACTAGGAGCCGCTGACGCTGACCGCATCACGTTCTTAAGCGGTTTGCACGTCCCGACGCAGGCCCTCGGCGTAAACCTGGGCGTAGACGTCTTGGAAATCTCCCCTGGTCGTTACGTCGCCCAAGGCGTTCTGCCCGGCAACGCCACCGACCTCATCTTGACCTGGGCCCACGATCACGGTGTCGTGGCACGCGACATCGTCCGCGGGCGGCGAACTCTTGAGGATCTCTTTCACGAGGTGAACCAATGAGTCTGGACTTCGCCCCGGCACCGGGCGCAGCCCCAAGCCATCGTCGCATCATCCGACAGGCGTCTTTCGAACTGAAAACAACATTGCGCAACGGCGAGCAACTCCTTCTCACCTTGATCATTCCGCTTGCGCTACTTATTGGGCTATCACTAAGTTCGATTGTCGATCTCGGCGGTTCCGACCGAGTCGCGATTGTTGTCCCAGGCATCCTGACGCTCGCGGTGATGTCGGCCGCTTTCACAAGTTTGGCGGTTGCCACCGGATTCGAGCGGCGATACGGGTCACTCACCCTGCTCGGCACAACTCCCCTGACCCGCACCCAGATCCTCGCTGCGAAAGGCCTCGCTGTGGCCGCGGTCGAGATCATTCAGTTTGTGTTGATCATCGGGGTTGGCTTGATGTTGGGGTGGTCGCCCACGGGAATCGGTTGGGCCATAGTGCTCATCGTCTTAGGAACGGCCGCCTTCGCATCGCTAGGTCTTTTGCTCGCCGGCGTGCTACGAGCCGAGGCGACGCTAGCAATCGCCAACGGCATCTACCTGATCTTGTTACTCGCAGGCGGCACGATCGTCGCGGCTGATCGACTACCCGCCGGCATGGCCAGCGGCGTGCAGATTCTGCCCTCGGCCGCGCTAGGCACCGGGCTTCGCGAAGCGATGCTCCAAGGCACCTTCGCCTGGTTACCCGCACTCATACTGCTCATTTGGGCTGCTGTCGGCGGCGGTCTTGCCGCGAAGTTCTTCAAATGGCAATGAGCCGTAGGCTGGCCTCGTGATTCCGCGTTGGCTCCGGACCGTGTTTTGGGCAAACCTCATTGCGCAGAGCGGCATTATTGTGACGGGTGCCATCGTTCGTGTGACGGGATCTGGGCTTGGTTGCCCCGATTGGCCGGACTGCGCCGACGGGTCCATCACCCCAACTGCCTATCAAGCTGAAGCAACTTGGCACAAGTACATCGAGTTCGGCAATCGCACCCTGACCTTTCTTCTCGTAATCCTTGCGATTGCTGCCTTCGCAGGTTCACTAGCGCGCGTCATGCGTCGCAGGGGGACGACGTTCACGGGCCCGAAAACACGCACGCTCCTTCTGCTAAGTGCAATCCCACTTGTCGGCACATTCGCACAAGCTGTTCTCGGTGGCATCACGGTGTTGACTGGCCTCAACCCGTTCATCGTGGCGGGCCACTTCTTGGTATCCATCGTCATTGTTGCTGGTTGCGTCAATCTTGTGGTCCGCTCCGCCGAGACTGGGCTCCCTCCACGACCACTAGTACCAAAGCCTGTGCTCTGGCTTGGTCGTGTTTTGGTTCTTGTCAGTGCCGCCGTCATAACCATGGGCACAATCGTCACCGGCAGTGGACCTCACTCCGGGGATGCGGACACACCTAACCGAATGGGATTCGATCTGCGCACCGTCGCGTGGTTGCACGCCGACATGGTCCTACTCTTTATCGGACTGCTCATCGGATTGATCATTGCCGTCCACCTGGTGCAATCACCCGCCCGCACCCGCACACTCGCATGGGCGTTGTGTGCAATCACCGTCATTCAGGGGCTTATCGGCTACACCCAGTACTTCACCGGAGTGCCGTGGCTCCTCGTGACCTTCCACGTCGTGGGCGCTGCGGTGTTATGGGTCGTGGTGGTGTTCCTATTGCTATCTATGCAAGACCGCGGCCACGTGGTCGCATCAGGGCAGGAACGGGTCCGTAGCAACTACGAGAAATAGCAGCGCGAGGTACGTGATCGAGTAGTGAAAAAGTCGCATCGGTCTAACCGGCTCATCGTCCCTACGAAGGCGCGCGCGCAGCGCATAGGCCTCGTAGAGGAAGACGGCCCCGAGCACTACCGCGACAGCTGAATACACAATTCCCATGCGTGCGACCGGAATCAAGGCCAGCGAGGTTGCGATCATCACCCATGAATAGGTGATGATCTGCCTTCCCACGGCTCGCGGCTCGGCTACGACGGGAAGCATCGGGACGCCGGCCAATTCATATTCATCGCGATAACGCAAAGCCAGCGGCCAATAGTGCGGCGGAGTCCACCAAAACACCACGAGGAACAGCAGGATCGGGATCCACCAAGAGCGCCCGCCATCCACGGCAGCCCAACCGATCAACACCGGCATGCAACCGGCTGCGCCACCCCACACGATGTTTTGTGCCGTCCTGCGCTTGAGCAGCATCGTGTATCCGAGAACGTAGAAGGCGATGGCAACAGCAGTGAGTGCACCTGCCAGCAGATTCGTGGTTAGCACCATAAGAACTACGCTCGCGACGCTGAGGATAAGTCCGTAGATCAATCCAGCGCGTGGCGAGATCTCGCCGGTGACGAGAGGGCGATGCCCGGTGCGTTCCATCAACGTATCGATGTCGCGGTCGTAGACGCTGTTAAGAGTGTTTGCTCCCGCCGCCGCCAACGAACCGCCGATGAGCGTCACAAGAATAACTCTGAGCGGCGGTAGTCCATCTTGAGCCAGAAGCATCGACGGGACAGTAGTGACAAGCAGCAGCTCGATAATCCGGGGTTTGGTGAGGAGAAAATACGCCTTGATCGTGGCTCCGGGACCACGTCGGGCGGATATCGTCACCGATTCGCTCACGCGAATCAGCGCGTGCGGCCGCTGCGAGCCTGCAGCCTCTGCAGTGCCTCTTCGAGAATCGACTCCCCATCGCCATCCGATCGACGTTCCTTGACGTAGGCAAGGTGCGTTTTGTATGGCTCGACTTTGGTTTGTGCGGGCGGAGCAGCTTCGTTTTGACTCGCCGGCCAACCACAACGCGGGCAGTCCCACGTCTCTGGGACCACAGCATCAGAGGCAAAGCTCGGCGTGGTCGTGTGGCCATGTGCGCACCAGTAAGTGATGTGTACGCGGGGCGCTGACTCGCCACGCTCAGCCTCACCCATAGGGCCAGCACCAACACGGCTACCGCGAATTGCACTACCTGACGCCACGAGGGCCCCTTTCGATTACGAGCGGTGAATCAGCCAGAACTGGTCTTGACGAGCAAACCGACGGCCACAATGCAGGCGACCCAAACCAGGCCGAGGGCAACAGTCAGTCGATCGAGATTGCGCTCAGCCACTGAGGACCCGCCGATCGACGAGCTGACCCCACCACCGAAAAGATCAGAGAGCCCGCCTCCCTTACCGCGGTGCAGCAGGATCAACACGATCAGCATGAGGCTGGTGATAATGAGCAGCACCGTAAGAATAATGGTGAAGGTCTGGACCATGGGTGAAGGATACGCGATGGCTAGGCGTCGCCGTGCATTCGGTAGCGCACGATCCCCACGAACTCATCGGGGTCGAGGCTTGCGCCCCCGATAAGGGCTCCATCCACGTCTGGCTGGAGCATGATTTCGGCGATATTGGCCGACTTCACCGAGCCGCCATAGAGAACTCGGACGGCCGCGGAGACGTCGGCGTCGTGCTCAGTAGCCAACCAGCCCCGGATGGCGCTGCAGACCTCCTGAGCGTCCTCAGGTGTCGCTACCTCACCTGTGCCGATGGCCCAGATCGGCTCATAGGCGATAACCGTCTTGGCCACCTCCTCGGCACTGAGACCCGCCAGGGATCCGGCGAGCTGAGCCAGCGAGCAGGACACCTGCCCGCCCTCACGTCGGACATCGAGACCCTCACCCACACACACGATCGGCGTGAGGGAATGCCGCAGAGCCGCCCGCACCTTGGCGTTCACAGTCTCATCGGTCTCATGGTGGTAAAGGCGCCGCTCGCTATGACCCACGACCACGACACTGCAGCCGAGTTTGGCCAGCATCGCGCCGGAGATCTCTCCGGTAAAGGCACCGGACTCATGCGCAGATAAATCCTGAGCTCCGTACCGCAATCGGTAACCATCGCCATCGATCACGGTCTGTATGGATCTGATGTCCGTGTAGGGCGGAAGCAAGACCACCTCGACAGCCTCGTAGTCGGCATCGTTGAGGGTAAAGGCCAACCGCTGGACAACCGCGATTGACTCAAGGTGGTTGAGATTCATCTTCCAGTTGCCCGCCATCATGGGCAGACGGGTGTGGCTCACAGACTGTTCTCCAATGCAACAAGACCGGGTAGGGCTTTACCTTCGAGAAATTCGAGGCTGGCACCCCCTCCGGTAGAAACGTGGCTGAATCCTTCAATTCCGAAGAGAGCAACCGCCGCGGCCGAGTCGCCGCCGCCCACGACGGTCATTCCTGGGCACGCCGCAATGGCTTGACCGACGAGTGCAGTTCCGCGGGAAAATTCGGCAATCTCAAACACGCCCATGGGCCCATTCCACACCACCGTCCGCGCTTGGGCGATGACCGATGCGAAGTCCACGATGGTCGCGGGGCCGATATCGAGGCCCATCCACCCCGGCGGCATGGCATCGGCCAATACCACTCGGGTCTCCCCTCCCCCAGCAAACTTTTCGGAGATAACAACGTCCACCGGGAGCCGCAGATCGACACCGCGTTCCTTGGCGGTCGCGAGGAAGCCGCGCACCGTATCGATCTGATCTGATTCGAGCAGGGATCCCCCTACCTCGTGGCCCTGCGCCGCCAAAAAGGTGAAAGCCATCCCGCCGCCAATGAGTAAGTGATCGACGTGTTCCAGCAGTTTGCCGATTACCGCGAGCTTGTCGGAGACCTTGGAACCGCCGAGAACCACCACGTAGGGACGATCAGGGCTTTCCAGAAGCTTGGTGAGCACGTCCACTTCTGCTTGTACGAGCAGCCCTGGGGCACTCGGCAGAAGTCTGGCGATGTCTGACACCGAGGCCTGTTCGCGATGCTCAACCCCAAAACCGTCGCTCACGAAGAACTCACCAATAGACGCAAGTTCCGCAGCGAGTTGCTGGCGCGCAGCAACGTCCTTGCTGGTTTCACGCGGGTCAAAGCGAATGTTCTCCAAGAGCATCACGTCGCCGTTGTTTAGGGCAGCGGCCATGGCCTGAGCCTGAGGAATATCCACGGCCACCGGCACGCTGATGCCGAGTACTTCACCGAGCCGTTCCGCAACCGGGGCCAGTGAGTACTTGGGATCTGGGCCGCTCTTCGGCCGGCCAAGATGCGAGATGACAACAACTCGAGCACCCCGCGCGCGCAAGTTTTGGATCGTGGCCACACTTGCCCGGATACGGGTGTCGTCAGCAACTTCTGATCCGCGATCGCCATCGTGTAGCGGCACATTCAGATCCGAACGCAGCAAAACCACGCGGCCAGCCACATCAAGCTCAGCGAGAGAATGCACGGTACTTAAAGGCGCTTGCCGACGTACTGGGTGAGATCCACCAGCCGATTGGCATAGCCCCATTCATTGTCATACCAACCCAAAACCTTCACCATGGATCCAAGGGAATTTGTCATTCCGGCATCCACGGTGACAGAGGATGGATCGGTCACGATGTCGGTCGAGACGATGGGGTCTTCTGTGTAAGACATTATGCCTCGAAGTGGACCCTCAGCCGCTGCCTTCATCGCTGCGTTAATTTCTGCAGCAGTGGCTGGCGTGCGCAACACTACGGTCAGATCTGTCGCTGAACCTGTAGGCGTAGGTACGCGCATCGCATAACCATCCAAGCGCCCTTTGAGCTGCGGAAGGACCAGACTCACGGCCTTGGCGGCTCCCGTGGTTGTCGGGATCATGTTGATTGCGGCCGCCCGTGCCCGGCGGTGGTCTTGGTGCGGGAAGTCAAGAATGTGCTGGTCGTTTGTATACGCGTGAATGGTGGTCATCATTCCCCGCTCAATACCAAAATTATCGTCAAGCACCTTAGCCATTGGGGCCAGACAATTCGTCGTACACGAAGCGTTGGAGATCACGCTGTGCTTGGCCGGATCATAGGCATCTTCGTTGACACCCAGAACAATGGTGACGTCTTCATTCTTGGCAGGCGCCGAGATGATGACCTTCTTCGCACCGGCTTCGATGTGGGCGCGTGCTGTGTTCGCATCGGTGAAATGCCCCGTGGACTCAATGACGATGTCCACGCCGAGTTCCTTCCACGGCAGTGCGACTGGATCTCGCTCTGCAACTACGCGCACTCGCTTGCCATCAAGGATTAGCGCACCCTCAGCGGCTTCCACGGAGACCGGTAGTCGACCCAGAATGCTGTCGTACTTCGCTAGGTAGGCCAGCGTCGCTGTATCCGTCAAATCGTTGATGCACACGATTTCGATGTTTGTGGTGTTCGAGGCAAGCAAGGCGCGATAGAAGTTCCGCCCGATACGACCGAAGCCGTTGATTCCCACCTTGATAGTCAAAGCTTCTCCTTCGGTACGCGGTGACCCCATCACCACATTGCTCCGAGCCTATCGAACCCGGCAGGACCACAGTTCGGGGTGTCAGATTCGAATAATGTGCGAGGAGTTACAGAATATTGTCAGGGTCAATTGCCGATTCTGTCGTTGGTAGACCCAAATCCTGTGCTTGTTTATCGGCCATCGCAAGCAAGCGACGAATTCGGCCAGCGATGGCGTCCTTGGTCATGGGCGGATCTGCCAATGCGCCGAGTTCCTCGAGGCTCGCCTGTCGATGATCGAGCCGGAGTCGACCAGCCTCAGCCAAGTGATCGGGCACTTCTGTACCGAGAATCTCAAGAGCTCTTTGAACGCGAGCGCCGGCTGCCACTGCAGCGCGGGCGGATCGACGTAAGTTGGCGTCGTCGAAATTCGCAAGGCGATTCGCGGTTGCGCGTACTTCGCGGCGCATCCGACGTTCTTCCCATGCCATCACAGATTCATGAGCGCCCATGCGGGTAAGAAGCGCCGAAATTGCATCGCCGTCGCGGATGACTACGCGATCGACCCCGCGTACATCACGGGATTTCGCGGCCAGACCCATACGGCGAGCGGCACCGACGAGAGCCAACGCGGCTTCAGGTCCAGGACAGGTTATTTCTAGGGATGATGAACGCCCCGGCTCGGTCAAGGATCCGTGTGCGAGGAATGCTCCGCGCCAGGCAGCTTCTGAGTCGCACACACCGCCGCTGACCACAGCTGGGGGTAGCCCGCGAACTGGCCGCCCACTGCCATCGACAATTCCGGTCTGACGCGCGAGCGACTCCCCGCCCTCGACAACTCGGACGAGATAACGATTGCCCTTGCGTAGTCCATTGTGCTGCACCACAGCGAGTTCGCTCTCGTGCCCATAGATCTCGAATATGTCAGTGCGCAAACGCCGAGCGATAGTGCTGGTATCAAGTTCTACCTCGAGCACAATGCGACCAGACACGATGTGAAGGGCACCGCAAAAGCGAAGAAGGGACGCCACTTCCGCCTTGCGGCAGCAGGAACGCTTCACCGCAAAGCGACTCAACTCGTCTTTAACGACGGCGGTCATCGCCATGCGGTGATCCTGTCATGAGCACTCGAGGACATCCGCAGCGCCTCCTGAATAGCAACGGAGAGCAACTGCGGGTCGTGCAGCGAGGAGTCCACCCGTGCAGCCACATCAGCCAAGAGAACCTCAGCCCCACCGCTGACACCCGCGAGTCGCTTCGGGTCTGCTACATGTCCACAATCGGCGATAACCACCGAGAGACAGAGGTCCGGCGCGTGCTCTCGAAGCACTTTGAGGTGGTTCTCCGGCGTGAACCCCGTCGTCTCGCCAGCTTGGGGCCCAAGATTGAGAACAAGAATCTTCACAGCAGATGACTGCACAAGAGCCTCACGGATCCCGGGAATGAGCAGGTGTGGCATGACGCTCGTAAACCAAGAACCGGGGCCGAGAATGATGACGTCAGCACTTGCAATCGCCGAGACGGCCTCTGCACAGGCTTGCGGAGCGGTTGGGGAAATCTCCACGCGCGTCACCGTGCCGGAGGTAGTGGCAATCCGCACCTGACCGCGTACCTCCACGAGAGCCTCTGGAAGCAATGGGTCACCCCCGCGCACCGTGGCGATGAGTTCGATCGGTTCGATAGCGGCTGGGAGAACTCGCCCTTCGGTGCGCAATAGGGCGCCCACCCAATCGAGTCCGGCGACAAGGTCACCCGTCTCCTCCCACAATGCTGTGATCAGAAGATTGCCCAGTGCGTGACCGGCGAGTGGCCCAGAGCCACCGAACCGATGCTGGACGACGCGACTCCATGTCTCGCCCCAGGCATCCTCACCGCACAAGGCCGCGAGCGCCATCCTCAGGTCGCCGGGTGGCACCACCTCGAGCTCTTCGCGGATGCGACCACTTGAGCCCCCGTCATCGGCCACTCCCACAACCGCCGTCACGTGCGGACTGATGAGCCGCACCGCCCGCAGGCTGGCAGCAAGACCGTGGCCACCTCCCAGAGCGACTATCCGCGGTTGTTCACTCATTCGCGCCCCAGATCGCGATGCACGACAAGGGATTCAACGCCATCAATCACCAGTCGAGCAGCGAGGTTTTCAGCGATCGCGACGCTGCGATGCTTGCCACCCGTGCAGCCCACAGCGATTGTCACGTAACGCTTGCCTTCGCGCAGGTAGCCTTCGGCGGCCAGCCCAATCAGCCCCGCCGCACGATCCAGGAACTCCCGTGCGGCGGGTGAGTCCACGACGTAATCGTTAACCGGGCCATCTAGCCCAGTCTGCTTCTGCAACTGCGGGACCCAGTGTGGGTTGGGTAAAAAGCGCGCATCGAGAACAACATCAGCGTCAACTGGCAGTCCATACTTGAACCCGAAACTCAGCACCGTGGCACGGAGTCGCACATCTGCGTGATCTGCGAATGCGGCCTCAACCTTGCGTCGAAGATCGTGAACGTTAAGGGTGCTGGTGTCGATGACGAGATCGGCGGACTCTCTCACATCAGCCAGAATCTCTCGCTCGCGTCGAATGCCGTCGACGAGTCGCTCACCTGCCTGCAGCGGATGCGGTCGGCGGTTGCCCTCGAACCTCTGCACGAGAACTGTGTCATTTGCTTCCAAGAACAAGATGCGAAGATCAACTCCGCCAGACTGCCGAAGGTCATCGAGGCTTGCTCGAAGCGTCTCGAAGAATCCACCGGCGCGAACATCCACTACAACTGCAAGTCGGGAAATCTCGGCTCCCTGCAAAACAGCACTCACCATTTGTTCCAAGAGCATTGGCGGGAGGTTGTCGACTACAAACCAGCCCTGATCCTCTAGCGCACGGGCCGCAGTCGAACGTCCTGCTCCGGACATACCCGTCACCACAAGGACCTCTAACACGTCAGGCACTATTACTGTCCTTCTCCTCGTCGTTGACACTGTCTGGTCGTATTCTGCCCGTCCCGCCACCTAACGTGTCGTGGATCGTGGATGCCGTCACGGGGCCAATTCCGGACACCGACGCGATTTCCTCCACTGTGGCTTGGCGCAAGCTGCGCACGGACCCAAAATGTCGCAGTAACTCACGGATCCGATGCGGGCCCAGCCCTGGCACGTCCTCCAACTGACTACGGGTGCTTCGTTTGCCTCGTTTGCGCCGCTGGTGGGCTATCGCAACCCGGTGCGCCTCGTCACGCAGACGCTGAAGGAGATAGAGCCCCTGGCTACCCCGAGGAAGGATGAGCGGGTCGGCGGAATTCGCGAGCCAGACCTCCTCGAGTCGCTTCGCCAGACCGATCACGGTTACGCCAGACACCTCGGCTAGGCATACTGCGCTCTGCGCTGCGGCTACCTGGGAGGGACCCCCATCAATCACCAGAAGGGCGGGTGGGTAGGCGAATTTGACTGGAGCGCCCTCCTCACTGGGGGTAGCCCGAAACCTCCGGGTCACCACCTCAGCTATCGACCGCACGTCATCTTGTGCCGCCTCTTCACTGATGATGAAAGATCGGTAGTCCGTTCGCTTGGGCGCACCGTCTTCGAAGACCACAAGCGACCCCACGGCATCTTGACCCGACAGGTGCGAGATATCGATGCATTCGATGCGCAGTGGCGCTTCGTCTAACTCCAGCGCGTCCCGCAACTCGGCGAGGGCAGCGCTTCTCGTCGTCAAGTCAGCAGCGCGCTTGACCTTGTGCAAAACCATAGCCTCGGCAGCGTTGCGAGCCACCGTCTCCAAGAGCGTGTGCTTATCGCCGCGCTGCGGAACCTTAATGTGCACCGGGCCGTTTCGTCGCGCGGCCAGCCACGTAGAGACAGACTCCTCATCGGTGAGTTGACCCTGCAGAAGAATCTCTCTTGGCATCTCCTCCTCCACTGCGTCGCCATACACCTCGCGGAGTACGACCGAGAGCAGTGCCACACCCTCAATGTCTTCAACCTTCTCCATGATGAATCCGCGTTGACCGCGTACGCGGCCTCCCCGGACATGGAAAATCTGAACCGCGACCTCCAACTCGTCCTCGTCGACGGCAACAAAGTCAGCGTCGGTGTCGTCAGGAAGAACCACTGCGCTGCGCTCTGCGACCCGCTCGAGAGCGCCGATGTCATCACGCAAACGTGCTGCCTTTTCGTATTCTTGAGCCACGGATGCGGCCTTCATCTCTCGCTGCAGACGACGAATATGTGCGCCCGTATGTCCTGCTAGGTACGAGCAGAAGCCATCCACGATCTCCCGATGTTCTTCTGCAGTCACCCGACCGACACATGGAGCAGAGCACTTGCCGATATCCCCGAGTAGGCACGCTCGCCCCGACAGCTCCGCTCGACGGAACACTCCAGCGCTACAGGTTCGAGCCGGGAAGACCCGCAGGAGTTGTTCGACGGTCTCGCGAATGGCCCACGCGTGCGTGTAGGGACCAAAATATCGAGTTCCTTGGCGTTTGGCGCCACGCACTACGAGGATGCGCGGGAATCGCTCACCTAAGGTGACGGCTAGATACGGGTAGGACTTGTCATCGCGGTAGCGCACATTGAATCGCGGCGCATACTCCTTGATCCAGGAGTATTCCAGCTGCAGCGCCTCAACCTCGTTGTCGACGGTAACCCAGTCGACACTCGTTGCGGTCTGCACCATTGTGAACGTGCGTGGTGCGAGCCCCGGGCCGAAGTAGGAACTCAGTCGCTGTCGAAGGCTTAACGCCTTGCCGACGTAGACGACACGGTCGGTCTCGTCACGAAAGCGGTAGACCCCGGGGGCGTCAGGTATTCCAGCCGGTTTCATCACCGCCACGGCGTGGGCCTCATTCGAGGACGAGAGTTCCGTTCGAGTCCTTCACAGCCACCGGGGCAAGTCCTTGCACGGCAGGACCCTGCTCAACATCACCCGTGGACGCGTTGAAGAGGGAACCGTGGCACGCGCACAAAATTGCGTTGTCGGAGACGCTGGAGACCAGACAACCCTGGTGCGGGCACACCGCGGAGAAGGCCTTGAACTCCCCCTGCACAGGCTGGGTAACAACGACCTGTTCTTTGTCATAGACCTTTCCGCCACTTAGGGGGATTTCAGCGCTGGGGCCCAAGGCGGTGGCTGGGGCCGTGCTGGGTGCTGGCGTCGTGCTGGGTGCCGGGGTTGTGCTGGGTGCCGGAGGCGTATTCGGGGCCCCAGATGATGTAGCCATGCCATTGCTGCTGCCGCATGCGGCGAGAGCGCCAGCCACACCGATTGCGCCTCCGGCGGCTAGGACTGCGCGACGAGAAGTGTTTGTCATGGGGTTAACTTACGCGACCCGAGCATCGGACGCAGGAATTGCCCCGTGTGGCTCCCCTTGATCTTGGCAATCGCTTCGGGGGTGCCGGTCGCGACGACCTTGCCTCCACCAGATCCACCCTCGGGACCCATGTCGACCACCCAGTCTGCACACTTCACGACATCCAGGTTGTGCTCGATGACCACGACCGTGTTGCCCTTGTCGACAAGGGATTGCAGAACAATGAGAAGCTTACGAATATCCTCGAAGTGCAGACCCGTGGTGGGTTCGTCAAGGACATAAATCGTGCGACCTGTCGACCGCTTTTGCAGTTCGGAAGCCAATTTGACTCGCTGAGCTTCACCGCCCGACAACGTAGGCGCCGGCTGGCCAAGCCGGACATAGCCCAAGCCGACCTCCGACAAGGTTTTCAGGTGGCGCGCGATGGGCGGAATCGGGGCAAAGAAGTCGAGGCCCGCTTCGATGGGCATATCCAAAATGTCCGAGATTGACTTGCCCTTGTAGTGCACTTCCAATGTCTCGCGGTTGTATCTGGCTCCGTGGCACACCTCGCAGGGCACGTATACATCCGGCAAGAAATTCATTTCAATCCGCAGGGTGCCGTCCCCCGAGCACGCCTCGCATCGCCCACCTTTGACGTTGAAGGAAAATCGCCCTTGCAGATATCCACGAACCTTCGCCTCCTGCGTGTCGGCGAAGAGTTTGCGGACGTGATCAAATACTCCGGTGTAGGTG
>Ga0164295_10001806_pt1 | contig 17736 bp, 15 predicted proteins | sample GEODES006metaG_FD_111798 | JGI IMG/M metagenome (GOLD analysis project Ga0164295, IMG submission 111798) | Oligotrophic lake water microbial communities from Sparkling Lake, Wisconsin, USA - GEODES006 metaG | ecosystem: Environmental > Aquatic > Freshwater > Lake | place: USA: Sparkling Lake... | reverse complement strand
TTTAAAGAAGGGGCACGAGGACAACGCCCGCGCCGTCGATCAACCGATCGCGGCCCTCATCCGCGATCTGCGCGCCCGCGGCCTCCTCGATTCAACGCTGATCGTGTGGAGCAGTGAGTTTGGTCGCACGCCCTTTGCGCAGGGGGCCGACGGCCGCGACCACCATCCCCAGGGGTTTTCGCTCTGGATGGCAGGGGGCGGCGTGCGGGGGGGCACGATCGTGGGAGCGACCGACGACTACGGCTATCGCGTCGTCGAGAAGAAATGCACGATCCACGATCTCCATGCCACGATGCTGCATCTGTTGGGCCTCGACCATACCCGACTCACCCACCGCTTCAGCGGCCGTGACATGCGGCTCACCGACGTCTACGGGAACGTGATTCATGATGTGGTTCGGACGTAAACATTTGTGGAAAAAGCCATCCATGGCCTTCTTCCACGAGGTCGACCGGTCGACACGCCAAGGGTGTCCATGGCCGACGGGCATCGCCTCCAGCGATGCGAAGCATCCGTGGAAAAAGCTGGCCATGGCGCTGCGCCAGTCAGCCCGAGGGCTCATCGTTGTGCTGGTGTGGTTCGCCATGGGCTCTGCTCATCTGCCGGCAGCGGAGCCGACGCCAGAGGATTTTGAATTTTTCGAGTCGCACGTTCGCCCGATTTTCCTGGAGCACTGTGCCGCCTGCCACTCGCGGCAGGCGGGGGAACCGGAGGGCGGTTTCTCTTTGGAATCGCGGGCTGATTTCTTTGCCACCGAGGGGATTGCCCTCCCCGGCCGGCCCGAGAAAAGCCTGTTGGTGCAGGCGGTGCGGTATGACGGCGATCTTCAGATGCCTCCGGAAGGAAAGCTGCCGGCGGCGGCGATTGAGGCGATCGAGGAATGGGTGCGGCGGGGGCTGCCATGGCCCGCCGAAGCCGCGCCAGATGTGGAGACAGCGGCCTTTGATCTGGCACAGCGGCGGGCAGAGCACTGGTGCTGGCAGCCACTCCGCGCGGTGTCGCCCCCGCCGGTGCAGAATGTTGCCTGGTGCCGCAGTGAGATTGATCAGTTTGTGATCGGGCGGTTGGAAGCAGCAGGGCTCACACCGGCTCCAGAGGCGCCGCGGGGAGTGCTGGTGCGGCGGGCAGCGGAATTCCTGACCGGTCTCCCCCCCGATCCCGCCGCTCTCCAAGCTGTGGTGGCCGATCCCGATCCGCAGGCCTTCGAGCACTACGTCGATCAGCTGCTCGCCTCACCGCAGTATGGCGAGCGATTTGCCAGGCACTGGCTCGATGTGGCCCGCTTCGGCGAGACCCGCAGCCACGACATCAACCACACGCTCCCCAATGCCTGGCAGTATCGCGACTGGGTCGTGCGGGCCTTCAATGCCGATCTTCCCTACGACCAGTTCGTGTGCGAGCAGATTGCGGGCGACCTCCTGCCGGCCCCCCGGATCGATCAGGCAACCGGCGCCAATGAATCGGTGCTGGGCACCGGCTTTTGGTATCTCGGTGAAGAGATGCAGTCGCCCACCGATCTGGCTCAGGACGAGGGAGACCGCACCGATAATCGGCTCGACACATTCGGCAAGGCATTTCTCGGGCTCCCGCTCGGCTGCGCGCGGTGCCACGACCACAAGTTTGATGCCATCTCCCACGAAGACTACTACGCCCTTGCCGGGATGCTGCTCTCCAGCAGCTACCGGCAGGTGCCGTTTGAAACGCTTCCCGCCAATCAGGAAGTGGCCGCCCGGTTGGAAGCGCTCGATGCCCAGGCCCGGAAGGAGCTCGGTGTGCTCCTCGGAGCGGTTGTGCCCGCTGCTCTGGAAGCACCGGCACCCCCCACTGCGGCTGCGGAGGGGGCTCGTGAGACGCTCATCGCCGATTACACCCGCGGCCCCGCTTCCACAGAGATCATCGGCGATGCCTGGTCCTGGGGCACGCAGGCTGTGCCTGCTGGCACGCCCAGCCTGCTGCCGATCGTGGAGGGGCTGCCACGCGAAGTGCGGGTTGAGCCGGTGGGGCATGCCAGCTGCGACGCAGTCTGGTCGACCACACGCACCACCGGCGAACGCGAGGCCTCAGTGCTCGGAGCGGTCGACCGCGCCGGCCGCGTTCTCCGTACGCCGAAGGTGCGGGTGACGGAGGGAATGCTCTGGCATCGCGTCCGGGGAAAGCTGCAGATCTTCGCCGTGGTTGACAGTCATGTGATGATCCATGGCCCGCTGCATGGCAACACAATTATCAATGTCGACACACAGGGGGAATGGCGCTGGATCGGGCAGGATCTCCGGCGGGATGTCGTCTGGGATCGCGACCACATTGTGCATGTGGAATATGCCACGCGGGCCGGCGCTGCCGCCGTCGCCGAAACGGTGGCGGCGGTCAACCAGCCGGTGCGGGCCGATCCTCCCGGGCCGGCGGAGGCCAACCGGGTGCTTGGATCGCCAACGTTTGACTGGCGGGCGGAGCCGGTGCGCCAGTTGGTGGCCGCAGCGGAGCGCTTTGCCGCCTGCCACGACGCGATCGCGGCCGAGGTGAAGCTTGAGTCAGCGACCGCTCCGGCGATCCTCGATGGGAATGGAATCGATCAGTTTGTGCTCCTCAAGGGTCTGGCAGCGCGGCGCGGGGAGCTTGTGCCGCGGCGGTTTCTCGAAGCGATCGACGGGCCGACGCAGCCAGCCTGGCCACAGCATTCCTCGGGGCGGCTGGAGCTGGCCCAACGGGTGGTCGCTGCGGCCAATCCTCTCACCAGCCGGGTGATCGTCAACCGGATCTGGCAGCATCTTTTCGGCCGCGGCCTCGTGCCGACACCCGACAATTTTGGCCGCCTCGGCGAGCCACCGGCCGATCGATTGGCGCAGAGCCTGCTCGACACGCTGGCGGTGCGGTTTCGCGAGGAGGGGTGGAGTCTCAAACAGCTCATTCGGCGAATCGTCACCAGCAGCGTCTGGCGGATGGCCAGCTCCCGCGATCCCCGTGCCGTGGAACTCGATCCACTCAACCTGCTGCTCCATCACTATCCGCTGAGGCGGCTGGAGGGGGAGGCGATCCGCGACAAGATTCTCGCCGTGTCGGGCCGGCTCGATCGCACGATCGGCGGCCCGAGCATACCGGTGTTTCTGAGCGAAGTGCACGATGGCATCGCGGAGAGTCGGCCGCGGCACAGCGGCCCGCTCGATGGCGCCGGCCGGCGGAGCATCTACACGCGGATCGATCGCAATTTCCTCCCGAGCTTTCTCGTCGCCTTCGATCTTCCGCCGACGACGCAGGCGATTGGCCGCCGGCCGGTAACCAACGTGCCAAGCCAGGCGCTGACACTGATGAACGATCCGTTTCCTGTGGAGCAGGCGCGGGTATGGGCGGAGAAGACGCTGGCCGGTCAGCCTGATGGCACCGCAGCCCGCATCAACAAAATGTATCTGGAGGCGTTCGCACGGCAGCCATCGGCGGAAGAGCTGGCAAAGACCGTGCGGTTTTTGGAGCTCCAGGCCCAGCGGCATGGCACGTCGTTTGCCGAATCGCCGCATCACCTCGCCACGTGGGCCGATCTGGCCCACGCCCTGATCAACGCCAAGGAATTCTTCTTCGTGCCGTGAACGAGGCGGGGGAGCGTTTTGAGCGTCCAGGCAGCGTGTTGAGCTTTATCCCACAACATGCTCTACGGGACGGTGGCAGATGATCGTATGATCAGCCGTTCACGAGATAGCATTGGCCGGAAAGAATGTGCGAGACAACGCATGACAGCCATCAGCCCGGGCCGCTACCGGCACTACAAAGGGAACGAATACACGGTGCTCGGTGTTGCCCGTCACAGCGAAACACTCGAGGAAATGATCGTTTACAGGCAGGAGTATGGCGACCGTGGGCTCTGGGTGCGGCCGGCGGTGATGTTTGGCGAAACGGTGGTGGTTGACGGCTTAGCGGTGCCGCGGTTTGAACGGATCGAGGAAGGGAGTGGCAGCTGAGAACGAGGCTTGATTCCCCACTTTTCAGCACGCACATGTCGAGATCGACTCGCTCACCTGCCAGCCGAACTCCGGATGTGCTGGAGTGCATGCTCCAGCCGCTGTGCGTTGGCTCCGTCTCCCCGCCACGCCGGGCCGATCAAGTGCAGCGGAGTGACAGGCAACCCTGGGCCGGTGGCCAACATGGGAGGAAACGCTGATGCTGGCGCGAGTTTGGCAGGCTTTGTTGCTTCTGCTATTTGTGGGGGGCGGTGTCGTCGCGGGGGTCGTGTTCGGACTGATTCCAGCCGGTGTGCTCCCGCTGGCCAAACACCAGCCATCCGCGCCCGCCCCGGTGGTCGAGGCGGCCCGGCAGCCCCTGCCGATCCCCGTCACCGTGACTTCCGCTGTGCCGCGATCTGTCGAGCGCCGGGTGAGAACGGTCGGCACACTCAATGGATTTGAAGAGATTGACATCAGCCCGTTGGTCGACGGCAACGTGCGCCGAGTCGTGTGCGATGTCGGCGATGTGGTCGCCCCCGGGGATGTGCTGCTGGAAATCGACGACACCGATTTTCAGCTCACGGTGCGCGAGCATGCCCGAGCGCTCGAACTGGAGCTGTCGCGCCTCGGGCTGGAAAAGATTCCTGATGCGTCGTTCACCCCAGCCTCCCTGCCGAGCGTCCAGCGGGCGCGGCTGGTGGAGCGGAATGCCGCGGCAATACTCGAGCGAAACAAGGGTTTGGCCGACCGGAGCGTGATCACCCGCGACGACTATGAAAAGGCGGAGCTGAACCTCGAAACGGCCCGGCTCGACACGCAGCAGCGGGTCATTGATGCCGAACAGACGCTCGCCGCAGTGCGGCACCGCGAGGCTGTGCTTGAGATTGCCGACAAGCGTCTGAGTGATACGAAGATTTGTGCGCCTGCCATCACGGTGCGAACGCCCCCCGGCGCCGAGGGCGCCGCCACCATGACATACACCGTCGCTGAGCGATTTGTCTCCGAAGGGGAGATTGTTCGCACCGCCCCGCCGATGAAGCTTTTTCGGCTGGTTGTCGATAGCGTGCTCAAGCTCAGGGCCGCGGTGCCGGAGCGGTATGAAGCGCAGGTGAAACGTGGGCAGGAGGTGAGTCTGGCGGTGGAAAGCCTGCCACGCCGGCGGATCATCGGGCGGGTGTCGCGCGTGAATCCAACCGTCGATACCGCCAATCGCACGTTCGAAGTGGAAGTCTGGGTGCCGAATGATGAGCGGCTCCTCAAGGCAGGGTCGTTTGCGACCGCCTCGATTCTGGTTGGCGCCGATGCCGATGCGGTGACGGTGCCGGAGGAAAGCATCGTTCGCTATGCCGGTGTCACAAAAATATTCACCTTCGTCGATGCCACGGCGCACGCCGTTGCTGTGGAGCTGGGCACGAGGCTGGAGATTCCGGGGGAGGATGGCGTGGCGCGGCGCTGGGTGGAGGTGAGTGGAGCGGTCTCCCCCGGCACGCTGGTGGTGACGACAGGCCACTCCCAGCTCAGTGATGGCGCGGCTGTTCGGGTGCGGGAGGCTTCCGGCGGGGAATCGGCCGCGGCTGCCGAGGAAGCCCCATGAATATCTGGGAACTGTGCATCCGCCGCCCGATCTTCACCGCCATGCTTGTGACGGCCCCGATCGTGCTCGGGCTGGCGAGCTACCCCCGGCTGGGAGTTGAGCTGTTTCCCAACGTCGATCTGCCGCTGGTGACCGTCACGACAACGCTGCGGGGTGCCAGCGTCGAGGAGATGGAAACGGGAGTCACCAAGCCGATCGAGGAGATCGTCAATACAGTCGCCGGAATCGAGCAGCTGCGATCGACCACGAGGGAAGGGATCTCGCAGCTGACGATCGAGTTTGCGCTGGAAAAAAATGGTGCGGTCGCGGCGCAGGAGGTGGACGCCAAAGTGCGGACAATACTCAGCCAACTGCCGGAGGGAACCGATGCCCCGATCATCGATAAGTTCGCGCTCGATGCCGCACCGGTGCTGACGGTGGCGGTGTCTGGCAAGCGCGATCCCCGCGAGATCACGGAGATCGCCAGGCGCCGGATCAAGGAAGATCTGGAGTCGCTGTCGGGTGTTGGGGCCGTGATCCTTGTGGGGGGCCGGCAGCGGGCCATCCAGATCTCGATCGACACCGATCGGCTGCAGAAATATGAGCAGCTGACGATCGAGGATGTGCGTCAGGCCCTGATTCGCGAAAACCAGGAGCAGCCTGGCGGCCGGATTGACCAGGGCCCCCGGGAGCTTGTGCTGCGGACAATGGGGCGGGTGCGTGAGCCTGCCGACTTCGCCGAATTGATCGTGGCCAACCGCCACGGTCAGCCGATTCGCATCAAGGACATTGGCACCGTCACCGACTCGTTTGAGGAGCCCCGGGGCGTCAGCCGGCTGTGGACAAAGACCGACGGGGCCCACGAGCCCGAATCGAGCCTGGAGCATCGCGCGGGCAACCTGGCCGTGACACTCATTGTGCAGAAGCAGTCGGGCACAAACACGGTTGCTGTCGTCGAGCGCGTCAAACGCCGGCTGGAGGAGATTCGCGAGATTCTTCCGGAAGATATCGATGTGCAGATCATCCGGGATCAGTCCCGATTTATCGAGAATTCGATCCATGAGGTGCAGGTGCATCTGCTGCTGGCTGCGGTGCTTGTCAGCCTCACGATCCTGCTGTTCATGCGGGACTGGCGCACGACGCTCATCGCCACGCTCTCGATTCCGACATCGATGATCGCCACGTTTGCGTTTATGTATGTGATGGGATTTACACTCAATAACATCACCATGCTGGGGCTGATTCTCGCGATCGGCATCGTGGTGGACGATGCTGTTGTTGTGCACGAGAACATCTTCCGTCACATGGAGGAGTATGGGCTCTCGGCCCGGGAGGCCGCGGCGAGCGCCACGCAGGAGATCGCCACAGCCGTTGTGGCGACGACGCTGTCGTTGCTGGTGATTTTTATTCCGGTGGTGTTCATGGGAGGGCGGGTGGGACGGTTCTTCAGCAGTTTTGGCTATGTCGTGGCCTTCTCGATCCTGATGAGCATGTTCATCTCGTTCACCATGACGCCGATGCTCTGTTCGCGGTTTCTCAAGGCTGAAGATGCCCAACATTTGAGCAAGTCGGGCTTCGTCTGGCGGGCTGTCGAGGGCTTTTACATGTTCTGCCTGCGGTTTTCCTTGCGGCACCGCTGGATCATCGTGCTGGCGTCTGTCGGGGTGCTGCTTTCGACACCGTATCTCATGAGCATCGTCGGTAAGGATTTTGTGCCGCGCGATGATACGAGTGAGTTTGAGGTGGCGGTGACGCTGCCGGAGGGATGCTCCTTGGAGCGGGCCGATGAGGCGCTCACCGAGGTCGAGACCCGGCTGCGCCAACTGCGGGGCGTGCAGAAGACGCTCGTCACCATTGGCGACACAACAGGGCGAACCGTGCGCGGCCAGGGGGAGGTCACTCGCGCCACGATCTACTGCCGTCTGACCGATCTGCGGGAGCGGGAGTTCAGCCAGTTTGATGTCATGGGAGATGCCCGGCGCATCCTGCTTGACTATCCCGATCTGCGGGCGGCAGTGCAGGATGTGGCGGCGATTTCTGGCGCCGGATTCCGGCAGGTGATGGTCGATCTGAATCTGCGCGGACCCGATATGATTCGGCTGCAGGAATTTTCGGAGAAAATCACGGCGTGGATGAAATCACAGGGATATTTTGTCGACGTCGACACGAGCCTTTCCTTCCGCAAACCGGAGGTGCGGATTGTGCCCAATCGCGAGCGTGCCAGCGATCTGGGGGTTTCGATTCAGGCGATTTCAACGACCACCAACGTGTTGGTCGGCGGTGATCCGGTCAGCAAATACAAGGAGGCCGATCAGCAGTACGACGTGTGGCTCCGGGCCGACCGTTCGTTTCGTGACGATCCGGCTGAGATCGCCCGGTTGACCGTGCCGTCGAATAAGCCGGGAGTGGGGGTGGTGGAACTCGGGAATGTCGCCGCCTTCGAGGAAGCCCAGGGGCCGGGGACGATCGAGCGATCGTCGCGGCAGCGGCAGGTGGTGATCTCGGCCAATCTCGAGGCGAAGGCGCTCGGTGAGGCTGTCGCGGCCTTGGGCGACTACGCGCAGACGCTCGATCTGCCGGCCGACTACCAGTGGGAGTTTATCGGCCAAGCCAAGAGCCTCAAAGAGACCAACGCCAACTTCCTCGTCGCCTTTGGCTTGGCGTTTCTGTTTATGTACATGATTCTCGCGGCCCAGTTTGAAAGTCTGGTGCATCCGATCACGATCCTGTTGGCGCTTCCGCTCACCATTCCCTGCGCGATCCTGTCGCTGATCCTGCTGCGGACAAGCCTCGACATCTACGCGATGTTCGGGCTCTTCATGCTCTTTGGCATTGTGAAAAAGAACGGGATCCTGCAGGTCGATTACACCAACGTGCTGCGGCAGCGGGGCCTGCCGCGAGACCAGGCCATTCTCGATGCCAACGCCGTGCGGCTGCGGCCGATCCTGATGACAACAGTCATGCTCGTGGCGGCGATGATCCCGATGGCGATGGGGGAGGGACCGGGGGCCGCCTCCCGAGCCGGCATGGCGAAAGTGATCCTCGGTGGGCAGTTGCTCTCGCTGCTGCTCTCGCTCCTGCTGACGCCAGTGGCCTACTCGCTGTGGGATGACCTGACGGTTGTCATGAAGCGGTTCGGTGGTCGCGCCATCCTCCCCACGCCGACGTCGCTCGACGCGTAAGCGCGCAAAGCGGTCAATCCGCCTGCGTGAGAGCTTCCCAAAACTCCGGTGTGTCAGAAACCGAGTTGTGGCCGGTTTCGTCGATGACCCGCAGCGTCGCCACGCCGGGCGGAAACGCGCGCAGCAGCGTGTGCGTGTTGGCAGGCGGGATAAGCTCGTCGTGCGAGGCGGCGATGATGAGCGTGGGGCAGGTCACGCCCCGCGCCAGCCGCCACGACTCATAAGGATCTTTCAGCAGCAGCCTCATCGGCAGAAAGGGGGCCACGCGGGCGGCGATGGCGAGGATGCTGTCGAAGGGGGCGATGAGAACAAGCCGGGTGAGGGGTGCTTCGGCAGCGAGTCCGATCGCAACACTGCTGCCGAGACTGCGGCCAACCCCCATCACATCGGAATGACGTGCAGAGACAAACGCGAACAGCGCCCGGGCATCGCTGCGGAGAGCCGCTTCTGAAGCATGTCCGGAGCTGCCACTGTAGCCACGGTAGTGCATCAGATAGAGCGCTCGGCCGGGAAACGCGGAGGCCAGATCGGGAAGCGACCGGGCCACATCCTCGGCATTGCCGCCGAAGTAGATAAGGGCCCGGGGGCCGTCATGGGGGCGGGTGGAGATTCGCAGCCGGGCCCCGGGCACTTCCAGCACCATGGCCCGATCGTGGGCCGCTGTGGCTGCGGTCGGCATGTAGATAAACGAGCGCTGGGCGATGAGGAAGAACAGGCAGAGGAAGAGGTAGAGCACCACGGGGGTAGCCAGCAGGATCCAGAGCATGGGTCGGTGGCCCTTTGATCGATTCAGGGTGAGACAGTGGCGGTGATTCATTCTATCTGTTCCTGGGGCAAGTCAGCCCGGCAGCTTCTGCGGTTCGGCCCAAAACGAGCCTAACAAAACCGCTTGAAGGTGGTGTGGACGGGCGTATACTCGGGAGTACGGTTTGGGACGACCGGAATACCAGATGGCCGACTGTCGTGGCGAGGAGGGACACGACAGCGATCGACCGGCATGGCAAAGCGTGCGAGGTGGGGCGATGAGCCGGAATAATGCGCGGATCGCGGCAGTGCTCAGGGAGCTTGCCGATCTCGGACGACGGATCGGTGACCAGGCGAGCGAACTGGCCAGGCTCACCACCGAGCGACCGACGCAGCGAGTCCCAACTTCCTCCCCGCCCCCAGAGAATGACGTGGCCGCGGTGGCAGCGACCGCCGCAGATCTGGCTGCCGAACTCGCCAGTGTGGTGGCCGCTGGCAGCGGCACTCAGCGCCAAGAAATGGGAGAGTCGCAGCCGCCCCCGCAGCCAGCGGAGCAGCTGCAGAGGGCTCAGAAAAAACAGCCAGCTATGGTGCGCAGCGGAGCCGCCGGGAGCGAGTCTGAGCGGGACAGCTCCTCAATATGTTTCTCCGTTGCGGCACCAAAAGACGTTCGCCGCGCAGGGCCGCCGTTGGCCCCCACTCACCGTGCGCCGAACCGATTTGGTCGCCTTCGAGATTCTCTTCTTGCCGGTACTTTTGGGAAGGTCGCGCCGGTGCTGGGAAGTTTTCTTGTGCACCTGATCGTGCTTATGTGCCTTGCCACGATCTATCTGGTTGTGGAAGCGAAGCCGCTGCCGGTGGCGCTGACGATCGGCGATGCGGTGGAGCCTGCCCTGGAGGAGGTTTCTTTGGTGGCGATCGAAACGCCGCAGCAGATTGACGAGCCAGTGGAGCTGTTGGCAGCTGAGGAGCTGCTGGCCCCAGAGCCCCTGCCGCTCGTTGAATCGGCGCCCGCGGAAGAGCCTGCAGGTGCCGGGCCGGTGGCCGACGACACAGGCGCTGAGGACGCCGCGTTTGACGTGGGGGAAATGCTGGCCGACGTTGGCGAGGGTGGGGATGGCAAGCCTGTAGGGAGCGGACAGGGAGAAGGCATCGCGGCTGCCGGCGCAGCGGCGACATTCTTTGGCCGGGCTGGAAAAGGGAACAGCGTCTGCTTCATCTGTGACAATTCCAACAGCCATCGCGACGGCAGCTTTCATGCAGTGCTTGAAGAGCTGGCGCGGGCTGTCGACAGGCTGCGGCCAGAGCAGAAGTTTTTTGTGATCTTCGCCAGCGACGCCGCCTATCCAATGTTCCACCCTGCCGCCGTTGATGCCCTTCAGCCAGCCACGGTGGAAAACAAACAGAAACTGCGGGCTTGGCTCGGCACGGTCGAGATGTGCCGCGGTGGGCAGGGGATTCACGAGGCGGTGAAGCTGGCGGGGTCTCTCGGTGCCGAGGTTATTTATCTGCTCTCCGATGGCGCGCTCGGGGGAAGCGTCGTGGTGAAGCTGGAGGCGGCTGATTTCGGTGGCGCGGCCGTACACACCTTCGGGGTGCAGCAACCGGTGATCGACCGGCGCACCGGGCAGATCGATCCCGATAAAGTCCGCGAGCAGCAGGGGTACGATCGCAACCTCGCTGTGATCGCCACGGCCCATGGTGGCACGTTTACTCCAGTGTTCGTGCCGCCGGCGGTGGCAGCCCTGGAGAAGCTGCGTCCCATCCGCCGCAATCGCACCGGCGGAGCGGTATGGGGGCTGAAGTTGTGAGGTCGCCCAAGCCCAGCGAAGCCTCCGAGGGGAGGAAACCGGCAGCCAGCGATGTCACTCGTCGGCGGCCGCTTCTGAGTAGGTAGAATAGTTAGCTGAAGCAAGTCGTGTCGTTGTGGTCGGTAAGCACTCACACGACTCTTGAGCCATTCCCTTGGCGTGCGCGATGGCAAGCGGGGCTTCCGATGGCACGACTCATCATCTCGGGCAGACCCCAAGACGGAAGGCTTGAAGAGCGAGAGACCTATGGACGACACCAGCACTCGACACGCCTCAGGCATTCACGCGGAGTTTCTTGATTTCCGTGACCGGACGCATGGTGCTCTGCCGCTCGACCAAGTGCCGCGACAGTTGGCCGCTGGCCGATTTATCTGGATCGACGTCGATGCCGCGCAGGGATCCCCGTCGGCGGTCCTCAACCTGTTCTCTGCCGACTTCGTTCATAGCAGCGGCCTCGCCGATATCCGCTTCGTAACCGAGTCCCCCCAAAACACGTTGTCGGCCCTGCGTCGGACCGACCGGCTCTTGCATATGATCCTCGTCAGCTCCCAGCCGGCCGATGAGGACTGCCAGGAAATCCTTGAGGCGGTGGTGGGGGAGGGCTTCCTGATCACGGTTCATAACGGGTCAAACGTCGTGCTCGAGGGCGTTCGACGTGGCTACCTTCACGATTTTGAAACCCACGCTGCGACATCGAGCTTTCTTCTCTACGAGATTTGTAACAAACAGGTGGAGAAGCTCCTGGCGACTCAGGGCACAATCGAGGAGGCGGTGGAGCGGACACGGCTCGATCTCCGCCATCGAACCGAGGAGAGCGCCCTTGAATCACTGGGGCGGGTGAACGACCGCCTGCTTGCGTTGCGAAGGCACGCGCTCCCCACCCGGCGTGTGTTCGAGGAGCTCGTGGCCCGGAAGACAACCCTTGTCAGCGATGCGACCCTCGGCTACATCGGCGGAATGATTCAAACGCTCGAGCGGTTGCTGACCGACATCGCCGCCGATCGGGAGATTCTCGAGACGGCGTTGCAACACGCCCTCACCCTCATGAGCCACCGTACGAATCAGACGATGAATCGGCTCGCAGTCGTGAGCACCATCTTTCTGCCGCTGACGTTCCTCTGCGGCGTGTACGGCATGAACTTCGAAGTTATGCCCGAGATTCAGTGGGCTCATGGCTACATCTATTTCTGGATTCTCGCGGCGCTGATCACCACCTCGCTTGTGGTCGTGATGCGGCGGGCGCGGATCATGTAGTCTGGGGGAGACCGAATGGATGTGTGTGCCAAACACCCGACGCCAGCGATCAACTTGTCCCATACGACCGGGCAGGCGACAGCGCTATGATGGCCCATCGGCTTACGAACACGCTCTCGGAATCCCCCCGCATGCCCGCAGTTCACCAGATCATCGGCCTCGGTGAGGTGCTCTGGGATGTCTTCCCCAGCGGTGCCGTGTTCGGAGGCGCTCCGGCCAATTTTGCCTGCCATATCGCAGGGCTGGGCGAAAAATCTGCAATGGTGAGCGCTGTGGGGGACGATCGGCTCGGCCGGGGAGCGATTGCGGCACTTGAGGCCCGCGAAGTGGATGCCAGCCACGTGCGGGTCGATCCGCACCATCTCACGGGCACCGTTGATGTCGCGATCGATGCTGCCGGCGTGGCGTCGTATTTGTTTGCGGCCGACACAGCCTGGGATCATCTCGCTTGGGAACCGACGCTCGAGAGTCTGGCCCGCTCGTGCGCGGCGGTCTGTTTCGGCACGCTCGCGCAGCGGTCGAATCAATCGCGGCAGACGATCCGCCGCTTCGTCGAGTCTGCCCACGCCTCCACATTGCGCGTGTTCGACGTCAATCTGCGGCAGGGGTTTTTTGATCCGGAAACGATTCTCGAATCGCTGAAGCTAGCCACCGTGCTCAAGCTCAATGCCGAAGAACTGCCGATCGTGGCGGCCGCGTGCGGCGAGAAAGGAACTTCCCTTCTCGGCACCTTGCAGAGAATCAGGCAGCGGCACGGCTTGCATGCGGCTGTGCTCACGCTGGGGGCGGAGGGCTCGATCATCATCACCGATCGCGAGGTGTCGGAGCAGCCGGCGGTGGCAGTGAAAGTGGTTGATACGGTAGGCGCTGGCGACGCCTTCACTGCGGCTGTGGTGATCGGCCTGCTGCGCAGACTGCCCTTGGCGGTGATCCACCGCCATGCCGCGAGCGTGGCGGCGTTTGTCTGCACGCAAAGGGGGGCGACGCCGGAGATCCCGCCGGCGCTTCAGGCCGCGGGGGATACGCTCGGAAGCGGCTAAAAATTTTGTCGGAGAAATTCCATGAAGATTGCATTTTTCGGCACGGGCTTGATGGGCAGCGGCTTTGTGCGTCGACTGCTCTCGCAGGGGCACTCTGTGCAGGTGTGGAACCGCTCGCCAGTAGCGGCGCAGGCACTTGAGGCGGCTGGTGCCCAAGCGTTTGCGACGGCTGGCGACGCGGTGGCAGGAGTCGAGCGGGTACACCTCTCCTTAGCTGACGATGCTTCGGTAGACGCGGTGCTCGAACCGCTTGCGGCCGTCATTCCCGCAGCGTGCTCGATCATCGATCACACCACAACCCTGCCGAGTGCGACCGGTGAGCGTGCCCACCGCTGGGCGGCAAGGGGGCGGGTGTATCTTCATGCGCCGGTGTTCATGGGGCCGGTCAATGCGGCGGAGGGGACTGGCGTGATGCTCCTCTCTGGAGACCCCCGGCAGTGTGCGCGGGTGCTTCCAGAACTCGAGCGGATGACCGGCAGAGTGATCCAGCTGGGGCCGCAGCCAGAGCGGGCAGCGGCCTACAAACTCTTCGGCAATCTGGCATTTCTGGGGATGTCGGCATTGGCGGGCGACATCGTGCGACTGGCGCATGCGACCGGCGTCGATCCGCAGGATGCAGCCCAGATGTTTGAGCAGTTCAATCCTGGTGATTTCTTTCCGGCCAGATTTGCGAAGGTGGCCAACGGGCCATTTGAGCCCGCTTCATTCACCGTCAGCATGGCCCGGAAGGATGTCCGGCTGATGGTGGAGGAGGCGGCGGAGCACGGCTGCGCGCTCGCCATCATGCCGGCGGTGGCTGCCCAATACGATGCGGCGATTGCCCGCGGCGAGTCGGCAATCGATTCGTCCGCCGCCTTTCGGCATGCGGGAAAGTGAAAGATTGGTCTCTGGCGAAAAGCACCACGTGTGACGACCTGTCGGTCGGCACGGGACATCTCGGTAGAAAGCGGAGAATCAGTCGAGCGTTGCCCCGATCTTCACCGTTACCTGCCAGTGGGCAATCTTGCCGTCCTCGATATGCCCTCTGGTTTCGATGACCTCGAACCAACGCAGGCTTTTTTCATTGACTGCCGCCGTGGCAACGGCGTTCTTCACAGCGTCTTCGATGCTGGTGTGGGATGATCCAACCAATTCGATCATCTTGTAGGTGTGTTCGCTCACGGTGGGCTCCGGGTTTTCTGCTGAGGCAGGCGGGATAGAAAAAGAGAAATCTGCTTCTGCTCTGCCCAGATTATACCGGGGTGGTCTGACTCAGGCGGACCATCTTGGAACTTGCATCCGCGGGAAACGTGGCCATCAGTCGGCGTTCACGAGATCTTCGTCCGTAGCATAGGCATGCAGCGGCGGCGAATGATCCGCAACTGGTTCCTTGCCGAATGATTCGCTGTGAAAACGGATCGCCGACTGGAGACCGGCGACTATGACTCACTTCCTCATCCCCCAAGGGTGGCCCTGAATGAGGAGGGTCCGTATACTGCCTCATGCATCAAGAAGCATGCCCACCGGGCGTGTAGGGCTGGCCTCGTCGGCTTGCCCGCAACCGAGCCCTCGCAGGGGCCGCGGTGCTTCCAGTCCGCAAGGGCTGGGATGTGTGGAGAGGGCGAATGCCCAAACCAAAAAAAATGCTGCGGCGTCGGGAGAACGGGGGCGATGGGCCTCTCGCTCTCCCGGCGTCTTGATGCGTGTCTCGCTCTGGAGAACGCACGATGAGCAATGAAGAGCAGCAGCCGCTCGTGAGAGTGGACATTCCGCTGGGCGGTAGCAAGAAGGAAGCCTTCCTCGCCTTCCGCAGGTGGGCGGAGAAGATCGCGGCTGAGAACGGCAAGGAGTTGGATCCGTACTGGTACAGCAAATATCCCCGAGAAGAGGAGCCACCCGAGGCGGACGCTCCATGAACGTCGGATGCGCTCTAGACGTACGTCGGATGCGGTCTAAGGCCGCCGGTGACGACCCGTTGAAAACCAAAAAAACGGGTTTGCCCCTGTTTTGCTTGGGGTGCGCCATGGTGCGTCCCCCTGCGGAAACGATGTGCGGAAGGAATGGTGCACGAACCAGCACGGCAGCGGTGACGGGCGGCCTGCGATCGTGTGGCGGTCACTTCGGCACGCCGCGGCGCGTCTCGACACCCTCCACCTGGTCGCGCAGGTCGGTCCCGAGATCGGGGGCGTTGAAGCCCCGCGACTGGTCCAGCTTCACGGTCCAATCGCCGCAGATGTCGTAGCGGATCGTGCCTGTGCGAACCGTGCACTCGAGGAGATGCCCGCCGACGCGGCGGTCGGCCGAGAGGAAGTGCCAGTGGTAGCCCGGCACCGCGATGCCTTCGGTCCACTGCGGGCTGCGGATGCCGACGAGCGTGCCCCGCATCCGCTCGTGCCGCCACACCGGCTGCGACTTCGCCACCTCCGCCAGAGGCCTGTAGGGCCGCTCCTGCGCGGCGACGCTGCGGAGCACCGCCGTGGCCAGCTCGGCCTCGATCCGGATGGCGACGAAGTTGTTCCGCTCGAGGATCTTGTCGTCGAGAAACCGGTCGAGGGCCTCGAGCGAGGCTCCCTCCGGGCAGGCTAATTCTCCGTCGGCGCCGAAGCGGGTCACGACCGCGAAGGGGGAGGTGGTCTCGGGATCGACCTCGATCACCGCGCCGGTCGCGCGGACCTGATAGGCGATCCCCTCGAGCACGATCAACTCACCGTCGAGACGGTCGAGCGTCCCGAGGCCGAAGTCGCCGACTGCGAGCAGGTCGGACAGGGCGACGGTGCCGTCGTAGCGACCGAGCATGAGCGCGTTGATCACCGAGACCTGCGTGATCCGATCGTCCGCATCTGGCTCCTGCTCGGCGGCGGCAGCGGCGGCCCACAGGGAGACCAGGCAGCAGATGCAGCACCACCGGAACAACGGTCGAAATCGAGCGGTCATGGCTGCAGTCTCTTCGGGAGAGCGGGAGAGCCCTCGGCTTAGCCTAAGCCGCCAGAGTTCAGTCGGCCACAGTGTCGTCAAAGCGATCGTGCTCCTGCCGCTGGTGGGGCATGCGGGGGAAACGGCTCCCCCATCGGCGCGGATAGGGCAGCAGCGGGCCGCCAGCGTGCTTGCGAAACCGCAAGGAAATAGGTTGGCTTCTGCCCGTTTCGTGCGCGCCAGTGTCGTTTCGTGCGCGCCATGGTCGTTTCGTGCGCGCCATGGTCGTTTCGTCCTTTTTGGGTTTTTGGGTGATTGCCGCAAAAAAAGTAGGGGGTAGAACAATGCGGTCTGAAATTCCCCGACGTCTCACAACGATCGGTTGCTGTGTTCCCCACCCCCAAGCACAGGATTCTCTCAGTCATGAAAAGCTTTCTTCGATCATGGGCGATTGCGGTTTTTGCTGTGTCAGCGTTCGTTGTGAGTGCGACCGCGGAAGCGGGGATCTTCTATGCCGTAACGAACGCCCTCTCCGCGCAAAGCGGCTACTCCCTGAGTGGCTACATCGAGGTCGCTGCCACGGGGAACCTCAGAACCCTTTCCAGCTGGAACGTCACCGCCAGCCTGGGGAACAACCCCACGTTTACACTGAACTCAGCCGCGAGTGGCGATTTTTATCTCGCGGGCAGCGGCGCAGCTTTGTACGCCACGGACTCTGCGCTCTACGTTCCCACCACAGCTTATATGAGGATTGAAGATCCCAATGCTGGAGTCGTATGGACGAAAGACTATGGCAGCGGTATCCCTTGGTCTAGGTACTCCGCATTTATGAACGTTGATCCATACGACGATTACTGGTACTCAGAGACGTTCCCCGTCAGCGACTCCAACGGTTGGAAGATCGGGTCTGTCATGGCTGAGCCGGTCCCTGAGATCGACCCCGCCACGGGCGCCAGTGCCCTCTCGCTGGTCGCCGGTGTGCTGGCGATGGTCGAGCAGCGGCGGCGGCGGGCCACGCTCGTGGCTTGATCGACCTGCCTCTGATTGCTGATTCACAACCGGGCTGGGCATCGCAAGGTGCCCGGCCCGGTTTGTTTTTCGGGACGCACGATCGGCTTTTTGCCAGCCCCTTCTCCCCCAGCGCATCGACCGCCGCCTCACGCTCCGCGGCTGGTATGCGGCTTGAGCAGGGCCGATTCTGCTCATAGTGCTGGGACATCTTGATGACGGTGTCAAAGTGCCGCAGCGCCGCCACGCTTCAGATTCTCTTCGATCGTGGCCAGCCAGGCGGCTCTTGAAGCAGGCGGGGGG
>Ga0164295_10001805_pt1 | contig 17740 bp, 11 predicted proteins | sample GEODES006metaG_FD_111798 | JGI IMG/M metagenome (GOLD analysis project Ga0164295, IMG submission 111798) | Oligotrophic lake water microbial communities from Sparkling Lake, Wisconsin, USA - GEODES006 metaG | ecosystem: Environmental > Aquatic > Freshwater > Lake | place: USA: Sparkling Lake... | reverse complement strand
GGTGCGGAGCACGGCCGCGGCGGTGTAATAGACATCGAGAAAGCTCTGCAGATCGGTGAATGCAAACGCCCGCCGCAGCGACTCCGGCGAGTCGTAGGGTAGCACGACGCCATTGCGGCGGCCAATCTCGAAGACCAGTTCCGGCTCGAGCGTGCCCTCGATGTGCACATGCAGCTCCGCCTTGGGCGCCCGCGAAATGAGGGCGGCGAGCCGTTCGGTCGGTATGCGTGAAAAGTCGGGAGGCATCGGAAGTACAAGCGCGACGGGAGCAGATGTGTTCGGCACCATACGTCGTATTCCCCCGTGGGAGCAAGTTTTCAACTTGCCTGGTGGTGTTACGCCGGTATCTTGAAAGCACCATGCACCGCAGACACCAAAGGGCTCCTCCATGACCACGACCGCCAAGCCGATCCTGTTCCTCCTCCGTGCCGGATTCCCCGAGTCCAAGCAGGGCACGGGCGGCTTGTATTGCCCAGAATGCGCGACCATCGCCGGACTCCTCTACTACTATCCCAAGCTCGTCGAGGCACTCGACGTTCGACTGGTCGATGTCCCGCGACCCCGGCCCGAGGTGGTGGCGATGGTCGGTGAGGAAAACCAGTCGTGCCCGGTGCTCGTCCTCCCGGAGGGCGATCTGCCCGCCGGCGTGCCGTTGGCCAACGGCCGCGCCTTTGTGTCCGGCCCCGAGCCGATCGTGAACTTCCTCGCCGATCGCTACGGCACAGCCCGGTCGCACTGAACGCCCGCCCGAATCACGTCTCCGAGATTCACCACGCCGAAAGGCTGATCGGACCACACCCATGTCACGCCCGCGCCCCAATCCGTTCTACGCGATCCTCGGCATCGTGGGGTTTCTGTTCACGATCACCGCGACGAGCTATTGCCTGTTCGTGCTCCGGGGTGTGCGGCCTGAGAGCCTGTCGACGGCGCCCCACCCCCTTGAAAGCCTGATGAACAGGTACGGTGTCACGCTTCTGGCCGGCCAACTCGCCGTGCTCGCGATCGCAACGGTGGGCGCCGTGGCCATGGATCACTTCGAAGGGGAACGGCAGAAGCGGGAGCGGGAGCATGAGTCGGCGTCCAAACGCAACCGTGACCACGACGCCGGGACGGAAAGATCGTGACCATGTCGGCCGCTCGGCAGATCGAACGGCTGCGGGAGCAGATCCGGCATCACGACAGGAAGTATTACGTCGAGGCGGCGCCGGAGATCAGCGACCGCGATTACGACCGCCTGCTGGCGGAACTCCGCGAATTCGAGGCGAAACATCCTGAACTGGTCGTGGCCGACAGCCCCACGCAGCGGGTCGGCGACGAGCCGGTGCCGGAACTCGAGTCGGTGCGGCACCGGCTGCCGATGCTCTCGATCGACAACACCTACAGCGCCGCCGATCTCGCCACCTGGGGCCGCCGCGTCGAGAAGCTCCTGCAGGAGTCGGACTCTGGCCCCATCGAGTGGGTGCTGGAGCTGAAAATCGACGGCGTGGCCGTCTCGCTCACCTACGAGCACGGTCTGCTCGTGCTGGGAGCGACCCGCGGCAACGGCATGGTCGGCGACGACATCACGCACAATGTCCGCACGATCCATGGCGTGCCGCTGCGGCTGGCCCTCGACAGCCCGCCTGAACGGATCGAGGTTCGCGGCGAGGTCTACATGACCAACTCCGACCTCGTCACACTCAACCAGCAGCAGGCGGAGGCGGGGCTCGCCCCCTTCGCCAACACGCGAAACGTAGCCGCCGGCAGCATCCGCCTGCTCGATCCGCGTGAGTGCGCCGGCCGGCCTCTGCGGTTTTTCTGCCACGGCGTCGGCGATGCGACCGGCCTCGGCGCGGCGTCGCAATCGGAACTGCTCACGTGGGCGGTGCAGGCGGGCATGCCCGTTGCGCCGCGGACCCGCACGTTTGCCTCACTCGACGCACTCGTCGAACACGGCACGGGCTTGATCGAGGAACTGCACTCACTCGACTTCGAGGTAGACGGCTTTGTGATCAAGGTGAACCGCTTTGATCAGCAGCGCCGGCTTGGCACCACCGCGAAGAGCCCCCGCTGGGCCATCGCCTGGAAGTTCGAGAAATTCGAGGCCACGACGAAGCTGGCGGGCATCCGCGTACAGGTAGGCCGCGGCGGCACGGTCACGCCCGTGGCGGATCTCGAACCGGTGGAGCTTGCAGGCACGATCGTCCGCCGCGCGAGTCTGCACAACGCCGACGAAGTGGCTCGGAAGGATGTCCGCGTGGGGGACGTGCTCGTTGTCGAGAAGGCGGGCAAGGTGATCCCGCACGTCGTCCGCGTTGAAAAGCATCTGCGAACGCACGACCTCGAGCCCTGGTCGCCGCCCACTGAGTGCCCTGAGTGCGGCACGCCACTCGAGCGTGATCCCGAGGGCGTCTACATCCGCTGCCCAAACGTCGACTGCCCGGCTCGGTGCCGCGAGCGGCTCAAGTTCTTCGCATCGCGCGGCGCGATGGACATCGAGGGCCTCGGTGACAAGCTCGTCGAGCAACTCGTGGCCACGGGCCTCGTGAAGGACTACGCCGATCTCTACGCACTGTCGGCCGTCCAGCTCGAGCCGCTCGAACGGATGGGTGAGAAATCCGCGCAGGCCCTCGTCACGCAGATCGACGCCAGCCGCAGCCGCGGGCTCGTCCGCGTGCTCAACGCGCTCGGCATCCGCCACGTCGGCCCGCGGGTGGCCTCCCTGCTCTGCCGACGGTTTCCATCGCTCGACCAGCTCCGCGTAGCAAGCATCGACGAACTCTCCGCCGTGGAAGACATCGGCCCGGTGATCGCGGCCAGCGTGCACGAGTGGCTGGCAAGCAGCTATGGGACCAGAGTGCTGCGGGGCCTTGAACAGGCGGGCGTGGCCCTGGACGTGCCGGAATCAGAGCGGATGGGTGAGGGGCCGCTCACGGGCAAGACGCTGGTGGTGACGGGCTCGCTCGCCGGCTTCTCGCGGCAAGAGGCAGAGGAGGCGATCCGCAAGGCGGGCGGACGGGCGTCGGGCAGCGTGTCAAAGAAGACCGACTACGTCGTGGCCGGCGAGGAGGCCGGCAGCAAGCTGGAGAAGGCCACGAAGCTCGGCGTGAAGGTGATCGACGAGGCGGAGTTCCGATCGCTGCTCGCCGGCGACGGCTGAGAACGAACTCACCGCAGGGTCGGCAGGTCGACCGGCCGTTGGTCGGCAATGGCGGCAGGCTCGCGGGGCGTCGCATCGCTTCCTGCAGGCAGGGTGGAAAAGACCTTGGGTTTCGAAAGGTCGACCATGCCTGCGAGCGCCGCGGGATCCTGCGACACGGCATCGGCAGCGGCTTTCGCGTCGCGTTTGTGAATGGCACGGCCGGCAAATGCGGGCTCGTCGTGAATCTCGCCGTCCTGATAGGGCCCGGCCCCGAAGAGCCAGCGGTCGCGGGCATGGCTGGCAACATGCTCCTCACCGCTCTGCCAGATCGGCTGCCCCGTTTCCCGCTCGTAGGCATAGACGCTGAGCTTTGCCACGCCGCGCTGCTCCGAACGCTTGGACAGCACCAACTCCGGTGTGGAGGTTGCGTTGCCTTGCACGGTGACGCTGGTCGCCGGAATCCCGAGCAGCACCGAACTCCGATCGGTGCCAACCGCTCCCGCCCGGGCTTCGACCACCACGTCAGCCGCATCGCGGTCCTTGGCCAGCAGACAGCCAGAGGCCATCAACTGGTGCCGCAGGGCGCTTTCGAGATATTTGCCGTCTTGGACGTCATCCATGAATGCGGTTTCGAGGAACACGCTCCTGCCTGCCAGCGGGCGGACGTCGACCCGCATGACAGCACGGTCGATCGCCTGGGACACGAGCAACTGCTCCGTGGCGGTGCGTTTCGAATCGCTCATCCGTGTCGTGCCACAGCCCGCAAGCATGAGCAGCATCGGCAGGACGGCAAGCCGAACCAGACCCCAATCACACGCGTCGTCCATCATGCTTCGCACTTCAACGCTCGTCGGAAGGATCTTCGGCTCAGGAGTCTATGGTCGCTTGGCCCAGCAGGCCAGGGAGGCTAGCAACCTCCCTCGCCGGGAGAAAGAGCGGCACGATGCCGGTTTTCGGGTGTCTTAGAACGACACCATGAACTGCGTCTGGATGGCGGTGCCCGTGTAGCCAGCGCGGTAGGGATAGAGAATGTTCTGGGCGGGGTTGCGGTTCATGTGGAGTGCCTCCAGCGTGAAGCGGCCCTGACGCGAACGATTCACATACCAATTGAAGCCGCCGCCGTATTCCTGCCCGGTGCCATACGGCCCCGTGACAACGCTCGAGCGGGCATAGACCTCATACTTCCGTGGCACAAAGCACCACGACAGATAGCCAAGGCCGCCATGGTCGAAGATGCTCGACCGTTCGAAGGGGCCGGTACCCTGGAAGCCATTGAGCGTGCGAAAGTAGTATTCGAGATTGGCGGCCCAGCCGCGGTATTTCCAGCCGGCGTCGACGGTCGCAAGGTTGTAGCGAAACTGGTCAACGCGGGAGCCGGGGCCGAGGGCGTTGGGCAGTGCCAACGCGGTGCCATCAGAGAGCCGGACGATCGTGTCTTCCGGATTGAGGCCTGGGAAGGCGAGTGCATAGGTGCGGGCGTAGACGCCACTGGTGCCCAGCCGGATGGCGGCGTCATCGTGATGCTCCATGTCGCCGTAGCCAAGTCCGAAGGGGGAGAGCGGCTCCCACCAGGTGTTGCCCGCCCAGGCCATCGATGTGCCGCGGCGGAAGACGCCAGACGTGCCGCCGTCGATCGCATTCCAGACGCCAGCCTGATAATGAACGGTGTTGTCGGACAGCGATCCGGTCGCCGCCGCGCCGGGGCTGAAGCCGGGCCGGAAGAAGGTGTTGGCCATGCTGCGATCGACGCCGATGTTCCAGGGCGATTGATCGAGCCACTCCCGGGATCCCGGCACTGGCGTCACGCCGGCTCCCACCGTCGCCGCCTCGCTGAACTTCCAGCCGGCCATGCCGATCGGCACGACGCCCGCTCGCACGCCGAAGTCGGAGGTGCCGAAGAAGGCAAAGTTGTAGACCAGCCGTTCGTCGACCACATGGCCTGAGAAGGAGATCAGAAAGCGGTTCAGGTTGAACGTGTTGATGTTGTTGATCGGCCGAACGTTGCCGGCGGAGTCGGTCGAGGTGGTGGCCGACCGAGCGAACTCGAACCAACGGAGCTGCATGTAGCCGCCGAGCGCCAACGCAAACGGAAAGTCGCCGCGGCCCGGATCATCTTTGTAGAGCAGCAGGCCGCGGGGCGGCGCAATGTCGGTGGCTGGGATGTACCGCGGTCTGGGAATGCCATCGAGTCTGGCCTCGACCGCCCGGTCGATCTCCTGCCGGATTGCCTCGGGGTCAAGCGTTGTTTCTTCGCTGAGCGACGCTTCAGGGGCCGGAACTTCCTCGAGCTCTAGGATCTGCTCCGGCAGCCGCTCCGGCGGTTCCGGCGCGTCGGTGGCATCGTCCCCGATGAGATTCAGGGCGGCCGACTGCTCGTCTCCGCCGTGCTCGATATTCAGCGGCTCACCGAAGGCGGCACCCCCCTGCCCGACCAGGCCCCACGCGCACACCAGCCCCCAAAGCCACAATGGGCGGCCGCGAGACCATGTGTCGGTTCGTGGCTGCTGGGACATGGTTGGGCCGGGATGTGGGACGGTGGGTGGCGGATTCCACCACCATCAGAATCGGGTCTATCTATGCCGTTTATGCAGATTTTTCCGATTCGGTAACCAGGGTAAGCCGGGGTGCAAAAAGAGGGTTCAGGGGTTGTGCCGGAAATGCCGATTGTATTGATGGCCTCTCTGGTAGCTGCCCCGGTTGTCGGGAGGCACCACTCCCAAGACGGCACGGTCTGACCGGATTCACCGGAGGACGCACTTCAAGAGGAATGCCACTTGAGACTGCTGCGTCGTCGCCTTGCCATCGATCAGAGAGGGCGTCTGTTCTGGCTCACGCTGCTGGTTGCACTGGCCGCTGCGCTCGCCGGGAGTGTCTCCGCCGCCGAACTCTTTGGGGAACCGAACGCCTCCTTGGAGCTTCCCGGCGGACAAGGTGGCGGAACAGGTGATCCCGAGGCCGTCGTAGCCGAACTGCCCGCGCCGCGAGAGTTCCCCACCGACATCGCCGCAGAACTGGAGCGGTTGCAGAAGCAGATCGACGAACTTCAAGCCGCCAGGGACGCCGCTTCGGACGCTGAAAACCCGCCGCCGAAGGCCACGGACAAAGAGAAGGCTAGTGGTAAGGTTGCTGAGAAGACTGACACGGCTGGCGAGAAGGCAGAGAAACCACTGGTCGACCGGCTTTCCAGCGTCGAGAAAGTCCTCGGCAAGCTCGTCGATACAAACGACAAGAAAAAAAAAGATGACGCCGAGAAGCCGTCGTTGGTCATCAGCGGGCAGGTGCAGGCCGACCAGATCTACTTCGGCCAGGATGCCATCAGCCGCGCGAGCGTGGGCGATCTCCAGGATGGCGCCCAATTTCGCCGGCTCCGGATCGGCGCCCGCGGCACCAGTTTCGAGGTGCTCGAATACTCGCTTGGCGTCGACTTCGCGCTGGCCAATCAGCCCAGCTTCCTCGACAACTACCTCGAATGGAAGCAGCTGCCATTGCTACAGAACATCCGGGCTGGCCACTACTTCGAGCCCTTCTCGCTCGAACGCGTCACGCAGAACCGCAACAACACGTTCATGGAGCGGTCCCTCGTCGACACGTTCGCCCCCGCGCGAAACATGGGGGTGATGACCTACGGCAACACGGAGAACGAACTGGCGACCTGGGCGATCGGCACGTTTCGCACCAACAGCGACAACATCGGCAACGATTCGTTCGACAGCGGCCAAGCGCTGACGATGCGGGGCACCTGGCTTCCCTGGTGGGACGAGGAGAGCGACGGCCGATTTTACATGCATTTGGGCGCGGCCTACAGCTACCGCAAGGCCTTTCAGAACCAGGTCCGCTTCAGGAATACTCCGGAAATCCGCAAGCAGCAGCCGGCAAGCACTTTCGGTCCCGTTGGGCCGCCGAGTCCCAGCAACTACATCAACGGCGCGCCGGGGCCGTTCGCCCCGATCTTCGTCGACACCGGCAACATCAAGGCCGACCACTTTCAGCTTTTCGACCCCGAGTTCGCCCTGATCCTCGGTCCCCTCTCGCTGCAGTCGGAGTATGCGTTTGCCTTCGTGGACCAGCCCAGTGGTGAGCCGCTGTTCTTCAATGCCTACATGGCCCAGGTGAGCTACTTCCTCACCGGCGAGCACCGCCCTTACGACCGCAAGCAGGGCATCCACAAGCGGCTCGAGCCGTTCGAGGACTTTTTCCGCGTGCGGACGAAGTCGCAGGGCGTTCAGACGGGGCTCGGGGCCTGGGAGGTCGCGGCCCGGTTCTCCAACATCGTGCTCAACGACAAGAACGTTCAGGGCAACAACCTGACCGACTTCACCATCGGCCTCAACTGGTATCTCAACCCCTACACGCGTTGGAAGTTCAACTATATCCGCGCCTTCCTCCAGGACGAGCGCAAGGGAAACAGCCTCACCGATGCATACGGCATGCGAATCGACTTCGACTTTTGAGGACACTATGCGTTCCTGCACGATTCTCGCTGCGTTGATACTGCTGCTGTTAGCCGACCCCGCGGTCGCGGCCGATGCCGTCGCCGCACCGGGGCAGGAGAAGGCAAAGCCAAAGGAGCAGTCGCCCGCATGCATGCACTGTGGCGCCACGTGCAGACTCGAGGCGGTGTGTGTGTGCGAGTGCGGCGTGAAGAAGAAGCCGAAAACCGAATACGAGGTTACGTGCGACCCGATCTGCGTGCCCCGTTGCAGCAACCTGCCATGGCCCTTCTCGCCGTGTCGTCACGGTGGCGGATGCACTGATTGTCAATCCAACGCCTGCCTCGCCTGGGTGCGGCACCGCAAGACGCTCGTCAAGGAGACAAAGGACGAGGAGGTTTCCGTGACCGAGCGAAAGGTGAAGTACATCTGCAGTGGGTGCAATGGGTGCCAGAAGACCGGCTGCTGCGGCGGTGAGCCGGCGGGAGAGGGTTGCTGGTGGCGGCGGTGGCTGCCGGTCTTGAAAACCCCCTGAAGAACCCCCTGAAAATGCGGCCGGCACGCTCCGCAGGCAATAAATTTCTGCCGGCAATCGGCTGCGGCAGGCCGCTTGACGAACGCCTCTGCCCCGCTACGCTGTATTTGTTTTCCAAATGATGCAAGGCGGCATCATTTGATTTCATGATTTGGATGGATGTCAGGGAGGGCAGAAAAAGCGTTTTTTGGCCAATTTCCGCCCATTTCCGGTGGCGATCCCGTGAACATTAAGTCCCTGAAAATCTTCTGCGATATCGTGTCCCGCCGGAGTTTTTCCCGGGCGGCAGAGGACAACGGCATTTCGCAGTCCGGGGCCAGCCAGGTCGTCGGCCAGCTGGAACACAGACTCGGTGTGCAGCTCATCGAGCGGTCGAAGCGGCCGCTCGTGCCCACCCGCGAGGGGCAGGTCTTCTACGACGGCTGCCGGAAGATCATCGCCCGCTACGACGCGCTCGAAGACGAGGTGCGGTCGCTTCACGAGCAGGTGGCGGGCCGCGTCCGCGTGGCCGCAATCTACTCCGTCGGCCTCCACCACATGAGCCGCTACCTGCAGGAATTCATGAGCCTGCACCCGAAGGCGAACGTCCGGCTCGAATACCTCCACCCGGAGCGGGTGCTGGAGGCAGTGGAAAACGGCGAGGCCGACATTGGTGTTGTCAGCTATCCGAGAAGCACCCGGACGATCCACGCCGAGCCCTGGCGGGAGGAGCCGATGGTGCTCGCCTGTGCCCCAGGACATCCGTTTGCCGGCCGCCACGACGTCCCGCTTTCCGCCCTCGACGGCCGGGCGATGGTGAGCTTCGACCCTGACCTGGTCATCCGGCATGAGATCGACCGCGTGCTGGCGGCCCACGGTGTCGAGCCAAATATCGTGATGGAGTTCGACAACATCGAGACCATCAAGCGGGCGATCGAGATCGATACGGGAGTGGCACTCTTGCCAGAGCCGACCGTGCTCCGCGAGGTGGCGGCCGGCACGCTGTCGAGCGTGCGGATTGCCGACGAGGAACTCGTGCGACCGCTCGGCATTATTCACGCCCGCAGCAAACCGTTGGCCCCCACGGTGCGGCGGTTCATCGAACTGCTCCGCGGCCATGCCCACGACATCGACTCCGCGTTTGCAGACTCCGTCGAACCGGCTACGGAATACGTCATCGCCCACGCCTGATCGTCCCCCCACGTTTTCCGCTCCTGATTCCCGTTTCGTTCCAAGTGCCTGCATCCCGCTCTCTGCTCTCACAGCCTCCTTTCACTCGAGTATCGACATGACGCGTTCTCCAGGACTTCCCCCCGCCCAGGGCCTTTATGATCCCGCCAACGAGCACGACGCCTGCGGCGTGGGGTTCGTCGTCAACCTGCACGGGCGGAAGAGCCACCAGATCGTCCGACAGGGCCTCGAAGTGCTGGAAAACCTCACCCACCGAGGCGCATGTGGCTGCGATCCGCTCACCGGCGACGGCGCCGGCATCCTTCTGCAGACACCGCAGGAGTTCTTCGCGGCAGTGACGCCTCAGGCCGGCATCAGCCTGCCTGCTCCTGGTGACTGGGCCGTGGGCAACGTCTTCCTGCCACCGTCGGAGGAGGAACGCGAGAGCGCAGAACAATTCTTCGAACGACTCTGTCGCGAAGAGGGGATGGAGTTCCTCGGCTGGCGAACGGTGCCCACCGACAACCGCTTCATCGGCGGCACCGCCCGCGAGGTGGAACCCGTCGTGCGGCAGGCCTTCGTGGGTCGCGGCAAGAAGACGGCCCGCGATCACTTCGAGTGGAAGCTCTTCGTGCTGCGGAAGCGGTTCGGCATCGAGTTGGGCACACTCGGCCTCACCGAACAGACATTCGTCTACGTCTGTTCGCTCTCGTCGCGAACGATCGTCTACAAGGGCCTGCTGCTGGCCGATCAGGTCGACAAGTATTACCCCGACCTCTCCGATCCAAAGATGACCAGCGCTCTGGCGCTCGTGCACCAGCGGTACAGCACCAACACCTTCCCGACCTGGGACCTCGCCCATCCCTTCCGCTTCATCGCCCACAACGGCGAGATCAATACCGTCCGCGGGAACATCAACTGGATGCACGCCCGGGAGAGCATGCTCGCGCATCCCGTCTATGGCCCCGACCTGGACAAGATCAAGCCTGTCGTGCGGGAGGGGGGCAGCGACTCGGCCACCTTCGACAACGTGCTGGAGTTGCTCGTGCTGGCCGGCCGGCCGATCGAGGAAGCGGTCAGTATGCTGATCCCCGAACCGTGGAGCGGCCACGCTGGTCTCGCTGACGATCTCAAGGCCTACTACGAATTCCAGGCCTGCCTCATGGAACCGTGGGATGGTCCGGCGGCACTCGCGTTCACCGACGGCGTCCGAATCGGGGCCACCCTCGACCGCAATGGACTGCGGCCCGGCCGTTGGTGGCAGATGAAAGACGGACTCGTCGTGATGGCGAGCGAAGCGGGCGTGTTGCAACTGCCCGCCGGCGAGGTGGTCCGCAAGGGCCGACTCCGACCGGGCCGGATGTTCCTCGTCGACACCAAGGAAGGGCGGATCATCGAGGACGACGAGATCAAGCGGAAACTGGCGACCGCCAAGCCATGGCGGGAATGGATCACCACGCAGCAGCTACGGCTCGACCAGATCGCCGATCCCGCGCATGTCAACGACGTGACCAAGTCACGGGCCGTGATGCCGGAGGAACTGCTGCAATCCGAGTCGAGCGATGGTGTCCATGCGGTCGACTCCTGGCGGGCGGCAGGCGTGGCGGGCGAGCACTCGAGCCTGCTGGAGCTGCAACGTGCCCACGGCTACACGCTCGAAGACCTGAAGGTGATCATCGCCCCGATGGCCACCGACGGCGCCGAGCCGATCGGCTCGATGGGCAACGACACGCCTCTGGCCGTACTCTCCGACCGTCCGCAGCTGCTCGCCAACTACTTCAAGCAGCTCTTCGCGCAGGTCACCAACCCGCCGCTCGACGCCATCCGGGAGGAGATCATCACCTCGATGATCACGACCATCGGCAGCGAGGGCAACCTGCTCGATTCGACGCCGGAGCAGTGCCGTCTGCTGCGGCTTGAAACGCCTGTCCTCACCAACGCCGAGTGCGCCCGGATCAAATCGCTGGGGGCACCTGGCGGCCCGCAATTGCCCGGCTTCAAGTCTGTCACCATCTCGCTGCTCTTTCCGGCCGCCGACGGGGTTGCTGGCATGCGGAAGCGGCTCGACGCCATCCGCGACGAATCCTCCCTCGCCGTTCGTGAAGGCGCCACGATCGTCGTGCTTTCCGATCGCGGCATCTGCCGTGACAAGGCCGCGGTGCCCGTGCTGCTGGCCACCGGCGGCGTGCACCACCACCTGGTGCGGGAAGGTTCGCGGACCCGGTGCGGCATCGTTGTCGAGACGGGAGAGGCACGCGAGGTCCAGCACTTCGCGCTGCTCACCGGCTATGGCGCCGGAGCCGTCAATCCCTACCTCGCCTTCGCCACCATCGACCAGATGCAGGCAGAGCGGATGATCGCAGCGGATCACCCACGCGAGAAGCTGCACAAGAACTTCGCCAAGGCGGCCTCCAAGGGCCTGCTCAAGGTGATGAGCAAAATGGGCATCTCGACCCAGCAGAGCTACCGGGGTGCGCAGATCTTCGAGGCGGTGGGCCTCGAACAGGGGCTCGTCAACGAGTTCTTCACCCGCACGCCGAGCCGGATCGGCGGCATCGGCCTGGAGGTCGTTTCGGAGGAGATGTTCAAACGGCATGAGCATGCGTGGCCCGAGACCTCCGTGCCTCAGACGCTCGAACTCGACGTAGGCGGCCGCTACCAGTGGCGTCGCAAGGGTGAGGCCCACATGCTCTCCCCGGACGTCGTGGAGTCGCTCCAGCGGTCCACGCAGATCAATAGCCGTGAGGAATTTCGGAAGTATCAAAGGCTGATCGACGAGCAGCAGACGAAGCTGCTCACGCTCCGCGGTCTCCTCGACTTCCAGTGGGCCGACAAGGCCATCCCGCTCGACGAGGTGGAGCCGGCGAAGGAGATCGTGAAACGGTTCGCCACCGGTGCGATGTCGTATGGGTCGATCTCGAAGGAGGCCCACGAAACGCTCGCCGTCGCCATGAACCGGCTCGGTGGCCGCAGCAACACCGGTGAAGGGGGCGAGGATCCCGTGCGGTATCAGCTGGAGCCGTCTGGCGACAGCAAAAACTCTTCCATCAAGCAGGTAGCCAGCGGTCGTTTCGGGGTGACGAGCCTCTACCTCGTCAACGCGAAGGAACTGCAAATTAAGATGGCGCAGGGCGCGAAGCCGGGCGAAGGCGGGCAGCTCCCCGGCCACAAGGTCGACCGGGAGATCGCCCGAATCCGCCACAGCACGCCCGGCGTTGGCCTCATCTCGCCTCCCCCCCACCATGACATCTACTCGATCGAGGATCTCGCCCAGCTCATCCACGACCTCAAGAACGCCAACCACCATGCGCGGATCAGCGTGAAACTGGTGGCGGAAGTGGGCGTGGGCACGGTCGCGGCGGGCGTTTCCAAGGGGAAGGCCGATGTGGTGCTGATCTCAGGCCACGACGGTGGCACTGGCGCAAGCCCCCAGACCTCGATCATGCACTGCGGGCTGCCATGGGAGCTCGGTCTCGCCGAGGCCCACCAGGTGCTCGTGATGAACGACCTCCGCGGTCGGATCGTGGTGCAGACCGACGGCATGATCCGCACGGCCAAGGATGTGGTGATCGCCACGATGCTGGGCGCGGAGGAATTCGGTATCGCCACGGCATCACTGGTGGTGATCGGCTGCATCATGATGCGGAAGTGCCACTTGAACACGTGTCCGGTGGGTGTTGCCACGCAGGATCCCGAGTTGCGGAAGCGGTTCACCGGCCAGCCGGAACACGTCGTCAACTTCTTCTTCATGCTGGCCGAGGAGATCCGGGATCTGATGGCCAAGCTCGGCTTCCGCACGATCGACGAGATGGTGGGCCGGGTTGACCGTCTCGACACGCGGGCAGCGATCGCCCATTGGAAGGCGAAGGGACTCGACTTCTCCACGATCCTGCACAAGCCAGACATGCCGGCACACGTGAAGACGCATCACGAGTCGTCGCAGGATCACGGCATCGAGGAGTCGCTCGACATGACCACGCTGCTCGAACTGTGCAAGCCTGCACTCGAGGACCGTACGCCTGTCAAGCTGACTCTTCCGGTCCGCAACATCAACCGCACGGTCGGCACGATCCTCTGCAGCGAGGTGACCCGCCGGTATGGTGCCGGCGGCCTGCCCGACGGCACCATTCAGATCACCTTCACCGGAACAGCCGGCCAGAGCCTCATGGCCTTCGGCGTGCCCGGTGTCACCGTGACGGTCGAGGGCGATGTCAACGACTACTGCGGCAAGGGCCTGTCGGGAGGCCGGGTGATCGTGCGGCCCGCCCGCGAGGCCTCCTTCAAGGCGGAAGACAATGTGATCGCCGGCAACGTTGTGGCCTACGGGGCAACGAGTGGCGAGATCTACATCCGGGGCATCGTCGGCGAACGGTTCTGCGTGCGGAACAGCGGCGCGGAAGCGGTCGTGGAGGGCACGGGCGATCACGGCTGCGAATACATGACGGGCGGCCGGGTGGTGATCCTCGGTGAGATTGGCCGCAACTTCGCCGCCGGCATGAGCGGTGGCATCGCCTATGCATGGGACGCCAATGGCACGTTTCGCCAGAACGTCAACATGGAAATGGTCGAACTCGAGCCGCTTGATCCCGGCGACATCGACTACGTGAAGTGCCAGATCGAGAAGCATGTCGCCTCTACCGACTCGAGCCGGGGCCGGGCGATTCTCAACGGCTGGAACACAGAGCAGTCACGCTTCGTCAAGGTTATGCCGACCGATTACAAGCGAGCCCTCGCGGAACTCCGCAAACTCGTCGAACAGGAACAGCAGGAAGCACGTCAGCAGGAGGAAAAGATCCATGGGTGAGCCACGCGGATTCATGAAATACGAGCGAAAAGTGAGCGGCTATGCGCCGGTCGCCGACCGGCTCAAGCACTACAACGAGTTCCTCACGGTGCTCGCCCCGGAGGAGATCAAGGCCCAGGGTGCCCGCTGCATGGACTGCGGCGTGCCCTTTTGCCACACCGGCTGCCCACTCGGCAACATCATCCCTGACTTCAACGACCTCGTGTATCGCCAGCAGTGGCACGAGGCCAGCCAGCGGCTCCACGCCACCAATAACTTCCCCGAGTTTACCGGCCGCGTGTGCCCCGCCCCCTGCGAAGCAGCCTGCGTGCTCGGCATCAACGAAGACCCGGTGGCGATCAAGCAGATCGAGATGACGATTGCCGATCGCGCCTTCGACGAGGGCTGGGTCGTGCCCGAACCGCCGTCGGTGCGGACCGGCAAGCGGGTGGCGGTCGTGGGCAGCGGACCAGCGGGCCTGGCGGCGGCGCAGCAACTGAACCGGGCCGGACATCTGGTCACGGTCTTTGAACGGGCCGACCGACCGGGCGGCCTGCTGATGTATGGCATCCCCGATTTCAAGCTGGAAAAGTGGCGGGTCTGGCGGCGCGTCGAACAGATGCGCGAGGAAGGGGTGGAGTTTCGCTGCGGCGTGAACGTGGGGAGTGACGTCACAACCCAGTCGCTCTGCGACGACTACGATGCGGTGCTGCTCACGGGTGGAGCGACGCTCGGCCGCGACCTGCCGATCCCGGGCCGCGAACTCAAGGGCGTGCACTATGCCATGGAGTTCCTGCCGCAGCAGAACAAACGGAATGCCGGCGATGAACTGCAGGTGCAGATTCTGGCCGCGGGGAAAGACGTGGTCGTGATCGGCGGCGGCGACACAGGCTCCGACTGCGACGGCACGAGCAACCGACAGGGCGCAAAGAGCCTGACCCAGTTCGAGCTGCTGCCGCAGCCGCCGGACCTCGGCAAGTATCCGCGCCGCAATCAGCGGCCCGAGAACACGCCTTGGCCGCAGTGGCCCGTCATCCTGCGTACGACGTCGTCGCACGAAGAGGGCTGCCGCCGCGAATGGGGCATCCTTTCCAAGGAATTCCTCGGTGATGACCAGGGCCACGTGCGGGCCGTGAAGACCGTCCGGATCGAGTGGTATACAGACGCCGCCTCGGGCCAGCAGAAGTTCCGCGAGGTGCCGGGCAGCGAGCAGGAATGGCCCTGCCAACTGGCACTCTTGGCCATGGGCTTCATGGGACCCGAAAAGCATGGACCAATCGCCGATCTGGGTCTCGAGCTCGACCCCCGAGGCAACATCAAGACGGGGAGCGACTACAAGACCAGCCGCGACGGCGTCTTTGCCGCGGGCGACATGCGCCGCGGACAGTCGCTGGTTGTCTGGGCGATCCACGAGGGCCGCGAGGCGGCCCGCTCGGTCGACCTCTGGCTGATGGGCCAAACGAACCTGCCGAGCCTCTCGGCCGGCGAGTTCGCCGTGCACGCGTAACCTTCCGCAGCCGGCTAGCGGTGCGGCTCGATATCGACCGTGAGGTGGCCGTCATTGTCGGCCATTTCGCCGGGCGGTTCGTTGATTTTGCAGAAGGCCACGCCGTCGGCGACGGCCGTAAACTCACCCTCGGCGCCATCGGCAACCACGACGAACCGGGGGCGACCACCGTCCTCCGGCTGTTCAACCCACTGCGCCACGAGCAGCCTGCCGAGTGGCCGGCCGCGATACCAGCGGAGCGAGATACCCTCGGCCTCGGTTTCCAACTGTACGGACGGCGCAGTCGGGTTTTGCTCCAGAACACCGATCGCACACCGTCCCGTCGCCTTGATCCGATAGCGTTCAGTCTTCCGGAGCGACCAACCGGCGTTCTGCCAGCCGCGAGTGCTTGCGACCGTGACCTCCTGACGCGTTGTGAGTGGCTGGCCAGCGGACCAATCGACGCGGGAGCGGGAAAAGTCGTAGCCGTAGTCAATCTCGTCGGTGAAGGCGTCGAAATCCCGAACGGCTCGTTCGGCATCCCAGTCGGACGATCGCGTCAGCCGCTCGGTAAACGCCCGATCGAGCGGACCGCGTTCGGCCGCCGCGAACGGTGTCGCATGGTCTGGGTGTTCTGAAAGCAACGCCACCGCAGCCCAGCTTGCCGCATAGGCGGAGAGATCGCGGTGGTGTTCGCCCGCAGTGGCGAAGACATCCTCGAGGCCAGGGCACGTGCCGGCGATCCGTAACGTGCGGAGCTTCTCGATGCGGCCCAGTTGCTCGGCATCGGCAGCCCGCAGCGGGAGCGGTGTCGGCACGAAGTGGCCCGCGTCGTCGAGTCGATGTGTGGCCAGATACTCGGCGATCCCCTCTGTGTACCAGGGCGGCGTGTCGAGCGAGCGCAGCGTGAGCGTGAAGGCATGGACGCCCTCGTGCAGCAGCAGGTGCCGCCTGTAGGCAGGATTCGACTGGTCGGCCAACCAGAATCGCTCGCGCTGACAAAACCCGTTGGCGAATTCGGGGACCGTATCCGGCAGCAGCCCGGCGGCGTGGAACCGCTCCCGATCCACCACGAGACAGCCGCAGGCCCGCCAGTCGCGATGCTCTGCCGGGTCGAGATCAGCGTGACGGCACCACGTCACAAAAGCCTCATCGAAGATGGATGGGAGATCCTCGACGCCATCGCCGGCGCGGGCCGGTCGATCGGTGATGAGCACGATGTGGTCGCCTTCCAGCACCCGCAACCCCGCCCGTCGCGCCGACGCCACCAGCGATCGGATGGTGGGGTCTGCCGCCGTGACGGTCGGTTCGGCTGCCTCGGCCCGGACCGCGGCGCTGACAGCGATCACGGCGACGACGATGAGTGACCACTGACGCATGGCGGCGAGTGTACGCGGCTCCCGCGGCGGAATTCCAACCCAGGCAGCTTCCGCAATCTTCCTGAAGTCCCCAGGTCGTGCCGGCGCGGCAATCCATGCCGTGACACGAGGGGCAATTCCACGGAAATCCACGGAAAAACCGATGCTCCCTTCCAGATGCCGCGACGCCCGAGGAGACCCGAAAGTCCTCTCTGGAGATGCGGCCGTTGGCGGTACAACCCGGAGATCGCCAGGAGGGCGAACAACGTGCGGCAGGGACGCCGGCAAGGCTTTGGTTTACTGTTGGTCCGGTTTATGGCAGTGGTCATCCTCTGCACAGCCGGTCGCGCTGGCTCCGCGCAGATACCCGCCGCCAATCCTGCCGAGAACGCCTGGGCCACCGGCGGCGTTTCGGGCACGGCGGCGCCCGGGCTGGGCGTCTCGGGATCCCTTCCCTATTGGCAGGCCCAGGCACTTCCTTCGGCCGTGATTCAGGGCGGCCCCATCCCTGCGGGATGGACGCCGCAGGCCGTGCCGTATCAGGGCGTGGGACCGGACGGCCGCCCGCTCACGATGTATTACGCGCCGACCTATGTGTTCACCTACACCATCGGACCGCCTGTGCTCGCCGCGGCCACCGTCCCCAACGCATCGCAGGTGAACCGTCGGCAGGCGATGCCGACGCCGCAATCGGCCACGATGCAAGGCTGGAACTACCAGACGCAGGGCGCTCAGGCGCCGGCCTACACGCTGCCGCCTGCCACCGTGACCCGCTACCAACCCGTGCCGTATCAGTATCCGCCGGGATCACCGGCCCTCAAAGGCACACCGATCGTGCCGCCAGCGGCAGCATCTCCCTCGGCTTTTGCTTCGGCCCC
>Ga0164295_10001804_pt1 | contig 17740 bp, 13 predicted proteins | sample GEODES006metaG_FD_111798 | JGI IMG/M metagenome (GOLD analysis project Ga0164295, IMG submission 111798) | Oligotrophic lake water microbial communities from Sparkling Lake, Wisconsin, USA - GEODES006 metaG | ecosystem: Environmental > Aquatic > Freshwater > Lake | place: USA: Sparkling Lake... | reverse complement strand
GGCCGGGCCGTGGCACTGGCTACCGGCCGGCGGCTGCTGCTCGATCCCAGCCCGATCTCCGCCCGCCGGGCCGATCGCTCGTATCAGCTCGAGGCCCTGACTATTCAAGGGGCACGTGCCGGGCGGAGCACCAGACTGGCGGCACGGCTGGCCACCGGCCAGCGACTGCCGCAGGTCCTCCGCACGCTGGCCGCTGCGGCTGGAGGCCGCTGGACGCTGCTTGGCGATAGCGGGAGTGGGGCCGACACGCGTCTGCTGACGACGCCGGGCAATCTTCTGCTGGAGGGCACCTGGCAGGACACGAGCCTGTTTGCCAGCTGGGCCGACCAGATCTGCCGCGACTTCACGTTCCGCGAACCGCCCCGCCCTGCCGACGCGGGCTTGGTCGCCGGACTCCGTCAGGAGGGATCGGTCTGCGTGCATGTGCGGCGTGGCGACTACGTGTGGCAGGAGGATATCAGGCGCGTGCACGGGGCCCTCCCGCTGGAATACTACCACGCTGCCGCCCGCCTTCTGGCCGACCGTGGCGGCGTGCAGCGCTCCTTTCTCTTCTCCGACGATCCCGACTGGGCCGAGGCGCATCTGGCGACAGGTCCGACGGCGCTGCCGGGCCCCACCACCGTCGTGCGGTCGCCCCCGGGCAGCCCCGCCTGGCGCGATCTGCAACTGATGGCGGAAGCTCGGCACTTCATCATCGCCAACAGCACATTCAGCTGGTGGGCTGCCTGGCTGGCCACACAAGGAAAGCCCGACCGGCAGGTGGTGGCACCGGCCCGCTGGTTTGCCGAGCGGCCAGCTCCGCCCGGATTGGTGCCAGCGGCATGGCACACTGTTCCAGCCGAAGCGCCACGGAAGGCGAATGCGCGATAGCCGGAGCCTCCTGCGCAGTGGGTGACGGAGGCGGAGGGGTCGGCGAACGCTTGAGGAGCGCAGGGCCGCTTTGGCCCAAGCGACGAAACTTTTGCCGTCCCGCAGCCGAAGCGCCACGGAAGGCGAAGCGTGCTAGCCGCGATACCGGCCAGTGATCAACGCAATATTCTGACCACCAAACCCGAAGCTGTTGGACAGCGCCACATCGCAGCGGGCGGCCCGGGCCTTATTGGGCACATAGTCGAGGTCGCAGTCGGGATCGGGCTCCTCGTAGTTGGTCGTGGGAGGAACCATGCCGTCGCGGATCGCCAGCAGGCAGACAATCAATTCCGTGGCCCCGGCGGCGGCGATCAAGTGCCCCATCATGCTCTTCGTGCTGGAAACCGGAATCTTGTAGGCCCGCTCGCCAAACACCGTTTTGATCGCCAGCGTCTCCACGCGGTCGTTGACGCTGGTGCTTGTGCCGTGGGCGTTGATGTAGTCGATGGCATCGGGATGGAGCGCGGCATCCTCCAGCGCCAGACGAATGCACGACGATGCCCCGCGTCCCTCCGGGTGCGTGTCGGTGATGCGGTAGGCATCGGCCGTGGAGCCATAGCCGAGCAGTTCGCCGTGGATCTTGGCTCCACGCCGCTTGGCATGCTCGAGCTCCTCCAGCACCACCATCGCCGCTCCCTCACCGAGAACAAACCCATCGCGGTCGCGATCGAAGGGCCGGCTGGCCCGTGTCGGCTCATCGTTGCGGGTGGAGAGGGCTGTGAGGAGGTTGAACCCGGTCACGCCAAAGGGATGGATCATGCTGTGCGTGCCGCCGGAAAGCATCACATCAGCATCCCCACGCCGCACCAGTTCCACCGCCTCGCCGATCGCCTGGCTCGAGGCCGCGCAGGCAGTGAGGCAGTTGAGGTTGGGGCCGTTGGCATCGAACATCCCGGCCAGGTGGCCCGCCGGCATGTTGGGCTCCTGCTCCACTTCCGAAAGCGGATGGAGCGTTTCCAAGCCCAGCTTGGTGAACTTCGCGACGTCGAGACGGTCCCCCTCGATCGCGGCCATCATCATGCTGGTGAACGACTCAAAATCCTGCTGCCCCTCGCCGCTCCCCAGATAGACACCCAACCGGGTCGGATCATGAGGGAGACCCTGCGGCAGGCCGGCATCGCGCATCGCTTGCAGCGCCGCTCCGGCGGCAAATCGGGTGTGCCGTCCGCAGTACTGCCAGCGGGCGGGATCCTCTCCTTCATCGCCGATGTTCCAGTGGCGAACCTCGGCGGAGATCCGGGTGGGAAACCGCGACGCATCGAAGACGGTCGTCAGGCCGACGCCGGAGGCACCAGCCATAAGATTGCCCCACAGCTCCTCCACCCGCACGCCCAGCGGCGTGATGCAGCCCATCCCGGTGATCACCACCCTGCGTCTGCCACTGGCCATCGTGTCTGTCTCCAAGTCACGTGTGGTTGATTCAGGCCCGGCTGCGGCCCCTCGCCGTGAGGCGACTCACGCGGCCGCACAGGCGGCGTAGCCCCAAGGCTGCCGGACCGCCTGGGGAATCACCAGTCCGGGCGGGCCAAAGGCTGCCCCGCCTCGTCCCGGCCGATGTCGTAAATGTGCATATGATCGAGCCACTTCAGGAGTTCCTCCGGCTCAAAGAGCTTGGGCACTCCCTCGCCAGGCTCCAGGTGGGCGAAGAAGAGTTCCGCCTCTCCCTGGAGACGGTCCCCCACGGAACTCGAAACCCGCGTGAGCGAACCGGTCGGCTTGAGATCGAGGATCTCAGCCCGGAACCTGATCGAATCCCCAGGCACCGCATCAAAATGGAAGTCGGCGTTGGCCACCTTGGCCAGCACCACGCGGCGGCTGTAGTCGATCGCATCGGCCACGAGGAGGCCGGCGGTCTGCGCCATTCCCTCCACGATCAGGGAGTTGGGCATGAGTGCCGCTCCGGGAAAGTGATCGTGCATGTGGTCTTCGGCCAACGACACGTTCTTGACCGCCACGGCGGTGCGGCCGCGCACGAACTCATCAAAACGATCGATCCAAAACCAGCGCATGAGGCAATTCCGGCCGGAGCCGGCCATTCAGGATTCGGCGCAGACTGCGAAAGAAGGATGAAAAACGGGCAGACTTCAGGCAGCCAACTTGCTCTGCACGTAGCGAACCATGTCTTCCACGGTGAGCGTGTTGGCAAAATTCTGCACGTTGGGATTGGCTTCGAACTTGGTCAGGTCGGCAAACGGCATGCGGGCCTTCAGCGCAGCCAGACCGGCCGCGTTGACCTTTCCATTGGAAACAAATTCCGAACTGGAAAGAACGTCTTCCGGGAAGAGTTCGCCGCGCGGGATTTTGATCCCGAACGTCTTCTCCAAACGAAACACGATGTCGAGGAAGTCGATCGACTCGGCTCCCAGATCACCAACCATCGTCGCCTGCGGGGTGACTTCGTCTTCATCAACACCCAGAGCATCCACTAGAGCTGTTCGGACCTTCGCAAAAATTTCTTCGCTGGACGGCATCGACGTGGCACCTTGGAAACGAGGACGGGGAAATCGTGACAACTGCCATGTCGGTTTTAATGCGTTCGCTGCTCCATGGGAACCCGAAAGCGCCCGATTTTCCCCCCAGAGAAAAAAAGCCCCCCCTTCCCCGCCCCCTACCAGCCCAGCGACGACGGGAGCAGAAGGTGGCAAAAACGGCGGAAACGAACTGCTTTAGGGGCAGCTAGCGAATGGCGACCGGCACCCCGGCGGCCGCGGAGGGCTGCCCTGCGGACGTTCCAGCCTCCAACCCCGCTGCAGTCTTGAAGGGAGCCCCGTACACAACCGGCCGGCTGACGCCCCCCGGGCGGGATGAGGGATGGATCACTGCCCACATCTTCCGCATTTCGGCCCGCACGCGGGCATCAAGGGCGTCACCGTGGGGCAGCCGGTCGGCAAGGTTGTACCGCTCCAGCACCAGGCGGGCGGTCAGGCTGGTGCGGTCACCAACCCGGCCGCTGGCCTTGATCTTGGTGGTGGTCTCATCTTGGCTGAGGACCTCTGCCGTGACCGTCAGCACCTTCCCAGGCTCAACGAAATCGCCATATTTGACATTCTTGGCTGACCGCAGCACGACGATGCTGTGGGCGAAATCTTCCCCCAGCCGGATCGTCCACGCTGCAGCCTGCGTCATCGATTCCAGCATCAGCACTCCGGGCATCACCGGAAACCGGGGAAAGTGATCGCCGAGGTAATCTTCGGCCAGAGACAGCGTTTTGATGGCCGTGATGCTCTGGCCGGGAACGATCTCCAGAACGCGGTCGAGAAGTGTGAATCGCATGCAGTTTCCATTGCCATGGGTTTTGACTCGAGCGGTTTGCGGCCACGACCCGGAGGCCGGACGGCACACCACAAATCCGTTGCGATCGAAGGCAGCAGTATAGGAAATCTCCTCGTGCTCACAACACGTGCGGAAGCCCCGGCACCGCAAAAATATCTGCGCCGCAGCGACGCTCCCTGTGAAAATCGGTGCATTCCCCAGAGCTTGACACCGCAGCTTCAGATGCGGATTGCGATCGTGTCCAGCGAGGCCCACAGACACGCCGTTCACGACGCGTTCTGCCCGGCGAATTCTGTATGATGGGGGGGCAGACATGGAATCGTTCCTGCGGTCCCACATCACGCCTTGCTGTCCCCCTGCCATGCCGCTTCTGCTCCAGCCGCGACAACTGCCTCACCCCCCCCTGGCGGTCGATTTTTCGGGCATCACGCCCGATCGGCTGGCCGGCCGGCCTCTGGAGGAGTTGGCTGGAATGATGGTGCTGGCAGACGGAAGATCCTCCCCACTCGGATCGCTGTTTCATCTCCAGGGCTCCCCCGCTGACGAAGTGCTGCAGATGGTGGGGGATTTTTCGCACGTGCATTCGATCGGCGCGAAAATGGCCCGGGGCCTGCTTGTGGTGCAGGGCTCTGCAGGACGCCATGCGGCCGAGGGAATGACCGGCGGCCGCCTGGAAGTTGCCGGGGATGCTGGCGACTGGCTCGCTGCCGAAATGGAGGGCGGGGAGGTGGAAGTGGCCGGCCGGGCTGGCCACAACGTCGCTGCTGCCCTGCCCGGCAGCCCCCAGGGAATGCGGGGCGGTGTGGTGACAGTGGCGGGCGCCGTCGGCGACCTGGCAGGTGCGCGGATGCGGCGGGGCTTGCTTGCCATCGGCGGCGGTTGCGGCGAGGCAGCGGCCCTGGAACTGCGGGCCGGCACTGTCGTCGTTGCCGGAACACTCCAGCGCGGAGCTGGCTTGGGCATGCGCCGCGGCACGCTCCTGGCCATCGACGGCCCACCCCCGATTCCCGCCACTTTTGCCCGTGGCGCGCTCTGGCAGCCCTCGTTTCTCCCGCTGCTGGCGATGCGGCTGGCACGGGCCGGATTCCGCCCGGGAGGCCAGGCACCACACCACCTCTTCAATGGTCTTTGGCAGCACTGGCACGGCGATGCGACTGGGGGCAGACGCGGCGAAATCCTCCACCGCACCCTGCCAGCAGCTCGATAAGCGGCCCCACAAAACCCGACAAACAGGCCACTTGCCGAAATTTTCCCTCGATTTTTGCGCCCCGCTTCCGCCGCTACGGGCTTTCGGCTACTCTTTGAGATTCTCGCCCATGTGGGCGCTACGAAACACCTTCTGAAGTTAATTTGGTTATGCCCACGATCAGCCAGCTCGTCCGTGCCCGCCGGCACCCCAAGCGGAAGTTCTCCAAGTCGCCAGTGCTCGACCGCTGCCCGCAAAAGCGGGGCGTGTGCCTGCAGGTGCGAACGATGACTCCCAAAAAGCCGAATTCCGCGCTGCGAAAGATCGCCCGCGTGCGCCTTTCCAATGCCAAGGAAGTGACCGTCTACATCCCTGGCGAAGGTCACAACCTGCAAGAGCACTCCATCGTGCTGGTGCGCGGTGGCCGGGTGCGCGATCTTCCCGGCGTGCGGTATCACATTGTCCGCGGTGCCCTCGACACGCTTGGTGTTCAGGGCCGCAAGCAGTCCCGCAGCCTCTACGGCGCCAAGAAGGGTTAATCCATGGGAAATATCACATCCAGCCGCGAGCAACTGATCCCCGATCCTCGGTACGGGTCGTTGCTGGTCAGCAAATTCATCAACTGCCTGATGCATGACGGCAAGAAGAGCATTGCCCAGAGCGTGTTCTATGATGCCATGGACATCGTCGCCCAAAAGGTGACCGATCTGGAGCCGATCGAGGTCTTTAATCGGGCCATCGAGAACGTCAAGCCTTCGGTGGAAGTGCGTTCCAAGCGGGTGGGCGGTGCCGCCTATCAGGTGCCGATGCAGGTCAATCGCAACCGCCAGCAGTCGCTCGGCATCCGCTGGATGCTGCAGGCAGTGCGGGAAAAGAAGGGGCGCGCCACGCACCAGAAACTGGCCGACGAGATTCTTGCTGCCTACAAGCGCGAGGGTGCCGCCGTGACCAAGCGTGACAACGTCCACCGCATGGCTGATGCGAATAAGGCGTTTGCCCATTTCGCTTGGTAGTCCTGCCGCCTCGCTGCCTCGGAAATCATGGACCAACCAACATCGCTGTTGCTCGGTTCGCTGGTTCTGAGTCGTCCTGTGGCTGCACTGGCCACGACGCACGACGGGAAGCCGTTTGCGTCGATGATTCCTTACGCCGTGCTCGGATTGCGTAGGCCTCTTGAGCCTGCAGCCTCCCAGGCCACCGGGCCGGGTCTGGTGTTGATCACTCATGTCAGCCGGCTGTCGGCGCACACCCGCGACATGCTCGCCGCTCCCGACGTCTGCCTCCTGATCATGGCTCCCGATCGGGCGGAGGATGATGCGGCGGCCGTGCCCCAGAGCCTTCCGCGGGTATCGCTCCCCTGCTTGGCCACATTCATCAGCCCTGAGCATGAGGCCTATGCGGCCTGCCGGGATGCCTACCTGACCAAGTTCCCCTTTGCGGCCGAATGGTTTGAGCTGGGGGATTTCTCGCTGGTGGTCTTCACACCCACCTCCGCCCGGCTGATCGCCGGGTTTGCCCGCGCCATGACGCTCTCCCCCCATCAGCTTCACGCAGCGGTCGTGGCTGCAGCGGAAGCCTGAGCTGTGGCAGGCCCAGCTGATCCGGGCCAGCAAAAGTCTCGTCGCCGACGGGTACGAAGAGTTCACCGACCCTTCGCCTCCATCAACCGCTCTATTTCCAGCTCCTGTCTGCGTCTAGCAGGCTGTGGATAAAGTGCAGCATCGCTGGATGCGATGCCCGTCGACCGGGGAAATCCTCGGCGTTTCCACCGGTCGACCAAGTGAAAAAAGTGCAGGGATGACTTTTTCCACGGGCAGCTAGCGAATCCGCACCCGCACCGGCATCAGCATCAGCGGCTGGCCGGAAGCCAGCTCGGCCAGCGCCCCCACATGGGCGGTCAGCGATTCCAGGCCCGGGATGCCCGCCTGTCGGGCCAGGATGAGCGCTCGCAAGAGCGTTTCATGGCCGACCAGCTGCGCCGTCGGCAAGCCATCCTGCTCCGTCATGGCAAACAGATCATCAAACAAACCCCGCGGTTCCGGGAGCAGCAGCCGCTCCAGCGGCTCATCCTCGGCGATGCCTGCCAGCGCGCGGGCCTCGTCCACGGCGTCGTCCAAGGTCCCGAGCCTGTCGACCAGCCCCGCCTCGAGCGCCATACGGCCGGTAAACACCCGTCCTTCGGCGAGCGTGGCGAGTTTTTCCATGTCGAGCTTCCGCCCCGCGGCCACCTTCGATGTGAACAGTCGGTAGACATCCTTCATCGTCGCCATGAAGGCCTCGCGTTCTGGCGGCGTGAAGGGGGTTTGCATCGACAGCCAGCCCGAGTTGCGTCCCTTGCTGACCACATCGGTATGCACCCCGAAGCGTTCGAGCGCTCCGCCAACTGCAATCTTGCCCCCCACCACGCCGATGGAACCGGTGAGCGTGCCAGGAGCGGCCACGATTTTGTCGGCCGCCACGGCCACATAGTAGCCCCCGCTGGCGGCCGTATCAGACAGACTCGCCACAACAGGCTTCGTGCAGCGTTCCGCTTCCCGCCAGATCAGGTCGCTGGCCAGCGCCGACCCGCCAGGGGAATCGATCCGCAGCACGATCGCGGCCACCTTGGGGTTCGTCGCGGCGTCACGCAGCGCCTTGATCACCGTCTCGCTGCCAGCCGATCCGCCGCCGAGCAGATCGTCGGTTCCCTTTCCCTGCTTGATTTCTCCGGTGAGGTGGACGATGGCCACCTGCCGGTTTTTACCCGCGGGGGCATCCGCCTTCTGCCCCGAGAGCATCTCCATCAGCTTCACCAGCCCGCCGATGCCGGAAAAGTCGTTTTCGACCTTCTTCTCGGCGTAGTCCCGCATGATTTTTGGCTCATCGAGCTTGATCTGGCCGGCCAAGGCGCTCAGCGCCTCGTCCTCGTAGCCGACGGCGTCAATAAGCCCTGATTCGTGGGCTGTTTCCGGAGTGAATACCCCCACGTCGATCAATTCGCGAACGCGTTCCGCCGATAGCTTCCGCTCGGCAGCCACCCGTTCCACCAGCTGTTCGAACAGATCGCCCACAAAGCTCTCATACTGCGCGCGGAGCTGAGGGCTCATGCTCGTGCGCGTGAGCGGCTCCCCCGCCCCCTTGAATTCTCCCACTTGCAGGATTTCGGCATCCACGCCGAGCTTGTCAAGCATCTCCTTGTAAAATGTCACCTCGGCGCGCACCCCGGTCAGTTCGAGCGTGGCGGCCGGGGGCATCGTGATCGTGTCGCAGGCCAGCGCTACCACATAGTGCACCGGAGCCCCGCCCACCAGATGGGCCGCCACCGGCTTGCCCGCCCGCCTCACCCGCTGGATCGCCGCACGAAGTTCCTCGGCCCGCCCCCGCCCCAGATCGGGCGCACCAATCGCCACGAGAACCCCTTTCACGCGGGGGTCGGTAGCTGCCTTATCGAGCCGCTCCACGATTCTGTGCAGATGGGGCGAAACATCAGCGAGCAGCCCCCCCTGCCCCACGCCATCGGGGATCGACCCGGCCAGATTGATCACAGCGATGCCAGCAGTATTTTTCTTGACGGCGGTCTTTCCGCTGCCTTCGGCTTTCTTTTCCTCCCTCTTTTCCTCTGCCTTCACGTCCGTCTTTTCCGCCGGCTTTTCTTCAGTCTTCTCAGCCACCGCCTGTTCGGCGTGGAGTGCCCGCATGCCAGCCGCCCCCAGCAGCGCTACCACCACCATGAGGCTCGTCGCCGTAATCAGGTCCCGCACTCGCACACGCCACAGGCAGCAATCCATGTCTGGCACTCCAAGAGAGGAAAAATGGGTCGTCTCCAATTGTACTCCACCCACCACCCAGCAGCGGGTGGGGGAATCAGACTTGAAAATGAACGGGGGTATAGTAGGATACTTTCGTCCATCGTTTCACCACTCCTCCCCAATCTGGCCGCCGCGGCGTGCCTCCCCATCCATGCAGACCAAAAAACGTTCGCGAATCGCCGTTTCAGCCTCTTCCGCCTCCGGAACGAACTCGGGAGGGGCGGTCGCCAAGGTTCCTGCGGCAACGGCTGTCGAACTGCGGGGGACCGTTCCTGCCGCTCCCCGTAAACCGGTGAGCAAGGTCCGCCGCCCCGCGGCCTCAGGCGGGGGCTCGGGAGGGAGCGGAGCAGTGGCTGGGGGAGGCCCTGCGGCGATGCGCAATTCGCTGCTTCTGGGAGGCTCGTCCACGCCGGTCGATCAAGGAATCGACACCCCCACCTCCAGGCAGTTGGAGATTTACGGATTCATCCGCGACAAGATCCACTCGCGGGGCTACGGCCCGACGGTGCGAGAGATCGGGCTGGCGTTCAAAATTCGCTCCCCTAACGGCGTTGTCTGCCACCTCAAGGCCTTGGAACGCAAGGGACTGATCACTCGCGGGAAAAACATGTCTCGCGCGATCGAACTGGTAACGGAGCCTGCCCATCTGCGGGGGCTCCCGATGGCCGGTTGGGTGGCTGCTGGCACGCTGCGGGTGGCCGAAGAACAGAACGAACGGATCGACTTCGAGGAACTTTTCAACCGCGACGATCACTTCGTGCTGAAAGTGATGGGCGATTCGATGGTGGAAGCGCAGATCGCCGACGGCGATTGGGTGGTGATCAAGAAGAAACAGACCGCCCACTCCGGCGACATTGTCGTCGCCCAAACCGACGATGGTGAGGCCACGCTCAAGTATTGGTTTCCCGAACGCGACCGCATCCGCCTGCAGCCGGCCAACGCGGCGATGAAACCGATCTACGTCAAGAATGCCCGCGTGCTCGGGGTGCTCGTGGGAGTTGTGCGGAAAACGGGTTGACGCCCAGCCGGCCCTTCGCGCAACGCTCCTGCCAGCCAACCGCAGCGGTCCAAACCCCGGAAATCCAATCCCGGAGACCGAACAGAGTCGTCATGCCGAGCGGCGGGCGACAGGCTCCCCTGGCTGCCCGTGGAAAAAGTCCTCTATACACTTTATCCACGGCCTGCTGGCGCAGCAGCCTGCGCCGTTTCCGCCTTTGACTGCTCTTCGCTGGTCGCTCCCGGCTGCCGTTCCCGTTCCTGGCTCTCAATCGTCTCTTGGAGCTGATGGAGTTTGTTGTAAAGCGTTTTCAGGCTGATGCCGAGGTCCTCGGCGGTGCGAGCCTTGTTGCCCTGATTGCGCTTCAGCCCTTCGTGGATGGCCTGCATTTCCAGTTCCCGCAGACTCACCGGCTTGGCGGCTGTGGCGGCCCCCGGCTCCGCTGCCGCCCGCGGCGTTCCCCTGGCGACTCCCGCAGGAGCCCCGACATCGGCGGATGGTCCTGGCACCGCCGGCTGACCCCCAGGGGGCTTCGGCTTGAGGCCTCCCAAGCGTGCCGGGAGATGCTCCACCCGGAGCGGCAGTTCATCGCACAACACCAGCGCGTGTTCGATCACATTGGCGAGTTCACGCACATTCCCCGGCCACTGATGGCCCGCCAGCACGGCAAGCACCGCGGGCTCAACAACCTCCGCCTCCGGAGGCGTTTGCGGCCTGAACCTGCGCACCAAATGGCCCACGAGGCTGGGCAGATCGTCGGTCCGCTCGCGCAGCGGCGGAATGGCAATCTCAAAGGTGTTGATGCGGAAGAGCAGATCCTCGCGAAACGAGCCCGCAGCCACCATCTCCTCGAGCGACCGATGGGTGGCGCACACAACACGCACATCGACGGTGATGGGGTGGTTGTCACCCACTCTGCGGATTTCGCCACTTTCCAAGCTCCGCAACAACCGCGATTGGAGAGCCTTGGGGAGTTCGCCGATCTCGTCCAAAAACAGCGTGCCACCATCGGCCACCTCAAACAGCCCGGCCCGGTGTTCCTCGGCTCCGGTGAAGGCCCCCTTGCGATGGCCGAAAAGTTCGCTTTCCACCAGATGCTCCGGCAACGCCCCGCAGTTCACCGCCACCAGAGGCCCACCCGCCCGCGGGCTCCCCTCATGGATCGCCCGCGCCACCAATTCCTTGCCTGTGCCGGTTTCCCCCCGCACAAGCACATTTGATTCGCTGGCAGCGACGCGGGAGATAAGACGCTTCACTCCCTCCAGCCCGGCGGAATCGCCCACCAGGTGCGTTGTGCCTTCGGCCCTGCGCACCCTTCCCTCCAGCGCCCGCAGCCTCGCCGTCAGCTCGCGCTTCTTGCGCACGCGTTCCAGCACAGCCTGAATTTCCGCGAGCTTGCAGGGCTTTGTCAGGTAGTCAAACACTCCCTGGCGCACGGCCGCCACGGCGCTCTCCAGCGACGACTTGCCGGTGATAATCACCGCCTCGGTGTCGGGCGAAACAGCCCGTACCCGCTCAATCACTTCCAAGCCCCCCACGCCCGGCATATCGAGATCGACAATCACGCAGTCGTAGGCGGTGCGATCGAGCGCTGCCAGAGCGGTGCGTCCATCCGGGCAGACGGTGGCTTCGTGGCCCAGCCGAGGCAGTTCGATCCGCATCAACTCCTGGAGCGACAATTCATCGTCGGCATACAGAATTCGCATGGGGCGTTTGTGCTGTTTCAAGTCGGTGGATCCTCGTCGGTGGTGTGTTGGTGTTTTTCAACTGGCGATGAACTCACAGCGAGTCCCCATCACGGGCCGGTGCCGTTCACGCCGGATCAGGCCGCCCGTTCCCGGGGATCGCGTCCCTTCGCCCCCGCCGAGCCGGCGTGGTATCTCTGGGATGACACCGTGCCCTCCCCCACCTCCGCCAGTGGCAGCGTGACGCGGAACATCGCCCCCTTCCCCGGACCGGCGCTGGAAGCCTCGATCCTGCCTCCATGATCGGCCACGATCCGGTGGACGATCGATAAGCCAAGCCCCGTTCCCTGCCCCGCCTTCCGACGCGTGAAGAAGGGCTCAAAGAGATGGTCGAGCACCTCGTCGGTCATCCCGCAACCATCGTCGACAAAGGAGATCACACCCTCCCGGCCGCTCCGTTTGACGCCGACGCGCACATGCCCCGATTCCTCAATCGAGTCGAGCGCATTGACCAGCAGGTTCAGCACCACCTGCTTGATCTCCTGTGGATTGACCATCACCAGCAAATCGCCGCCATCCTCGATCTCGATCGATCGTCCGGCAAAACGTCCCACGTGTCGGAGCATCTCGGCCACATCAGTCACCAGGGCCACAATCGCCGTCGGCTGCCTCCGCACCTCCCCCAGACGGGAGAAGTCGAGCAGTTTTTCGGTGATCCCCTTGCAGCGAAAGGCCTCGTTCTGGATCAGTTCCAGATAGCGCCGGATCACCTGAGCATCGGGATTATCCTGGGCCAGCCCCGACAGCCGGCTCTCCAGCGACTCGGCGCACATGGCGATCGAGGCGAGGGGATTGTTGATCTCGTGGGCCACGCCGGCGGCCAGAAAGCCGACGCTGGCCAACTGCTCGCTGCGGATCACCTCGCGGGTTCGCAACTGCACCTGTCGATCGAGGTCATCGCGAATCTCCTGAAAGCGCTCTGTCATGTCGTTGAGCGCCTCGGCCAGTTCCGCCATCTCGTCGCGCGTATCGATCGCCAGACGATAGGAAAAGTCGCCGGCAGCCACCCGGCGGGAGCCTTGGCCCAACAGTCGCAGCGGCCGGAACACCCAGCGGTAGGTGAGAACTCCCAGTGCTGCCAACAGGCCGGCGGCTGCCGAAGCGGAGGCCCAGGTGGTAAAGATGAGCGTGCGGTAGCCGGTGCGCACCTCGCGCGAGAGATCGTGGAGGTGTTCCTGCAGGAAGCTGGGAAGCGCCGCGGTGAGCATTGCCAACTGCTGCAATTGTGGTTCGATGTCGTCGGTGTCGGGGCCAGCCCCCGCCGCTCCATCTGCAGCGGCGGGCGTGGCGACGATTCCGCGAATGCGTTCCAAACAGGACGCGATGTGCATGGCCGTGTTGCGCTCGCGGCTGCGGTCGCCAAAGGGAACATCCCCAATCTCGCCGGCGGACAGCTCCGCGCAGTAGCGATCCAGTGCCCAGCCGGTGCGTGCGAGCTGATCAGCAAACGCAGCGCTGCAGAGGGGCTCGGTGGCGTCCATATCCTCGGAAGTGTCGGCAGGCGGAATGACCATCAGGGGCGAAGCGGCTGCCAACAGGTGCCGGTTGCCAACACCCGCCCGCAGGTGGGCCAGCCGGAGGAGGCTCACGCACTCCCCGAGTTCACTCGCCCTTGGCAACTCGGCGGCGCGGCAGCTGAGCGCTCGCACCAACCGACGGTAGGAATAGATGCCGAGAAAACTGCTCGCCGAAAGCGCGGCGACCATGATGCCCACCAGCAGGCCGCCGAGCATCAGCTTTTCGCGAATCGGCCTGCGTTTGGTCACGTGCGACCTCCTGGCTATCGGTGGAAAAAGTCGGGTCTGACCTTTCTCCACTGCGTCGACCGACGAGAGCGCCCCGGGTACGGTCTGCGGGGTGGGGAAGGTAGCACACGCAGCCAAGGCCCAAAAGAGGACTTGAGCGAGGCAAAACCGCTGCCAACACCGGTCTTTTCCCGGGTTTCGTACGTCTCCGCCGGGCTACACCAGGCCCCAGCGTTTCCGCAGGAACCATTCGCAGCACAAAAGCGTCGCCAGCAGGAGGTACGTCGGCCATTTGTCCCAGGGGGTGTAGGACCACTGTTCCTGCGTGTCGAAAACCGAGGGCTTGGTGCGAATTTCGTCAAAGATCTCCGCCAACTCCTCCGGCGACCGCACCCCTCCCTCCGTAGCCTCGGCCAACTGCCGCATCAGCAGCGGGTTGGCGCGGGGATTGGCCAGTTCAAGATCTTGGCGGAAGACCGTAAATCTGGCGGTGCGCTCGACCGGCGTGGCGGTGCCGGGCCGGGCAGCCCGTACAACAAGCTTCCAGTCTCCCGGTTCGGTCAGTTCGGCCAGCGCCCCGGAGAACGATTCCCCACGCCGGGCAAGCCTCACCGGCCGCGACGTGCCGCCAGGTGATACCACCGTCGCCTCCAGATTGGTGTCGGCCACCGCGGTGCCGTCCGGCAGCGTCAGGCCAGCATCGAATGCCAGAGTTGTGCCGGCAGAGATCCGCCGTTGGGCCAGACGCACCCAGAGTGAGTCTTTCTCCGAGTCGTCCTGTTTGGCCAGCCAGAGGATCAGTTGCCGCCAGAACCGCCGGTGTTGCTCTCCCGCCCCCTGCATCACCCAGCGCCACGTCGAATCGGCGGCAAACGCCAGCACCCGTCCCTCGCCGTATTCCCGTCCCACCAGGAGTGGCCGTTCGTCGGCAGTCACCGCCAACGGCTTCGCTGTCGGCACCAGTCGGCCCAGAATATTGGCCCCCTCCAGCGTCGGCAGCGCCTGCCACACCCCTCGCGAGGCTTGATCTCCCGCCGCCTGCCGCAGGATCGAGATGCTGCCATAGCGCCGATCGGGCAGCATCTGAATCGGCCCGGGCAGATGGAGTCCGGAACGGATCGGCTGATCAAAAGGCTGGCGAGCCAATCGATCGGGCTCGAAGGGGAGCAGGGGCGCCAGCGCGGAACTCCCCCAGCCACCAGCTTCAAAGGCATGAAAGCCACCCAGCATCGCCAGGCCTGCCCCGGCCTGCACCTTGTCCAGAATCCGCTTCTGATCTGCCTGCGAGAGCGCCGTCGAATCGAGATCACCGATGAGAAATACGTTGTAGTCGCCGGCGAGCGTGCGGCCCAGATCGATCGGCCATTCCTCACGGCGGGTGGAATCGATCCACTGGAAATCGACCTGCATGTCGGGGCTCGCAGACAGCACGCGCCGCAGGAAACGTTGCTCAACGCGCAGGGCCCCTTCCAGATAGAGCACCCGCAAGCCGCCGTCGATCACCTCGACAAACGTGGAAAGCTCGTTGTTGGTGAGAACCACCTCCCCCTCCTGTGGTTCCACGACCAGCGATAGTTTTCGTTCCCCGAGACTCCGCGGGGTCCAGGAGAGTCGCACCGCCTCTTCCGTTCCCCCAGCGGCGCCGCGCACGGTGGTGCGGGCCACCTCCTCCATCGCCCCACCCTCATTTTCGGCGAGCAATTTGACCACCACCTCCCGGTCGGCCAGCCCATCGAGCCGCACCCGCCCAGCCACCTCCAGCGCATTCTTCAGATAGACCGTCTCCGCCACCGCCAGATTCGCCACGACAGCGTCGCGCCCCTGGCCGGAGCCACGCAACTGCCCGAACGTGATGCTCCACAGCGGCACCGCCGCATCCCCCACCTCGCGTGCCGCCGCCTGCGGAGGGAGATCGCGGGGAGGATAGGCGTGCTGGGCGCCGTCGGAGAGCACAATGATTCCGGCCAGATTGCTGCCGGCAACGGAGCGCACACAGTCGTCAATGGCGGCGCCGATGGCCGTCTCTTCGGTGGTGACGGCCTGCTGCCACGTGCCCAAGGGGAAGGGATCGGTGGGTGTTGCCGCGACGGCATGCACGGACCGGTCAAAACGCCACACAGCCAGTTCGGTGTTGCCTTCTGAGATGAGGGCCAGCGCCGCCTGCCGGGCCGCTGCCAGACTGTCGGTTAAGTGCTGCCAGCGGGTCTGCCCATTGATACCGTCGGCGACAGTCATGCTCTCGGAGGCATCGGCCAGCACGAGCACCGTCCGCGGCTGCAGCGATCGCCGCGAGGCGACCAGCGTGGGCCGGAGCATGCACGCCAGCAGCGCCAGAAATGCTCCCAGGCGCAAGAGCACAAGCGCGCTGCGGCGGCCGGCGGAAATCCGCGAACGGTCGGGGGCCACGCCCCACAGCACCGCCGCGAGGAGCAGCGTCACCGCCCCCAGAAACCACCAGGAACCGACCGGATCGAAGTCGATCGCGAGATCCCGGATCAGGCCGAAAGGATTCATGCGCCCACTTCCTCCATCGCCGGCAGCGGAGGGGGGGCGCCGGGCAGCGGCGGCGGCGTGCGGGGGGATGGCTGTACCGCCGCTGCCGGACTGAAGCCCGCAGTGGTGGCCGTAGGCGGCTGGGCATCGTCACGAGGGGCGTAAAATCGGTTGGCCACGATCCAGTCCCCTGCCATGGCTGCAGCAGCCAGCAGAATGATCCAACCAGAAAGCTCTGTCCCCACCCGCTCCAGCTTCACATCCCGCACCAGTTCCGCCTCGGTGGCCGCCAGCTTCCTCCCCTCCCCAAACGTGGCCGATAGTGCCGGCTCCGACAATCGCAATGTATCGGTGGCGGCGGAAACGAGATTAGCGCTGAAGCCTTTTGTGATCCCTCCCACCGCTCCGCCCGAGCGGAGCACGTAGTTCCCCGGCATCTGTGTGGCGGTAACGGTGATCGTGCCCCGGCGCTGATCGACGGCCACGGGAAAATCATCCCCCGCTGGCGTGCGCACAAAAGCGGAGGCGATGTCGCGGCGTTCCAGATGCATGACGGCAGGGGTGCCGGCGAGGACATTGCGGTCATCTGCCGTATCGATCGAATGCAGGAGCGTTTCGTTGGCAAGCATCACAAACGGCCAGGGTTCAAAGCCGGTGGCGAGCGTGTTCCAGGCGGCTGGATCACCGGCCGACTGAGACACCGGCGTGGTGATCGTGATCACCGTTCCCTGGCCCACACGGTGTTCCAGAATGGCCGGCAGTCCATTGCGATAGGCCGCCACGGGAATGGCTGCCACCGCTTCCCCAGCCGCTCCGGGGGCCGCTTCATTCGGCTGGAATTCCCAGTGCCTATGCACAGAAAAATCCTGCCAGGGAACGGCGTCGCCGACGCGTCTGAAGGCGGCGAGGACGGGGTGATCCAAACTCGCAGGGGCCAGAAAGTTGGCGTCGTCGGGACTGCGCCAGACGCGCACGATCTTCCCCCCGAGCACCTTCTGCGCGGCGTCTGAATTGAAGCGTCCGGCATCGGCCGCCTGAGGCCCGAGCCACACCACCAAGCCCTTCCCTCCTGCCACCCATTGCCAGAGCAGATCCCAGGTGCGGACCGGCAATGGTGGCGGATCGACCAACACCATTCCCTCATAGCCGTCCCAGGGAACCGCCTCCAACTGGGCCACGTCCTGAAGCGTGGCCTCAAACCGCGCCTTCCCCGCCTTGCGCAGGGAGGCTGGCGCGATCGCCTGCATGACATACCGGCCTGTGGCTTGGGCGGGGGCGGGGGCGGCCACGAGCACGCGGGCCGGCGAACCGACTTCCACGGTGAAATAGCGCACATTGTCGGCCTCCAAAGCGTCGGAGCCCTCGAGGATCACGCGCCCCTGCCGCACGCCCGGCTCCAAACCCGAAATCTCAAAGGACAATTGTCCCACGGCACCTGATTTCCAGGAGCAGCGCTTGATCGCCCGCCGCGTGTAGCGGCCATCATCCCCCAGCATCTCCACGGCGATGTCCCGATTGGCATCGGGGCCGGCCCGGCTGGTGGCCGCCGTGAGCGCAAGAGGGGTGCCTGCCGCCAGCAGATCGCCGGTCACATCGACCGAATC
>Ga0164295_10001803_pt1 | contig 17742 bp, 11 predicted proteins | sample GEODES006metaG_FD_111798 | JGI IMG/M metagenome (GOLD analysis project Ga0164295, IMG submission 111798) | Oligotrophic lake water microbial communities from Sparkling Lake, Wisconsin, USA - GEODES006 metaG | ecosystem: Environmental > Aquatic > Freshwater > Lake | place: USA: Sparkling Lake... | reverse complement strand
GAGGGTGAGGGAAGTCCTTCAATCCGCTACCGCCGGCGGCAGAGTGATTGAATCAGAGGGGCGATATCTGCTGTCGCCGGCAGGCCAACTCATTCTGGCCAGTGATTACTCGCGGTTCTGCGGACCGCTACGCGCCAATGCCGGCTTTCATTCCGCGTATGAACGTTTCGAGCGGATAAACGTCGACCTGAAGCAGCTCATTACGGATTGGCAGACGGTAGAGTTAGGTGGCAAACGAGTGCCTAACGATCATGCTGATGCCGCCTATGACCGACGCATCATCGACCGCCTTGGCGACCTGCATGAACGCTTTGAGCCGATTCTTCGTGCCTTGGTGGCCGGCGCGCCTCGCTTGCGTGTGTATCAAGACAAACTGATGGCAGCGCTGGAGTCTGCGGAAGCGGGCGACGTGGCCGCGGTCAGCGATGCCCGCACCGACAGTTACCACACCGTATGGTTTGAACTGCATGAAGACCTGCTCCGTTTGATGGGGCGGCAGCGCGAAGAGTAATCAATTAAAACGCCTGGCCGCTGGCGGGCGATGAACACCTGACTGAACTGGATTTGAAGGGGAATTAACGATGGGTCGTCTGAACGGAAAGATTGCATTAATCACGGGCGCGGGCACCGGCATTGGACGGGCTTGCATGGTGATGTTTGCCAAAGAGGGTGCGACGGTGTTTGGGGTTTCCCGCACGCAGGGCAATCTGGATGAATCTTTGCGTCTGACCCACGCGGCTGGCGGTCAGGGCAGCGTCTTCAGCGCGGATCTTTCGCAACCCGAACAGGTAGAAGCGGCGATTAATCAGTGCGTGGCGAGCTATGGTCGGATCGATATCCTGCTGAACGCTGCCGGGGTGGGGTACAACCTTCGCGAGACCAGCGAAGGCTCCATGGATCCGGTTCACAGCACGCCGATCGATAAATGGCGCGAGGTCATGGCGCTGAATCTGGATAGCGTGTTTTATGTCTCTCGTCTCGTGATTCGTCAGATGAAAACCCAAGCCAAGGGCGCCATCGTGAACGTGGCGAGCATCTTTGGCCTTGGCGGTGCGCCGGATGCCCATACCTACACGGCGACCAAAGGCGCCATCATCAACCTCACCCGTTCCATGTCGGTGGCCTATGTCGACGACAACATCCGCTGCAACGTGGTGGCGCCGGGTTTTGTCGCAACGCAGATGGTGGAGAGCGTGATTCCGATGCTGTTCTCGGCCGAAAACCCCAAGCTGATCTCCCCGATGGGCCGGCCCGCAACGCCTGATGAAGTCGCCTACGCCTGCCTCTATCTGGCGTCCGACGAAGCCTCGTATTGCACTGGCAGCGTGCTCACGGTGGACGGCGGCTCGACCGCTCGCGCCTGAGTTCACGCGTCGCGCAACCGCCATGGAATACGTCAGCACCAAACGCTACTACTGCCCGCAATGCGGCGTGGACGCGCTGGAGAGTCTGGACAACAAACTCTACGGTTGCTCGCGCTGCGGGCATACGTATTTCCACAATACGGCGGTTGCTGTCTCGGCAGTGATTGAGCATGAAGGGCGTATTGCCTGGATTACCCGCGCGCGCGAACCCGGCGCGGGATTGCTCGACTTGCCGGGTGGTTTTGTCGAGCGCGACGAGTCGCTGGAAGAAGCGGTGTTGCGTGAAACCCGGGAGGAAACCGGGTTCACACCCAGCGAACCGCGCTACCTGTTTTCAATCCCTAATCGCTACATTTTTCACGGCGTGCGATACAGCACTGTAGATGTCTTCTTCGGTTGCCGCCTGCTGGATTTGGGCCATTTCGTCCCGAACGATGAAGCGTCGAATCTGGAATGGATGAGGCCCGAGTCGGTAGATCTGGGCCGTATCGCCTTCGAATCGACACGCCTCGCACTCGCCAAGTTGCTGAAGCCCTGAGGTCTTCACACTTTTCCTGCTGATGCTCGCCGTCGGCACACTGCTGCGTCTCATCGCGACGGCGCGCTCGTTCTGCCCAATTAGCGTCGTCCAGCATTCGACTTACTGACCCACGGTGTGGCCAGCTTGACGTTAGTGGCTAGCGCCCGACAATGCGGTGACCATCGCAAAGGATTTTAGTGACATGAGCAACGCAGGCGAACGACTTCCGGGCACGCCCACTCCCATGCATCGCTGGTTGGGTGCGCAGGGCGTGACCATTGCCGGCGACAGCTGGGGCGAGCCGGAAGGCCCGCTAGTGCTCCTCCAACATGGCGGTGGGCAAACCCGCCACGCCTGGAAGAATGTGGGCGAGGCCTTGGGTGCGGTCGGTTATTACGCGGTAGCGTTTGATGCTCGCGGTCACGGCGATTCGGACTGGGCTGCTGATGGCGTCTACGGTCAGGACATCATGGTTGAGGACCTTGCCTGTGTGCTCCGGGCGCTGGGCAGGCAGCGCGCGGTACTGGTGGGTGCATCGATGGGCGGTGCCACGAGCCTGGTCGCCGTTGGCGAGGATCGGGTCGATGCAACGGCGCTCGTGTTGGTGGATATCGCGCCCCGCATCGAGCCTGAAGGCGTGGAAAAAATTCAGGCCTTCATGAATCAGCGGCCCGAAGGCTTTGATTCGCTGGAAGAGGTCGCGCAGGCCATTGGCGCCTATCAGCCACACCGCAAGCCGCCGAAGGATCTGGCGGGGCTGGCCAAGAATCTTCGGCTGACGCCTGAGGGCAAATATCGTTGGCACTGGGACCCGCGGTTCATGACGCTCCGACGCGAAATGGACAAGCGCCTGGTGCGTCTTGAAGCCTGCGCGTCAGCGCTTGAGTTGCCGACCTTGCTGGTCAGAGGCGGTCTGTCTGATGTCTTGAGCGAAGAGGGGGCGGCGGCCTTTCTGGTGAGCTGTCCGCACAGCGAATACGTGAATATCACGGACGCCGGACACATGGTGGCGGGCGACCGCAACGACGTATTCGGCAAGGCCGTGATTGATTTTCTCGCCCGCACCGTGCCGGTATCTGGTGCGCCAGTCCATGCCGCGCATGAGCTGCATCCGCATCATCAGGGTTTGCCGGGGGATGTGACTGACGTGCCCTGAGGGGCTTGCTCAGGCCGCTCGGCGCCGCTCGGCCACGTACTCCATGCGAAGAAACACGTTGTTGGCGACCAGCGCGCTGACCACCAGTCCGGCGCCCGTCAGTTCCATCACTGAGAAGCGTTGGCCCTGTAAGGCTCTGAAGGCGAAGGTCATCACCGGCATGAAGTTGATAAACAGCGTGGCGTTCAGCGGACCAATGCGTTTATTGCCGAAATTCCACGCCAGCATCGAAAACAACACGCCGGCAAAACTGAGATAGGCCAAGGACCAGCGCACACTCCACAGGCCGTCAACGGTAGGGAGGCTCACGCTGCCGGCCGCCACGACACAGATCGCGACGGCCAGATTGGCAAGCCCCCCGGGGACCATGGTTAACACGGTGATTCGCCAAATCGACCAGCCAGCCAAACGGGGCGTGCCCATGGTGTAGAGCACCCAGGCGAGTGCCCCCAGGAAGACTAATCCGTTGCCGAGCATCTCCCCGGACGTCTCTACCAGATGAAGCTCGCCTTTGGTGACGACCAGCACCACGCCTGCCAACGCAACGCCGATGCAGACGAGCGTAAACCCTGCCGGGCGTTTGGCTTGTAATACCCATTGCAGCACGGCGGCAATTGACGGCTGCAAGGCGACGATGACCACGGCATGTTCTGCGCGCGACATCGACATCCCGAGAAAAACCAGCGTGGGCGAGGCGCTCATGCCAATAAGTCCGAGCGCCCAGGCGGATTTCCATTGTTTGCCGAAGCGGAGTGCCGAGGGGCCTTCAAGCCAGACGAGAACCGGCAGCATCACCGCCAGCGCCACCAGATACCGCAGCGCGGTGGATGTAAAAGGATCAATAACGCTGAACAGGTCTTTCGCGATGGGCAGCTGTGCACCCCAGATCGCCACGGCCGCGAATGCGGCCATAAAGCCTGCGAGAAAAGAGTTTTTCAATCGGAAGCTCTGCGGTCAGCGACAAGGCGAGGGGTCAAAAGTAAAAACCATCGAGCCGCGAGGGCCGTAACGAATTGTGCCCGTAGTCTAAGGGCCCCTTCGATGCTTTGACAGTTGTGCAGTGCAGACTGTTGTCAGGGTCCCTAAATAAAGTACTTTGCGACGCTGACGCCCCTTCGTGCGATCAGCAAACCCAAGAATCGATGAGTGTACCCGCCATGTATTCGCTCCGCTTTCGCATTGCGCACTGGGTTTTGGCCCACCGAAAAACCGCCTGGTTTATCTTTATCGCGCTGACCGTGTTTTTCGCCGCAGGCTTGCCCAAGGTTGAGCTACGCACGATTTTCTCCGACCTGCTGCCGACCGACGATCCGTTCGTCCAGGTGTACGAAGCGCATCCGGGGTTTGGTAATCCGCTCACCGTGGCGGTGATGATCAAGCGCAAGGACGGCACGATTTACAACGAAGACACGCTCGCGAAGGTGTGGAAGTTCACCCGCGATATCGATCTGGTGCCCGGCGTCGACCACGACATGATTCTTTCGCTGGCCAGCAGCAAGGCTCGCTACAGCGAATCCACCGCGAATGGCATCGATATGCGACCGCTGATGGCGGATCGGGCGCCCCAAACCGCCGGGGAATTGCAGCAGTTTCAACGGCTCGTCGAGAAAGCGCCCAACGTGCGGGTGTTCCTCATTTCCCGCGATGACACCGCCACGCTCATTACGGCCACCTTCATCGAACATCGTCTCGATTACGGCGTGGCGTTTGAGCACCTCCAGCGTTTGGTGCGGGAAGCGCGCGACGAGCACCATGAGGTTTATTTGGCGGGTCAGCCGGTGCTCATCGGCTGGGTTTACCAATACGAGTGGCAGATGGTGCAGATATTTACCGTTACCCTCGTTTGTCTCATCGGCGCGCTCATGCTCTACATGCGCAATATCGTGGGCGTCATCACGCCGATCATCACCAGTGCGACCGCCGGCATTTGGGCCTTTGGCCTCGTGGGCTGGCTCGATATTTCGATTGAGCCGCTGCTGATGGTGGTGCCCCTGCTGCTGACGGCGCGCTCGTTTTCGCATTGCGTGCAGTTTACCGAGCGCTTTTACGAGGTTTACGCCGAAGTGGGCGACCGGGTTAAAGCCGCCGAGATCACGATGGGCGTGATGATGGCGCCCAGTATCGTCGGCATCATCACCGACATTCTCGGTATTTTTATTGTGGTGGCGGCGCCGATTCCAGCCATGGTTCGTCACGCCATCTTCTGCGGCATGTGGGCGGTATGGCTGATTCCGACCGGGGTGGTGTTGATTTCGCTGCTGCTGGCCACGCTACCCGCGCCCCGCAATATCCATCGGCTGACGGGCAGAGGCAGAGTCTCCGGTTTCCATCTTCGCTTGCAGTCAGTGCTTGCATCGGTCGCGAGTTTATCCGTGGGACCTACCGCGCGGGCGACCACCGGCGTGGTGGTGGTGCTCAGCGTGATCGCGATTTATATCGCCGGCCAGATCCGCATCGGCAATCCGGTCGAAGGCTCGGGATTGTTCTGGCACGACTCCGAGTTCAACACGGCGGTGCGCCAAATCAATGGCCATTTTCCCGGCGTGAACACGCTTGAAATCGTGCTGGAGTCGAAAGACCGCAAGAGCCTCGAACTGCAGATCCAGAAGCAAGAAATACAAGCCACCATGCAGCGACTGCAAACGCTCATGGAGTCCGGCCCCAATCCGCCCCGCGCCACGCTGTCCTTTGCTGATTACGTGAGCGAGGGTAATCGTCTGTTCAACGGCGGGAATCCCAAGTGGTCCCTGTTGGACCCCAATGATCAGGCAACCAGCGCGGCCTCGTTCGCCGTCACGATGGGAACGAGCGCGAAAAATTTCGGCCACGTGGTGGACGAAAAATGGCTGGATGGCACGGTGTCGCTTTGGTATCCGGACAACAAGCAAGACACAGTCGATGCCGCGATCGCCGCTGCTACCGAGGCCGTGAACAAGGTTGGCATTGACCACGAGCGATTCACGGTCAGGATGGCCACGGGCACCATTCCGCTCCAGCAGGCGGTGAACCATGTGGTGGAGCGCTATCACTGGGTGGTGGTGCTGGTGCTCAACTTCTTCATTCTGATCACCTGCAGCGTGGCTTACCGCTCGCTCGTGGCGGGCCTGCTGTTGCTGGTGCCGGTTAACCTTGCAAATGAAGTGCTCTACGCGGCCATGCACCTGCTAGGCGTTGGGCTGGACGTGAATTCACTCATTGTGGCGGCGATTGGGCTCGGGGTTGGTATCGACTACGGGATCTATCTGTTGTCCCGCATCTGCGAGGAATATCACACCGCCGAGGGCGACTGGACGGTGGCGATTACCGCCGCGCTCCGCACCACTGGTAAGGCGATTCTGTTCACCGCCACCATCATGGCCTTGGGGATAGCGCCCTGGTACTTCCTGTCGGGACTTAAATTTGTCGCCGACATGGGCCTGCTGCTGATCGTCATCATGGCTATCAACATGGTGTTGTCGCTGGTGGTGTTGCCCCTGATCGTCTGGATCGTGAAGCCGTCATTCGCGTCGCGAAGAGATCTGCTGGTGGGTGAGGGCGTTGATCTCTCGCTCTTCACGGCGGGGGCTGGCGAAGGGCCGGCGGTTCGTTAATCCCCCCGCCGCGGGCGACCGAACGACGTGGGCTAGCGCACGCCCATGTCGCGCAAGAGTGGCTCGATGTCCCGTGCAAAGCGCAGGGTGTCGTCGTGATAGGCCTGAAACACCATCAACAGGCCATCAAGTCCAGCCTGGTAAAGCGACGCCAGTTGCGTGGCAACCTGCTCCTTCGTCCCAATCACAGGTAAGGCGCCCGCTCCAAGCACCAGCATGTCCAGCGTGAATTGATCGAAGGAGCCGCTCCCGAGCCCGAGGCCCGCGAGCCAGTTACCTGCCGCCACGCTGTCCTTGTGCGCGATGATGCGCGCGACCTCGGCCTGGGCTTCGTCTTCTGAATCTCGCCACAGCACGAACGGGAATCCTGCGCACTGCACCTGCCGACCATGGGCCGCGGCGCGGGCACGGATGTCTTGCGTGATCTCCGGGATCGCCGTTGCTGACGGCGGGCTGATAAACGCCCAGTCGCACAGCCGCGCCACCATGGCTTTGGCATCCGGCGAGACGCCGGCATTGGCGATGGGCGGCGCGATGCGCGGTTGCGGCAAGGAGTAACCGCCGCGCACCTGATACCACGGCGAATCAAAATTGAAACTGCCCGGCGGTTCTGTCCATAAGCCGCGCAAAATCTCGACAAACGCCGCCGTGCGCTGGTAGCGCTCTTCATGGGGCAACAGCGCAACGCCCATCATTTCAAACTCTTCCTTGCTCCAACCGCTGACAAGGTTGATGCCCCAGCGGCCCTGACTGAGGTGGTCCATGGTGGCGCCCATCTTGGCGACCACCACTGGATGGAAGACCGGCACGTGGACGGTGGAAAACACCCGGATGCGCGAGGTCACCGCCAGCAAGGCCGACGCCCAGGTCATCGTTTCCATAGACGTGCCGAGATAGTCGGTCTCGCCGCCAAAGCCCCGCCAACGGCTGACTGGAAAGAGAAAATCAAAGCCGGCCGCCTCGGCCGCCAGGGCGATGCGCTTGTTCGACTCGTAGGGCCATTCATCCGGCACCGTACGGTGGGTGCTGATGGCGTACATGTTGCTGCAGTTCGGCATGAACAGCCCAAGCTGCAAACCGTTACGGGAAGTGTTCATGCGAATGACCGATGGTTGCGAAGATAGGGGTTTTCAGGACGCCGAGGCCTGTACGCGAAGCGCCTGTTCGATACAGGCGACGAACTCGGCCTCCGTTCTGGCACCCGCCAGAACGTCCGCGCTGATGATATAGCCATGCTCCCGGGCGATGCTTTCATAGCGCGGGACACGGGCGGCGAACAGACGGGGGAACATCCACAAGACAAAGTCATCCGGGCGAATGTCTTCAATGCCCCTGAGCGCTCGTTCTGCGAGATAAACGGCGAGTTGCTCATCGAGAAATGCAGGCCGGTAATACAGCGGTTTGGGATCGGCCTCGGCGCGGCGGAGGAGTTCGCGTCCGTTCTCCGGAGTGGCTTCGATGTAGACGATAAGGGTGTGCTTCGCCAGCACTTCGAGCGCCTGCGGGTCGTCCAGTTCGCAGAGGCTGCCCGCAGAGTCATTGACGAAGTGCTGATAGCCGTAGATTTCATGAGCTTTGGCGATGAATTCCGGCACGTCCAGCATGGCCGCCACTTCGGCGTCCCGATACAGCTGTTGGCGGCGTTTGAATTCCTGCAGATCCAATCCCGCCAGGCTCGGCGCACCTAGCTTTCCCAGAAACGTCAGGACAGCCGTCAGGTTGTCGACCGTGATGTTGTTCGAGATATAGATGGAGTCGGAGCGGAGCAGTTCGCGCAAGAAGGGCACTTGCATGGCCTGCCGCTTGATGTTGTCGAGAATCGGCTCATTGAGATAGCGCGTGCCGATGCGGTAATCCGCCGAGTAGTGGAACCAGTTCGCCTGCCGCAGCCTGCCCGAAAGATGGGTTTTGCCCACGCCGGACATTCCCAGCAGGGTGATCGACTTGGCGTTCCAGTCGCGAAATTCTGCGGCAGTCATTTTCATGGGCACATGCTACCGAGCGCTCAGCGCTTTTTGAATGAAGAATTCGGCTCGGGGTGGCCTCGGCCCCGCTCCCATCTGCGACGGCGCATTTATTTGAGGAGATTTGTGGTTACTATTCGTGCTAAACGGGCTTCACGCCCGCTTGAGCGCGATTCATTTCCGTTGTTGCACGCAGTCGAATGATGGAACTTTCCAGATGGCACCTCTCACACACTACCTCGACCAAACCACCTCGGCCTTCAAGGTGCTGATCGTTGATGACGACTTGCTGCAGCGAAAGCTGGCGCAGGCCATTCTCGAAGGCCCCCGATATGTGGTGTTAGAGGCGACCAACGGTCAGGAAGGGCTGGATTTAATCCAGCGTGAAGAGTTCGATGCCGTCGTGCTCGACCGGCAAATGCCGGGGATGGACGGTGAAGAGGTCTGCCGTCGCGTCCGTCAGGACCTCGGCAATCATTTGCTACCGCTCATCATGGTGACGGGGGCGGGTTCCAGCGCGCTGGCCTCCGCGCTGCGGGCTGGCGCCACCGATTTCATCCACAAACCCTATAACGCCCAGGAATTTCAGGCCCGGGTTGATTCGGCCATCAGTCGCAAGCGGCTGACGGATCAGCTGGAGAGCGCCGAATCCGTGCTCTTCGCGCTCGCGCGAATGGTGGAGGCGAAAGACGGAAACACCGGCGATCACTGCACCCGACTGGCCCAATACTCCGTGCGGTTTGGTGAGGTGCTGGGTTTGGGCGGCGATGAGTTATTGGCACTGCGTCGCGGCGGTGTGCTGCATGACATTGGCAAACTGGGGATCCCCGAACACATCCTGCTCAAGCCCGGTGGCTTCACGCCCGAAGAGTGGGCCGTGATGAAAACGCATACCCTCATCGGGGAACGCCTGTGTAGCGGGCTGCGGAGTTTTCGCCTTACCGTTCACATCATTCGCTCCCACCATGAACGCTGGGACGGTAGCGGTTATCCCGACGGCCTGGCCGGTGAGGACATCCCGCTCCTGGCGCGCGTGTTCCAGATTTGCGACATCTACGACGCACTGACTTTCGCACGGCCCTATAAGCCCGCCCTGCCGACCTCGGAAGTCATTCGCATCATGCGTGAGGAAACGGCGCGTGGCTGGCGAGATCCGGCCTTGATGGACGTGTTCCTCGATTTGGTCGAGCGCGAGCCGGAGGCCTTCATGGTCCAGAGCAATCCGAGTGACGATCTCGGCCTCGCGCTGTTTGAGGGGATTCAGATCACGCGAGAGCAGCTCGATCTGCCCACACCGGTGCGAGAGATCGGGCAATAAAGCCCGACAGCGGTCTGCTTGGTGCCGGCAGTGAGAGTCGGCCCCCCGAGCTTTTGCGACTTCGCCCTTACCGGCCCTGATACACCGGGGTGCGTTTTTCCATGAAGGCGCGAGGCCCTTCTTTCGCATCCTCGGTCAGAAAAACAGGCGCGGAGACTTCTACTTCAATCGCGAGCGCTTCCTGCTCGGGTTTGCCCAGACAGGCTTTAACCGAGCGCCGAATCGCTTTCACCGCCAGCGGCCCGTTGGCCGCAATGCGCGCCGCAATTTGCCGCGCTTTGGTCAGCGGGTCGGCATCCACATAGTTCAGAAAACCCAGTTGCAGCGCTTCGTCCGCCGTAATCAGGTCGCCGGTCAGGAGCAGTTCCATCGCTTTGGCATAAGGCATTTGCGCGGGCAGGCGCACCGTCGAGCCACCGGCAGGGAAGATGGCCCATTTCACTTCCTGCACACCGAACTTGGCCTCGGCAACTGATACGCGAATATCTGTGCCCTGCACCAGTTCCATCCCGCCCGCGATGGCATGGCCGTTAATCGCCGCCAGCACCGGTTTCTCGGGATCAAAATCGCGGAGCAGGGCGCGGCGGGTGAGATAGCGGTCGGCAACGATGCGCTCGTCCCATTCGTTTTCGGGTTTGCGGGCGCCGGAGTACAGCGGGATAAGCTGGCCTAAATCGGCGCCGGCGCAGAAGGCGCTACCGGTGCCGGTCAGAATCGCCACGCGAACCTCATCGTCCTGACGCACCGCTTCCCAGGCGTCTGCCAAACGGCAGGCCACTTCGGGATTCAAGGCATTTCTGGCCTCCGGCCGATTGAGCGTGATGATGGCCACATGGTTTTCAACAACGTAATGCAGCACGCTCATGTCGGTGGCCTCCAGCCGTTCTTGCAGGGTGAATTCAGGCGTTGGCTTCGGCAACGCGCTGGTTGAGATGTTCCAGCGCTTCCTGCACCTGATCGATGAGGATCAAACACAGGTCGCCCGGTGCCAGTGTGCTGAGTGCCCGGTCGATAGCGATGAACTCGCCGCGGATTTCCTCGATCTCTCGGGTCCGTTCGGCGCCCACCAGCCCTTCGCGCAAGAGTCCCAGTACTTCGCCATCTTCGCGGCCGCGCTGACAGGCATCCTGATACAGCAAGACGGTGTCGAAGGCCGTGCCCAAAATGCGGGTCTGGTCTCGGATGTCTTCATCCCGACGATCGCCAGCACCGCTGATCACCACCGTGCGCCGCTTGGCGGGTAGGGCAGTCACGGCATCCACCAGCGCCTTCATGGCGTCCGGGTTGTGGCCATAGTCGGCGATGACGGTGGCGCCCCGGTAGTCCAGCAGATTGAAGCGGCCCGGCGTCGAGGCGACATCGGACTGGAAACTCGCCAGACCGGCGCGCAAGGCAACGGTGTCGACATTCACCGCCCAGCAGGCAGCCACCGCGGCCATGGTGTTGTCGATCTGGAAACCCACCCGTCCGCCCATCGTCAGCGGGATGTCAGCCAGCGCCAGACGGAACACCTCTTCGCCCTGATTGACGCAAACGATTGCGTCGTCATCGAGATACACCACCGGTCGCCCCTGCGCGCGGTGGGTCACCATCAGCGGATTGGCGCGATCGCGCGAGAAGAAAACAACGCTCCCGGGGCAGACGCTGCCCAGCCGCGCGCACATGGGGTCGTCGGCATTCAGTACCGCATAGCCGGTAGGCGAGACGTTTTGCACGATCACGCGCTTCAGCACCGCGAGGTCTTCGACGGTCGTAATGTAGTTGAGGCCCAGATGGTCGCCCGCGCCGATGTTGGTGATGACTGCCACCTGGCAGCGGTCAAAGGCGAGCCCTTCGCGCAGAATGCCGCCTCGCGCGGTTTCCAGCACGGCGGCGTCGACGTCGGGGTGCATGAGAATGGTTTTGCCGCTGCGCGGTCCGCTGCAGTCGCCGGCGTCCAGTTGGCGACCGCCGGCATAGACGCCATCGGTGGTGGTCAGGCCTACGCGCAAACCCTGTTGCTCCAGCAGATGGGCAATCAGGCGCACGGTGGTGGTTTTGCCATTGGTGCCAGTCACGGCGATGACCGGGATTCGTCCGTCCTGATCGGCGGCGAACATCTCGTTGATGATGGCCTCGCCTACGCGCCGACCGGTGCCATAGGACGGCGTGAGGTGCATGCGTAAACCCGGTGCCGCGTTAACTTCCACCACGCCGCCGGACTGATCTTCCAGCGGCCGCAGCACGGACTGACACACCACGTCCACGCCACAAATCTCAAGCCCCACCATCTGCGCGGCCGTAACGGCACGGGCGGCGAGGTCGGGATGCACCTGATCGGTGACATCGGTGGCGGTGCCGCCGGTGGACAGATTGGCGTTATTGCGGAGGACCACCGGTTGGCCGAGCGCGGGCACCGCGTCCAGCGTCAGGTTCTGGTTGTGCAAGCAGGCCATGGCGATGTCGTCGATCGGGATGCGGGTCAGCGAGGTGGCGTGACCGGTGCCGCGACGCGGATCGCGGTTCACTTCGTCCACCAGTTCCTGAATGGTGTGGACGCCGTCGCCCGTGACCAGCGGCGGCTCGCGGCGGGCAGCAGCGATGAGTTTGTCGCCAATCACGAGCATGCGGTAATCGCTGCCCGGGATGTAGCGTTCGATGATGACGCGCGAGCCGGCCTCGGCGGCGGAGCGGAAGCCGGCCTCCAGCTGTTCGCGCGTTTCGACGTTCACGGTGACGCCCCGGCCGTGGTTGCCATCTTGTGGTTTCACCACCACCGGCAGCCCGAGCGCGCAGGCGATGTCCCAGGCGTCATTGATGTCATCCACCGGCTGACCTTCTGGCACGGGAACGCCGGCCGCGGCCAGCAGCTGCTTGGTCAGCTGTTTGTCCTGTGCGATCGATTGCGCGATGGCGCTGGTCCGGTCCATTTCCGCGGCCTGAATCCGGCGCTGCCGGCTGCCCCAGCCGAACTGGATAAGGCTGCCTTCGCTGAGTCGGTAGAACGGGATCCCGCGTTCCAGCGCGGCCGAGACAATGGATCCTGTGGAAGGGCCTAGCCTCACATCTTCGTAGATTTCCCGTAGCCGGCTAATTTCTGCCTCCACATCGAAGGGCAGACCCTCGCGTGCCGCGTTGATCAGACGCTCCGCGATATCGATGGCGGAGCGGCCGACGTCTTCCTGATCGTATTCCACCACCACCTGATACACGCCCGGGTCTGGGGCGGCGGCGGTGCGGCTGAAGGTGACCGGGCAACCAATGTCGCACTGCAGGCTCAGCGTTGCGACTTCCAGCACCTGAGCGAACCCGTTCGTGCTGCCTTCCGGCGGTGACGCCAGTGATTGCAGGCGTGGATAGAGCGCTCGCAGTCGCTCCTCAAAGCCAGAAAACTGGCTTAAGTCGCGCTCGGTATCGTCGCAGGTGACGATGGCTTCGATGGCGGTGCGACGGGTCCAGAGATTGGGGCCGCGTAGGGCCCGGACACGATCAACTTGCATGAGGGATAGGGTCCTGTCTTTAAGGACTGGGCAACGAGGTGTGTGGCTCAACCCGGGTGAGGGGAGGCCTGATCGATCATCGCCGCTGGATAGCCAACGATGGCACCGATAATGAGGTCGAAGGGAATCCCGAGTGCCCAGGCGGTGGTGGCCGTTGGCAGGCAGTCGGAGGCGTTGACGCAGGGCGCCAGCAGATGACGGTGCGTGGTCTCACCGTGCGCGAATACCAGCGCATCACCCTCCAGATAAACCGCCCGACCACCTTTAGCCAGCGCCTGCTGCAGGGATTCGGTCTGGCCTTCGCGGCTGTAGAGCATGACTTCGCCATCGGCGTATTCCGCCATCGCGAGCACCAGCGGGTCGTCCGCGTTCAGCACCGCGACGCCGTCGCTCAACACCACATCAACCTGCGTGCGGAGCAGATGTGCCATTTGCTCCGCTTCGGTAATGCCGAAGCGCGCCAGCGCCGGCGGGGTCGAAATTGCGGTGACCACGCCAATCTGGCAGCGGTCGTAGGGCAGGCCTTCGCGCAACAGGCTGGCGGGGGAGGTTTCGAGTACCGCGGCGTTGATCGTGCGGTTAATCAGCACGCGCTGTCCGGCAGTCCAGTTGGCGCCGTCGCCGCGGCGAATGCAGCGCTGGCCGAGGAAAGTGCCGCTGCCGCAGGCCACGCCCACGGACTGGCCATGGAGGTGGAGGAGGAAACCGAGCATCGCGGCGATGCTGGTGGTATCCGAACAACCGGTGATGCCGACCACCGGAATCCGGCCGGTTTCCCCTTCCGGGAACAGATGCCGAACGACCGCGCTACCTACCGTGTTGCTGATATCGCCCGGTTGGCGCAGATGGGTAGGCAGCGAGGGACCCGCGTTGACTTCGATAATGGCGCCGCCCTGAGCGACCAGCGGCTGGCCGATATCTTTCGCGACGATATCAACGCCCGCGATGTCCAGCCCCACGATGCGCACCGCCAGTCGCGCCAGATCGAGGGTATCGGGATGCACGCTCGCGAGAACGTCTTTACCCACTTTCGCGGGGCAGGGCAGGGTGACGACCTGGTCGGCGGTGAGCACGTTGTTGAAATGAACGGCTTGTCGTTTCAGCGCCAGTTTGACCGTGGGATGGTCGATCAGCGCGTCGGCCACCCACAGGTCGGCGTGGGTGCCGTCTAGTTCATGCGCCACGAGCGTGCGGAGCGTGTCGCGTCCGTTGCCTTTCACCGTGAACTGGATGGCGCCGGTGGCCGCCACGACTTCATTGTTCACCACCAGCAGGCGGTATTCGTCGCCTTCAATAAAGCGCTCGACGATCACCGCATTCTGAACGGTCTGCGCCAGCCGGAACGCTTCGGCGACTTCATCGTAGGTTTCAAGCGCTAGAGACACGGCGACACCGCGGCTGCCTTCGGCGGGTTTGATGACGACCGGTAGTCCCAGATCTTCAGCCGCTTCCCAGGTGGTATCCACCTTGCGAACGATGCGACCTTCCGGCACGGGAATGCCATAGCGCACCAGCAGTTCCTTGGCCAGATCCTTGTCCTGAGCAATGCTCTCGGCAATCGCCGAGGTGCGGTCGGTTTCGGCAGTCCAGATCCGGCGCTGGCGGACACCCAGACCAAACAGCACCAGATTGCCGTGCTCCAGAGGCGCAATCGGGATGCGGGCCGCGCGGGCGGCTTCCACGATGCTGGCCGTGCTGGGGCCGAGACATTTACGGTCGGCGAGTTCGCGGAGTTCGGAGAGGGCGCCTTGCAGGTCGAAGGGCTCGTCGTGAATGGCGGCCAGAATGAGTTCGCGGGCCTTGAGCAGGCAGGCGCGGGTGAGGTCTTCCTGCGCGATGCGGACCACCACATGGTAGACGCCGGTGGTGGCGGTGCTCCGCGCCCGCCCGAAGCCGACCGGGTGGCCGATGCGGGTCTGAATCTCAAGCGTCACATGCTCGAGGATGTGTCCGGTCCAGGTCCCTTCTTCCAGCCGCTTAACGAAGCCTCCGGGCGCTTCGTAACTGCACTCGTGGGCCCGTAGGCCCGGCAGCCAGGCCACCAGACGATCGACAAAGCCTGGCAGGGTATTGGACGGATATTCCTCGAGGTCACCAATATCGACCAGCGCTTCAATGGCCGGTTTGTATGACCAGCGATTCGGGCCGCGTAGCACCGTGATATCGAGAATTCGGATGTCGTGGCGACTCATCGCGGGGCTGCTTTCCTGAAATAAATGGACCGCTGAGGGGCTCTCACGCGATAAGATAGGCAATGGCTGAAAATAAGCATGCTGTCTCATTGAGTTTGTTGCCCGCTGTTTGGCGTACCCGGATTGAAGCCCTGTTACGGCCTGAAGAATCCGTGCGCGCCTGCTTCGAAACCGACCTCACCCCAGACCTCCGCTACGCAGACGGACTGGCCGTGCTGACCACTATCCGCATCCTTCATTTAACGCAGGATGAACAGACTCGGGAGTGGGGGTTGGTTGACGCGCTTATGCTGCGCCAGACGGACTACGCGGGCGTCGGTCAGTTGGACATTGTTCTGGGCGAAAAGCGCCTTGATTTGTTGCGCTTCACGCTGGCTCGCGCGGTCGCTGCCGCGCATTTCGTGTCCGAACTCACCCGACTCCGTGCCGACGGTGCTGAGGAACCTGAACCCGTAGCGTTGTGCCCCGAGTGCCATAGCCCGCTCGATCCCGCCTCTGGCCTGTGCGCGGTGTGTGCCCGCGAACTTGCCGCTCCCCCTTCGTCCCGAACACTGCTCAGACTCTGGCGCTTTGCGCGGCCCTACCGTCTGCAACTGTTCGGTGGTTTCTTTTTTATGTTGATGGCGACGTTCGCCACGCTGGTGCCGCCCTATCTGACCATGCCCTTGATGGACGAGGTGCTGATTCCGTTTCAGAACGGGACGCCCATCGACGTCAACAAAGTGATTCTATATCTGGGCGGACTGCTTTGCGCAGCATTGCTGGCCTGGGTTTTGGGGTGGGCCAAGACTTTCTTGCTGGCCCTGGTGTCTGAGCGCATTGGGTCGGACCTGCGCACTACGACCTTCAATCATCTGCTCGGCCTGTCGCTCGAATACTTCGGCGGCAAGCGCACGGGCGACCTGATCAGCCGACTGGGTTCAGAATCCGACCGCATCTGTCTGTTCCTGTCCCTGCATGCGCTGGAGTTCCTGACCGACGTGCTGGTCATCATCATGACCGCGGTAATTCTGTTCACGATTAACCCCTGGCTCGCGCTGGCCACGCTTCTGCCCTTGCCCATCATCGGCTGGATGATTCATGTGGTCCGCGACCGGCTACGCACGGGTTTCGACAAGCTCATGCGTGTGTGGTCGGAAGTTACCAATGTGTTGTCGGACACCATCCCCGGCATTCGGGTGGTCAAGGCCTTCGCGCAGGAAGACCGTGAGAGCAAGCGGTTTCTGGCGGCCAACCAGTACAACCTCGCGCTCAACGATCGTCTCAATAAACTCTGGGGCCTGTTCTCGCCCACGGTGACCTTGCTGACGGAAGTTGGCCTGCTGGTGGTGTGGGCCTTTGGCATCTCCCAGATTGCCCGCCACGAGATTACGGTAGGGGTGCTCACGGCCTTTCTGGCCTACATCGGGCGCTTCTATACCCGCCTCGACTCCATGAGCCGCATCGTGGCGCATACCCAGAAAGCCGCCGCCGCCGCCAAACGCATCTTCGATGTGCTGGACCATGTCTCTTCCGTGCCGGAACCTCGCAACCCGGTTAGCCTGCCGACCGTCACCGGCCGGATCTCGTTAAAGAACGTTGGCTTTCGGTACGGCAACCGGCAGGTGCTGCGCGACGTGAGTCTGGAAATCGCACCCGGCGAAATGATTGGTCTGGTGGGACAGAGCGGCTCGGGCAAGAGCACGATGGTGAATCTGATGTGCCGCTTCTACGACGTGGCCGAGGGCGAAATCCAGCTCGAGGGCGTGGATATTCGTAACCTCGAATTGCGCGCGTTCCGTCAGCACATTGGTTTGGTGCTGCAGGAGCCGTTCCTGTTTTTCGGGACCGTGGCCGACAACATCGCCTACGGCAAACCGGGCGCGACCCGCGATGAAATTGTGGCGGCCGCGCGGGCGGCGCATGCCCACGATTTCATCCTGCGTTTGCCTCACGCCTACGATTCCATCGTGGGCGAGCGGGGGCAGGGGCTGTCCGGCGGCGAACGGCAGCGCATTTCCATTGCCCGCGCGCTGCTCATCGACCCGCGCATTCTCATCCTTGATGAGGCGACTTCCTCGGTTGATACGGAAACCGAAAAGGAAATCCAGAAGGCGCTGGAAAATCTGGTGCGAGGGCGCACCACCATCGCCGTTGCCCACCGGCTCTCTACCCTGCGT
>Ga0164295_10001802_pt1 | contig 17746 bp, 15 predicted proteins | sample GEODES006metaG_FD_111798 | JGI IMG/M metagenome (GOLD analysis project Ga0164295, IMG submission 111798) | Oligotrophic lake water microbial communities from Sparkling Lake, Wisconsin, USA - GEODES006 metaG | ecosystem: Environmental > Aquatic > Freshwater > Lake | place: USA: Sparkling Lake... | reverse complement strand
TCGAGTTTTTTCGGCGTGCGCTTTGGTAACCGCCATCCGTCATGGGCTGGAAGGTCGGGATCAAATGGTGCTTGCCGTTGCCAATCAAATCAGCCCGGCCCATGGCCTTGAGCGCCTCGCGCAGCAGCGGCCAGTTGTTGGCGTCGTGGTAGCGCAAAAAGGCTTTGTGCAAGCGCCGCCGCTTGTCGCCGCGCACGATGTCCACCGTCTCGCTGTCGCGCGTAATTTTGCGCAGCGGGTTGCGGCTGGTGTGGTACATGGCCGTGGCTGTGGCCATGGGCGAAGGGTAAAAAGTCTGAACCTGGTCGGCCCTGAAACCACTTTTCTTGAGCCAGATGGCCAGGTTCATCATGTCCTCGTCGCTGGTGCCCGGGTGGGCGGCGATGAAGTAGGGAATCAAAAACTGCTTCTTGCCGGCTTCGAGCGAGTATTTCTCAAACAGCTGCTTGAACTTGTCGTAACTGCCGATGCCGGGCTTCATCATCTTGGTCAGAGGCCCCTGCTCGGTGTGCTCAGGGGCAATTTTGAGGTAGCCGCCCACGTGGTGCGAGACGAGCTCTTTGACGTACTCGGGGCTTTCCACTGCGAGGTCGTAACGCACACCCGAGCTGATGAGGATTTTCTTGATGCCCTTGAGCGCCCTAGCGCGGCGGTACATCTTGATCAGCGGCGCATGGTCGGTGTTCAGGTTCGGGCAAATGCCCGGGTAAACACAAGACGGTTTGCGGCAGGCCGCTTCGATCTCAGCCGACTTGCAGCCGATGCGGTACATGTTGGCGGTCGGCCCGCCCAGGTCGGAAATCGCGCCGGTAAAACCCTTGACCGTGTCGCGGATCGCCTCGATCTCGCGGATCACCGAGTCTTCAGAGCGGCTCTGGATGATGCGGCCTTCGTGCTCGGTGATCGAGCAGAAGGTGCAGCCGCCAAAACAGCCGCGCATGATGTTCACAGAAAAGCGAATCATCTCCCAAGCCGGGATTTTGGTGCTGTGGTCGTGGCTGCCGTTCTCATCAGCGTAGCTAGGGTGAGGGGAACGTGCGTAAGGCAGATCAAACACGTAGTCCATCTCGGCCGTGGTCAGCGGGATGGGCGGCGGATTGATCCAGACGTCACGCGCCGTGGCGCCTTCTCCGTGCGCCTGCACCAGCGCGCGCGCGTTGCCGGGGTTGGTTTCCAGGTGCAGCACGCGGTTGGCGTGGGCGTAGAGCACGGCGTCGCTTTTAACCTGCTCGTAAGACGGCAGGCGAATCACCGAGCGGTCACGCGGCGGCACCTTGATCTTGCCCTGCATGGACGGCAGGCTGGGGTTTTGCACGAAGGTCAGCGGCTTGATGGCAGGGTTGGCCTGCGCTGCCGAGGGCTTGGCCTGCACCTTGATGGCCGGCGAGCCCGCCGCTTCGGCCTTGACGGCGACTTCTGCGGCCTCGTCTTCGCGGGCGCAAGTGGCGCCCTGCTCTTTGGCCTGCTCGGAAATCATCAGGTAGGGGTTGACATGCGCCTCGACGCGGCCCGGCGCGTCCACGTTGGTTGAATCAATCTCAAACCAACCGGCAGAGGTCTCGTCGCCGCTGCGGCGCAAAAAGGCGGTGCCGCGAATGTCGGTGATGTTGGCCACCGGCTCCTTGGCGGCCAGGCGGTGGGCGATCTCGACAATCGCCCGCTCGGCATTGCCGTACAACAGCAAGTCGCATTTGGCGTCAATCACCACGCTGCGGCGGACTTTGTCCGACCAGTAGTCGTAATGCGCGATGCGCCGCAGAGAGCCTTCAATGCCCCCCAGAATGATGGGTACTTCCTTGTAGGCTTCGCGGCAGCGCTGCGAATACACCAAGGCGGCACGGTCCGGCCGCTTGCCGCCGATGTCGCCCGCGGTGTAAGCGTCGTCAGTGCGGATCTTGCGGTCCGCGGTGTAGCGGTTGATCATGGAATCCATGTTGCCGGCGGTCACGCCGAAAAACAGATTGGGCTTGCCCAAAATGCGAAACGGGTCGGCGGTTTGCCAGCCGGGTTGGGCAATGATGCCGACCCGAAAGCCCTGGCCCTCGAGCATGCGGCCAATGACGGCCATGCCAAAACTCGGGTGATCCACATAGGCGTCGCCCGTGACGATGATGATGTCGCAGCTGTCCCAGCCCAGTGCCTGCATTTCCTCACGGCTGGTGGGCAAAAACTTGGCCGTACCAAAGCGGGCCGCCCAGTACTTGCGGTAACTGGTCAGCGGCTTGGCCGTGCGCGTGAAAAAGGAAACGTCTAAAGGGGCGTTCATGGGGGCTTTAGGTAACCCGATATTGTAGGGTTATGGCCCTGCCAGCACCCTTGCGTCTGAATGGCCCTTGAAAGCAAGGGTCAGACACAAGCCGCCACTCCATAGTGATAACTTCAACGGGCTAAGGATTCTGGCCGCAATCGGTGAGCGTGGCCTGTTGCGGCCGACGGACAGCAAAGAACCCGCTTGCAGCAGTGAAAGTGGGCGAGCCCAAGTTAAACTAACCCGAACATAGCCAGAGCGAAAAGCGCAAGATGTTCAGCAACGTTGCCAACGTTGTTTCACTCGCTGATGCGTATGCCTCCAAAGCTAAGGCTTATCAGGTCCGGCAAATTAATGATTCATTGAAAGATACTATGAAAAAACTCCTGTTGCGTCTTACAAGCTTTGCATTGATGGGGCTGAGCATGACGCAGGTCCATGCTGAGGAAGTCCCTTTTCTTAAAAACTCTGCCATCCTTGGAAGTCTTTTGTCGTATGGCTTTGCCGCTATGAATAAGGACAACTTTCAAGCATGCACACCAAATCGTAAAGCCAGCATTCAAACAGGTTCAGACGAAGAGCTATCCAGTGTCTCTTTGGGGTTTTCAGTTTCCGACTGCGCTCTCAAGCCTGCCGCCCAACCGATGGGCCTGCAGTTCGTGATCACTCCAACAGTCATCGCATCCGGCTGGAGTAGCAACTCCGGACCTGGAGCAAGATCCCTAACGGAACTTACTTTGGTCCCCAAAGTTCAATATGTATTGCCTTACGGGAGCTTGCGTTGGGATGTCACGGTTGGCGTAGGCATTTCCTTGATCTCTAAGAGCTCGGTAGGATCGAGAATAAAGTCCACCAACTTCCAGTTTTCCGACGAAATCGGTTTTGGTGTGTCGGATGCGACCGACAAACTGCGCATCGGTTTTACCTACCGTCACATCAGCAATCTTGACATCTCTGTTCCCAATAACGGAGTTGACTTCAGGGGGCTGACGCTGACCTACAAGCTTTGAACGCTCAAGCCAATCACAAAACTCAACACAAACCCGCCGATGCTCAAGTCCGCTTGAGGACTGACTAAGCCTGCGGCTAGGCGCGCAGGTCGTCGCAAGCCACCCAACTGCTCTCGCGCATGCTTTGCTCGCCGCGTGAGAGCAAGGCCATCAGCTGGTACGCCTCGCGAGCAGACACCGCAGGCGCTGGCAATTCCGATGCATCAGCCCGCAGCGCACCACGCCTGGCGAGCAGACAGTCGCGCAATTGCACATACAAAGCGGGGTAGCAGCCGCGGGCCTCAGGCGCTGGCCGGCTGACCCGATGGTCGTCTTCCCAGGTGATAACTTCACCGGGCTGCGGATCCAGGCCCCAATCGTTGGGCGCTGCCTTTCGAGGCCGGATTCCGGCCTTCAAGGCGTCTTCCTGAGCGTCCATGCCGTGCTTGATGAAAGAGCCCTGCGTGCCATGCACCGCAAACCGCGGGCTGCCGGCGGGCACCAAAGAACCCGCGTTCAGCACGGCGCGCAGGCCGGGCTGCAGGCTGTCGTAACGCAACTGGGCATGAAAGCAGTCGTTCACCTGGGCACCGTCGCGCTGGGCCGCCACGTCCAGCAGCAGCGCATCGGGCACGCCTAAGAGCACCAGGCACTGGTCCAGCAGGTGCGAGCCCAGATCCAGCCAGAGGCCGGCACCGGGTACATCGTTGTCCCGCCAGCGGTCCAGCACCTGCGGCTTGAAACGGTCATAGCGCGACTCGAACTGCACCAGCCGGCCCAGCTGCCCCTGCTCCAGCACTTGTTTCAAGCTCAAAAAATCCGCGTCAAAGCGGCGGCTCTGGTAGACCGTGAGCACCCTGCCCTGCGCTTGCGCCAGCGCCAGCAGATCCTCAGTTTCAGACAGGGTAACGGTGCAGGGTTTGTCAACCAGCACATGCTTGCCGGCCAGCAAGGCCGCGCGGGCCAGCGCATGGTGGCTGTCATTGGGCGTGGCGATCACGACCAATTCAATGGCCGGGTCGGCAAAAGCCTGTGAAGGTTTGGCCAGCACAGGCATGCCCGGCCAGGCCACATGCACGGCTGTGGGCTGGCTGCTGACGATGGCCGTCAGCTCAAGCCCGGGAACAGCGGCCATCACAGGTGCATGAAAGTTGCGCCCGGCGTTGCCAAAGCCAATCAGCGCACAGCGCAAAGGTGAGAGCGATAAAGAATTCATGAAATTGATACAAAGTCCAAGTTGGAGTTGATTGTCGTGCGCGCTGCATAGATCCAGCCTCAATCGGGGGCGATATGATGAAATTGAGTTATCCGGCCTTTGGCGGGCAGCTTCTTCAGGCCCGTTGCATTTACTTTTTAAGACGAAAGCCCCATGACACGACTACTGAACAAAGTCAGCATCATCACCGGCGCAGCGCAGGGCATAGGCCTGGCCACCGCCCTCAAATTTGCCGCCGAAGGCGCCATCGTCGTTGTCTGCGACCTGCGGCAAGCGGGCGTGGACGCCGCCGTTGCGCAATGCAAAGCCCTCGGGGCGCAGGCTATCGGCTGCCTGATGGACGTGACCGACCGCGAGATGGTGGATGCCGTGGTGGCGCAGGTGAAGAACCAGTTCGGCCGCATCGATGTGCTGGTGAACAACGCCGGCATCACCAAGGACGCCAGGCTGCAAAAAATGACAATGGCGCAGTTTGACCAGGTCATCGACGTCAACCTGCGGGGCGTTTTCCATTGCGCGCAGTCGGTGGCAGACACCATGGTTACGCAAGGCAGCGGCGTGATACTCAACGCCAGCTCGGTGGTAGGTATTTACGGCAACTTCGGCCAGACCAACTACGCTGCCACCAAGTTCGGCGTGATCGGCTTTACCAAAACCTGGAGCCGCGAACTCGGCCCCAAGGGCATTCGCGTGAACGCCATCGCACCCGGATTTATAGCCACCCCGATTCTGGACACCATCCCCGAGAACTTGATGCAGGAGATGAAAGCCAGAGTGCCCCTCAAGCGCCTGGGCAAGCCCGAAGAAATCGCCAACGTCTACGCCTTTCTGGCCAGCGACGAGGCCAGCTACATTAATGGCGCGGTGATCGAGGTGGCGGGCGGCATGACGCTTTGAGACTGCACTCCAAAGCCTTCAAACGGCCATAATCCCATCCATGAGTTCTTTGCCCGCACCTGACCGCCCCCGCCCACAATCGATCACTGACTTGTTCGTCTCCTTCACTGTCCTGGCCTTGCAGGGCTTTGGTGGTGTGCTGGCTGTGGTTCAGCGGGAATTTGTCGAAAAAAAACGCTGGATGACCAACGAGGAGTTCATTGAGGACTGGGCCGTGGCCCAGGTCATGCCTGGACCCAATGTGATCAACCTGGCGCTGATCATCGGCGGGCGTTACTTCGGGCTCAAGGGCGCCCTGGCGGCCCTGTCTGGCATGCTGGCGGCGCCCCTGCTGATCGTGCTGACCCTGGCCTTGGTTTACGCGCAGTTTGCCAGTCGCCCGGAAGTTGCCGGCGCCTTGCGCGGCATGGGTGCGGTGGCCGCCGGCCTGATTGGCGCTACCGCCATCAAACTGGCAAAAGGGCTGAAAACCAGTGTGTTGGGCTGGCGCTGGTGCACGGCCTTTGGCCTGGGCAGCCTGTTGGCCATTGCCGCCTTGCGCGTGCCGCTGGTCTATGTGATCTTCGGGCTGGGCGGTCTGGCCTGCGCTCTGGCTTACAGAAAGTTGCAGCTATGAACGCGCCGCCGCAACTGGTCTTAGGGGCAGCCGATTGGCTGGAGTTTTTCTTTCACTACCTCTCGCTGTCACTGCTGGCTGTCGGTGGTGCGATTGCCACCATACCGGACATGCACCGCTTTTTGGTGGACAACAATGCCTGGCTCACTGAGGCGCAGTTCAATGCATCCATCGCGATTGCGCAGGCTGCCCCGGGGCCAAATGTCCTGTTCATCGCCCTGCTGGGCTGGAATGTCGGCCTCAACGCAGGCGGCTATCTGAGCGGCTTGTGGGGTATTTTTCTGGCCATGGCCGGCATACTGATTCCCAGCACCTTGTTGACCTACAACGCAGCGCAATGGGGCCAGCGCAACCGTGAAATGCGCACCGTACGCGCATTCAAACAAGGTATGGCGCCCATCGTTGTCGGCCTGATCATGTCCACCAGCCTGATTCTGGCTACCGCCAGCGGTCACTCTCTGGATCACTGGCCGCTGTGGCTGGTGTCCGCCGTCACTGCTTTGATTTGCTGGCGCACCAAGCTGCACATCTTGTGGCTACTGGCTGCCGGCGCTTTGATAGGCTGGTTCGGCTGGGTCTGATTAACGCAGATTGATTTAGCGGCGCTGGCGCAAAGCCTCGTACAGGCAGACACCGCTGGCCACAGACACATTCAGGCTTTCCACCGCGCCGTGCATGGGTATGCTCACTAGTTCGTCGCAGGTTTTGCGTGTGAGCTGGCGCATGCCCTCGCCCTCGGCACCCAGCACCAGGGCGACAGGGCCCTTGAGGTCCACGTCATAAATAGTTTTGGGTGCATCGTCACTGGTACCAATGCACCAGATGTTGCGTTCTTTGAGCTCACCCAGTGTGCGTGCCAGGTTGGTGATCATGAAATAAGGCATGGTCTCTGCCGCGCCGCTGGCGACCTTGGCCACGGTGGCATTGATACCGGCGGCATGGTCTTTGGGGGCGATCACGGCGTGAGCACCGGCACCATCGGCCACGCGCAGGCAGGCGCCCAGGTTGTGCGGATCGGTCACGCCGTCCAGCACCAACAGCAGGGGGGCGGTCACGCCGCTGGCCTCCAACTGCTCCAGCAATTCATCGAGCGAGGTGACCTGCGCCACCGGATTGACGCGCGCTACCACGCCCTGGTGGCCGTGGCTGCCGGCCATTTTGGCCAAGCGTAAACCGTCAGACTCGATCAGCCGAACGCCGGCCTCGCGGGCACGGTCGGTGAACTGGCGCATGCGCGCGTCTCGGCGCGCCACATCGAAAAAGACTTCAAGTACCGATTGCGGCGCAGTTTTAATGCGCACGCCCACGGCATGAAAGCCAAACAAAACTTTGGGGGTTGAAGACATGGGCAATTATCGCCGGCCCGCGGCGGGCGCTTCAGGCCGGCACCACCTGGCCGGCTTCGATGGTGATCTTGCGCTGGCAGCGCTCGGCGATGGCTTGGTCGTGCGTGACCAGAACCAGGGTGGTGCCCAGTTCTTTGTTCAATTCGAACATCAGCTGCATGACGTTCTCGCCGGTGGCAAAGTCCAGGCTGCCGGTGGGCTCGTCTGCCAGCAAAACGGCAGGTTTGACCACAAAGGCACGGGCCAACGCCACGCGCTGCTGCTCGCCGCCGGAAAGCACACGCGGATAATGACCCAGCCGCTGGCCTAAACCAACCCGTCCCAGCATTTCCGTGGCCTGCACGCGGGCGCCGCCCACACCCGACAATTCCAGCGGCAGCATGACGTTTTCAAGGGCAGTCAAATTGGCCATGAGCTGAAAACTCTGAAACACAAAACCGACCTTTTGCGCCCTCAGGGCAGCCCGGTCGTCTTCGCTGAGTGCAAAAATATCTTGGCCCACCAGCCGCACAGTGCCTTCGCTCGGCGTGTCCAGGCCGGCAATGATGGACAGCAAGGTGCTTTTGCCTGAGCCGGAAGCCCCCACGATGGCGGCCGTTTCGCGTGCCGCCAGGGCGAAATGGATATCGCGCAAAATACGCAGAGTACCGCTGGAGTCGGTCACACTCTTGAAAACATGCTCGACAGAAATTATTGGCACAGCATCGGTGTCGGAACGCGCAACGGAACTCATTTCGGACATGACAGCCTTTTTGGTAAAAACACGCACTATTTGCCTTGGAATATGGGACTGTAACAAGCAGCGTCCCCGTTGCTGGCTGGCGGCCCAAAAGCCCCAAGCCGGCGCTGGAGTGCTGAGCGGGCGCATCTTGCAGGCGCTTCGCACAGTGGCCCTGCTTTTTCTGCTGAGCGCCGTACCTTGGGCGGCGCTGGCGCAAACATCTTCAGCGCCGGCGGCTGCGACACCGCTCAAGCTGCTGGTGCTGGGCGATTCTTTGAGTGCGGAGTATGGACTGGCACGGGGCACCGGATGGGTGGCTTTGCTGCAAAAACGCCTGCTCAGCGAAAAATCTTCCGCCACAGTGGTCAATGCCAGCATCAGTGGCGATACCACCTCTGGCGGGCGCTCCCGGCTGCCAGGCCTGCTCAAGCAGCATCAGCCTCAAATCGTCATCATCGAGCTCGGCGGTAATGACGCCTTGCGCGGTCTGCCGATGAACATGACCGAAGAAAACATGATGGCCATGACGCAGGCTGCCCAAAAAGCCGGCGCTCGTGTGCTGCTGCTGGGCATGCAGGTGCCACCGAATTACGGCAACGCCTACAGGACCGCGTTTGAGGCCATGTACGTGAAGGTTGCCAAAGCCACACAATCGCCGCTGGTACCGTTTTTCCTCAAGGGCGTCGCTGACATTGACAACGCCTTGCAATTTTTTCAAAGCGATCGGATTCACCCCAATGAGTCAGCCCATCCCATCATGCTGGCCAATGTTTGGCAAGAACTCAGAAAGCTTTTGAAGTGAGCGTGCAACTGATCTCCGCCGAACAGGCACTGACCGGGCTGGCGGAATTTTCCAGCATCATCGACGCCCGCAGCGAGAGCGAGTACGCCGAAGACCATTTGCCGGGTGCCGTCAACTGGCCCAGTCTGCGGGACGCCGAGCGCCATCAGGTCGGGACACAGTACAAGCAGGTCAATGCCTTTGAGGCTAAAAAGCAAGGCGCTGCCATGGTCGCGCGCAATGTGGCGGGGCATATCGAGCGCGAGGTGCTCGACAAGCCCAAGGACTGGAAACCTCTGGTCTACTGCTGGCGCGGCGGCAAACGCAGCGGCTCGCTGGCGCTCATTCTCGACCAGATAGGTTTCAAGGTGAGCTTGATCGAGGGTGGCTACAAAGCCTTTCGCGCCGCCATGGTGGCCAACCTGCCGCAGTTGTCAGAGCGATTGCACTTTGAAGTGGTGTGCGGCACAACGGGCTCGGGCAAAACGCGTTTTTTGCAAGCACTGGCGGCGCAAGGTGCGCAAGTGCTGGACCTTGAAGCCCTGGCCAACCACCGCAGCTCGGTGCTGGGCCTGATTCCTGGCCAAGAACAACCGACCCAAAAGGCTTTTGACACCCGCGTCTGGACGGCACTGCAGGCCTTTGACACGGCGCGGCCTGTTTACATTGAGAGCGAAAGCAAGAAAGTCGGTAACGTGGTGGTCCCGGAGAGCCTGATGGCCGCCATGCGCCGCAGCCCTTGTTTGCACCTGCAGCTGAGTCAAGAAGAGCGCGTCAAGCTGCTGCTCGAGGACTATGATTTTTTTGTGCGCGACATCGAGTTCTTTTGCAATCGCCTGGGCGCACTCGCCGAAGCTCGCGGCAAAGCCGTGGTGGCTGACTGGCAGGCCCGCTCCCGCGCAGGTGGCGTAGCCGACGTGGTCAAAGACCTGCTGGTACTTCACTATGACCCGGTTTATCTGCAATCTATGCAGCGCAATTTCACACACTACGCCGCCGCCCGGCCGTTGGCACCAAGTGACCACAGCGTGGCTGCCATGCGAGCGCTGGCCGCCACTTTGGCCGGCACTTGACGAAAAAAAACTGCAGGGCCCGGGGGCGCTGCAGTTTGTAAAAACGAAATTGGGATTCAGGCAGTTGGCGTAGCCGGTGGTGCGTCCGGGGCGTCTGTAGCACCAGCCTGGCCTGCTTCGTCGCCGCCTTCTGTGCCGTCTTCGGCTTCATCAGGCTTGCCTTCGGCTTTTCGCTTGAGCTTGTCTTCTTTTTTGCGCTTTTTCGCGAGCTCTTTTTGGCGTTTTTCGTAAGAATAATTAGGTGTTGCCACAAAGTGCTTTCATGTTTGACAGCCCCCACTGTACTTCATCAGGCTGAGATCTTTGCAAGTGCTTGCGACAGGTCAGCCTGCAGGTCCGCCACCGATTCGAGTCCGACTGAAAAACGCACCAGACCACCGCGGTGCGGCCACGGCACGCTGCGGATTGACGGCACGTCATAGGGCGCGCAAAGACTCATAGGCCCGGCCCAGCTGTAACCCAGCTTAAAAAGTTTCAGACTGTCGCAAAACAGGTCGACCTGCGCCTGGCTGATCTCAGGCTTGAAGATGGCGCTGAAGAGACAGGCAGCACCCGAACAGTCACGCAGCCAGGCCGCGTGGCCAGGCGAGCCGGGCAGCGCCGGGTGCCTGACTTCGGCCACTGCCGCCTGACCCTGCATCCAGACGGCCAGTGCGCGCGTGGCGGCGTCTTGCGCCTGGTAGCGCAGTGCCATGCTGGGCAAGCCGCGCAGCACGGCCTCGGCGTCATTACCAGCCACGCCAAAACCCACGCGCATGTGGCAGTAAAGAAGTTGGTGATGCAGCGCCTCATCACGCGTGACCACCGAACCCATCAGCACATCGCCGCCACCGCTGGGGTATTTGGTCAGGGCCTGCACCGAGACATCGGCACCCAACTCAAACGCATTGAAGGCCAGGCCCGCGCCCCAAGTGTTGTCGATCACGCTGACCAGGCCTTCGGGATGCCGGTCCGTGTGAGCGCGAATGACGCCGACCAAAGCGCTCACATCCGGAAACTCGAGCGTGATGGAGCCCGGGACTTCGAGCCAGACGAGGCGCGTCTTGGCACTGAGCTTTCTCGCAAGGTCCTGCGGGTTCATCGGGTCGTAGTAGCGGTGACTGATACCCCAGGCCTTCATTTCGTGCTCGGCCAGCGTCTTGTTGGGGCCGTAGGCATTGTCGGGAATCAGCAGCTCGTCACCGGCGCGCAAAAAAGCCATGTTGACCAGCGCGACGGCCGCCAGTCCGCTGGGCACCAGCGTGCAATAGCGACCACCTTCGACCGTGGCGATACGCGCTTCCAGCGTGAAGGTGGTGGGCGTGCCGGCCAGGCCGTAGGTATAGCCGGTTTGATGCGTCCAATCGCGGTGGCGCAAGGCCGCGACATTCGGAAAAATCACCGTCGAAGCCCTGTGGACCGGGACGGTAACTGCTTGAAAACCTGCCGGTGGCTGGTAAGGGTGGTGAATGAGCTGGGTAGTGAGGTCTTTCATGACCCCATGTTACAGACCTTGGCGCGGGTTCAGACTTTCCACTTTTCAATCAGTTGTGCCGGGCGCAAAGCGTCATAGCCCTCAAAGGGCTGGTGAATCCAGGGGTTGGTGGCCAGATAGTCCACCGAGTAATCAGGCTGAAAAGTAGACACGCCCTTGGTCCAGATGACGGCGCTGCGCAGCTCGGTGATGGGCTTGTAGTTGGTACGCAATTGGTGAATCACGGCGTTGAGGGTGTGACCGGTGTCGGCCAGGTCATCGACCAGCAAAACACGGCCGGCAATCTCGCCCTTGGGCGTGGTGATGAAACGGGCGATGTCCAGATTGCCCTGCACCGTGCCCGAATCTGCGCGGTAAGAACTGGTGGACATAATGGCCAGAGGCTTGTCAAACACGCGCGAAAGGATGTCCCCGGGGCGCATGCCGCCGCGCGCCAGGCACAAAATGGTGTCGAACTCCCAGCCCGATTGGTAAATCTTGATTGCCAGTTTTTCGATCAGGTTGTGGTACTCATCGTAGCTAACGTACAGATGTTTGCCGTCTTCAGTCAACATGAAATGCGTCCAATCAAAAAGAGCGGTTCAAAAAAAGATGAAGATGTTGCCAAAAATCAGGCCGCGTAGGGGTTGCGCAGCAAGATTGTGTGATCACGGTCCGGGCTGGTCGAGACCATGTGGATAGGCACGCCGGTGACTTCTTCAATGCGCTTGAGATAGCGCTGGGCGGCTGGCGGCAAGGCGGCGTAGTCGGTCACACCGACAGTGCTTTGCGTCCAGCCGGGCATGTCTTCGTAGATAGGTTTGCAACGGGCGATGTCTTCAGCGCCCATGGGCAGGATGTCGGTGATGGCGCCATCGAGCTCGTAGCCGGTGCACAGTTTGAGCGTTTCAATGCCATCGAGCACATCAAGCTTGGTGATGCACAAACCCGACAAGCCGTTGACCTGCGCCGAGCGCTTGAGCAGCGCCGCGTCAAACCAGCCGCAACGGCGGCTGCGCCCGGTGGTCACACCTTTTTCGGCGCCTACGGTGCTCAGGTGGTAGCCCACGGTGCCTGGCTTTTCCCAGTCGAGTTCGGTCGGAAAAGGGCCGCCGCCTACGCGGGTGCAATAGGCCTTGGTAATGCCTAGGATGTAGTGCAGCATGCCAGGCCCCACGCCGGATCCCGCCGCGGCATTACCGGCCACGCAGTTGCTGGACGTGACAAAGGGGTAAGTGCCGTGGTCCACGTCGAGCAAGGTGCCCTGCGCGCCTTCAAACAGCAGGTTAGCGCCGGCGCGGTGCGCATCATTGAGCTCGCGCGAGACGTCGGCCATCATGGGCTTGAGCAACTCGGCGTGGCGCATGGCCTCTTTATAAACGGTGTCGAAGTCGATTGCCGGCGCATTTAAAAAGCCGGTCAGGATGTAGTTGTGCAGGTCCAGCAACTCGCGCAGCTTGGTGGCAAAACGCTCGGGGTATTTCAGGTCCTGCACACGCAGGGCGCGCCTGGCGATTTTGTCTTCGTAGGCGGGGCCGATACCGCGGCCGGTGGTGCCTATCTTGGCGATGCCGGCTTTTTCTTTAGCCGCTTCGCGGGCAATGTCGAGCGCCGCGTGAAACGGCAGGATCAGCGGGCAGGCTTCGCTGATGCGCAGGCGCGAACGCACCTCCACACCGGCTTTTTCCAGACCTTCGATTTCTTCAAACAGCTTGGCGGCCGACAGCACCACGCCATTGCCGATGTAGCACTTCACGCCCGGACGCATGATGCCGCTGGGGATCAGGTGCAAGGCGGTTTTGACGCCGTTGATGACCAGCGTGTGGCCGGCGTTGTGGCCGCCCTGAAAGCGCACCACGCCTTGCGACATTTCGGTGAGCCAGTCCACCAGCTTGCCTTTGCCTTCGTCACCCCACTGGGTTCCGACGACCACAACATTGCGGCCCGCAGCTGCGGTGTTTTTATTTGTCATTTCAGGGTTACTTGCTCGTAAAAGTGGACAGGATGAGGCGGTCAAGCCATCAGGCAGAAGTCTTGGTCAATGATTGAACAACCCACAAGCCGGCAGCTTGCACCAGTTCTCGGTCGCAATCGAATTCATTGACCTCATGTTCATGGCCGGGCAGCACACAGGCGACCGTTTCACCTTGGGCTCGCAAGCTGGCAATGGCCTGGCGCAGGCCAGCGTCTACGCCCCAGGGCGCACGCACCGCCGCCCGCAAGGAGCGCGCGGGCAAGTTACTGACCAGCTCTTTGAGATCGAGGCTGAAGCCAGCGGCCGGCCGGCGGCGGCCAAATACGGCGCCGACCTCGTCATAACGGCCGCCACGGGCCAGCTCTGCGCCATCACCATAAATGGCAAAGCGAGTGCCGCTGTAATAGGCATAACCGCGCAAGTCGGCCAGGTCAAAGCCCAGCTTCACATCACCGCCCAGGTGTCGCACTTGCGTGCCCAACCAGCGCATGCCTTCGATGGCTTGCAGCGCACCGGGTACCCGCTTTAAGGCACGTTCAGCATCGCTCAAGACCTGCTCGTCTCCGTAGAGCTCAAGCAAAGCTTTCAAACCATCGGCACAAGCTGTAGAAATACCGGGCTCGGCCGCCAGCAGACTGGCCAGTTCACTCGCGTCTTTGTCGGCCAAGGCAGCATGCAGGTGGGCCAGTGCGGCGGGGCTGCTGATGCGGGCGTCGGCCAACAAGCTGCTGACGATACGCACATCGGCCATGTCCACCGACAAGGTGCCGATACCGGCTGCACGCAAACCTTCCAGGGCCAGCAACTGGACTTCCAGGTCGGCTTCGAGACCCGCATGGCCAAAGATTTCGGCGCCGAACTGCAGCGGCTCGCGCGTGGCATGCGGTCGCTCAGCGCGCGTATGCAGGACCGGGCCGCAGTAGCAAAGTCGCGCCACGCCGGTGCGGTTGAGCAAATGCGCATCAATGCGGGCCACTTGGGGGGTGGTGTCGGCGCGCAAGCCCAGGGTGCGCCCGGAGAGCTGATCGACCAGCTTAAAGGTTTGCAGGTCCAGCGCCTCACCCGTGCCGGTCAGCAGTGACTCCAGGTGCTCGAGCAGCGGCGGCATGACCAACTCGTAGCCGTAGCTGCGGGCCGTGTCCAAAAAGAGGCGTCGGAGTTCTTCGATATGACGCGCCTCGGAGGGCAGGACATCGGCAATTTGATCCGGCAATTGCCATGATGACGACCAGGCGGACATGCGTTACTTCAGAAGAGCTGTAAAAAAACGATTTTACCGGTGCTTAGGCCCGGTTTTGAGCCGGCAGCACGGAAAAGCAGCACAGACCGGAGCACCCGGGCTGCGCTGTGAAGCTTTTCAGCTTATTTTTTGGCGGGGGCGGATCCGCCCCCGGAGCCGCGCATGGCCTTGAAGAAGTCGGAAGACTGGTCTACCACCATCACATCGCTCTTTTTGTTGAAGCTGGCTTTGTAGGCGTCAAGACTGCGGTAAAACTGCGCAAATTGCGGGTCGCGGCCGAAAGACTCGTTGAAAAGGGCAGCGGCTTGCGCATCGCCCTCGCCTTTGACTTTCTGCGCATCGCGGTAAGCGTTGGCAATAGTGACTTCGCGTTGGCGATCTGCGTCAGCGCGGATTTTTTCGCCCTCTGCGGCGCCGGTTGAGCGCAGCTCATTGGCCACGCGCTTACGCTCGGCTTCCATGCGGCGATAGACAGACTCGGTGATCGCCTCGACATAGTCCACGCGCGTGATGCGCACATCGACCACGTCCACACCCCAGGGTTTGGCACCGCGCACCACCTGCAAGACTTCAGCCTTGACATCGGCCATGAGGGCTTCACGTTTGAGCGATAGCAAGTCCTTGACGGTGCGTTTGTTGATTTCTTCCTGGAAAGCATTGCGCACCACACGGTTGAGTTGGTTGGCACCAGCGCGCTCGTCAAGGCCCACATTGCGGATGTATTCCGATGGCTGGGAGATGCGCCAGCGCACGTACCAGTCGATCACGACTCGCTGCTTTTCGGCCGTGAGCATTGGTTCGGCATCCGTGCTGTCCAGCGTGAGCAAACGCTTGTCGATGTAAGACACATTTTGAAATGGCGGGGGCAGCTTGAAGTTCAGACCGGGCTCGGTGATCACTTCTTTGATCTGTCCGAGGGCGTAAACCACACCGAACTGGCGCTGGTCAACGACAAACAACATGGAACTGAGCAGCACCACGGCCACCAGCAACGAAGAAGCTAAAAATCCTAATCTGTTCACGGTGTGTCCTTAGCGAGTGCGTGCGTCACGAGCGCGCGTGTCAGCCGGGGGAGGTGACGGCAAGGCAGGTGCCGGCACAGGGTTGCTAGGCGGAGCAATCAAAATATCTGAGCCCGTTGCACCCTGAGCACTCATTTGAATGATCTTGTCCAGCGGCAGGTAAAGCAGGTTGGAACCCTGCCGGGACTCAACCATCACCTTGGTAACGTTCGAGTACACCTGCTGCATCGCGTCGGTGTACATGCGGTCACGCGTGACTTGCGGGGCTTTCTGGTACTCAGTCAGCACAGAGCGAAAGCGCTGCGCATCACCTTGGGCCTGCGCCACAATCTTGGCTTTGTAGGCTTCAGACTCTTCTTTGAGACGTGAAGCCGAACCGACGGCGCGCGGAATCACATCGTTGGCATAAGCCTGGGCATCATTTTTAGCGCGTTCGCGCTCTTGACCGGCTTTGAGAACATCGTCAAACGAAGCTTGAACCTGCTCGGGCGGACGCACACCACTTTGCTGCAAATTGATGCCGACAACTTCCACACCCACCTTGTAGCGGTCCAGGATGGTCTGCATCAGGTTGCGCACCCGGGGGCCGATCTGGTCACGTTCTTCGGCCAAGGCAGAGTCCATGCGCATCTTGCCGACGACTTCACGCACAGCCGTTTCAGCGGCCTGCACCACGGCACCGGCCGGATCTTTGCTCTCAAACAGGTAGGCGCGCGCATCGCTCAAGCGGTACTGCACAGCAAATTTAATTTCAACGATATTCTCGTCTTCGGTCAGCATGGCCGACTCACGCAGGCCGGTAGCCTTGATAACTGTGTCACGGCCCACATCGACCGAGCGGATCTGAGTGACCACCACCATCTCGTGGCGCTGCACCGGGTAGGGCAGGCGCCAGTTGAAGCCGGCACCGACTGTAGCCTTGTAACGGCCAAACTGGGTAATCACCGCTTGCTGACCCTCTTGGACGATGAAAAAGCCGGTTCCCAGCCAGATCAACACAGCGATGGCCGCAATCAGGCCGACACCGATACCGGCGCTTTTCATGTCCGGCTGAAACCCGCCACCACCACCGGAAGGTCCGGCAGGGCCGCGGGGACGGCCACCACCGCCCTTGATGCCGCCCAGAAAACCGCTCAGCTTGCGGTTGAAGTCACGCCAGAGCTCGTCCAGATCCGGCGGGCCCTGGTTGGCACCCCGGGGCTGAGGCTGCCGCGGGGGCGGCGGAGCCGGAGAATCTTCAGGCCTGGCTTCAGGCTTGGGGCCACCTTCGGCGGGCGGGGACTTGTCTTCGTCGCGACCCCAGCGCGGATCATTGAGATTGAACATGCCGAGCGCACGCTGTTTCAGGCGTGCGGGCAAGGCCGTTATCGTCTGGAGCACAGGGTTCAGATTCATGGATCGATTTCTCTTGTTATTTGTTAACAACGACATTGTGCCTAATTAGGCAACAGCCTCTGGCGTGAAAGGGGAATCCTCGCCAAGAGAGGAACCTGCCAAATCCGCCAGCAATTGCCTCAACACGGGCAAACCTTGCCCGGATTGCGCACTCACAAAGACACGTTGCAGACTGCGGGGTGACTCGGAGTCAGGGTCATTAACCTCGAACATATCCACCATATGGAGCGGCCAGCGGGCATTTTCAAGCGCGTCAAGCTTATTAAAGACCAGCAATTGCGGCACCTGAGCGGCCCCGATCTCAGCCAGCACGCGCTGCACTTGCTCGATTTGCGCCAAAAAGTCAGGGTTGGAACCGTCCACCACATGCAGCAGTAAGTCGGCGTCAGCCGCTTCCTGCAGCGTCGCTTCAAAAGCATCTATCAGCCCGTGCGGCAGATCGCGGATGAAACCCACCGTATCGGACAAAGACACTGAGCGCGCCGCGTCGCCCAGGTAAAGCTGACGCGTGGTGGTGTCCAGCGTGGCAAAAAGCTGGTCTGCGGCATAGGCTCTGGCTTTGACAAGGGCATTAAAGAGCGTCGTTTTCCCTGCGTTGGTGTAGCCCACGAGAGAGATAGAAAAAGCGTTGCGCCGGTCGCGTTGCTTGCGCTGGGTCTGCCGCTGGCGCTTGACTTTGGTCAGGCGCTCTTTGGTGCGCTTGATGGACTCACTGATCATGCGTTTGTCGAGTTCGATCTGTTTTTCCCCCGGGCCGCCGCGCACGCCTGCGCC
>Ga0164295_10001801_pt1 | contig 17747 bp, 13 predicted proteins | sample GEODES006metaG_FD_111798 | JGI IMG/M metagenome (GOLD analysis project Ga0164295, IMG submission 111798) | Oligotrophic lake water microbial communities from Sparkling Lake, Wisconsin, USA - GEODES006 metaG | ecosystem: Environmental > Aquatic > Freshwater > Lake | place: USA: Sparkling Lake... | reverse complement strand
TCTCTAATAAAAAAATCATTGAATGAAGGACCATTTACAATAAATTTTGATTCATTTATAGAATAATGTTGAATAAAAGATTTAATTAAGAAAGAACTTAAATTTGATTTTACAAAATAGGCAAAAAAATATGTAAAAATCATTGAAAATGATTCATTTCCAAAATATTTATTATTTAATACATCTCTAATAATAATATATTCAATTCTATTTAAATACTCTGGAATTAATGAACAATATTTTCTTGAATAAATAAATCGATCTTCAATAATATTTTGTTGTTCTGTATTGTATTTATAAGTATTTTCTATATTATAAAACAAAATTGCTTTAACAATACTATTATCTTCATATTTGTAAGATGTTGTATTTGTATCAATATCAAAATCAAAATGATTTTCATCAATCTTTACTAATACTTTTTTTTGATCTATTAAAGTATAAAAAAATATTTCTGTCTCTTCATTAACTATATTTATTAATTTATTACTATTCAAAGAAAATATCTGAATCCTCTGAATTCCTCCGATATTTTTTATTTTCAATTTCCATTTTATTATATTCATTCCGCTTATAAACATTATTTTATATTTTTTTTGTTTTATAAACTTATTTGTCTTTTACATATAAAAAAATATATCCATGATTAATCATAGATGATACATCTTTTGTAGACACTCCAGAATCATCTAAACATATCCAATCTTTAAAATTCTCATTTTTGTTTTTATTATAATTATATATGTAATGTCCACCATTAATAGAACCCATATGATGAACACTTCCACGTAATTTATATTCAATCCCATTTGGTAGTTTTAATGTTGTAGGAATGTCAATATTATCATCATTTTTTGATGAACGACGACCATGATGTTTAAATCTTTTCAATTGAACATGTAAATATTTTGGAGTTGATACAATCTTATCTGATTTGATTGCATCAGTATTAGTTTTACACTTATCACAATAATATTGATTTTCTCCATTTAATGTTTCAGGATCACTTATATTATTTATTATTTCATTCAATTTATCATTTGATAATCCTAAACTTAGTTTATAATCTTTTGCGACATTTGTTGATACAGTTGAACACTTTAAACATTTGATTGTTGTTTTTAAATATATTGCAAATAAATAATCTATTACTTTATCCAAAGTGATGTCTCCCTTGATTACAAAATTTTTAATTCTTCCTTCTTTTATCTCTTTCTTAATTATATCATCAATTTCACCAATTAAATATGTAATTACTTCATCCGCGTCATCTTGAGAACCAATTGAATATTTTTTATTTAAATTTGCATAATATCTTACCAAATTAATAGGAGAGATAGAACTGTTTGTATTTTTTTTATAATCTTCAAATATTTCCTTGAAGATGTTTATTAATTCATGATTAATTTCTAAATCAGAAATTATATTTACAAATACACTACATCTCATAATATTTTGAAGTGCACTATTAAAAAAACATGTATTACCGTGGTTTTGTAATCCGCAATAATGATTGTTATTCATATTGTATATATATTTTAATACTTTTATATAATAAATGAAATAAAAATCAATTTTTTACAGCATAGACTATAAAAAAATTAGACTGAAGCCTCAATTTTCTCTTCTACCACAACTTCCAACAAACACTTCTTATAATAGTCTGAATCCATTTTTAAATTTTGAATTACAAGAGAAAGAGGATGTGCTCGAGGAAGTGTCATTGATCTATTTGATATTGCATTAATATTTTGAAAATGAATATGTAGTCTCCATGTTGAAGGATGATAATGAAAATATGTGACAATTTTATTACTCTTAACTTTATATTTTTCTTCTATTATCTTTAAACCATCTTCTTTACATTTTTCTAAAATCTGAATATGTTCGGATGATAAATGACGGATTGATTTTATTTTTTTATCAATTATCATTCCAATCATATGTAAATTATTTATATTACCATCTTTCCAATTATAATCGAGGAAAAAAACCATATATTGATTTTCTGAAATAATTTCATTTTGGCGATGACCATCAATTATATCATCAGTCCATTTAATATTTAGTTTATATGTTGGATCATTTGTAAGTTTTAAATAATCATCATAATTTTCTAATTTAATGATTCTTGAAATTTTTTCAATATCGTTATGACTCTTTGATCGTTTAGATTCACTGTCATTTCTTTCGGGACTTCTTCCACGTTTTTTATTATCCATTATTTAAAGTATATATTTAGTTATATTTAGTTATATAGTTTAAAAATCAATTTTTATAATTCAATTTAGTTAAATTATTTTTCAATAATATTATATATATAATGAATAGTTCTTCAAATAATTCTCCAAATAAAAGATTCAGAGGATCCAGAAAAGCATTAGACGCCTTAAGCGCATTTAGCAATGCTCCTGTTCTTAAACCTTCAGGATTCCTTCCGGTTGATTCATTAATTAGAGGTAGAAGCACACCAGAAGTTTTAGTTAAAGTTGGAAGTCCCAAAGTTACAGTTAAGGCATCTACACCAACTACTGTTAAAGTTGTTGTTTCTCAACAAAAGAAACAATCTACACCACCCGCACTTAGAACAATTTTTAGCGCATTAGTTAAATCAATCACTGGAGTAACACCTCCTTCAACACCTAAAATGACACCAAAAACAAAAGCACTTGTTAAAGCAGCAGCAAAGAGATTAACACCTAAAGTAACACCTAAAACAAAAGTAGTTGTTAAACAATTAGTTAAGGCATTAACAAAAGTAACACCACCTTCAACACCTAAAATGACACCAAAGACAGTCGTACTTGTTAAAGCAGTTGCAAAGAAGGTAACACCTAGAATAACACCTAAAGTAACACCCAAAACAAAAGTAGTTGTTAAACAATTAGTTAGAGCATTAACAAAAGTAACACCTCCTTCAACACCTAAAATGACACCAAAGACAGTAGCACTTGTTAAAGCAGTTGCAAAGAAGGTAAAAGTAACACCAAAAGTAACTCCTAAAACAAAAGCAGTTGTTAAACAATTAGCAAAAGCATTAACAAAGGTAACACCACCTGTTACACCCAAAGTTACACCCAAAGTTGTTAAAGCAGTTAAACAATTAGCAAAGGTTGTTAAGAAAAGTGCATCTGCAAAGGCGGTCAAAACAGTTATCTCTAAAGCAACACCAAAGGTAATAATTAAACCTCAATCAGCAGTTAAGATTGAAGTAATCAAACGTGCAACATCACCTGTTAAACAAGTAATTGTTAAAACATTACCAAGTGTCAGCCCTAAAATAATTGTAACAAGTGTATCTAAAGTTAGTGCACCAAGAATTCAAATTGTTAAACCACCCCAAATTGCAACACCTAAAATAACAGTTAGAAATGCAGTAGGAAGTGAAACACCTAAAGTAGTTGTTAAAAATTTAGTTTCTGCCGCAGCATCTCCTAAAGTAACAATTGTCAAACGTAAATCACGCAGATCAACTAGATCAACTAAATCACGCAAATCAACTAGATCGCTTAAAGTAACACCTAAAACAAGAGCAGTCACTAAAAAATTAGTTAAGGCATTAATAAAAGTAACACCACCTGTTACACCCAAAGTAACTCGTAAAGTTGTTAAAGCAGTTAAACAATTAGAAAGAGTTGTTAAGAAACAAACACCTGTAACTCAAACAGTTTTTAATAGATTAATTAAAGCAATCACTGTAGTAACACCTCCTTCAACACCTAAAATGACACCAAAGACAGTAGCACTTGTTAAAGCAACTGCAAAGAAACTATCTAAATTAACACCAAGAGTACGCAGATCAAGCAAATTAAGTAGATCAAGTAAATCACGTAGATCAAGTAAATCACGTAGATCAAGCACCCCTAGAAATGTAACTGTTTCAAGCCCTAAAATTTTTACTAAACCTTCTAACTTATTATCATCTCCCGGATCACCCTTAAAACCCCTCGTAACTACTTCATCACCTGTATCTCCTGTAACACCTTCAGTATCAGTTGGTTCTGTATCACCTGTATCTCCAGTAACACCTTCTTTATCAGGTGGATCTGTCTCACCTGGTTCTAGTCCTAAGAAAGTAGAAAAATTCACAGCTGGACAAATAGTTGGTATTTCATTTGGTACATGGGTATTATTCAGCATTGTTCTCGTATTAGTTCTTGGAGTATTCTATCGTGAAAGAGTAATGGAATTAGTTAATAGAATGATGATGCGCGCATAATTTAAATTTTAAATATTAAAAATAATATTTAAAATCCTTATCTAAAATCTTTTCTCAAGATATTGTAAATATTTGATATATCTATTGATATATTCTTTTGAATTTTTTCTAACAACAAATATATCAAGCATTATTCTAAATTTAGATAATAAATCTGCTTTATCTTTTTTATATGTTTTTCTTGCTTCTAATTTAAAATCATCTTTTTGAATTGGATTGCTTAATTTTTTAACAAATAATTTATCAGTCGCCATTTTAGTAATTAAATTTTTAATTGGCATTGTAACATCGGGGTCATTTAATATAATAATTAAATTTGGATCAGTTATAAGTAAAAAACTTAAATTTATTGATTCTCCATCCATAATATATATTATTTATATAAAAAATATTATATATTAAATTAAAATATAAACGGTGTACCTTTATTTATTGCATTAGAACGATCTTCATCATTACAATCAGCCATACATAAAACTAATTTTTGATGATAATCTAATGTTGTATCATATCTATTTGTTACAAATGCATTTGTATAATAAGTACCTACATCTACTAATGCCTCTGGATTATATATCCTTTCCTCAAATATTTTCATAAATTCACTTACTTGACCACAATAAAATCCAGAATTTAAATACTTAAATTTACTATCTTGTGGAGAATTTGAAATCATTTTATATCTCACATATTCTAAAGAACCTGATAATATACGATCTGCTCCAAATACAATTTTTTTACCAAAAGAATCATAACGTTTTAATAAATCATTTAAATCCAAATTATTTAAAGTTAATCCTACAGGAACCAATGCAAATAATAAATCTTCTGGATTTAATTTACTACATAAATAATGAATATCATCAACCTTATGATTTATTTCATTAACATGAAATCCCATATATTTCTTGGCAAGACCGTGATTTGTTATAAACCATATTTTTCTCTTTCCGACATATGTTGGCTTTAAATTATTTAATTGAATTATTTTTTCAACTGTATAATCAATTACGTTTTGATAACGATAAGCCTTCTCAAATAATAATTTACATTTTTTAATCATTTCTTCACATTCTTTTTGATGCGATTCACACCATTCATATTGTTCTTTAATATTACTAAAATCATCTTTAATTGGAACATAATGAACCCAAGGAATATAATCATTGTGAAACCATTGTCTCCAACATGATTCTACTTTTAAAATTACAGATCCAGAATTTAACTTCCAAGCAGTTGAATCCCATGATCCAGCGGTTCCATCAATATCTAAAAGATATTTATATCCAACCATTTCTGTTATTTCCATGTATTTAGACGCAATTATATAATCTTCTTTTTGTACTGCATCACTATAAAAATATTCACGTTGAGACATTTCAACATCTGTTCTTGACGTAAAATTATATTTTGTTCCTTTTAATTGACCAGCAAATATAATTTTATTTATTTTAGTATTAAATGGAATGAAATTATGTAATGAACGATATTCATTATATCTATTAAGATAAAAATAATAACGATCTGGAATATCAATTACATTTGAAATTGAATTTTGATTTGATTGAGCAAATATGTTTTTTTCTTTGTGTAATATTGCAAATTCATTTGGATTATCTAATTTAACTTCCATACAATTGCTATATTCAGTATCACCTATTTGTTTAGCATTATATCTTGATGATAAATAATTATTTTCCATATATCCATCAGACGCACATATTACAAAGTAAAATTTTTTAAATAATTTTTTTGTTTCATTAACAGCAACAATGTGCTTAATTGCATAAATAATCATAAATAAAATTTCATAATTTTCATTATATATATATACATTTCCATCATTTATTCCAACAGCATATAAATTTGTAGGTAATGTAACAATATCTGAATTAAACAATTTATTAAATTGTTTACGTGTAATTCTTTGTGGTTCGGGAAATGCTACTAATTCATAGAATGGTAACTTTTTAACCTCTTTTTCAGAATTAAAAATATCAAAATCTGTTTCAACTATTACACGTTTTTCATGTTCAGGTGAACCATCAATATTAATTGTAACTGTCTTTTCTAATTTTGAATAATTAACTAATACTTTTAATTTTTCTGCCCATCCAGCCTTATACGAATCTAATCTTCTAATAATTATTGCATAACATCTAGAATGTATATATTCTGTGAATACCTGAAAATCTTTTTTTCCACAATAATCTACTACATCTAATTCTAAATCTAATACAGACATTTTATATAAAAAATTAATAATAATTCTTTATATAATTTTATTTTTACCAACGACCCCCATTATATAAAATAAATTGAGTTCCACTACTAGTACATTTATTTAAATCATCCCTATTACATTGATACGCGCACATAACTAATTTTTGAGAATAATCTAATTCAATTGAATATTTACCTGATAATAATGCTCCTACAAAATATTCTTGAGCAATTGGACAGTTATTTTGATCATAAATTCTTTCATCAAATAATTTTGTCATTTCACCTGCTTCCGCACAGAAAAATCCAGGTTGTAAATATTTAAATATTGAATCTTTTGGAGCTAATTTATTTAATTTAGATCTAACTCCATTTAATGATTCAGGCCATAAATTCTTTTCTGCTCCAAATACTATTTTTTTACCAATCGATAAATATATATCAATAAATTTATTTAAATCAAAATTATGAACATCAATATATTCAGTATTCATATATATCACTATGTCTGTAGAATTTAACTTTCTAAATACATTATGTATTCCATATATATTTCCAGATATTTGTTTATTTATTATTATCTGATTATCTAATTTTGTAGGATTATTATAATCAGTACAAAAAAATACTCTTCTATTATTTAAAATATACGGCTTTAATCTATTAAATTCATATATTTTTTCTATTGTATAATCAATCACATTATGATACCTAAATATCTTTTGAAATAATTTTTTACAATTTTCTATCATTTTTAAACATTCATCTTGATTATTTTCACACCACTTATATTTTTCTTGGATATCACTAAAATCATCAGCAATTGGAACATAATGTTTAAATGGTAAATATTCATTATAAAAATATTGTTTCCATCCCGAATCAGATTTTAAAATAACAGAATTTGAGTTTAATTTCCATGCAGTAGCATCCCATGTACTTGAATTACCATCAATATCTAATATATATTTATAATTAATCATTTCAGTAGAATCAACCCACCTATCAGGACAATACATATTATCTTTTGGAACAGCATCAGAATAAAAATATTGTCTTGGATTCATTCCTATATCACGTCTATTTGTAAAATTAAAATGAGTTGCTCTTTCCTTTCTACATCCATATACTATTTTATTTATTTTATTCATAAATGGTATACCTTTATGAAATGACCTAAAATTATTATATAAATTACAATATAAATAATGTCTATCAATCATATCGATTGTATATGATATCTTTTTATGAGTTGCTTGAGCTAATATATAAATATCTTTATGAACAATTGGATATTCATTTGGATTATCCAATATAATATGCTTTGTATTCTGAAGTTCATTTTCTCCAAATTTTCTTCCAATTGTTCTTTCACTTGAATAATGATACTCTATAAAACCATCTCCAGCACATATTATAAAATAAAACTCTTTTAATACATTATTAGAAATAGCTACATTTGCAATATGTTTAATTGGATAAATAATATCATAATAATCCGCAAAATATTCATTATATAAATAAACATTTCCTTTTCTAATTCCAACAGCATATAAATTACGAGGCAATACAATTATATCTGTATTAAATAATTCATTAAATTGTTTTCTTGTTAATTGTTGAGGATCTAGTGATTCAGTAATATTATAATTAGAGAGTCGATTTATCGGTTCTCCTTGATCTATTTCAAAATCAACTTCTACTAAAACTTTCTTCTCATTTTCAGATGATGTTCCAATATCTATTACGAATGATTTTTGAGGATGGACAACAAGAACGTGTAATGTATCATCCCATCCTGTAATTGTATCTAATCTTCTAACAATTACATAATATGATTTATTAGAAACATATTCACTAAAAACCTGATAATCTCTTTTTATATATGAAAATGTGTAATTGTAATTACATAAATCTATTTCTAGATTACTAACTTGCATTATATTATGAATAATTATTAATCTTTAAATATGTTTTATATAAAAATTAACTATGCAAAAATTGATTCATTTGGATTTTTAATATCATTTAATAAAATATCAATATGTTTTTTAGTTAATTTAAGCGGAAATACTAAATTTTCTATTTTAAATGTCCAATCTAATACTCCGTATTTACCATCTTTATCAATAGATGCTCTTAAAATATCAACTCTTTTACAAATTGTATCAATATTTCTTTTTAATTCTCTAACCCCTTTATCATTTTTTTTATTTTTATTAACAATATATTCAATTATTAAATCATCAAAAAATAGTTGATTTTCCAATCCATAATCTTTACACTTTTTAGGTATTAAAATGTTTTTAGATATTTCTACTTTTTGTGAATTACCATATCCTTCTACATCAATCATGTATAATCTATTTCTTAATACTTGATTTAAATAATCACTATTGTTTAATGAACATATAAACCAGATATTACTCAAATCAATTGGAATATCAGAAACATATTTATCATAAAACATATTATTTTGAGTATTATCTAATATATGTATTAATTGATTTACAACTTCTGCTCCTTCAGGAGAATCACTTATTTTATCTATTTCATCAAAAAATATAATTCCATTACAACAATTCATTTTTATTAATGCATCTACAATAATACCTTGTCTTGATCCAATATATGTATTTGAAAATCCATCTAAAAATGAACCATCTTTTATTCCCCCTAAAGAAATGTGATAAAATGGTAAATTTAATGATTGAGCCATTACATGAATAATCTTTGTTTTACCAATTCCAGAACAACCTACAAGTGATAAAATTTGTTCAGATTTACGTTTCTTTATAAATCGATTAATAATTTGTAACATTAATTCTTCTTTAACATTTTTCATTCCATATAATTCAGCATCTAATTGAATTTTAATATGTTTTAAAAATTCATTTGTATTTGTTATTTGTAAATTTTCTTTTCTTTTTAATGGAATACTTAAAATTAATAGTATCCAATTTTTTAATTTAAAATATTCTGAATCTTTATCACTCATTTCCTCTAACATTTTATATTTATTATAAAGTATTGTTTTATACTGATCATCAATATCTGAATTTATAATTTTTTCTTTTAAATCAACAGAAATTTTATTTAATGCCTCTAATCTTTTCACCTCTGAATCAATTTTTATTTTATGTTGAATTTGAGAAGGTGTCATTGTGGATATTTTTGTAATTTCCTCTTTCATTATATCTCTATACTTAATGTATTCTTCCAAGTTATTTTCATTATTTTTCATCACACAATATTTCTCAACTAATCTAACTTTCTCTAATTCACTAATATTTTTCAATGATAATACATTATCTATTGTAACTGTTTTATCATACAATTGCAGTTTTATTTTATTAAATAATTCAGTCATCTCTTTATTCTCTTTTTTGGTTTTATTACCCAATATAACATTATCTGCCTCTAAATCTAATTCCCCTAAATTATACATATGGCATTTTTCATCAAAGTTATCTATTTTCTCCTCTTCTATTGTATCTTTACGATTCCTTGGTTTAGGTTTTTGTTCCTCATCATCTGTATTAAGTTCATTATCAGAATTATTATTTATTTCTTTTTCTTTTTCAATTGTAGCGTCTGAATTAAATCTTCTTCTCTTAACCATACGTTTTATATATTTGAAAGGTAAACTTTTCAAATAAATTAAACAACTAAACTATTATTTTTTTAATCCACGAATCACTTTCAAAATATCATACATTATTTTACAATCAACCTCATTGTAATCAATTAATTTATTAAATTCTGCACGATTATTTTTATTGTAATAATTATACGCAATCATATGAATTTTATTATCCATCAAAATATCTCCCTCCCAAAATGTTCCTATTAATTTATTCTCAAACATCCCCTTTCCAATACTCTTCAATGAATGACTATATGCTCCTTTAACCGTTATTAAATTATCTCTAAAAAATTTATATAAATCATACCACTTAATTGTATTTTGTGGAAGTTTTAATTCATTAACCATTTTATTCATTTTATATGGTTCTACTGAACTCCAATGATAAAATAATGGTTTGTATGAAACCTTGTATTTTTTATTTGTTTCTTCAATATGATTCATCACCTTTGTATACATTTCTCTTTCAGATACTTCATCTAAACAATCAAGTGTAAAACAACTGTAGTTCCAACTTCCATCATATACATGTCCTAATCCAATCATATATACATAATTTTTATTTACATGTGTTATCGTCTCAAAATCAATATAATATTCAAGCTTTGTATTATCCATGATATCCTCTGAACTCTCTAATGATTTATAAAATACCAGCTGAGAAGATTTATCACGATTTGTATCCAATATAGAATTTACTATATCAGCAATTTTACCGTTAATGCCAAGTAAACTAGCGTTTAGTTGAGGATTATCCCATGTTGTAATTCCTTCTCTAAATGCCTTTTCTCGGTGTTCTGGTGTTAAATATGATATTAATGTAATATCTTTTAATTTTTCTGCAGAAGCATTTTTAATACCACGATATCCATCATCATTTGTATTACACATATTTGGATAAATATTTTTATTTGATGGTGGGTCGTGCGTCCAATCTGTAGATTTCTTTAAACTTTGTAACCAATCAATCGAATCTTTTGTCTCTACAACTACATTTTTATCCTTACCCCCAAAATCAATTATTCCTAATTTATCTATAAAATCATCAGAGTCTTTACGAACCACTGTTTTTTGAACAGTCTGTTCCATTTTCCAACCATTTCCAAGTATGAATGCTTTTGAAACTTCTTCAGAATCCACCTCTGTCTGCATATAATTAAGAGCATCATTGTATACTTGTAATTGATACTTAAATGGCTTTACCGATAAATTATTACGTAAAGTTTTATTATCTACATTAAAATGTAATTTCTTGTTTTTAATATCAACTACATAATAATGATGACCATGTGGAAATACTGATTTACAATCCTTGATTTCATACGTATTCTTTGTTATCTCATTTATAAAATCATCACGAATTAATAAATCTACACACCCCAATGTCTTATTTTCAGGATTTTGTAATACACCTTGATATATAATAGGTGTTCCAATATACATTGTTTTAAATGTTTTAATACACATCTCTTTATCACGTGCCATATATGATTCGCAAATTTGAACCATTTCATCCTTATATTTATTTGTTAAATATTCAACAACCTTTTTTTCAAAATCAATCCCATCCTTAAATCTAATTTGTATTGGTTCAGGAAATTCTCTCTTTACACGTTTTGTTTTATCAGGTTTATCTGTAAATGAAAAAATATTATATTCATCATAATAATCTAAACATCTATCATTTAATGCACTGTTTCTTGTTTTTGAAGCACTAACCCATTCACCTGTTATGGTATAATTAAATTTATCTTTTATAAGTTCTTGATATTTAACATCTTTTTCAATTAAATCTCTACTCCTTTTTTTTGAATCATATCGAGAAATATTTTCTTTTGAAACATTCATATAACTAGTATTATAAATATATATATCCGAATTATCTAAATTTGTATATTGTAGTATTTTTTTAATACTTGATACATATTTTGCATCTAATTCAATATCATTTGTAATATAATAATCAATTAATTTATTTTGAACAATTCCATATATTTCATAATTTTTATTATCGATAGAAACATATGCATTAAGTCTTTTAATATTTGGAATTAAAATTTTAATATCATATTTTTTTTCTAATGAAATAGATTCTACGAGTGGTTTACATTTACCCAAAACTGTAGATAATCTACGCTTGATAATACTATTAAACATTTTATAATATATATAAAATTATTCATTTATATATTATATTTTAAGATCTTTTAAGAAGAACGCAATATCATCTATTATATAGTCAATTTCTTTTTCATTCAATAATATTTTATTTATTATTAATAAACCATTCTTTTTTATTCTAGAAAACCATTCATTATATGTATCAGATGGTATTATATTAAATAATGCTAAAAATATAATTTGGTTTTTCTTTGTTATTTCTTTTTTAATAATTTTTAAATTTTTAACAAATCTTATAAATGATTCTTTATTTTCTAAAATTTCTAAAATATCCATATCTGTTTTTATATTACAATTTGGACAATTCGAAAAAATAATTATTAAATCATCAAATGTAACATCAATTTTATGTTCAATTTTAAAATAATTTTGTATAATACTTAAATTAAAATTAATTTCTTCAATATTAAATGTATCGATTAGATAATCAAAACTTATATATTGTAATGTTGATTTAATTGTATATATTTCATTATTTGTATTTTTAAATATTTCTAATAATTTAATCTTCTTCGTTATAAGTATATTTAATTCTCCATATGAAGAGGTTGGTTTCTTAGAAATTAAATGATTAATTGAATCTAAAGAACTTAATATATCTATGTTATTATTTTCTAATTCATTTAAACGACCAGTTAAAAGAACAATATTATTATTTGATTTAATTTCATCTAAAATTGAATCATAAATATCTGATAAATCATCTAATCTATCCTCATTTAAAATTAAATTTATTTCTTCGACATATTGATGAATAATTTCAGGAACATTATTATAAAAAAAATCATCTAACATCTCAAATAAATTTTCATATTCACTAATTAATTCTTCAATATATTCTAAAATATTATGTGGATATTTTAATAATTCATCAATTTGATCATATATATTTAATAAATTTTTTATATGATCGTCAATATTAATAGATTTTGATAAATTAAATAATTGGGATAATTGAAGAGGATTTTTTTTTAATTTAACTATTGTAATAATTTGAATACTACTAATCAAACTTTGTTTATCTTTTAATATTTTTTCAATTGATTTATTATCATTTAAAATTAATTTATAAATTCTTTCTATTATAATCTGTATATATTTAATTCTTTTTTTAACTTCATCCATATTTTTTATTGATAATTCATTAATTGTATCATTGATTAAAGAAAAATGATTTTCTCTTGGTGAAATATTATTTACAAACATAAATTTATCAACTATATCTATTTCTGATATATAAGATTTTGTACGGGGAGTGATATTTAAATCTTCGTTTTTATGCAATATAAAATATTCTATTATATTTTTATATTTTTGTGTATCATTTGTAGATTGACTTAACACATATCTTCTTAATGGTTTTGCATATATTTTAAAATATGCATCATTATTTAATTCTATAATTGAATCTAAATTCATTATCTTTATAAATATATAATTTTATGATTTTAAATTTAAAAAAATTGATTTATGAAGACATTATTATAATATGCTATATATTATAATATGATGGATTTATATTCTTTACAACATTCTCTAAGCGAGAACATTACAGGATTTTTGTCAAATACAACAATCACAGGAAATAAACATTTTGACAAATTTCTAGGATTTCAAATTGCATTACAATCAACAAGTATTTTAGCATCATTGATCGGTTCTATATCCTTGGTATTTTTATTTTTTGTTAAATTACCGTTGTATATTCCACAATTCTGTAAATGGATTCATAATAAGAATTATATTATAATTGAAGTTGAAGGTGGAAATAAGATGTATAGTCTATTAATTGGATATTTAAAAAATATTCATATTAAGGAAAAAAAAGAAACTATGAAAAACTCTATCTATATGTTAAATACACAAAATTCATTTGATTGGATTGAAACCTTAACTTTTATAAAGAAAAAATCAAAAGTTACATATTTAGATAAAAAAGGTTGTAATGATCATGGTGTAGCACCCGCCTATATGATATATAAAGTAATGTATGAAGGTGTAAACGTCATGATTGAATATGATGTACATTCTCTTTCTCAACAGTATGATTTTAATAAACCATTTTATATGTATTTTAATTGGTGGTATTGTAATAATGATTATATAATGAGATTTCTTAAAAATATTAAAAAAGAAATTGGCTCAGGTGATAAGAGTGATAAGAGTCGTCTCTTACTGAAGTATACAAAAATATATAAAGATGATAATAATTATCTTGAATATACAAAAAAAACTATTCCTAAAAGGGAATTAAATACTGTTTATTTAAAGACAGATGTTAAAAAGAAACTATTAGATGATATTGAAAAATTTAGAGATATGGAAGGTTTTTATAAGGAACATTCTATATCTTACAAGAGAGGATATTTGTTAGTAGGTCCTCCTGGATCTGGTAAAACATCAATCATTAAAGCAATTGCGTCAAATTATGACTTTGATGTAATTGTTGTTAATTTGAATCAATTTACGGATGAAAATATTAATTTGATCTTTAATGATATGAATGATGATAAAACACGAATCTATCTATTTGATGACTTTGATACTTGTGTATTATTTGAAGAAACTCAATCAAATATTATAATTAATACTGATCCAAAACACAAGAATGGTGGAAAATTAACTTACACAGGTTTTATAAATGCTCTATCAGGTATAAATGATTGTATTAGTGGATGTTACATGTTTTTTACAACGAATAATTTAGATAAAATACCAAAGAGTATGTTACGTCCTGGTAGAATAGATATGGTTCTTGAAGTTGGATATGCAGAAAAACAACAAATAGAAGAAATCGTAAATGATTTTTATAAAAGTTGTGCCGAATTAAAAAGAGTATTATTGATAGATAAACTTTGTAAAATTGAAAAGAAAAATACGATCGCAGTTCTACAAGACTATTTCATCAGATATAGAGAAATTGACGAAGCAAATGATAATATAGAAGAATTGTCATAATTAATTTATTTATAAATATATATGAAAATATTTTTAGTATTTCCGATTCATTTATTTAAAGATATATCTGCATTTGATGAAGCAGATAAAGTATTTATTATTGAAGAACCATTATATTTTACAAAATATAAATTCCATAAATTGAAACTTGCTTTTCACAGAGCAACTATGAAAAAATATTATGACCATATTCATAAAAAATATAAAGCATCATATTACGAATTTAATGATAATTATTTAAAAGATATTCCTAAAAATAGTGATGTTTTATTTTATGATCCAACCGATCATGACTTGATGAAAAAGTTAAGATCAGCATCTAATACTCATGGATTTACAATTGATTTATTAGAAACTCCAGCATTTATAACCCCATATGAAGATTTAGAAGAATATAATAAAAAGATGACTGGAAAAAAGTTTACACATGATTCGTCATTTTATAGATGGCAAAGACAACGATTAGAAATCTTAACTCCAATTGGATCAAAATATAAATTATCATATGATGATGAAAATAGAGTGGCATTTCCAAATGATCAAAAAGAAGTTTTTAGTCCAAAGAATCAAACAGGTAAATACATTACTGAGGCAAAAAAATATGTTGAAAAACATTTTAAAGATAATTGGGGATCTCTAGATAATTTCATTTATCCAATTGATCATGAAGACGCACATAAATGGTTAATTGATTTTATTAAAAATAGATTTAAATTATTTGGTAAATTTGAAGATGCTATCCATTCTACAATTAATTTTGGATATCATTCTGGATTATCTCCCCTTTTAAACATTGGATTATTAACAGATCAAGATATATTAGATGTTGTATTACCTCTAAAATCTAAAGTACCAATTAATTCATTTGAAGGATATATACGTCAAGTAATTGGATGGAAACAAAGTATGAGATATTTATATGAATTTCATTTTGATAAATTTGATGGAAAAAATTATTTAAAACATAATAATAAAATTTCTCGTAGATTTTGGGATGGAACAACCGGTATTCCACCAATAGATGATTGTATTAAAAAAATTCATGCGATCGGATATTTGCACCATATCGAAAGACTGATGGTTATGGGACAATTCTTTTTCTTAACAATGGTTGATCCAGATGATGTATTTGATTGGTATATATCTTTGGTAAGTATGGATTCATATCAATGGGTAATGTATCCAAATATATATGGAATGATTATGTATGCAGATGGAGGATTTATGATGTCAAAACCATATATGTCTAGTAGTGCGTATGTTAAAAAAATGAGCAACTATGGAAAAAATCAAAGTGTCGTTAAATTAAAAGATGGTAATGAATATAAATGGTATGATATATGGGATGCATTATATTATAATGCAATAAGTAGACATTATGATATATTCAAAAAAATATATTCAACGGCAAGAAATACATATCATTGGGATAATAAATCAAGTGAGGAGAAAGCAAGATTACTAAAATTAGCAAAATTGTATTTGGAATATTTATAATAGTTTCATTTTTTTGGCAACTTCTATACCAATTAAAATCATTTCATTTATATTATGTGTATTATGTATTTTACGATGATATTCTTCAGCATTTTTTAATTCAGCTATTGCTAAATGAACGCGCGTCCAATCAGTTGTTTGATTAACATTTGAACATGCTGTGACACACTCTTGACCTTTTAATTCTATATATTTTTTGACAAGGTTTGAAATTACTTCTTGTATTATTTCATCCATTTGGTTTTTGTGATAAATTCTTAATATTTTATAAATAAAATATTAGGAAGTTTACATATCAATTTTTATTAGATTTCATTTACGAAATCTAATAAAAATTAGGCTGAAGGCTCAATTTTTTGTTGTAAGACTCAATTTTCTTACATTGCATTTCTAGCAAATACCTCAACTAATATTTGCACTTTCTTCATTGTAGCAGTACGGTCAATGTATTCAAATTCAATTATAAGCTTATTTAAAACTTCATTTATCTTTTCCTCATTATCTCCGAGGATATTACGAATAATATCATATGCCCATGCTTCCAGTTGATCCTTCTTAATTGGCTGATCAATCATCTGGGGGGTAGTTGACATTTCCTTGTATATTATAGTATTATATTATTTTAATATTAGATTTATATAAATTTTTAATTTCAATTTTTATTTCATTTACATTTATAAAAAAATTTAATTACTCAGATTCAGAATCAGTATCGAGTTCCTCGACTACGACTTCGTCGCCACCGCCAGCTGCGGCGCGCGCATAAGTCTTGCCAGTAGGCTTCTTGGACTTGACAGACTTGTCATCGTCAGTAGGCTTCTTGGACTTGACAGACTTGTCATCGTCAGTAGGCTTCTTGAACTTGACCGACTTGTCATCGTCAGTCTTGGGCGTCTTGATGAAGAGCTTATCGTTGTGGATGAAAGTGCACTTGTCGCCCTTCTTACACTCGCCCTTCGCGAAGTACATGCAGTCGATAGTCTTCTCCTTGGACTTGTTCTTGAACTTCGGCTCAGCTGCATG
>Ga0164295_10001800_pt1 | contig 17749 bp, 13 predicted proteins | sample GEODES006metaG_FD_111798 | JGI IMG/M metagenome (GOLD analysis project Ga0164295, IMG submission 111798) | Oligotrophic lake water microbial communities from Sparkling Lake, Wisconsin, USA - GEODES006 metaG | ecosystem: Environmental > Aquatic > Freshwater > Lake | place: USA: Sparkling Lake... | reverse complement strand
GGACCGGGGCGCCGCTGTTGCGGAACCGCACCCCCTGATGCTCCGTTGGCAAAAACCCCGCTCCCCACAGCCGGTCGTAAAGGGGCTGATCGTCCGGGCGGCCGCTGCCGAAGCTCGTGAGGACGAGATAGGCGGGGAGATCGGCGTTCTCGCTCCCCAGGCCGTAGCTCGCCCAGGAGCCGATGCTCGGCCGGCCGGCCAACTGACTCCCGGTCTGAAAGAACGTGATCGCCGGATCGTGATTGATTGCCTCGGTATGCATCGAACGGATCATGCACCACTGATCGGCCTTCGAGGCGATCTCTGGCACGAGATCGCTGAACCACATCCCGCTCTTGCCATGTTGGGCGAAGGGGAAGATCGACGGCGCCACCGGGAAGCTCGATTGGCCGCTCGTCATCGTCGTCAGCCGCTGCCCCTGCCGGATCGATTCTGGCAGCTCCTCCCCGCGCCGCGCGGCAAGCGCCGACTTGGGATCGAAGAGATCCATCTGCGACGGCGCGCCCGACTGGAAGAGATAGATGATCCGCTTCGCCTTCGGCGCGTGATGGGGGATTCCCGGCAGCGCCGCCATGGCCGACGCCTGCGGAGTGAGGCCGGCGACGGCTGCTGCCAGCGTGCCAGCGGCACCGCCGAGGAAGACGCGGCGATTGAGCGCGTCCTGGAGGTGGAAGCCCTTCATGAGACGATCCATCGATTCACTCCCGCATCACGAATTCGTCGAGGTTCAACAGCACGTTGGCCACGAGGCACCAGGCGGCAAATTCGTCGGCCGCAAGGCCCGCCGTCGCTTCCGCCACCGGCCTGCCGGCAGCCCCGGCAACGATGAAGGCCTCGGCCGATTTCTCGTCGGCTGCAAAAGCACCGCGATCGGCGACCAAGCCGGTGAGGAGCGTCTCGAGCTCGGCCCCGTCAGGTGCCCGCCCCAGCACGAGCGAGTAGCCACGGGCGATCCGAGCCGCGGGATCGGCCCCCCCCTCGGCGACCATCCGCCGGGCGAGCCCCTGGGCTGCTTCAAGGAACGTCGTCTCGTTGAGCAGCGCCAGCGCCTGCAGCGGCGTGTTCGTCCGCGAGCGCTTCACGGTGCAGGTCTCGCGGTTGGGGGCGTCGAAGAGGAGCATCGTCGGCGGCCCGGCCGTCCGCTTCCAGACCGTGTACATGCTGCGCCGGAATCTCCCCGGGCCCGTGTCGGGCACATAGCCGCGGAGATTGCCATACTTGCTCGTCTCGTCCCACACGCCTTCAGGCATCCACGGCCGGACGCTCGGGCCGCCAATCGTGGGCACGAGCAGCCCCGCCGCGGCGAGCGCCTGATCGCGGACGATCTCCCCAGGGAGCCGCACCCTCGGGCCCCGCCCAAGCAACCGGTTGGCCGGATCGCGGGCCAATGCGTCGGCCGTCACTCGGCTCGACTGCCGGTAAACGGAGCTCGTGAGGAGGAGCTTGAGCAAGGCCTTCATGTCCCAGGGACGGGCCGGGGAACCCGACACCTGCGGCAGGTTCGTTCCCTCCATGAACTCGGCCGCGAGCCAGTCGAGCAGCTCCGGGTGGCTCGGATACTCGGCCTGACTGCCGAGGTTTTCACTCGTCTTCACCAGTCCCGTGCCAAAGAGCCGCTCCCATTGGCGGTTCACCCACACCCGTGCCGTGAGCGGATGATCGCGGGAGACGATCCCCTCGGCGAGCGCCAGCCGATCAGCTTTCCTTCCCGGCGGGAGCGGCGGGAGGAAGGCGGGCAGCCCCGGCTCAACCTTTTCTGCTGGCTTGTCATATTCGCCACGGGTGAGCACGAAGGCATCCCGGGGTGGCCCCTCGCGCATCACCATGGCACTGGGAAGCGCATCACGGTAGGCGTCGAGCGCCTTCCGCGCCATGTCGCGAGCGGCTTCAGCTTGCTTCACCGGCCCCCCGACCTTCTCTCGATAGTACGCCGTGATCACCTGCTGCTGCTCGAGAGTGCGGGCCGCGGCTTCGATCCGCAGCGAGTCACGCACCGGCGCCGGAACACGGAGCCCCGAGACGCCGGCAAGCTCCGGCGGCGCCGATGACCGTGCCAGGCGGAAGCGGCCGAAGGCATGCCCCTCGATCACTTCCTGCTGCACGCGGATCCACAGCCTGGCGTTCTCCGGCACCTCGACCGCCGCGGTGGGAAACACGGCCAGCCGGCGCGGCTGCCGCTTGTCGGGGAGATGGCCGTCGATCGCCCAGCCCTTTCCGACACCGAGCACGCTCGCCGCCGGCCAGCCGGCCTGTTCGTAGTCGGCCTCGGCACGGCCAAGCGCTACCGGGAGAGCCGGAGCATCCCCCGGCGGATCGATCTCCACCTCCACCCGGTTCACGACAACGTTGCCGTTGTGGCTGCGGCCAAAGCCGCCACCGGAGAGCGACGGATCGGCAAGCAGCTCGAGGCGGACGCCTCCAAACGGACCGGCGGGGAGCAGCGCTTCGATCTCGTAGGTGTCGAGCGCGGGCTTGGCCCCCTCGACGAGCCACGAGCCATCCTCGAGCCGGCGAAAAGTTGCTCCGCCCGAGCTTTTCAAGGCAAGCGGTTCGAGCGGTTGCCAAATCTCGTCCGGCAGATCGAGCACCGGGCGGATCGAACGCTCCCAGTCGGCAACGAGGGTCGTGAGATCCTTCTCGCCGGCACGCACCGCCTCGTCGGCGTCGGCGATCGTCTTCTCCAGACGCAGAATCTCGGCGGATTGTTCGGCCGACGGCAGCGGATAGAGCGGATCGGAATTGCCGCCGCTGCGCGTCTCGCTCCCCATGATCGTGCCGGTCTCGGGGACGTTACAGAACATCGCAAACAGGGCGTAAAACTCGCGCTGCGTGAGCGGGTCGTATTTGTGGTCGTGGCAGCGGGCACAGCCGACCGAAAGCCCGAGCCACGTCTGGCCGGTCGTCTCGGCGCGATCGATGACCGTCTCCACCCGCCACTCCTCGGCGATGATCCCTCCTTCGCCGTTGATCCGGTGATTGCGGTTGAAGCCGGTGGCGATGATCGCGTCGCGCGTCGCCGCCTCGTCGCCCGGCACGGGCGGAAGCATGTCGCCGGCGAGCTGGTGGACCGTGAACTGATCGAAGGGGAGGTTGCGGTTGTAGGCCGCGATCACCCAGTCGCGCCACGGCCAGTTGGAGCGGCTGGAATCGGTCTGGTAGCCGTGGCTATCGGCATAGCGGGCCGCATCGAGCCATTCGATCGCCATCCGCTCGCCGAAGTGCGGGCTGGCGAGCTTGAGATCGACATAGGTCTCATACGCCTCGGGCGAACGATCGGCAACGAACGCGGCGACCTCCTCCGGCGTTGGCGGCAGGCCCGTGAGATCGAGGCTGACGCGGCGGGCGAGTACTTCCCGCGGCGCTTCGCCGTTGGGGCTCATCCCCTCGGCCTCGAGACGATTGAAGATAAAGTTGTCTACCGGCGTCCGGAGCCACTCCGTGCCACGGGCCCCCGGCACCTCCGGCCGCATGACCCTCTCGAAAGCCCAGTGGCCCCGGTAGGCGGCGCCTGCCGCGATCCAGCGGCCCAGCAGCTCCGCCTCGGCCGCCGTCACCGGCTTACCGACATGCGGCGGCGGCATGACGAGATCGGGATCGGTCGACTCGATCCGGGCGAGCACTTCGCTCGCCGCCGCATCGCCGGGCACGATTCCCCGGCTGCCACTGTCGAGCACGAGACTGGCGCCAGCGGGCTCATCGAGCCGCAATCCCCCCTGCCGCTTCGCGGCGTCGGGGCCATGGCAGGCAAAGCAACGGTCGGAGAGGAGCGGACGGATGTCGCGGTTGAAGTCGATCGGAGAGACTGTCGCCGCCCGGGGAGCGTTCTCAGCAGCGACGACAGGCGACCACACGCCGACGAAGAGCCACGCGGCCCACATCAGGATCAGGAACACCATCGGTGGCCGGATCAATGGGTCCTTGTTGCACACGCGCCGCCGGCGGTCATGGAGCGTGTTCACAGCGACGCGCTTTCCTCGCCTTCGTATGACACGTTCGGCGTCGCATTCGCTCCGGGTGTGGCTCCCTGCTTCTCCTCGTCTCTCCGCTTCGCCCCCTTCTCCTCACGCTTGCGGTCACGATGCTCCCCGTCGGCATGGCCGGCGCCGTGAGCTTCATGGAGCCGCCTCACCTCCTGCTCGAGGCGCTCAATCCGCTCCTGCTGCTCGGCGAAGCGGCGGCGGATGTCCTGGAAGCGATCCTGGAGCTGCTCGTGGGCGCGGGCGATCTTCTCGTGGTGCTTTTTGAATTCCTCCGCCATGCCGCCGTGAGCCTTGAGCTTCTCACCGAGCCCCCGGGCCATCTCTTCGACGTGGCGGTGGAGATCGCGAGCGTGCTCCTCGAAGCGGCGGTTGAGCTCGTCCTGAGGCATGCCGCCGAGGGGCGGGGCCTGATGTCCGGGGGGCACCATCCGACCTTGGAACCGAGGCCCCGGGCCGCCGCGCCAAGCGTTCGGCTGCTGCGGACCACCGTGCGGCAGCTGCCCAATCAGCGGCTGGCCGTGCGGAGAGGGCCCACCGAGACGGGCCTCGAGGCGATCGAGCTTGCCGAGAATCTGATCGAGCTGTTGGGTGACGTGGGCGTGCGCATCGAAGGGAACGGGAGCCATCGCCGGCGCAGGAAATGGGGTTGGGACATGCGGCGGAAGCGGCGCCTGGAACTGGGGGTGCGGCTGCCCTGGATGATGCGGTCCCTGCGGCGGCTGCGGCGGACCCTGCATCGACTGCACGTGCCGGGCGATGATCCCTTCGAGGCCTTCAATCGAGTCGAGGTTGAAGCCTGCGGGCCCACCGGAGCCCTGCTTCACCTTGCCGTCCGCCCCGACCTCGACATCAAAGGAGAACACCGCCACCTTCGGCGGCAGGACGATCGCTCCCCCCTGCCCGGGAGCGAGTGGCCCGCCCCAGCCCGCCGGCGGCCCGGCTTGCACTCCTTGATTCGGCTGCGGAGCGTGATGAGGAGATCCAGCTCCCCCTTCACCCCCCCCTTCAGGATGCTGGAGGAAGTCGACGAGCTTGGCGATCGCGTCGTCGGCGGTTCGCTCAAGCCCCCGCGCGGTCACGGCCCCCGCTTCCGGCTCCGCTGAAGTCGCGTTTCCCGCGATCACAAAGGCCGCGCATCCGGCAGCGGCGACAGCCCGACGGACGGCGATGAGCAAGGAATCGATCGAGCAGCGCATGACAAGTCTCCTGATGGGCAACCTCGGGGGCGATGCGAAACGGCAGCACCGGCGCGAGCGTGGATCGAGCGAAGGGAATGTGGTGGAATTGGGCACGGCCCGGGGGCGACGTATTCTTGGAGCATCATGAGCCGCCCCGCCGAACCGCCCCATCCCGACGACGCCGTGCTCATGGACTTCGGACGGGGTCGCCGGCTCGAACGCCTCGCCGGCGTCCTCGTCGATCGTCCCCTTCCCCAGGCGAGGCTCCCCCGTCGCCTCCCCGGCCTGTGGGCCGAGTCTTCTCTAAGCTACACCGGTGGCCCGGAGGGGGAAAGCCGCATCTCGGCCGGGGAACAGGCGATCTCGCTCCCCCGGGGCTGGCGACAATTCGGGCCGCTTCCCGATCCCTGGCGGGTGGCGATCCCGCTCCATGCCACGACGCTCCACCTCGAGGTCCGCCCAGCCACCTCCGGCCAGACCGGGCTGTTCCTGGAGCAGGCTCCGCAGTGGAGCTGGCTCGAGCGAGTGACGCCGCGCGGTGCGAGGATCCTTTCGCTCTTCGCCCACTCCGGGGCTGCCACGCTGGCGCTGGCCGCCGCGGGAGCCGGGGTGGTTCATGTCGACGCCTCCCGGCAGGCGATCGGCCTCGCCCGGCGCAATGCGGAGGCCTCGGGGCTCGCAACTGCCCCAATCCGGTTCGTGTGCGAAGACGCCCGAGTGTTCGTGCAGCGGGAACGACGGCGCGGCAGCCGCTATGACGGCGTCGTCCTCGATCCTCCCTCCTGGGGCCACGGGCCGAAGGGGCAGGCCTTTTCCATCGACCGCGATCTCCCTCTCCTCCTCGCCGATCTCGCCGAGCTTGTCCCCGCGCCGGCAGCCGGCCCCCTCCTCCTCTCCTGCCACTCCGCCGGCTGGACAGCGAGCCGGCTGGCCGAGGCGCTCGGCGTCGTCGCGGGGGGGAGAGACCGAGCGGGGAGGACAGGCCAGGGGATCTCCTCCGGTCCGCTCACCTGCAGCGACGCCTCAGGGCGGAGCCTCGAGTTCGGCGTCCACGCGCGTCTTCCACCGCGCGGCAGCGACAAGCCTCATCACTACCAGTCGCCATGACGAAGAGCCCCGCGGTAGAGGCCACGCCGATCACGGCTTGTCGAGCGGGATGCAGACGAGGTCGCCGGTGGCACTGACGATCGCTGGCTTGCTGTACCCCATCGCCCGCAGCGCCTTCTCAATCGGCTGGGCCCGTTCAGGAAAGCCGTTGCGGTTGATGGAGATCGCCGCGAAGCCCCGCTTTTCGATTTCCGCAACCGCCTCCTCGAGCGACCGTTTGCCGAGCTCCTGCTGCCACGCCTCGCGCGGCCGTCCCCTCATCGAGCCGAATGAGTAACGGAGATTCTTACTGTAGAGGTAGGGGCGGAAGTGATCGTACGGCGTCATCCCGGGAACGGGCGCCTCGGGGAACTCCATGATCGGCAACTGGAAGACCATCGCCCCCTCCGGCAACGCAGCCTCCATCTTCGCGGTGAAGGCGCGATCGGAGTCGACCTGCCGGGCGATGGCGGCCACCTCCTCTTTCGTCGGCGGCCGCGGCACCTCGTCCCACACGATCACCATACAGGCCGCGACCGCGGCTGCCCCCACCATGCCGAGCGTGGCGCCGTCCAAGATCCGTCCCCGCGAAAACCCGCGCTCGAGAGTGCTCCCCCGCCGCACCGCCCACAGGAGCGTGATCGCCATGATCACGATGCTGTAGCGGCAGCCGCTGCGGAAGAGAGTGAACCCTGCCGCCCCGAGGATCGCGTTGAGACCACCGGTCGTGAACATCAGCACGATCCACAACACCTGCCACGCCTCCATCGGCACGTCGCGTTCCCGGCGATCGAGCATCGCCCGCACCGCCTCGAACGCGAGCCAGAACAGGCAGGCGAGGCCGACGATGCCTTGATAGGAGGCACGCTCGTCGAGGAGCGGCGCCAGCGCGCGGTGGCTTCGGGAGAACCCGGCCAGCAACTCCGAGCGGTGGCTCAGCGGGGGGACGAAGAGGTCCTTGATCTTCAGGCCGTAGAGCTCGAGCCACTGGTATTCCCGGACCAGCGCGCCGCCGTTGGCACCATGGGCCAGCTTGTAGGTCCAGGTGTCGAGATTCATGAGGACGAACGCGGCGGCGGCGGCGGCGATGACGGCCAGCGCCGACAGGAACGCCGGGAACGAACGGTGGCGGCGGAACTGGATGAGGGCGCCGAGGAGCGTCAACTGGCAGAGGATGTTGGTGTAGTAGACGTGGTGAAGACCAGCGATGAATCCGATCGCGATCGCCCACCACCAACGCCGCGACCAGGGCTCGATCCCCGGCTCCGTGGAGACCCAGCGCCACACGAGCAGGAACAGCGGGATCGGCCAGGTGTAGGCCACCTGCATGTGGTGCGGACCATGCTGGAAGGCGTAGGGGGAAAGCCCGAAGGCGAGGGCCGCGATGAAACTCAAGCTCACGGTCCCCGACGACCAGCGCGCGACACAGAAAAACACCGCCGCCGCGAGGAGGTGACCGAGGAGCATGCTGAGGTTGAGGCCGGCGAAGAGGCCGAAGGCCCTCGAGAGGAGCGAGTCGATGAAAAACGGAATCTCATCGAGCGTCGGGTAGTCGTTCCAGTTGGCCTCGTACGGCGCTCCGAGATTCGGGATCGTCTTCCAGAACAACGGTGGGAGGTGCCCCTCGCCCGAGGCCTTCAGATAGCAGAGCATCCCCAGGACATCGCTCTTCTCGAGATCCTCGCTCCCCGCCACCGGGTAACTCGTGGGGAGCGACCAGGAGGCCGCATCCCACGTGCCATGGGCCGAACACCAGGCCAGCGTCACCGTCACCAGGAGCACGGCCAGAGCAACCAGATCGGCCCGGGAGGGGAATCGATGCGGGGACTCGGGGCCGTCATCGATCGGCTCGCCGGCACCGTCCCCGCCACCGCCAGCCGCGGTCGGAAGGGGAGCAGATCCGACATCCCGATCCCGGCGACGTCTCTTCGGTGTGAAGGCCACGATGCCTCCGGGGAGAATCGGTCAAAGAGGGCAATCGTTGCTGTATACTCCATGACGGTAGCCGCGGCGAGACACCTCCCGGCATTCGCCCGGGCCGGCGATGGCCCGATCGACGGAGGCCGGGCAGAGTGGCCTGGGGGAGGACCCCGGGTGATGGGACGGGATGCCCACTTCTCAAAACAGGCCGACACCCTCCCTGCGGCCATGACGGCGCCGGATCGGCTCCAGCCCCCCTTTCTCTTCCTCTGCATCATGCTCGTCTCCCTGGTCATTCCGGTCCTCAACGAATCGGACAACGTCCGTCTCCTCTGGCGCCGGCTGGCGGATGTCGTGGCCACGGTTCACGACTGTTCCTTCGAGGCCGTGTTCGTCGATGACGGCAGCGTGGACGACACCGTAGAGATCATCCGCGGCCTCACACCGACGGCGAATCTCGCCTGGACGGTGGTCCAACTGTCACGGAACTTCGGTCACCAACCGGCGATCACGGCGGGGATGGCCCATGCCACCGGCGACGCGGTCATCTTTCTCGATGCCGACCTCCAGGACCCGCCGGAACTGATCCCGACTTTCCTGGAGAAGTTCCGCGAGGGGAACGACGTCGTCTATGGCGTTCGGCAGAACCGCAAGGAACCGCTCTGGCTGCGGACCTGCTTCAAGGCGTTCTACAGGCTCTTCAATTCGATCGCTGAACGCCCAATCCCGCTCGATGCTGGCGACTTCGGTCTGATGAGCAGGCGGGTCGCGAAGTTGATCTCGTCGATGCCCGAGCGCGACCGACTCATCCGCGGGATGCGGAGTTGGGTTGGCTTTCAGCAGACGGGCGTCCCCTACGATCGCCCCGGAAGATACGCCGGCACCACCCGCTACAGCCTCCAGCGGCGGATCGAGGGCGCGCTCGATGGATTGTTCGGCTATTCGAAGGTGCCGATCCGCATCGGCCTCGCCCTCGGCGTGATCTCTTGCCTGGTCAGCTTCGGGTTTCTCTCCTATTCCTCCGTCATGACTCTGATCTACCGGGGCACGCCAGAGCGCGGTTGGACGTCCCTGGTCGTTCTCGTCACGATGCTCGGCGGGGTGAACCTCATTGCCACATCGATCGTCGGCGAATACGTCTGCCGGATCTATTTCCAGGGGAAGGACCGACCTCTGTACATCGTCGCCGAGACGATCCGCTCCAACGACCGAACCACGCCTTCGCTCGAAGCAACTGAGAAAGCGTTATGAAGATCACGATGTTCACATCGGCCCGCAACGGCATGCCCTACCTAGAGAATTGTCTGGAGAGCATCCTCGTCGCCGCGGAGGGGCTCGATGTGGAGATCCTTTACGCCGACGCCTGCTCCACCGATGGCAGTGCCGAATGCGCCGCGCGGCTGATCGGGGCGGGCAACGTCCGCGTCGAGCCCGATCAGGGGTTCGGTGACGCGGTCAATAAGGTCTTCCGCCGCAGCACTGGGGACGTTTTCGGCGCTCTGCCCGCCGACGACCTCCTCGCTCCCGATGCTCTCCGCCATGTCGCCGAGGCGTTCGAGGCCAATCCCCGCGCCGGCTGGGGGGTCGGGCTCTACGAGATCATCGACGCCGAGGAGCGTCGCATCCGTCCGCTCCATACGAACTACAAGAACTTCGCGATCCGCCACTTCCATCCCTGGTGGTTGATGGCAGAGAACATCCTCCCCTGGGTGTCGTTCTTCATTCGTCGTGATTTCCGCTTCGAAATCGGCGAACTGATCAACGAGAAGGAATGCCTGGCCAACGACTACGACTACTTCATCCGCTGCACGAAACGCTCGCGGCCGCTGATCATCCCGCATGTCCTCGGACGCTGGCGGTATCATGCCACGTCCAACAGTGGCAGTCAGATGCGCCGCATGAGCCAGGATGCCTGGAAGGTCTGCCGCAGCCACACCTCAAACCCGCTCCTCCTCGGTCTCAACGCAATCTGCTCCACGCGGAATGCGCTCCTCTTCGACAAGATCGGCTGACGCCCCCTCCGCAATCATCCCCCACCATTCTTTTCCCAGCCCCTGGAGTGTCCTCAAGGTGAGTGACAAGATTCTCGTCACCGGCGGAGCCGGTTACCTCGGTTCGATCCTCTGCGAACGGCTCCTCGCCGCCGGTCATCGCGTGACCGTGGTCGACAGTTTCATGTTCGGCCAGGCAACCCTCCTCCATCTCTGCGCCAACCCCGCGCTCGAGATCATCCGTGGCGATGCCCGCGACACCGCCCTGATGCGGAAGGTGGTCGCCGATCACGATGTGATCATCCCGTTGGCGGCGCTCGTCGGCGCGCCGCTGTGCGATCGTGATCCCCATGCCGCCACGGCGGTCAACTTCGAGGCGATCCGCGAGATCAACCGGATGCGGAGCGCGCATCAACTGATCGTCTATCCGACGACCAACAGCGGCTATGGCACGAAATCGGGGGCCCAGCACTGCACCGAGGAAACGCCCCTCGAGCCGATCTCGCTCTACGGTCGCACGAAAGTCGACGCCGAGCACGAGGTGCTCTCGAGCCCGAACGCGATCACGCTGCGGCTGGCCACCGTGTTCGGGCTTTCGCCACGAATGCGGCTCGATCTCCTCGTGAATCACTTCGTTCACGCAGCGGTCACCGACGGCTACATCGTGATCTTCGAGAAGGATTTCAAACGCAATTACATCCACATCCGCGACGTTGCCGACTGCTTTGTCCACTGCCTGGAGCACCGTTCGGCGATGGTCGGGAGGCCGTACAACGCCGGCCTCGACGACGCCAATCTCTCGAAGGAGGAATTGGCCCTCAAGGTGAAGGAGCACGTCCCCAACTTCTACCTCCACTTCTCGGAAGTGGGGAGCGACCCCGATAAGCGCAATTACATCGTCTCCAACCAACGCCTCCGCGAGGCCGGCTTCCAGGCCCGTCGTTCGCTCGACGACGGGATCCGCGAGCTCCTCAAGGGCTACAAGATGATCCGCAAGAACCAGTACGGCAACGTCTGACCTGCGGACTCATTCTTCTTTGAACCCCATGACGACCACCGCCCCCTCCGACCCCTCCGACCCCTCCGACCCCTCCGACCCCTCCGACCCGTGGAGCGACGTCACCGCCGTGATCCTCGCCGGAGGGGTCGGCTCGCGGCTGAGGTCTGTCGTCAGCGACCGGCCAAAGGGGCTGGCGGAGGTCAACGGCCGCCCGTTCCTCGCCTTCCTCCTCGAGCAGCTGGTCGCGGCCGGTGCCCGGAGAGCGGTCTTCAGCACCGGCTACCTCGCGCCGCAGATCGAGGAAGCTTTCGGGGACGAGTTCCGGGGCATGCGAATCGGCTATTCCCACGAGTCGACACCGCTCGGCACCGGCGGCGGGCTGCGACTGGCCGCCGACACCGTAACCTCTCCGACCCTCCTCGTCCTCAACGGCGATTCGTATTGCGAGGTCGACCTGACAGCCTTTCTCACCGACGCCCTCCGTGGCCGTTCCCCGGCCTTGGTGCTCTCGCGACAGGCCGACACGTCGCGCTTTGGGAGGGTGGAGAAAGACCCTGACGGCCGGATCGGCTCGTTCCGGGAGAAGGGGGAATCGCCCGGGGCGGGATGGATCAACGCCGGGATCTACGCTCTCCCGCGCGAGCTTGTCATGGCGATCCCGGCGCGGCGGCCGGTGTCGCTCGAGCGGGAGGTTTTCCCCGTCTGGATCGGGCAGGGCTTGCGAGCCTTTCCCTCAGAGGGGAGGTTTCTCGATATCGGGACACCGGAGTCTTACCGCGAGGCAGCCGCCTTTTTCCGGACCATCCCTCCGCCTCCCCCGGCCTGATCACCCCGCGACCAAACCATGGACACAAGCGCACGCGTCTTCGTTGCCGGTGGCGACACGCTCATCGGCAGCGCGGTCGTAGCAGCGCTGGCAAGACACGGCCACACCGCGGTGCTCGTCCCCGGCGAAGACGAATGCCCCCTCACCGACGCCGCCGCGGTTGGCCGATTCTTCACCAGCCATGAGCCCGAGTACGTGATCATCGCCGCGGGCAAGTCGGGGGGCATCGAGGCCAACCGGCGCCAGCCGGCAGATCTCATGCTCGACAATCTCCTCACCGCCACCCATCTCTGTGCTGCTGCCGCACGACTTGGGGCGAAGAAGCTCCTCTATCTGGCGAGTTCCTGCTGCTATCCCAAGGAGTGCCCGCAGCCGATGCGGGTGGCCGATCTCGGCACCGGGCCGCTCGAGCCGACGAGCGAGGCCTACGCGACGGCGAAGCTCGCCGGAATGCAACTCTGCCGAGCGCTGCGGCGGCAGCACGGCGCCCCGTTCATCGTCGGCATCCCGGCCGACGTCTTCGGCCCCTATTCGAAATTCGACGGCACCAACTCCCACGTCATCCCCTCGCTGATCCAGCGGATGCATGCGGCGAAGGTGGCTGGCGACCAGGGCATCGAGCTGTGGGGAACCGGCACGCCACGACGGGAGTTCCTCTTCGCCGACGATCTCGCCGAAGCCTGCCTTGTGGCCATGGCCCGTTACGACGCCGAGGAGCCGATCAATCTCGGCGGCGGCACGGAATTGACCATTCGGGAGGCCGCCACTGCCATCGCCGAAGTCGTGGGGTACGATGGGGAACTCCGTTTCGACACCTCGCGGCCGGACGGCACCCCCCGCAAGCTCCTCGAATCTTCGGTCTTGGCCGGCTTGGGCTGGAAGGGGGCGACGACCTTCCGAGAGGCACTGGCCATCACCTACCGGGCATTCCTGGAGCGGCTTCCCGGCTGACCTTCCGCGACCGGTACGACGCACGATCACGATCCCTGCATGATCATCACCCGCACCCCCTTCCGGATCTCGTTCTTCGGCGGCGGGACCGACTACCCGGCGTGGTACCGCCAGCATGGCGGCGCGGTCCTTGCCACGACGATCAATAAATACTGCTACATCACCTGCCGGGGTCTGCCGCCGTTCTTCGAACACAGGCTCCGAGTCGTCTATTCGCGCAACGAGACCTGCAGCACGATCGACGAGATCAAGCATCCCGCCGCCCGCGAAGTGTTGCGATTCCTGCGGATCCACCGGGGCGTCGAGATCCACCACGACGGCGACCTCCCGGCCCGCAGCGGGATGGGGTCGAGCTCGGCCTTCACCGTCGGCCTCCTCATGGCTCTTCATGCCTTCGAGGGGCGAATGGTCGGCAGCGGTCAGCTCACCGACGAGAGCATCCACATCGAGCAGGATATTCTCGGCGAGACGGTCGGATCGCAGGATCAGGTCTGCGCTGCCCACGGCGGCTTCAACCACATCCTCTTCTCGAGTTCCGGGGAGATCACGGTCCGGCCGATCATCGTTCCCCCGGCGCGACTCGAAGAGCTCTCCTCGTCGCTGATGCTCTTCTACACCGGCATCAAGCGGACCGCGGCCGACGTGGCGGAGAGCTACGTCCCGTCGCTCGACAGCCGCACGGCGCAGTTGCAACGGATCCGCGGCATGGTCGACGAGGCGATCGACATCGTCTGTGGCCCAGGGCCCCTCGACCGGCTCGGCAGTCTTCTTCACGAATCGTGGCTCACCAAGCGGTCGCTCAGCCACCTCGTCTCCAGCCGGCCGATCGACGGCATGTACGATGCGGCCCGGAATGCCGGCGCGATCGGCGGCAAGATCACCGGGGCCGGCGGGGGGGGATTCATGCTTCTCTTCGTCCCCCCCGAACGTCAGAAGCAGGTGCGGGACGCACTCCACACGCTCCTCCACGTCCCGTTTGCGTTCGATGGCAGCGGTAGCCGAGTGATCTTCTACGATCCCGAGCCCGACTATTCCCAAGCTGACGCCGACAACCGGGGCCGCCCCCTCGCCGGATTCCGCGAGATGGAGGGGCTCGACAAGCCAGCGCCGTTTCTCACCGAGGAAGCCCCCGAGGAACTCCCATGACTCCGCTCTATGCCCCGCTGCCGGCGCTCTCGCCCCAGGATCTGATCGACTTCGAGGACGACATCGCCCGCGAGTTCAACGAGGCGCGGATCCGGGCCCCGGTGCATCTCTACAGCGGCAACGAGGAGCCCATCATCCGCATCTTCCGCGGCGTACGGCCCGAAGACTGGGTGCTCTGCTCGTGGCGAAGCCATTACCAGTGCCTCCTCAAGGGGGTGCCGCAGGATCGCCTCAAGGCAGAGATCATGGCCGGCCGCTCGATCTCGCTCTGCTTCCCGGAATACCGCGTGCTCTCCTCGGCGATCGTCACCGGCGTGCTCCCGATCGCCGTGGGGATCGGCCTGGCGATCCGTCGGGCAGGGGGAAGCAACCGCGTCCACTGCTTCATGGGGGAGATGACGGCGGAGACCGGCTCGGCCCATGAATGCATGAAGTACTGCAGGCAGTGGGATCTTCCGGTCCACTGGATTGTGGAGGACAACGCGAAGAGCGTCTGCACCGACACCCGCGAAACCTGGAACACGAAGACCCTCAGCCACGAGGGGGGCGAAGACCCGAACGTGACGTACTACACCTACCAATCCAAATACCCGCACGCCGGGGCCGGCAAGAGGGTTCAATTCTGACATGGGCGCCTATTTCGACGAACTGAAACGGTCGATGAACATGCTCGCCGCCGACGAGCGGGTGTTGTTCCTTGGACAGGCCGTCGCCCATCCGGGAACGGCGATGTCCAACACCCTCCTCGACGTGCCGAAACACCAGCTCCTCGAACTCCCCGTCAACGAGGATCTGCAGATGGGAATGACCAATGGTCTGGCGGTCGCCGGTCAGATCCCCGTCTCGATCTTTCCACGATGGAACTTCCTCCTTCTCGCGCTCAACCAGATCGTCAACCACCTCGACAAGTTCGCCGTGATGTCGGGGGGCGCGTACCAGCCGAAGGCCATCATCCGCACCGGCATCGGCTCGGAGCGCCCCCTCCATCCGCAACACCAGCACATCGGCGACTACACCGAGGCGCTGCGGCTGATGTGCACCACGATCGAGGTGATCCGCCTCGACGAGCCGGAGCAGATCTTCCCCGCCTACGAGCGGGCGCTTCTGCGCGAGGACGGACGGAGCACGCTGCTGGTCGAGCACGGGGACTACTACAATGAGAAATGACACGCCGCCGCCCGCGGTCGGCCCCTGGCCGCTGATGCGCAACAACATCTCCCGCGGCGATCTCGACGCCGTCATCCGGTTTCTGGAGCAGGACGACCCGATCCTCACGCAGTCGGCCCAGGTGGCGGCCTTCGAGCGCGAGTGGGCCGCGTGGCTCGGCGTGAAGCACTGCGTGTTCGTCAATTCAGGCTCGTCGGCCAATCTGATCACGATGGCGGCGCTGCGGGAGTCGGCCGGAGCGGGCGAGATCATCGTGCCGACGCTCACCTGGGTGTCGGACATCGCCTCGGTGCTGCAGTGTGGCTTCGAGCCGGTCTTCGTCGACATCGATCCGCAGACCCTCGGCATGGATCTCGATCAGGTGATCGACAGCGTCACGCCGAGGACGAAGGGAATCTTCCTCACCCACATCCTCGGCTACGACGCGCTCTCCGATGCCTTCCTTGCCGAGATCGCCCGCCGCGGCATCCCTCTCATCGAGGATGTTTGCGAGTCGCACGGGGCCACCCACGGTGGCCGCCGGCTCGGTAGCTTCGGACTGATGTCGAACTTCTCCTTTTACTATGCCCATCACCTGAGCACGATCGAGGGGGGGATGGTCTGCACCGACGATGCCGACCTGTTCGAGATGCTGCGGATGTTCCGCTCGCACGGCATGGTGCGGGAGAGCACCTCGGCAGCAGTGAAGGACGCCTACCGGGAGCGGTACGCCGACCTCAACCCCGATTTCATCTTCGCCTTCCCGTCGTACAACGTCCGCAGCACCGAGATCAACGCCGTCATCGGCCGCCACCAGTTGCCACGACTCGATGCCAACAATGAGGTCCGTTCGCGGAATCTCGACATCTTTCTCGATGGCCTCGATTCCAATCGCTACCGCACCGATTTCCGCCGCGAGGGGAGCAGCAACTACGCCTTCACGCTCGTTCTCCGCGAGCCGGATGAGGCCCTGCGGGCGCGCGTCGAGACGACGCTGCGGGGGGAGCGGATCGAGTTCCGCCGCGGAACTTCCGGCGGCGGCAACCAGCTGCGGCAGCCCTACCTCCGCAAGCTGTACGGCGACGCCTACGCCCGATTCCCGAAGATCGACCATGTCCATTTCTTCGGCTACTACATCGGCAACTACCCCGACCTCGAAGCGAGCCGCGTGCAGGGGCTCTGTGACCTGCTCAATCGGCTGTAGGCCGGCGCCCCGACCGCGACGTGCCTTCCGGAGTGAAGGAACGTGATGCAGACGCCGCTCGATGTCGAGGAGATGGCCCGGATCCCCCTCAAGCGCCGGTTGCTCGGTGACTGATTCTTTCCCCGACGCGAAGCCCCCTATGCGCAGCGAACGTGCTTCCCCCGCCACGGCCGGCCTCGGTCGGGTCGTCGTTGTCGGTGGCGGGCTCGTCGGCTTGGCCACGGCTTGGCGACTCCTTCAATCGCGGCGCTGCGACGAGGTGACGCTCCTCGAGAAGGATGCCAAGGTCGCCTCGCAGCAGTCGACCCACAACAGCGGCGTCCTCCACAGCGGGCTCTATTACAAGCCGGGCTCCGAGAAAGCCGCTTTGAGCGTCCGCGGCCTGCGGCAGATGGTCGAGTTCTGCCGTGAGCATGGCGTCCGCCATGAGATCTGCGGGAAGATCGTCGTCGCCACCGATCCGGCCGAGGTGAACAGGCTCGACGCGCTGTGGGAACGGGGGACGCACAACGGCCTGGTGGGCCTACGCCGGCTCGACTCCCCGGAGGCGATCCGCGAGATAGAGCCGCACGCCGCGGGGATCGCCGCGATTCAGGTGCCGCAGGAGGGGATCGTCGACTACCGCGGAGTCGCCGATGCCCTCGAGCGCGAAATCGGCCGGCTCGGGGGGCGTGTCGTCGTGAAGGCGCGGGTGACGCGGATCGAGCGGATCGGCGGCGTCTGGCGGGTGGCGAGCAGCGCCGGCGACGTGAGCGCCGACCTGGTGATCACGAGCGGCGGGCTGCACGCCGACCGAATCGTCGGGCTTTCGGGAATGAAGCCGGCAGCGAGGATCGTCCCGTTCCGGGGCGAGTATGTCCGGCTCCGCCCAGCTGCCGAGCACCTCGTGCGACATCTCATCTATCCCGTCCCCGACCCGAGCTTTCCGTTTCTCGGTGTCCACTTCACGCGGATGATCGACGGCGGGATCGAGGCCGGCCCCAATGCCGTCCTCGCCTTTGCCCGCGAGGGCTACTCGCCGCTCTCGATCAACCCCCGCGACCTTGCCGAATCACTCACCTCGCCGGGCTTGTGGCGGTTCGTCGCCCGGCACGCTTCAATGTCGGCCTACGAACTCTACCGCTCCTTGAGCCGCGGCGAGTTCTGCCGCTCCCTCCGCAAGCTCGTTCCCGCCGTGAATCCCGGTGACCTCGAGCCAGGCGGGGCCGGCGTCCGGGCCCAAGCGATGTGGCCCGACGGTCGGCTCGTGGAGGACTTCCATTTCATCCGTGGCGACGGGATCCTTCATGTCGTCAATGCCCCCTCCCCCGCGGCCACCGCG
>Ga0164295_10001799_pt1 | contig 17764 bp, 13 predicted proteins | sample GEODES006metaG_FD_111798 | JGI IMG/M metagenome (GOLD analysis project Ga0164295, IMG submission 111798) | Oligotrophic lake water microbial communities from Sparkling Lake, Wisconsin, USA - GEODES006 metaG | ecosystem: Environmental > Aquatic > Freshwater > Lake | place: USA: Sparkling Lake... | reverse complement strand
CGCAGCACGCAGGCTGCGGCGATTTTGAGTGGCAACATCGGGGCGATTGGGTCTGACGACATTGTGGCGCTGTCGTCCAGTGCGATTGGGGCCTTGCGTACGAGCAGTGTGGCGGCGCTCACGAGCGAGCAGTTGGTGGCGCTAACCACGGCGCAGTTACAGGCCTTTCGCTCGTCTCAAGTGTCGGCAATCCAGACGTCGGCGTTGAGCGCGATCGCGTCCTCGAGCATTGGTTTTCTTACCCCGCTAGCGCTGGATCTGGATGGCGGTGGGGTGCGCACGATTTCGACCGTCTCTGGCGCGGTGTTTGACATTGACGCCAATGGTCAGGCAGAGCAGGTTGGATGGTTGTCTGCCAGAGATGCATGGCTCGCGCTTGATCGCAACGGCAACGGGCTGATCGACGATGGCAGCGAGCTCTTCGGTAGCGGTACGACAATGCCGGATGGTTCCAAGGCGCTGGATGGCTTTGCGGCGCTGCGAGTCCTGGACGTCAACCAGGATGGTTTGATCGATGCGAAGGACGATGCGTTTGCCAGCCTCTCGGTCTGGATGGATGCGAATAGCAACGCGAGGACCGATGCGGGTGAGTTGCGGTCTCTGAGCCAGAGTGGTGTCGCATCCTTGTCATTGGCGGCCAGTCCAACGGCCATCATCGATCAGGGTAACCTGATCGGGTTGATGGGCAGTTACACCACCACAGACGGAAGTACCCATGAAATGGCGGACGTCTGGCTGAGCGCAAGTACGCTCGGTGCCCGTGTGGTTGACCTGTCCGCTCTGGATCACGGATCAGCCAATGCGGGAAGCCTGTCGCGAATCAACTTCGCCGGTAATGGTGCGGGCGATACGCTGAAGGTCTCGTTGGGTGACGTACTGAGTTTTGGCGATACCTCAGTGGTTGCAGGATTGGATGCTGGGGCTCACGGACCTGCCAAGCAGATGGTTGTGAGTGGCGAAGCGCAGGACACGGTCCAGCTGGCTGATGCGGGGAACTGGACGATGTCTGGAACCACGGTGATTGGCGATGCGTCTTACCGGGTCCTCACTCAAGGAATGGCGCAACTGCTGATTGAGGACAAGGTGAAGATCGTGGCGGTGTGATTTGATCGGGTTTAGGTGTCGTTCAGCCGATGTATGGGGTGCTTGGGCCCTATGAGCGGTCTAAGGCGCCTACACCGATCTCTAGTCCAACTGGCAGACGACGCCAACTGGGCGATGGGTGGTAGCCTCCAGAGCGCGTCTATCTTTGCAGCCAACCTGAGTCCAGGCATTATCCAACGGCTGGTTGAGGATAGGGTTAAGATCGGCGCGGTGTGATTTATCCGTTGCGATGATTGATTAATGAATGTTGCCGACTTACCTCAGCAGGCCTCGACCTTAGGGGGGAATGCAGAACCTCTAAGATCAGATCCGCTGCTTGAGGCAATGCTGTGCGTCTGTCGCCACTATGGTGTTAGCCGAACGCCACTCTCGCTGATTGACGGCTTGCCTTATGCGGGTGCAGTCACGCCTGAGGTTGGGTTGCGCGCGCTAGAGCAGGCGGGATTTTCGGTTCGCCTTGTGGAGCGGGACCCGCGGGAGATTTTCGACGCCTTATTCCCGGTTATTTTGTTGCGCACCGAAGGCCGCGCCCTGGTGTTGATGGCCCGGGAACAAGACGGTCAACAATATCGGGTCGCGGCCTCGGACGCGACCGGGCAAGAACGCCTGATGACCGAGTCAGAGCTTCTGGCTGATTACACTGGGTTTTGCATGCTGATCAAGCTGCAACCCAAGATGGAAAACCGCACTGAACTTAAAGACCCCGAGCCACCCTCGCAATGGCTTTGGAGCACGGTCTGGAAGTATCGGCGTTATTACCGGGACGCGCTGATCGCGTCCGTGTTGATCAACGTATTGACGACCTGGATTGGGCTCTTTTCCATCCATGTCTATGACCGGGTCATCCCAACCGAAGCCTATTCAACGCTCTGGTCATTGGCGACGGGTGTCTTTATTGGATTGTTCTTTCTGATTGCTGCGAGTCAGATCCGAACGTATTTGCTCGATCTGGCCGGACGCAAGGCCGACATCGCGCTGGCGTCGATCTTGTTTCGGCGTGCGATGGGTTTACGCATGGAGCATATGCCCCGGTCCGCCGGTACCTTTGCTCACCAGTTGCGCGCATTTGAGTCGGTTCGGGAATTCGGTACCTCGGCCAGCATGTCGGTGATCACGGATATCCCGTTCATTTTCTTGTTTCTTTACATGACCTGGGTCGTGGCGGGGCCCTTGGTCCTGATCCCTGCAGTCGTCACAGTGGTGATCCTCACCGCGGCGCTGATCATTCAGATGCCTCTGAATAAGCTCATGCGATCGTATTTTCAGGATTCCGCGCAGATGACCGGCGTGATGGTGGAATCCATCGAAGGGATGGAAACCCTGCGGGTCACGGGGTCGGCTGGCTTTATGCAAAGCCGCTACGAGGACTACAACGCGCGCACGGCAATGTCGGGGATGCGGTACCGGCTGCTGGGCGGTTTGCTCGGCAATTTCGTGGGCTTTATGCAGCAGTTAGAAACCGTCGCCATGTTGATTTGGGGCGTTTACCTGATCCATGACGGCACAATTTCGGCCGGTTCGCTGATTGGCGCGACGATGTTTGCCAATCGGGCGATTGCGCCGCTGGGTCAATTCATCGGCCTTGCGACCGCTTATGGTCAGGCCAAGGCTGCATTGGAAGCACTCAATAATCTGATGTCCCTGCCGACCGAGCGTGATGCAACGCGCAACTACGTCCAGAAGACCCGCCTTTCGGGGGCGATTGGGCTCGACCGGGTCTCATTCTCATACCCTGCCCCGGGTGGACAACGAGCCCCCTTGGCATTAGACAAAATAAGCCTGCAGATTAACCCCGGTGAGCGGGTCGCCATTATCGGCAAGATCGGCAGCGGTAAATCGACGATGTTGCGGATGATTTCGGGCCTGTATCAACCCCAAGAGGGCCAGGTCCAGGTCGATGGGATCGATATTCGTCAGATCGATCCGGCCGATTTTCGCTCGCAGGTGGGTTTTGTCACTCAAGATCTGCGCCTCATTCACGGCACCCTGCACGAGAACATCATGCTGGGGCGCCCGAATGTCGACTGGGAGATTTTCCTTGCAGTCGCGCGCCTGACCGGGATCGATGCGATCGCGGCCGCGCATCCCATGGGTTACGACCTGCCGATCAGTGAAATGGGCAGCGGGCTGTCCGGCGGTCAGCGTCAATTGGTGGCGCTCGCACGCGCGCTGGTCACACGGCCGCGCATCTTGCTCATGGACGAGCCCACGAGTGCGATGGATATGCAGACCGAAGCGCTTTTCGTACAGCGCTTGCAAACTATCATTGAGAACAGAACCGTGATCGTGGTGACCCACCGTCCCTCGTTGCTGGCCTTGGTCGATCGGGTGATCGTGGTCGACCAGCACCGGATCGTGGCCGATGGCCCCAAAGAAGAGGTGCTAGCGCGCTTACGGGGCGTCGGTCCGACGGGTGGCGCTGCAACCCCTGCCACTCCGATCGAGGCGGAGTCTGACCATGGCTGATCAGGGGCGTTTATCGGACAGGGTATGGCTGGCTTCCTTGAAGGGTCGGCGTGTTTCGGGGCGGCTGCTGCGAAAGCTCAACCCCACACCCGGCCCGGTGCGTGATCTGATCAATTCGCTGCGTCCACCCAAGGACCAGGCCCGGGCCTACGTCAAAGCGGGTCAGGGCAAGTTGCAGCGCGAAGATCTGGATTACCTGAAGGATCTGAGCGAGGCGCTCGAAGCGCAGGCAACCCCTGGGTCCACGGCGGCACTCCACCTGATGGTCCTGCTTACCATCGCCGGTCTGATTTGGGCGGCCGTTGCGCGAGTGGATGAGGTGACCAAGGCCGAGGCCCGTGTCATTGCGGAGAGCCGCGAGCAGGTTATTTCGAGCCTCGAAGGGGGGATCCTGTCGGAAATCCTGGTGACGGATGGCGCCCAAGTGGAAAAAGGCCAGCCTCTGATCCTGCTGGACCCGACCCGCACCCGTTCGAGTCTGAACGAGGGCATCACCCGGGGCACGGTGTTACAGGCCTCCATCGCCCGATTGCGTGCAGAGGCCACCGGCCACGCGCTCGTGTTCCCTAAAGCCGTCCAGCGAGATGCCGACCTCGTCAAGCGCGAAACCGAGGCTTATCAGTCACGCCGGCGAACGCTCGATGAGAGCGTTTCGTCCCTGCGCCGAAATCAGCAGATGTTGCAGCTTGAAATTGAAGCGTCGACTCGCCTCAGCGAAAAGGGCTTGTACTCGGATATTGAGCTGTCGCGCCTCAAGCGTCAGGCCAACGAGATCGAGCAGCAGATTGCCGAGCGGCAGAATCGGTTTCGGGCCGAGGCCAACGCGGAGCTGTTGCGATTCGAGGGTGAACTCGCACAGTTGCGCGATGGTCTAGAGGCACGGCGAGACACCTATGAACGCACCGTCCTGCGCGCGCCGGTGTCGGGGGTTGTCAAAAACTTGCGGGCCAACACGATCGGTAGCGCCGTCACCCCGGGCGCGCCTCTGCTTGATCTCGTTCCAGTGGGCGATCAGTTGCTGTTCGAGGCCCGATTGATTCCGGGCGATATCGCCTATATCCATCCTGGTCAGCCGGTGACGATCAAATTATCGGCGTTCGATCCGCAAGTGTTTGGTGATTTGAAGGGCACGGTCGATCGGATTAGTCCTGACACCTTTCGGGATGATGTGAAGGCAACCGGGGCGGCTGCTGAAGGGTTCTATCGGGTGATCGTGCGCTCCCCTCAGACTGAGTTCAAGACCAAGGCCAGAACCTGGCCGGTCCTACCGGGGATGACTGGATCGGTCGAGATCCGCACCGGTGAAAAAACCGTCATGCAATATCTCCTCAAACCGATGCTCAAAGCGCGAGAAGCGTTTCGGGAGCGTTGATCCTTGATGAGGCTGAGGGCACAGAGCATGAGGGTTGTGGTGGGAGCGCTGACTGCGGTCGCGGTCAGCGCCCTTGCCGCGCCGGCGTCGCCGCTGACTCGAGAGCGGCTCACGCAACCTGCGCCATCACGCGCAAATCTGAGCCAGCCGGACGATGAATTGCCCAGGTTGATCGCGCCAGCTGAAATGACGACCCTGGCACACAATCCGCAAGTCGCTCGGGCGATCGCGTCATTGCGAGACGCCGCGTCGGCTGCCGTACTGCGCAGCGCCTCGGTTCGTGAGGTGGCCGCTTCTGTTCGGGCGTCGGTGCAGGATGTCACCGAAGCGCAAGCGGCCCGATCACCCCAGGTGACGCTCGAGATGACTTCGCGTTTCTCCCAGGCACCGGCAAATTCGGCCGCTCAATCCTTGCGGGGTACGCCGTATTACGTCGCCACGGCATCGATCCCAGTCTATGATTTCGGCCGTATCACGGCCCAGGTCGACAGCCGCCTAGCGACTTCAACCGCGCAAAGCGAGCGTCTGCGGGGTGTGTTCGAGACTGTTGCAAGTGACACGCTGATTGCGTTGGTTGAACTCGCACGTAACCGGGCCTTGCTGACAGCGACCGATCGTTATCAGGAACGGATCGGACAATTGGCCAGAATGATTGCCGAGCTGACCCGTGAGGATCGTGGGCGAGCAAGCGAACTGACGCAGGTCCAATCCAGACTCTTGCAAGCCAGCACAGCCCGCTCCGGGATCGAGTCGCGCCTGCGCGAAACCGAAATTTCATTGGTGCGCCTCGTCGGCGATGATTCGCAGGCAAAGGCGCTGATCGACACTGCGAGCAGTGTGGCGGTGATGAACGCAGTCTTGAACCCGCCGGCGCTTGAGCCCATGCTGGCGGCGATTGATCGTCACCCACTCATTCGGCAATTGACGGCTGAAACCGAGGCCCAGAATCAATTGGGCAATGCCCTCGGTAGCGCTCGACTCCCGCAAATCAGCGCGGTGGCCGGGCGCACTCCCATCAACCCGGGCGCCACCACGCAATATCTCGATTTCGCTGGGGTCACCATGTCGGTCCCTCTGTATCGCGGGGGGGGTGATGTGGCGGCGCAACGCAGCGCTCGAGAGCGCGAGACGTCCGTGCGGGAGCGACGAGGCCAGACCGAGCTCGATTTGAATGCACGGATTCGGATTTCCCATCAGAACACGACGTCGCAACTTGCTCGCGCCGATGAATATGCCCAACTGCTTCAACTCTCGGACCGCGTGCGTCGGGATTTTTATGAGCAATGGAGCCAACTTGGGCGACGGTCTTTATTTGAATTACTATCGGCCGAAAGCGAGCACCATTCGCTGCGCCTCGCTTGGATCAATTCCGTGCATGATTCGCTCGCCTCTCAGATGCGGATGCGGGGCGAGGCGGGGTTGTTTGCGGAGTGGTTTCGTTTGCCAGAGAAAGAGAGCGTTCAGTGAGTGCACTTGAAGCCGTCGAGGCGCCCGAATCTGTGTTGTCCTCACTGGACCGGATGTTGTCCTCGATGGATCTGCCGGCGCTTCTTGCTCAGTGCGAAGTGCTGCGGCAGAGCGGGCAGGGCGCTGCTATCGCACCACTGTATCAGCGCTGGCTTGGGTTGACCCAATCGCCGGTGCGATATGTGGCCTGGTTTAATCTCGGGGTCGAGCTGTCCAATCATGCGGATCCGGCTGGGGCCGAACGCGCTTATTTGAAGGCGCTTGCTCTCAAGCCAGACCTGATTGAGGCCCAGTTTAATCTGGGAAATTGTCTCGAGGCGCAAGGTCGCCCCGCAGAAGCAATAGCCGCGTGGCGCACGGCACTCGCACATCTCGACGCTCAAGCTGTTCAGCAGGTTTCTCTAATCGTGATGGTTCTGAATGCTCTCGGGCGTCTGCTGGAGATTCAGAAGCAGTTTCGCGATGCGACAGCCTACCTGGAGCGTAGTCTAGCGGTCCAGCCCGCGCAGCCAGATGTCTTGCAGCACTGGGTCCATTTGCGCCAAAAGCAATGTCAGTGGCCCGCTGAGTCACCGCTTCCGCACGTGTCCAAACACTCGATGCGAATGGCCGTGTCGCCCCTGGCGATGTTGGCCTCGCAAGACGATCCAGCGATGCAAGTGCTCAGCGTACGTAATTTCGTGGCGCGCAAGTTCGGCACGCTAAAGACTGGCAACCTGGGCGCAGCGAGGCATCGGAAGTCAAACGAGCGCCTGAGGGTGGCCTATGTTTCTGGTGACCTTTGTACCCATGCGGTTGGGTTGCTGCTGCCGGATTTTCTCGAGTGTCATGATCGGTCCAAGGTCGAGGTGTTCGGGTACTGTTGGAGCCCACAGGATGGATCCCCGACTCAGGCGCGGTTGAGAAATGCTTTCGAACACTTTGAGCGGATTGCAGATCTCGATGACGCAACCGCCGCTGAGCGAATCGCGGCCGCCGGAATCGATATTCTGATCGATCTGCATGGTCTGAGTGCCGGCATTCGTCCGGGGATTCTCGCGCTCCGACCCGCACCCATCATCGTCACCTGGCTCGGGTTTATTGGACCGACCGCGATGCCCTGGATTGACTATGTCATCGGCGACCGCTTCGCCTTGCCAGACGCGTTGGAACCCTACTTCAGCGAACGCATGATTCGACTGAACGGTTGTTTCTTGCCCGGGGATCGTAAGCGGCAGGTTGGAAAAATGACGACCCGCGCCGAATGCGGTCTGCCAGAAAATGCCTTTGTGTTTGCGACATTTAATAACGCCTACAAACTCAATCCAGACATGTGGAACTGCTGGATGCGGATTTTACGCCAGGTCCCCAAGAGCGTCCTTTGGTTGGTGGATGACAATCCATGGGCCACGGAAAATCTTCACGCGGAGGCCTTGACACATGGGATCGCGCCAGAGCGACTGATCCTCAACCCTCGGGCTTCGCATGCGGACTTCTTAGGTCGACTGCCGTTGGCTGATCTTTTTCTCGACAATCATCCGTACAACGCCGGCAGTACAGCGAACGACGCCTTGTGGATGGGATTGCCTATTCTGACGCTCTCGGGGAGATGCTTCGTGAGCCGGATGGGTGGCAGCTTACTCACAGCGACGGGTGTGCCCGAACTGATTACCTACCATCTGTCAGACTATGAACAGAAGGCAATTTCTCTTGCGAAAAACCCTAAGGAATATCAGAAATTGCGTGCCCGGATTGCACGCGCACGGCAAAGCCCTGCTTTCGATATGAATCAGCTGGCGCAAGAGATTGAACGGTTTCTATTTCAAATTGCAAAGCCAGTGCTGGTATGATGCACGTGAATAAGTCTCGGTCCACGAGATTTTTTAAAGCTTACTGATTAATACGCTCAGGTGCGCTCCATGAATGACTGGTCACCACTTTCCAATATATACAAAAAATATAATCTAGGGTGTGGCACTAAAATATACAATAATTTTCTGAATGTCGGCTACTGGGGGCATTTGCAAGAAGGGTCTCTTTACAAGGATCTCAATGGCACCCAAAATACTCTAATGCTTAATTATGATCTTCGCCGGGGGGTTCCGGCAGAAGATAATTCTCTCGATCTGGCCTATCATTCGCACATGCTTGAGCATCTAAGCTATCAGGACGGAATTAAGTTCATTCGAGAATGTTTTCGGGCTCTGCGCCCGGGCGGGATGATGCGCGTTCTCGTTCCGGACCTCGAGCTATGGATTGATGCGTACTCCAAGGACAATAAATTCTTTTTTGAGCAGTATCGGCGCTACGGTGGAATTGATCCAGATATTTACGTGACAAAGGCCGCGGTCTTTATGGGTATGCTACACAACCATGAGCACAAATGTGGATACGATTTTGAATCTTTGAAGTGGCTCGTTGAGTTTGTTGGATTTGTCGACATCAGGAGAACATTGTATGCGGATGGAGAGGTCGAAAATCTGGCTGATCTTGAGCCCCTGGACCCTATTAAGATCATGGAATCGCTCTGTATTGAATGTCGCAAACCAGAGAATTGATTTTGTTCCCGAACACTCAAGCGGTCCTGTGCTAAAAGTGAAATGATTTCGAAAATGATGGACTTCTTGGTTGTGGCTCCGCCGTATTCCCATCGATCTGGTGGGATCATGGTCTTGCACGAGCTTTGTAGTACCTTAAACGCATTGGGTTGCCGAGCCGGGATTTTGTTCATTATTGAAGGGTCTCAAAAAGCTCAGGGCTTTAAATTTGCGTACTCTAACGAAAAAACGCTTCTTGACCCAGAAGGCCAATATTATGATTTCACTTCGGGGAAGACGAATGAGGAGATTGGTCAATTTATTGGCAATGCCTGTGTTATTTATCCAGATATCGTAAAAGGAAATCCGATTGGAGGTCGGCGGAGTGTTGTTTATGTGCTGGGTAAACCGGAATTCGAGATTGAAGCGGAATTTGTCGTTGCATTTTCGAAAGCCTATATAGAAAAATTCAATTGCGTTCTATTTAAACCGTTTATCAGTGAATGGATGCATGACCGTGGGACTCATCATTGGTCCGCGAGACGCCTGGACTTGACGTATATCGGGAAGGGGGCGGAGTATTTGGAGTGCAGGGTGATTCCAGGCTCGGTTCTCGTGGAGCGTAATTGGCCCCAAGATAAGCGGCAACTTGCTGCCTTGCTTCGAAATTGTAGATATTTTTTTTCCTGGGATAACCTCACGGCTACGAACCTCGACGCAATGCTCTGCGGCGCGGTACCCGTGTCGATGCACGAGTTGCAGTTTTCTCCCGAAGAGGCGAAGGGCAGTGAGTTGGGGTATCTTTTTCCATTGAAGTACACGGCGGGAATGGAAAACTCTACGGATCTCGGATCGATTGCCGCAGTTGATAAGGCATTGTCATTTGTTCAGACTGAGGCGCGCAAGTCACTTGACGAGTGGCCAACCCGCGTTCGTGAATTTGCCGAAGCTGTGGCAAAATTTTACAGCCACGGCGTTTTCAAAGAAGAGCCCGGGCAATCATGACGAAAAAATTACCGCTTTTTTCGGTCATCATTCCAACCCATTTGCGTCCAAGGCTTCTCAAACGGGCTTTAGAGTCGATCAAAGCTCAAAATCGGGATGAGTTGATTGAGGTGGTGGTTGTTTCAGATGCGATTGATTCGTCAACAGATTTGGTATGCAATAAAGTTCTGGGTCCGAATGATGTCTACATTAGGAGAAACGGTTCGCCGGGGCCTTCTGATAGTCGTAATCTCGGGCTTGCAGTTTCCTCCGGTCAATACGTTCTTTTTTTGGATGATGACGATGCCTGGCATCCTGAGATTATCCCGCAGTTGACGGGCTTGGTTGCTGCAAACCCTCACCGTACCCTTTATTTTAATTGTTCGGTTGTGAAGGAATCGAGGGGGGCAGAGGACCCTCTCGTTATCTCTGAAGTCTTCTTGGATCAAAGAATTCTCTGAACGAGAACGTCTATGTAAAGAATCAGGTCCACATGTCTTGCTTTGTTTTCCCCAAGGCGATTTTAAGCGGTTTGATGTTCGATTCTTACATGCGTGCCTATGAAGACTGGGATTTCTTGTTGTTTGCGTTCGATCGGGTCTTCCCGGTGCATATCGGTATTCTGGGTTCAAGGATTTTCGAAGTAGATGATCAAACCTCAGATCGGCGAGGCAGCACTGAGGATGCCAATAACTTCAATGCAGTGCTCGACTATTTATATGTTTACAGGAGGCATCCTGGGGCCACTGAAGCCATTAGGCAGTCTCGACAAAATTTACTTTCGCTTGTTGGCCTTCAGGTTAACCGAGCGATGCTCTAAATGGATAAATTTAGAATTTAACTTTTTGAGATTGGCTGGGTTGGAATGGCTTTGAGTTTGTTCGGTTTGGAGTTTCTTTGAAAGCAGTTATTTTGGCTGGTGGGTTAGGGACGCGTTTATCAGAGGAGACTGCAAGTCGGCCCAAGCCGATGGTGGAAATTGGCGGCAGACCGATCCTCTGGCATATTCTTAAGGTTTATTCGGCACACGGCATTAACGATTTTGTCATACTCTGTGGCTATAAGGGCTACATGATTAAGGAGTATTTTGCAAATTATTTTTTGCATATGTCTGATGTTACGTTTGACATGGCTAGTAACCAGATGCACGTACACAATCAGAAAGCTGAGGCCTGGCGTGTGACTCTTGTCGACACCGGTGATGATACTCAGACTGGGGGGCGGCTGCGCCGCGCAGCAGCTTATCTTGATGATGAGGATTTCTGTCTGACCTATGGGGATGGTTTGGGGGACGTGGATATTTCGTCTGTGATTGCTTTCCATCAGGGGCATGGCGCTGAGGCCACAATGACCGCTGTACAGCCGCCTGGTCGATTCGGGGCGATTGAAATTCGTGGGACCCTGGTTGAGCGTTTTCAAGAGAAGCCAATGGGGGAGGGTGGTTGGATCAATGGTGGGTTTTTTGTTCTGAAGCCATCCGTCATTTCTCGGATCGAAGGGGATTCGACCCTGTGGGAGAAGGAGCCGCTGGAGTCGCTTGTTAAGGATGGTCAGCTACATGCTTGGTACCATCCAGGCTTCTGGCAACCGATGGACACCATGCGGGATAAGCAGAACCTTGAGAAATTGTGGTCGTCTGGCTGCGCTCCCTGGAAGAGCTGGTGACCATGGATAATAATTTTTGGCACGGACGACGCGTTCTTCTGACGGGGCATACTGGATTTAAGGGCAGTTGGCTCGCAATGTGGTTGAGTCAGCTTGGCGCCAAGGTCCATGGTTTGGCGCTGGCACCTAACACAGAGCCAAGTCTGTTCCATTTGTGCAGCCTTCAAGACACTCTGGCGTCATCAACCATCGCCGACGTGCGCGACTTGAAGGCAGTCTGTTCCGCAGTGGGTCAGGCAGAACCGGAAGTCGTGTTCCACCTGGCGGCGCAACCCTTGGTCCGAGCCTCGTATGTCGATCCGGTTGGTACGTACTCGACGAATGTCATGGGGACGGTCCATGTCCTCGAAGCCGTTCGAAAAATGCCTTCGGTGCGTGCAGTCGTCGTAGTAACCACCGATAAGTGTTACCAGAATCAGGAGTGGGCATGGGGCTACCGGGAGACCGATCCGCTTGGTGGTCATGACCCTTATAGCAACAGTAAAGCGTGTACTGAACTCGTCAGCGCTGCTTTTCGGCAGTCGTTTTTCAAACCGAATCAAACTTCACACCAGGGGGTTGCGATTGCCACCGCTAGAGCCGGTAACGTGATCGGCGGCGGGGATTGGTCAACAGATCGCCTGCTGCCCGATGTCTTTCGCGCGATTGAGGCGCGTGAACCCGTCCTAATTCGCAACCCTCAGGCTACCCGCCCCTGGCAGCATGTTTTGGAGCCGCTACGCGGTTATCTCACCCTTGCCCAAGCTCTTTTTGAGCGGTGGCCATTGGGTGCGGATGCCTTCAACTTCGGACCATTGGCTGAAGATGTCTGGTCCGTTGGTCGGGTGGTTGATTCGGTTTGCCGTCGGTTCGACGACGAAGTGATCTGGAACCAAGATCAGAACACTCACCCGCACGAGGCTAAGTCGCTTGCTTTGGATATTGCTCGCGCAAACCACCTTCTCGGGTGGCGGCCAATGCTCGACATAGAAACCGCCCTTGGGATGACCGTGGATTGGGCGAAGGGCTTTATGGCGGGGATGGGTGCATACGAGATGACACTGAGTCAAATCCAAAATTTCCAAAACCTTCTGAGACAAAAGAATGACTGAACAGGGTTTACCGCATCCCAAAATGCAGGCATTGCGAACACAGATTGCAACGCTTGTGGATCAGTATGCTGCACTGGCTTATGCACCTCAGGCGTTCACGCCAGGGGTGACGTCCGTACCACCCTCTGGGAAAATGCTCGATTCGGCCGAACTTAAGCTGATGGTTGAAGCAAGCCTCGATGGGTGGTTGACGACCGGGCGGTTTAATACGTCATTTGAAGAGCGTTTGGCCAATTTTATTGGAGTCAAATATTTATTGACGGTCAATAGCGGCTCATCTGCCAACCTCGTCGCTTTCAGCGCGCTGACTTCCACCCGATTGGGTGACCGCGCAATAAAACCTGGCGACGAGGTGATCGGAGTGGCTGCTGGCTTCCCGACCACGGTCAATCCAATTCTGCAATTCGGGGCGGTGCCCGTTTTTGTAGACGTTGATATTCCGACCTATAACATCGATACAAAGCGGGTGGAAGCAGCGATCACGTCGCGCACCAAAGCGATCATGCTCGCTCATACGTTGGGTAACCCTTATAACCTTTCCGAAATCACAGGCCTTTGCAAAAAATATGGTCTTTGGTTAATTGAAGACTGTTGCGACGCGCTTGGCTCTACTTATAATGGCCAAATGGTGGGCACCTTTGGCGATATAGGTACTCTCAGCTTTTACCCTGCACACCATATCACTATGGGGGAGGGCGGGGCTGTCTTTACCAATAACTTGGAACTCAAGCAGATTGCAGAAAGCTTTCGAGATTGGGGCCGCGATTGCTATTGCCCACCGGGAAAAGACAACACCTGTGGCAAAAGGTTTTGTTGGAAGATGGGTGATCTGCCTGAGGGCTATGATCACAAATATACGTATAGCCACTTGGGCTATAACTTAAAGATCACGGACATGCAGGCTGCATGCGGCTTGGCCCAGCTGGACAAGGCGCCGATGTTCATTGAACAGCGCAAGCGCAATTTCGCGACTCTTCGAGAACAACTCGCTGAATGCGAGGAATTCCTGATTTTGCCGGAGGCGACTTACGGGGCCGAGCCCTCGTGGTTTGGTTTCCCCATAACACTGCGGCCTAATGCACCGGTGAATCGAGTGGATCTGCTGACTTATCTTGACCAAGAGAAGATTGGTACCCGACTTTTATTTGCGGGCAATCTGACTCGCCAGCCTTACATGCAGGGTCGCAACTTTCGGGTGAGCGGTGAGTTGAGTAATACCGACATCGTGATGAATGACACCTTCTGGATCGGAGTTCAACCCTCCTTAAGCCAAACTATGCTCGAGTGGTCGGCGGAAAAGATCAGAAGCTATTTGGGGGTTGGGTTCTGAGTCAACCGGATTTCTGAAAATCAACAAAATCCGATTGGTGGGCAAGCATTTTGGTGCAATGATTTCTGTCGATTCTGTCGATTCTGTCGAGTTTGGAATTTTATTTTTATCGAGAGTTGCTGATTATGGGCAAAACCAGAAATAAAGACCGAGAGCTTTTTGAGAATTTATTCGTATTGGAGTTGGCAAATAACCACTGGGGGAAAATCGACAGGGGGCTAAAGATTGTACGGGATCATGGCTTGATTGTTCGATTTAATAATGTAAAGGCTGCAATTAAACTCCAGTTTCGTGATGTGGATGATTTTATCCATCCCGAATTCAAGGGAAATACAGATCTTCGCTATATCAAAAAGACAGAAGATACGAAGCTTGGAAAAGCTGAGTTTACGCGCTTGGTAGAGGAGATAAAAAAGGTCGGTTGCATTCCGATGGCAACCCCTTTCGACGAAGCCTCGGTGGATTTATGCGTTGATTTTGATATGCCAATGATCAAAATTGCGAGCTCAGACATGAATGACTGGGTACTGATTGAAAAGATTGGATCCACCCGTCGCCCGACGATCGTATCCACTGGCGGGGCCTCCGAAAAAGATCTTGACGATTTGGTTAGATTTTTTGAAAAGCGTGATATCCCGCTCGCAATTAACCACTGCGTCTCACTTTATCCAAGCGAGGATGGCGAACTCCATCTGGACCAAATTGATTACCTCCGAGATCGATATCCAGAGCATGTAATAGGGTTGTCTACCCATGAGTATCACGATTGGCATTCGTCGATGCTGATTTCTTTTGGTAAGGGCGCGAGAACGTGGGAGCGACATATCGATATCAACTACGAGGGGGTGCCAGTATCAAGCTACTGTTCGCTACCAGAAAGGTGTGACGAGTGGTTTAAAGCCTTTCACAAGGCGAAGGAGATGTGCGGTGGGGTTAGTCATACTCGCCGCGTGATTTCGCGCAAGGAAACGGAGTACCTCGATGCGTTGGTTCGGGGGGCTTATGCCCGCCGCGACTTAGAACCAGGTTACGTTTTTAGCAAAGAAGGATTCGAAAAAGACTTTTACCTAGCCATTCCCCTACACAAGGGGCAGTTATCCTGCAGGGAGGTAATGAATGGTGAGAAATTACTCAAGGCTGTAAAAACTAACGAGCGCCTTACTATTGAGCATATTGATGGCCCATACAGCGAACATGATGGACTACGCAATCTCATTCTTAATCGCGGGCTTTGAACAAAGCAAAAGCCGATTGGCATGTGAGCGGTTTTCTCTTCGCAAGGGATAGGTCAATTATAAACTTGATGGTTTTTTGCAATTTTGACAGTTATGAATCGGGTTTTTCTATTTTATAATCTGAAATCTCTAGCGCTAAAATCTTTTAAGAAATAGTTGCCGTTGAATGGCTACGCTTTGACAATTTCCCCACTGAAAACTTGATTTACTCTTCGAGATATAAGTAGCGACAACAATGGCAAGGTTAAAGAAAAGGGTGCTCGTCCTGGGCGCAAGAGGAGCCATTGGTAAAGCCATAGTTGATCGTTTTACCGAATGCGGGTCCGACGTTACAGGAGTCGGGCGGCAGGATTTTGATCTGACTGATTCGTCGCAGATCGAGCGATTTTTTGCCTTGGGCCGCTCTGACTTCGATGTACTTGTTCACTCCGGCGGGTTCAATATTCCGAAGACTTTTGAGAGTCTAAGCGATCAGGAGATTCGCCACTCCTTGGACGCTAATCTCATGGGGTTCCTCGAGGTTACGCGCTGTTGTCTGCCACATTGGAAAAAAGGCGGTGGAGGTCGCGTTGTTGTTTTGTCCTCCCTCTACGGAACTTTTGGGCGACGAGGTCGGCTCCCATATGTCATCTCAAAGCATGCGCTGAACGGCGCGGTCAAGACTTTGGCCATTGAACTTTCCATACACGGCGTCTTGGTGAATAGTGTTTCCCCAGGATATATTTCCACAGAGTTAACGTTTCGCAATAATGACCCAAACGAGATTGCAAAGCTGACTGCTGGGATACCTTTGGGTCGGCTTGGAACGCCCGAGGAGGTCGCCAAGGTTGTCGAGTTCCTTTGTTCTGATCTAAATACATACATTAACGGCCAAGACTTATTCGTTGATGGTGGATTTTCAGTCGGTGGATTTCAATAATCGAAGGGTAGAGAAACCAATGAGTAGCTTCATCATTAACGGCACGCGCCTTGAAATCGAGGAGCAAATTGAAACCGCATCCTCTTTTCAGATCCAATCGATCCCCCGCCCATATCACGTTACGTTTCAGTCAGGTACCGGGGCCGGTGAGCGCTTGTCTCGTGATGTTCTTAAATTTCCTTCTCCGCTTTTGTTGGTGGACGATTGGATTTTCGAAAATTATCTGAAAGATCAACCTGGCATTGAGGATGTGCCGTTGTTCCTCGTTTCAGCAACGGAGGAAAACAAGTCTATTGGAACGGTTCTCGAAATTGTTAACTTCCTTGAAAAAAACGGTGCTTCGAAAAGGTCGATGCTGTTCACTGTGGGCGGAGGGATTCTTCAAGACCTCGGTGCTTTCTCGGCGTACCTGTACAAACGGGGAATTCCGTGGACTTTTGTGCCCACTACCTTACTTGCACAAGGTGACAGTAGTGTTGGTGGAAAAACAGCACTAAATTACCGCCACACCAAAAATTTACTGGCGCTTTTTTCTGCCCCTCGAAGAATTATCACTGACACTGGATTTCTTACTACGCTTAAGGATGAAGACTGGCTCTCCGGCACTGGTGAAATTCTCCGCCTTTGCATCACTGGCGGGGAGGCACCATTGCGGCAGCTAGAACAAGCAATGGGCGCGTGTATTTTAAGAGATCTTGATATTACCGTTCACCTGATCCGTTTGGCGCTTTCGGTGAAAAAATCAGTCGTTGAGTTTGATGAGTTTGAGATAGACATTCGCCGGTCTATGAATTATGGGCACAGTTTCGGACATGCGCTGGAGGCTTTGACTAATTATGGCATTTCTCACGGCATCGGCGTAGCGCTGGGAATCATGGTTGAAAACGAAATTTCCTATCGGCGGGGCCTCCTGCCGGCCGACGAGCGCGACCGCATCTTGCGGCTGGCGAATCAGATCGTCTCGGACCATGTTTGGGACGTTTTCCAGAAAGTTAGCTTGGACGGGATTCTCGATCTCCTGAAGCGTGACAAGAAAGCGGAGGGCCCAGTTCTCAAATTGGCAACGTTGGCACACATCGGGCGGATCGATTTTCTAGACTTACAGTTGGATCACTCAGGGGAAGCAGAGGTTAGAGGTGCCTATGCCAGCGTGGTTGAAGCCGTAGGCAATAGCCGTAATGCCTGAATCAGTTGTTTTGGTTGACTTCGGGGCGAGCAGGATCAAGGCGGTTCATTATTCGTTCTCCCAGAATCGCGTCATTTCTCGCTGCGAATCTCCCTCCCCAACACTACGTTATGGCATTGCAGGCGAAGCAGAGGGAAATCCAGAGGATTACTGGCAAGCACTGGAAGCCACCGCTGGGCAACTAGTTGCGAACGCGCCGGAGATTCAGGATCTGTGGCTGTGCTCGGAAATGCACGGATTCTTGCTCGCAGACTATGCCACTTCGAAGCCCGTCACAGGATATATAAGCTGGCAAGACCAACGAGCCTTGTCTGCCATCGGCAAGCCGAACAACGCGATGGATCGCATAAACGAGCTAAGTCCGTCCCTGTTGTCTGTGACGGGGATGCAATTGCGTTCCGGTTTGCCCGTGGCCGGTTTGGCCTTTCT
>Ga0164295_10001798_pt1 | contig 17767 bp, 14 predicted proteins | sample GEODES006metaG_FD_111798 | JGI IMG/M metagenome (GOLD analysis project Ga0164295, IMG submission 111798) | Oligotrophic lake water microbial communities from Sparkling Lake, Wisconsin, USA - GEODES006 metaG | ecosystem: Environmental > Aquatic > Freshwater > Lake | place: USA: Sparkling Lake... | reverse complement strand
TGACTTGTCGAAGGGCTTCCCCTTGGTGACCACCAAGAAGTGCCACCTGCGCTCGATCATTCATGAGCTGCTCTGGTTCATCAAGGGCGACACCAACGTCCGCTACTTGCAGGAGAACAAGGTTACCATTTGGGACGAGTGGGCGGATGACGAGGGCAATCTGGGGCCGGTCTATGGCGCGCAGTGGCGCTGCTGGAAAGGCAGTGCCGATGCAAAGCCGGTGGACCAGTTGGCTCAGTTGATCGATGGCATCAAGATCAAGCCTTACAGCCGTCGGCACATCGTCAGCGCGTGGAACGTGGCGCGCATCGACGAGATGGCGCTGCCGCCGTGCCACTGCCTGTTTCAGTTCTTTGTCGCCCATGGCAAGCTGAGCTGCCAGCTCTACCAGCGCAGCGCGGACTTGTTCCTCGGCGTGCCCTTCAACATCGCTAGCTATGCCTTGCTCACGATGATGGTCGCGCAGGTCTGTGAGTTGCAGCCCGGCGACTTCGTCCACACCTTCGGTGACCTGCACCTGTATTCCAATCACCTGGAACAGGCCAAGCTGCAACTCACCCGCGAGCCGCGTCCGCTGCCTGTGATGAAGATCAACCCCGAGGTCAAGGACATCGACGGCTTCAAGTTCGAAGACTTTGTGCTGGAAGGCTACGATCCCTGGCCCGCGATCAAGGCGCCGATTGCGGTGTGAGTGGCGCGTCAGCTGACTGCCTTCAGCGGCCCAACTGCGGTGCCGTCAGTGGTCATCATGAGGAAAGACGATTCACACGACCTCTTTCTGTAGGCCTGCTTCGCTCGCGGACTTCTACCGACGCTTGCTCTTCCCTTGCCATTCATCTTCCAAGCGCGGCTGAGGTTTGTGGGTTTCGGCTGGAATCGTCGTGTTAGTCGACAGATTTGTTCAGAATCACAAGGCTCTTGCACCAATGGCGACAGATTTGTTACCTTTGCCCAATATGCCAACAAAACTGTCAGCCATAAAGCCCTTGGGACAAAACCGACAAATCTGTGGGTGAATCAACTGTTCGCCCAACCTCAACGCGTCATGCTTGATTCGACCAATCCAACGATCGTCGTGCAACGACAACTCGACGCCTACAACAACCGCGACCTTGAGGCTCTGCTTTCGATCTATGCGGACGAGGCCGAGATGTTCGAGCACCCTTCCACTCTGCTCGCCAAAGGTTCGGCGGCACTCAGAGAGCGATTCGTGGCTCGCTTCCAAGAACCCAACCTGCACGCAAAGCTGCTCAGCAGGATGGTGATGGGCCAGACGGTCATTGACTACGAGGAGATCACTCGCACGTTCCCCGAAGGTTCGGGTAGGCTTTTCATGATCATGATCTACGAGGTCGCAGGCAATCGGATTGCGAAAGCTTGGAGCATCGCCGGAGCCAAGATTCTTGACTGACCATTTTGCACAGCCAACGCACAACCCAACTCCGCATGTTGCACCATCTGTCTTTCGCCGTCGCTGATCTTGCACGTTCTGGTGCCTTCTATGACGCCGCACTTGCCCCTCTCGGATATGTCCGCGTATGGGAAGACGAGACCGCCATCGGATACGGCTTTGCTGGCGGCGGTGATAAGTTTGCTATCAAGCTTCGCTCAGAAGCGATTTCTGTTCCCGGCGAGGGCTTTCACGTCGCCTTTGTTGCACCCTCCCGTGAGGCGGTGACAGCCTTCTTTGACGCAGCACTTCGGCATGGCGGGAAGGACAACGGAGGCTCAGGGCTTCATCCCGAATATGGCGATGACTATTACGCTGCTTTTGTTTTTGATCCAGACGGCTATCGCATTGAGGCAGCAATCAACCAAGAGGGTTGAACCATGATCACCACGACTACCAAGGGCGAACAAAACGGATGCAGGCAACGGCTCGAAGGCTGTCTGTCATGCCAGCAACATCTTGCGCTCGCCGTCGCATGATCCGGGTCGTTCGGGCAAAAATTGAGTCCGCTGCGAAATGAAATACGTGCTTCTCACTCTTTTGATCATTTGCGCGCTCGGAGCTTGGCCTTTGATCAATCCCCAGCACGAGGCGGCAGTTATCACTCCTAGCCAAGTGGTTTCGGGTGTTCTGGTCATACCCGCATTGATCATCTCAGTTGTCGGATTCTTCACTGGCCTAGTTTTCGTTGGCAGTGGCAGCTTGAACCGAGTTCTCGGTATCTGCTACCTTTGCCTCGCCGCAGTGCTTCCGTTGAGCATTGCCACGAAGAAGGCTCGATTCAGCGCAGCATTCGATCAGCGCATGGCGTGGTTTTCAAAGACTCAAGGAGGCGGAGCCATTAACTTCTACATTCACCGGATCCTTGCCGAAAATCCATCTGCCATTCACTACCTTGGAGATACTGAGGAGGTTACCATCGATGGCTTGGCGGCAATTATTCGGAGAGATTCCCCTGTTTTCCTGCATGACAGCAGCGGTCGCAGGCGGCCTTTCGTTATCGAGGGTGACTCTATTAAAACTCCATGGGGTGCAGTCGTTCGTTATGCTGTTGACCGTGATGGAGACGGATTTCTCACGGCAGGCCAGATTCGTGGCAGCACACAACTTGGCACAGTTAGCCCGTGGACCAATAACCCAAAGTATCAATACACACGGGCGACCGGAGTTTTTGTTTCGATGCCAGACCCAGTTCTTGGCGAGGTTGATACATCGTTCGTAGCTCTGGACGATAACGACTATAACCGGCTCAAGGAGATTCAAGAATGGTCCATATCCTATTACCGCAAATGAGCCCGAACAGAACGGATGCAGTCAACGGCTCGTATGGCATCTGTCGTGTCATCGACGCTTCCCACTCGCTGTCACCTGATCCGAGCCGTTAGGGCGCAGAATGTCGATGAAGGGCTGCTTTGGGTGGGGCGGTCTCACTCTGGCAAGGAAAAAGAAGTCGCGTATGAATCGTGCGGCATCATTCCAGTGGTCACCCCCTTGGATAGCATCGCTGCTCACACGTCCGCGTCTTCTTTCGATCTTGGCAAAGCTGATTCCTCAAGCAGGTCTTGATATTGTTTTTGCCTTTCGTGCGTGCTGCGCGTAACCAACGCAACCTTTTACGCGCAACTCTGTCTCATGCTCCTGCTCGCCCTCCGCATGCTCTTTGGCGACACGGCCAAATACCTGATGCTCGTGGTGGGCATTTTCTTTGCGACCTTTCTCATGGCCCAGCAGGCGGGGGTGTTCTGCGGCTTGATGCTGTGGACGACCGCGACGCTGAAAAACGTGCCCGCGCCGCTGTGGATTGTGGAGGAGAAGGTGGAGCAGGTGAACGAGACGAACCCGATGCGCGACACGGACGTGGCGCTGGTGCGCTCAGTGAAAAGCGTGGCCTGGGCCGCACCGATCTACTCCGGCATTCAGCGCGTGCGCATGGCGGATGGCAAGTTCAAGGTGATCCAGCTGGTCGGCATCGACTCCGCCACGCTGGCCGGTGCGCCGGTCAAGATGCTAGCCGGGCGGCTGGAGGACGTGCGGCTGCCGCATTCGGTGATCATTGATGAACTGGCGATCAAGCGCTTGTCCCTGGACCCGAAGAATCCGCTGAAGGTGGGCGACAGCTTCGAGATCAACGACCAGGAGGCCCGTGTGGTGGGCATCTGCGATGCGATGACGTCCTTCACCGGCGGGCCGTATGTGTGGACGACCTACAACCGCGCTCTGCAATACTCGCCGCCACAGCGCAAGATGCTCTCGGCCGTGATCGCCGCTCCGCGTCCTGGCATCAGCAATGAAGCCGCTGCCATCGACATCGAGAAACAGACGGGCCTGCGGGCTTATGTGAATGGGCCGTATGGTTCCTCGCCCCGCGATTTCAATGCCTCCACGGTCTGGTGGTATGTGAAGAACACGGGCATTCCCATCTCCTTCGGCACCACGGTGCTCATCGGGTTCATCGTGGGCGTGGCCATTTCCTGCCAGACCTTCTACTCGTTCGTGCTGGAGAACATGAAGCACCTGGGCGCGCTGAAGGCGATGGGAGCCAGCACTTTCATGCTGTGCAAGATGCTGCTGCTGCAAGCCTTCACGGTGGGTTTCATTGGCTATGGCATCGGCCTCGCGGCGACGTCTGGCTTTGCCTTTGGTGCGCTGAAGAACAAGCAGCCACCCTTCTTTTTGCCCGACATCGTGCCTCCGGCCGTGCTGGGCGTGATCTTCCTCATCTGCACTTTGGCTGCCCTGCTGGGCATCTGGCGGGTGGCGCGACTTGAACCCGCAATGGTCTTCCGTGGCTGATCCGAAACCTCAACACGCACTCGCCGTCCGGCTGCAAGGCATCGTCAAAAGCTTCGGCGATGGCAATGCACGGCTGACTGTGCTCAAGGACATCTCGCTCGATACTCGCGAGGGTGAGATCATGATGCTGGTCGGTCCCTCGGGCTGCGGCAAGACCACGCTCATCAGCATCATGGCCGGCACGCTGGCGGCGGATCAGGGCAGTGTGGAAGTCTTTGGCTCGCGCCTGGACAAGATGTCCGCCCGCGCGGTGACGCGCTTCCGCGCGCAGAACATTGGCTTCATCTTCCAGCAGTTCCATCTGATCCCCACGCTGAACATCGTGCAGAACGCGAGCGTGCCGCTGCTGATCCAGGGCAAGTCCACCAGCTACGCGGAGAAGAAGGCCAAGGAAGCGTTGGGGCTGGTAGGCCTTGGCGACCGGCTGAAGCACCGGCCCAACCAGCTCTCCGGCGGCCAGCAGCAGCGCGTGGCCATCGCCCGTGCCCTGGTGCATGATCCGAAGCTGATCATCTGCGACGAACCCACCGCAGCGCTGGACGCGAAGAACGGCCAGTTGGTCATGGAGCTGTTCGAGAACGTGGCGCGCACGGCCGGCCGCAGCGTGGTGATCGTCACCCACGACAACCGCATTTTCAGCCACGCCGACCGCATCGCCAGCATGGACGACGGCCAGATTGTCGAGGTGCATGAGGTGGTGAAGGGGAAGCCGGTGGAGCTGGCGGGGCACTGAGGGGGATTGTGGAGAGGTAGAGAGGTGAGCAGTGGCGAAGACTGTGACCATATGTCTTTGGAAAAGTGCCCAGTGCAGACTGCCTCATGCTGGCTATGAGTAACGCAACACGACTTCTCACGTCTCGACTGTTCACCTCTCCACAGCATTCTCTCCCATGCGCCTCTTGCACGAGTTCCTTCCCACCGCCTGGCATTGGCTGCTGCTGATCACGGAAATCATCGCCGCTAGCTGGGCGCTGCTGCACGTCATCTTGAAAAAGAATGATCCGCGTGCGGCTGGCTACTGGGTGGCGCTGATTGCCTTGGTGCCGTTGCTGGGGCCGCTGCTTTACCTGCTGTTCGGCATCAACATCATCCGCCGCAGCGGCAAGCGTTATCGCGAGATGGCAGGCACGTCCGGCGACGGGATTCTCGATGCGATGTCGCATGTGCTGCCGGAGTGGGAGACGGAGGTGCAAGCGATGCCCGGCTTTGTGCATGGCTTGAAGACCTTGTCTCGACTTTCGCTGGTGGGGGGCAACACCGTCGAGCCGCTGCGCAATGGCGACGAGACGATGCCAGCGATGCTGGCTGCGATCGAGTCGGCGCAGAAGTCGGTCTCGCTGCTGAGCTACATCTTTGAGATCAAGGGCGTGGGCATGAAGTTCGTGGACGCCCTGGAGCGCGCGGTGAAGCGCGGGGTGCAGGTGCGGGTGATGATTGACGATGCCGGCACGCGCTACGGCTGGCCGCCCGTGACGGGTGAACTGCGCAAGCGGGGCGTCACGGTGCATCGCTTCATGCCGAACCGCTTCATTGGACGGTTGCTGACGATGAACCTGCGCAATCACCGCAAGCTCATGGTCGTGGACGGCTACACCGGCTTCACGGGCGGGCTCAACATCCGCCAGGGCAACATGCTGCTGGAGAACCCCGACCATCCCGTGCAAGACCTACACTTCCGCGTGCAAGGCCCGGTGGTCAGCCAGATGCAGCGCATGTTTGCCGAGGACTGGCACTTCTGCACCGGCGAGTGGCTCACGGGCGAGGCCTGGTTCCCCGAGCTGGACATGCCCGGCGATGTGTCCGCCATCGGCCTGCCCGAGGGACCGGATGCCGATAATCAAACCATCAGCTTCGCCATCGCCACCGCGCTGAACGAGGCGAAGAAAGAAGTGCGCATCATCACGCCCTACTTCCTGCCGCCGGAGCCGATCTTCTCGGCCTTGATCACCTGCGTGCTGCGCGGGGTGAAGGTGCGCATCATCACGCCCTCGGGCGGGGCGAACAACATCCCCTTTGTGCACTGGGCTTCGCGCACGTTTTACACGCCGCTGCTTCGGCGGAGCATTCAGATCTTTGAAAGCGAGCCGCCCTTCGATCACTCGAAGGTCATGGTGGTCGATGGCATCTTCAGCATGATCGGCAGCACCAACTGGGACCCGCGCAGCCTGCACTTGAATTTCGAGTTCAACCTCGCCTGCTTCGACGACCAGCTGGCGCAGCGCTTGAACCATGAGTTCGACGAGAAGCTGGCGCTGAGCAAGCTGGTGACCCTGGATGACCTGGCCGCCCAGACCTGGCTGGAGCGCTTCCGCAACGGCATTGCCCGGCTGTTTGTGCCGCTGCTGTGAAGGTGAGAGTGCTGGGTTGAGTGTTGAGAGTTGGAAATTGGCAGCGATTTGCTCGAAGGCCCAACTTTGACTCTCAACCAGAGCGCTATTGACCCCGCCCGGCGTCCTGCTTAACTCGCTGCATCCATGGATTCAAAGAGGCTTGGCCAATTGTTGCTCACCGGTGTTCCCGGGTTTGAACTTGATCGTGAAACCGCAGCGCGTCTGAAGAAGCTGCAGCCCGGCGGCTTCATCCTCTTCGGGCGCAACATCCAGTCGGCGGAGCAGCTGCGGAAGCTCTGCGATGATCTGCGCGACCTCTCGGACATCGAGCCCTTCATCACCATCGACCAGGAAGGCGGCCGGGTGTCGCGCCTGCGCTTGATCGGCGACGAGCCGCCCAATGCCCAGTCGTTGCGCGACAAGGGCGATCCCGCGCTGATCACCACGCACGGACGACTCACAGGCCAGCTGCTGCGCTTCTTCGGCTTCAACCTCGACCTCTGCCCGGTGCTCGACATCTCGTATGACGACACGGCGGACAACTCGCTGAAAGGCCGCGCTTATGGCAAGGACCCGCAACAAGTCATCACCAACGCGGGCCTCTTCAACCGCGCGCTGCGCAAGGAAGGCATCCTGAGCTGCGGCAAACACTTCCCCGGCTACGGCCCCGCCGAGTGCGATCCACATGAGTTTCTGCCCGTGATCACCAAGAGCCGAGCAGACTTGGAGCGCGACGAACTGATGCCCTACAGCGCGCTGCTGCCCGAGCTGGACAGCGTGATGACCTGCCACAGCAACTACACCGCCTTTGACCCGGATCGCGGTCGCTGGCCGGCCTCCCTCTCGCACAACATCGTGACCAAGCTGCTGCGCGATCAGATGGGCTTCGATGGACTGGCCATGACGGACGATCTCGACATGGGCGCGATCCTGAATGAAGTGACCTTCGAGCAAGCGATCCAGGAAGCCGTGCGCGCGGGCAATGACCTGGTCATGATCTGCCATCGTTTGGAAATGGTCGAGCAGGCCCGCGAGCATCTGGAGGGCGTGGAGTCGCCGATCCTCTACGATGCCCTGCGCCGCATCGAGCAGACCAAGAAGAAACTCAAGCCGCCGACCGGATTCGATCTGAATCGCTGGGCGTCGTTGAACAAGGAAGTCTGGCAGCTCCGCGTCGATGTGCTCGGCGAGGAACTCGCAGGCAACCTCAGTGTCGAAGACGGCAAGCGTTCCCCCGTCGAACTTTATTAACCTCCCGATTGCCCCATGATTCCCGTCATCAGCCAGCTCCTTCAGCTTCAAGAACGCGACCAGCGCTTGAACAACCTTCAGCGCGACTTGAAGGACGTGCCCAATCTTCAGACCCGGGCCAAGACACAGCTCGCCGGTGATCAGGCCCTGGTCGACGCGGCCCTGGCCGGCATGAGGGACATCGAGGTCAAGATCAAGAACCTCGAACTCGACATCCAGACCCGCAAGAACACCATCAAGCGTTTGCAGGACCAGCAGTTCGAAACGCGCAAGAATGATGAGTTTCAGGCGCTGGGCAACGAGGTGAAGCGCTACGAGGCCGAAGTGTTTGGCCTTGAGGACAAGGAGATCGAACTGATGGAGGCGCTCGAAGCCGCCAAGTCGAAACTGAAGGAGGCGCAGGCCAAGCTGGCGGTGACGCAGGGTTTGGTGAACGAGGAACTCCAGCAGCTGGAAGAGCGCGGCATCAATCTCACTCAACGCATCACTGAACTCACGGCGGAGCGCAAGACGCTGGCCGAGCCCGTCGATCCTGACGCGCTCAATGTTTACGACCGCCTGTTGAAGAGCAAGGGCAAGGCCGCGCTCGTGCCGATGGAGAACGGCATCTGCGGTGGCTGCCACATGAAGCTCGTGGGTGCCACCATCAACGCCTTGCGTGCCGATGACAGCATCGTCCACTGCGAGCAGTGCGGGCGCATTCTGTATTTCGCGTGAGCTGGGCTACTTGCTCCTGATCCAGGCCAACACATCGGCCACCTGCTGAGGATTCAGCACGGTCTCCAGGCCGTCGGGCATCAACGACCTGGTGCTCGTCTCGCTCCTGGCAATCTGGGCTCTCAGCAGCACTTCGGTGGTGCCACCCATCTTGAGCGTGACGCTGTTGGCGGTCTCTTCGGCAATCATTCCGACGATGGTTTTGCCATCTTTGGTGGTGATGGTTTGGGCTAGGTAACGCTGCTCCACGGCTCGATTGGGATCGAGAATCGCTTCGATCAGTTGCTCCGTGGGCTTGGTGGCGATGGTGCTCAATTCGGGACCGATCTCGTTGCCTTCGTTCTTGAGCCGATGACAGGCTGAACACGCTGCGGTGTAGAGGAGATGTCCGTTCTTGGCATCGCCAGTGAGCCTGCTGACGTGAGCATACGACTGGACCACTTTGGCGCGATCTGGATTGCTATTGGTGATGATCTTGGGTGGTCGTGGCGATGAGCCAGTCTTGGTATCGGCTTTCAGTAAGGCCTGCCACTGGGCGGCTTCGGGATGGCGGGGCGCGGCGCTGAGAAGGGCGATGAGCAGGGCTGGCGTGCCAGCATCTCGCTTCGCGATCTGGCTGAAGACTTCATCCAGCTCAGGACCCGTGTGTTCGCCCAATGATAGCGTGGCCTGGAGCCTGACCCGCAGGTCGGCATCCTGCGTCAGTTGGATCAAGCGGTCCAGCACCGCGTGCTCGGTGATGGACTCTTCCGCGATGCGAGCGGCGTGTTCGCGGACACGTGCTTGCCCATGATTCAGCGCTGCTTGCAAGGTGGCTGGCTTCAGTGTCCCCAGCGTTTGCATCGTCCACAGTTGCTGCACCTGCGCAGCGATCCCACCTGACAAGGCATCGCTGCTCCACGGATTCTGGCGCTCGATCAGCAAGCGCTGAGCCGTGTCGCGCATCCAGCCGTTGGGCGATTGCAGCAGATGCCCCAGCTCCGTGTCACTCATCCTTGATGGCCAGGTGACGGCACGTGACTTGCCTGCCGGACGAAGGCGATAAATGCGGCCCTTATCGCTGCCGGCGAAGAGATCGAGATGGGCGAGCATCGGCTTCGGTATCCACTCCGGGTGCTCCAGGATCAGTCGGTAAAAGTCCACGACATACAAGCACCCATCCGGCCCCGTGCGAGCCTGCGTGAAGCGGCTCCAGTTGTCCTCGCTGGCCAGGAACTCGCTCTCCTGCTCATCCTCCGCGCGTCGGCTGGTGAAGCTCACTCCATCAGGCACCAGCACCTCGCGATGCACCAGGTTGTTCGCGGGCTCACAGATAAACACACTGCTGGCGTAATCCGCGCCGAACAGTTCATCGCGGTAAGGCATCAGGTTGCAACCCGAGGTCAGCGTGTTGATCGACGTCGGCTGATTCAGCCGGTGCATCGGTGCACTCACAGGGTAGAGCCGCGTGCCATTGCGATTCAGGTCCTGCTTCAGTGTGCGCACGGCCAGCTGGGGATTGCGGGCGAGGTAGCGATCATCCAGAAAGTAGTGCCAGCCCAGATTGCTGTTGTTGTTAGCGAACCAGTTGCCGAAGTCATCCCGCCAGCGGCCATACTGCGCACGGCCTGCTTGCAGTTGGAACTCGCCCGTCTGCGGCTGGAAGCGGAAGTCGCGGCCACTCAGGTCATGCTTCTTGCCCGTGCTCACATCGGTCACCACGCCACCGCTGTCGCCATTGCCGCCATAGAGCCAGCCATCCAGCCCCCAGGCAAAGCCATTGACCAGATGCTGTGGATTGCCCTCGGTAAAGCCGGTCAGGATCGGCGTGCGCTTGTCGGCCTTGCCATCGCCATCCGTGTCTTCCGCGAAGAACACCTCCGGCACGCTGGCGATGAAGGCTCCGTTCTTCCACAAGGCGAGCCCGGTGGGATACTGCAAGCCATCGAGAAACAGCGTGGCCTTGTCGTAGATGCCGTCGTGGTTGGTGTCCTCCAGCACCTTCACACGGCCTGCGTGCGTGGTGCCGTTGTGTTCATGGAAGGGATAGTCCGCCATCTCCACCACCCACAGCCGACCATCCGCGCCCCAGTCGATGAAGATCGGGTCCTGCACCAGTGGCTCATGGGCAACGAGTTCCGCCACAAAGCCAGGCTTCACATGCAGGGCTTTCAGCGAATCCTGTGGACTGCGAGCAGGTGGGGCAGGGGGACGACACAGCTCGGAATAGGTCAGCGTCTTCACGCCCTTCACCCACATCGCCTCGTCCTTGAACACCACGTCATCGCCCGTGGTCAGCGGCAGCGCATTCGCATCGCCTGCCGTGCCCTCGCGAATGATGTGCGGCCAGCCACGCAGCCAGCCCAGGTTCTTGCGCTCCACGTCATTGAACAGGTAAACGCCATAGCGCTCCGCGTTGGAGAAGATCAAATCTTCGTGGCCATCGCCATTGATGTCCACGAAGCGCACCCCGTTGTCGCGCCCTTGAGAATCCTTCAGGCTGACACCCGGTGGCAGAGGAGCCACTGGCGTTGCTGCGTGAAGACAACAGGTGGTGAGTGCAAGAGCGGTGGCGAAACGCATGGAGAAGATACCAACTTAGATTCTTGTTCCTTTCTTTGGGCCGATACTCTGAGCACGGTTTGAGCATCCTTTCGGCAGTATCTCAGGGCTCGGCGGCAGCGCTGCGGAGACAGCCTGCCATAGCGGCCACTTTCTGACGGAGAAGGTCTGCGCCATCAGAGCTGCACTTGTGAGTGTGCGGAAAGGCAAAATGGGTAGTCCTACCGATAGGCAGCGTGAGGATTTTCGACAGCTTGTAGTCGTGCTCAGGGGGCGGCCAGCCCGTTGCTTAGCTTTGCTTTACTTGGTTTGCGAAGCTTGGGGACTGTGCCTGTCTCCTGGGCACCTCAGTAGGTGAGTGCTGCCCAAACTCACACCACGGCGGACGTCTCTTCATTTGATCCCCTCTATCTTAACAACTGGGATGCCGGTCATACACCTGTCCGGATCCTGCCGATCCAGGCCGCCGAGACACGGCTGGAGAATGGAGATCTGATTTTCTCCTTTGGCGGTGGCGCAGGGGGCGCATTTTTACCGTGTCCTTTCTGGAGAATAAGTAGGGATGCCTCTCTATTCCTAAGGGTCAAAATGCGTGACCTAACCCATAGTGGCCAGCTTAGTGATTCAGGGTTAACCCTGTGAATTGCTTGCGTGGAACATTGGCTTGTAGTTTTGATTTACTAGTGCGGAAGACTCCTGGTCCGCACGATTTTTTGAAATCGCTGCATGCCCGATTTTTCTACTACACTGCTGAATGCCATCCATCTGCTCCATGAGCATGATGAGAGGCCCTTCCATGAGCGATTGTTTGACGCCACCAGCCTGCTGTTTCCGGACACCGTGCATACCTTTCAGCTTTGGCGTAAGATGGATGGTCATCATGAAGCTGCGATGAACATCGACTTTGGGGGCAAGGCAGCGGAGATCATCGAGCAGGCTGGCAGGCTCATTCCCCTGCAGCATCCCTGCTATGAGTATGTATCCGGGGGCGGTCTGCGGCCGATGCGGTTGCAGGACTTTGCTAGCCACCGCGAGTTTCGAAAGACGGACCTGTATCAGATCACTTTTTGCCCTATTGAGGTGCGCCACCAGATGTCCATCCCGCTGATCACACAGCAGCACATCGGGGCGCTGGTGGTCAACCGGCTGGGACGTCGGCCGTTCAGTGATGAGGACGTGTGTCTAGCGGTGCAGTTTGGGCGGTTCGTTGACCAAGCTTATCAGACGTCGGTGGTGTTAGCGAACGCGATGCCCCAGCGGGCTGCCATGGCGGAGATCGACCACACGCCGCTGCGCCGTGCCGGGCTGAGCCGCCGCGAGGTGGAGGTGCTGCATTGGATGTCCCAGGGGAAGAGGGACAAGGAGATCGCCATCATCCTGGGCATCAGCTACCGGACGGTGACGCACCATGTGAGTGCCATCCTACAGAAGTTGGGTGTGGAGACGCGCACGGCGGCCGTGGCAGCGGCCTCACCGCGGGCAGAACTCCCATGATTTTCCCTCCGGGCAGTGCGAAGGGCACAATAGGTGACCATGGAGGTCAGCCACAAACAATGCTGTGCGCTGCCTGCCTTGCTGCCCTCGATTTCCTCTGACTAGACGGCCTCATACGCCACCAATGAAGGCTCGATTGCCTTCAGGGCGGTGGCCCAGAACTCGGGGTTGGTGAGGTCTTCACCCAAGGTCTGTTTCACGACCTCCTCACACGTGGCGCTGCCGGTCATGGAGAGGAAGGCTTCGTAGCGGGGCAGGAAGGAGGCGCCTTCGGCTTTGAACCGTGCGAAGAGCGCCTGGCTGAGCAGGTAGCCGAAGACATACGGGAAGTTGTAGAACGACACACCCGTGATGAAGAAATGCATCTTGTAGGCCCAGAACATGGGGTCCGTGCCATCATCGAGAAGCGTGTCGCCGTAGAGCTTGCGTTGTGCTTCGGACATGAGTTCGCTCAGGCGGCTCACCGAGACTTCACCAGCGGCGCGCTCGGTGTAGAAGGCCTTCTCGAATTCGTAGCGCATGGGGATGTTGATGAGGTAAGCATGGGCGCGCAGCATCTCTTGATCGAGCAGGTAGGCCTTCGTCTCGAGCGTCATGCCAGGGTCGCTCATGAGGCCGTCGAGCAGGATCATCTCGCCGAAGTTGGAGGCCGTTTCCGCCAGCGTCATCGGGTAATTCGCCACGAAGGAACGCGCAGGCCGCAGCACGCAGGAATGCCAGGCATGACCGACCTCGTGCGCCAGCGTGACCATGTCATGCACGGTGCTGTGGAAGGTCATGTAAACGCGCTCCTCGTGCTTGAGCTGTGAGCCGGTGCAGAAGGCTCCGGGCCGCTTGCCCGCACGTGGCTGAGCCTCGATCCAGCGCTGCGCGAGCATGTCGCGGAAATACGAGCCGAGCTTGGGATACGCACTGCTGAAGGCCTTATCGACGGTGGCACAGGCTTCATCCCAACTCAGGGGCTTCTCTTCGGGGGCGGCGATCTGGGGGGCTTCGAGATCGAAGTAGTGCAGAGCCGTGGTGCCTTGCAGCTTCGCGGCTTTGCGCAAGGCACGGCGGGGCAGTTCGATGTGTGTGTGGATAGCCTCCAGCATCGCATCCAGAGACTGGCGGCTCATCGCGCCATCGAAGAGTGGCGTGTCGAGGAAGTGCGGCAGACCGCGACGGCTATACAAGCTGAGCCGTGTGCCTGCGATGCCATTCAATCCGGCGGCCAACGTCACCGCATGATCATGCCACGGCTTCTGCCCGGCATGGAAAGCCGCCTCGCGCAGTTGGCGGTCCGGCTCGGAAATCAAGGCACGACGACGCGACATGGGCACGGTCTCGGTGTGGCCATCCGGGAAGGTCATGGGGAACTCCATCTTGCCTGTCAGCGTGTCGTAAAGGCGACCCCAGGCGTGCAGGCCATTCACATTCAGATCAGCGGCCAGTGCTTCCATCTCGGCACTCATCTGGTGCTGGCCTTCATGGCGCATCCGCTTCACCGCGTGCTCGGCATTCTTCAACGATGCGTCGCTCAGTAGCGTGTCGAACGCGCTATCGCTCAGCGCGGCCAGGGCCGAACGCAGGGAGGCTTGCAGCTTGGTGCTCTCGGCATCCAGGGTGGCAATCCAAGCCTCGTCTGCCTTCACGGCTTCATCATTGGCATCGTCGGCGGACAAGCAGCCTAGGTAAGCGGAGAGATGGTAGAGGCGGTCGCCCAGGGCTTCCAGCGCGTTGATCACCTGCACGATGGCTGCGATGTCGTTGCCGAGGGCGGCTGCTTGCTGCTTCAGCGCTTCCACATCGCGCACGAGCACCGCTTTGAAGTCGGTGTAGTCAGGTTGGCCGAAGCCGGAGAACCAAGAGTCGAGGGACCAGCGGTCAGGAGTGGTGGGGGCGGTTGGTGACATGGAAGAAAAGATGAGATTAGGGACGGACTTGGCGAACGAGGTCAGTGGCTTCTTGAGCGAGCTTCGTGATCGCCACCCAATCGCCCTTGGCGATCAGATCTTTCGGCGCGAGCCAGGAGCCACCGAGCGCGAGCACCGAGGGCTCGCTCAAATACTGCGCCGCATTCGCCGGGCCAACGCCGCCGAGCGGGATGAACTGCACGCCCAGGTGCATGAACGGCGCGGCGATGGTGCGCAGGTAGGGCAGGCCGCCGCAGGGTTCGCTGGGGAAGAACTTGAGCACGCGGCAGCCGGCTTCGAGGGCGAGTTCGATGTCCGTGGGCGTGCACACGCCTGGCGCGAAGGGCAGCCCGATGCGGAGCGCTTCTGCGACGACTCGTGGATTCATGCCGGGAGCCACGCCGAAGCTGGCCCCTGCCTCCTTCGCTTGATTCACTTGCTGCGGAGTCAAGATCGTGCCCACGCCAAGGGTCATCTCTGGCACCTCGCGGCGAATGCGGCGCAGGCATTCCAGCGCGGCCTCGGTGCGTAGCGTCAGTTCGATGCTATCGACGCCGCCTGCGAGCAAGGCACGCGCCAGCGGCACGGCATCGTCTGCCCGGTCAATCATGAGCACGGCAATGACGCCGGTCTGGCGGAGGTGGCGGGAGAGCGAATCGGTCATTCAGGGGAAGCAGGCGGGGACGGGTGCTTTTGCAACCGGCAAGTCGGCAGCCCTCAGCGCCTAGTGATCTGCAAGTCATCCACGTAGATCCAGTTGTCCGTCGAGATCTCGGGATGGCGATACATGCCGAGCTTGAGGAAGTGCTGAAAATCATTGTGCATGTTGGCTCCGGTCGCGGTGGCCACGGGCGTGGTCATGTCATCGAGAAAGAAGACAGCTTTGCCATCGGCCTTCTGCGACCAGCGGATGTCCACGGCCAGGCGGTGCCATTTGCCGGGTTCGATCCACACGGGGCCATGCTTCTGCGATTGATCGGGGCCGTAGGCAACGGCGACGCCGAGCTTGCCCTGCAATTCGCCAAGCGCGAGGAGCACGGGAGGGCTCTTGGAGGCGAAGCCGTCCCAGTTTTCGCCCCGTGCCGGATTCGGCTGATCATGCCACTGGCCGATGATCCACCAACGGTTTTTCGGGGCGTCGGACACAAACCCCTTCGGCACCATGAAGCGCCACGCATACCGCACGGTGTCGCCCTGCTGGAACGGGTAATTCACGCTGACCTCGGCGCGGATACCGCCATTGCGCTTCTTCTGGCCGGGGAACAAATGCAGGCCGAGATGGGTGTCCGCGCCTTCGCCAAGGATGGCAATGTTTTCAATCCCTGGCACCTCCACGTTGGCCAAGGGCAGCAAGTCCTCCGGCATGAGGGTGCGCAGATAAGTGAGTTCCTTCTCGCGAGCCGCAGGATCTGCACTGCGACCGCAGGAGGGGAATGAGCCCACCGCGATAAGGATCCAAAGAAGAGAGCGCGTTTGCATGACTGGCTGGAGGTTAGTGAGTGCGGCGCTGTAGCTGGAGCATGGCTTCGGCATAGCGCTTGCCGAACTCGCGCAGCGACGGCGTGTCGAAGTGCACGCCATCGCCTTTGTGCTTCAGTCCGGTGGATTCGACGATGGCTGTATTCGTGCTCGATTTCGGCAAAGCGGAGAGCTGTTCATTCACGACGGGCCAGAAGCTGGGCTTGCCATTCTTGTCGACCGTGGCCAAGAAGCTGCCCAGCTTGCCCGCCACGAAGGGCACGTCACCAGCGCCGAGATCGGCGCGCAAGTCGGTGATCATCTGGGCGAGACGCGCCCCGTAACTGCGCGCGGTGGTCCCCGAGCCGGAGTCGCTTTCGCCTTGGTGCCAGAGGATGCCTTTGAGTGTGCCGTCTTTCATAGCGAGTTTCGCACGCACCAGCGCTTGTTGATAAAGATCGCCGCCTTTCTGCCAACGCTCCAGTGGCGTGCCGCCGACCGCGCATGGGATCAAGCCCACCGTGATGCTCTTGTCCGCGTCGGCCATGACACGCGCAAAGCTGGTGCCCAGGCCCACGCCTGCGGCGGCCGGTTTGTCGGTGTGCAGGGGATCGGTGCCGGGAGCCCAGGCATTGCGTTGGGAGAACTTCAGCAGGCGCAGCTTGGAGATGGTCTCTGCGCCCTCCATCGCGCCGCGTCCGGCCATGTTGGACTGGCCGATGAGCAGGTAGAGATCGAACTTGTCCATGGCAGGCATCGCTGCGGCGACTTTCTCTTCGTCACGCAGATCAGCATGGTTGCCATAGGCGTGGCATTGATTGACCAGGAGCTTCAGCCTGGCGTCCTTCGAGACGAGCCTGCCGGCGCGGAGGTCCTCCTCGCGCAGCACGCTGTAGAGCACCTGCTTCTCGCCTGCCTGATAGCGCCCCAGATCGTAGGTGATGAAGAGGCGGCCATCCGGTGCCTGCACCGCGTCTGGATACGAGACACGGCCCCGCTCATCGAGCAGCAGCTTGTGGGGCCAGGTGCGGCCTTCATCATCCGAAAGCCAAGCGGTCAAGCGAGCGCGGCCATAGCTGCCGCCCTTGTTCGGCGGTGCGTCGTGGTAGATCAGCACATACACGCCGGAAGCCAGCTTGCTCAGGCACGCGCGGGTGGATGGCCCTTTGTCAAAGCCCGGCATTGGTGTCGCTGCTGACCAGGTGCGACCACCATTCATGGAACTGCTCTGATACAAGCCCACACTCGTGCGGATCACCTGCCACAGGCTGCCATCCTTGCGCTGGGCCAGGGTGGCTTCGCTGAAGTTGAGCAGTTACTTCGGCACGCTGGTGCCGCCGAGCCAGGTCCACGTCTCACCTTCATCCGTGGAAATCAGCGTGCCGGTTTCTTTGCCTGCGACCTTGTCATTCCACGCAGGCTTGCCGTTCACAAAGAAGGGTGCGATCCATGCGCCGTCGCGGCGGATGATCGGCTTGCCAAAGAGGATGCCATCGGTCGCGACAAGGAATGGCTCACTCCACTGTTGGGTCGCGCTGCCGGGATCATCGGTGCGTATCGCGCATGTCGCGCGGAGCAGGGGAGTGGTCTCGGTCTTCTCCGTGAGCTGCGTGTAGAAAATCCAGAGCCGCCCCTTGGGATCAATCCACGGGATGGGATCGCCAATGCGCGTGCCTTTCGGCCCCTGGATCGCAATGGGTTTCGACCACTTTTGGCCCACATCTGCGGCGTTCGCCACCATCGCATAGTTGCCCATCGCGCCCTCGCCGACATCGCCCGTATACCACGTCGACCACAGGCGACCATTGGAGGCGCGCTCAATGCCGGGAATGCCCTGC
>Ga0164295_10001796_pt1 | contig 17775 bp, 17 predicted proteins | sample GEODES006metaG_FD_111798 | JGI IMG/M metagenome (GOLD analysis project Ga0164295, IMG submission 111798) | Oligotrophic lake water microbial communities from Sparkling Lake, Wisconsin, USA - GEODES006 metaG | ecosystem: Environmental > Aquatic > Freshwater > Lake | place: USA: Sparkling Lake... | reverse complement strand
TTGGGTGTCCTTCTTTGGATGCAAGTATAAGAGCAGTCCTTCCGTCTGCATCTGCGTGACGAACATTAATCCCTCTGTTTAACAGTGCACGTACATTATCCGTACGCCCGTTTTCGGAGGCATGAAGAAGTGCATTTTTATCCTTTTTGGATGCCATCTACTAAGGAAGAAGAATACAGGGTTAAGGCAAGACCTATATCATGGATTGTAGGAGAATACATGATGTAGGTACGTAATGTAATTTGATAGGTGACAACGTTTTTAGTTGCGACGAGAACGCTTCTGCGTCTTCTGTCGCTTCTGTGTCTTCTGTCGCTTCTGACGCTTCTGACGCTTCTGCGTTTTCTGACGCGTCTTCTGCCTCTTCTGTGTCTTCTGCCTCTTCTGTGTCTTCTGTCGCAGCTGCCTCGACCGTTTTGTGTGTGTAGTACGACCACCTGCTTGTAAGATGTTCTTTAGTTCTTGTATCCTTTGAGGCAATCCATTTGCATTGTTTGGCAGATAGACAGAATCTGCAAAATACAATGCCGTTTTACCACGCTCATTCTGTAGGGTTTTATCCGCTCCTTTTTTTACTAAAAAGCGTACAACATCCGAATGTCCCTTTTGAACAGCAGCCATGAGAGCTGTTTTGTTTTCTGGGCCCTGAGCATTGATATCCGCACCCTTTTCCAACAAAAGTTGGACGATAGGAAGATGACCCTGTCTGGATGCTTCTATAATAGCATACGTAGCTCTATCTATTTCTTTCATATTTGGATCAACCTTTTCCTCTGTTATTATAGTATCCACTGTATCTACATCGCCGTCCTCGACTGCAATAAAAAAACGGTCCTGAAGGTCTTTATACGCCTCATCTACAGGTTGTAGGTTTCCATATTGTGACATATCTATTCTACTCGTATATTTTATGTGGAGTAGGAAGGAGTCATTGCGCTCCCACTTTCTCCAACCAAGCCGTAGCGTAGGTACGAATGACAAAGTGTCGAGGATCTATCATGTGAAGCGCCTGTACACAATCGAGACGATGTACAGGACTCATTGCGCACAATCCACGCAGGACAGGGCGAAGTTTGTCTTTGACCTGTTCCATGGAATACGAAAACTCGGACCACAACGATATTTTGGAAATCAACTCCACAAGAATCATACCGATTGCCCAACTGTCAATCGTTCTCCAATAGGTTTGGAACCATTTTAAATCATCGCCTTTCTGTACCGATTTACTTGAATAATAAAAATCCTCTAACTCCTTTTCCATTTGAGAAAACGGTACGTTCAACATTGTACTTACTTTTCGAAGAGTCGTTCTCTTCTTAAAAATGGAGGAAATAACAGAAAGAGGATCGTGCTCCTTTTTAATCGCATTCACTAACGTAGAATCGGGCGGTTCTTGGGGATAATTCGGATCATAATGATGACTCAATTGTATCTCAAAATCAGAATGCTCCTTAAAAATCGCAAGATTGAAATCAATGATACGCGGAACATTGTCGGCATCGACTATAATATTTCCAAAATGAATATCACGGTGAACAACACCGAATAAATTGAGAATGGCTCCTGCTGCAATCAAATGAGTCGCAAACTCCATAAAATCAAATTGCTTCAAATTAAAACGATACAAATTCAGTGGTTGACCGCCATAAGGCATAAATAACAATCGAAAATCCGACATTTTGCTGTCTTTGATCACATGACAACTATCGAGATCCTTCTCTTTCTGCGTCGCAGACGGTTCGCACATCGTTTCCGATACAACAAAATAGTTTTTCCATAACGGTATTTTACGTATGATAGCCGCCACCGCATTCTCCTTTTTAGCAAAAGGTGTAAGAATAATCTTAGTTATCGTCAGATCCTTTTTCTTATCCAGTCGTTGTTGTGTCTTTTTGTTTTTACATTTCAAGGGTGGAGTAAAAATACATCCATAGGCTCCATCACCCATTAATTCTCCTCCAGATGACATGATTCCTATCAGCCTCCAAGAAACTTTTCATTCGAAATTAATCCTATGCGATTTGAAAACAGCGATTTTAAGTCTGTGTAAGAATAGTATGTACCAATTATATCTCTGGATTGGTTTACTATTTCTTATAGCCATAACGGTCATAGAAATATGGAAACCCCAAATAATAAATGAGGGATTTAGTAATTTAATAACAGTCGGAGATTCCGCATTTTGGGCAAAATGGTTACCACGTCGCGGTGATGTAGGTCTGAATCCTACGGAAGAAGAAGGCGGATACATCCGTGACATGCGGTATTTTGCAGGATATACGGACGTCCAACGAGTAGGGGAGAATCAGGATTTTTGCCGAATGGTGCAGGTAGAAGGTGATCCAAAGGATATGTTTTTCGCCTGTGCATTAGGCGGTACAGAGGGATTATCCACCGTAAAATACCGAACCCCGTCGGTTCGCGATGGTTTTGAATTGTCCAGAGACGACTATATGCACGACGTGTTAGGGGAAGGCCGTGACGGATACTGTCGAATTCTGAAAACAGGCGTCGACCAATTTGAAGCCAAGTGCAATCCAGCCGCAGATACATCCTTTAAGGCCTCCATGATCACAGATGCGAATCCGCCCGACGACATCAAGAAGATGCTTACGTTCTATGAGGGCATTGTCTTTTGGCTCCGATTCCGTGATGATATGCTGGACTATGCCAAGAATATCCAGGTGTCGAAGGCGGGAAACATGCATATAGAGGAATATCCGCCCAATCCGCCCGTCACTAACGGGTTAGAATTCAACGGTATTGACCAGTTTTTACGAATCGGCGACAACAAAGATCTATCGTTTGGCGAGGTTGTCCAACTCAAGTATTTGAGAGCAACCTCCTTCTGGGTATATTTCGAAGAATTTACCAATAATGCCCATATATACGACTTTGGCGGACAAACACCTGGTAAAGATAATGTATTTGTCGGCATCATGGGACGGGGAAATGCGGGCCCGCAAACCGATGTCCTCCAGAAACCATCCTGTGAAAATCAGGAAACAAACACGATTCCCGAGGCACCCTCAGGACAACAATGCACACAAGAAGTGAGTCCTGAAGTCGCCATGCTCACCAGTTCGGCAAATATTGATATATGGGATTGCCCGAAACCTGAATTGTTTGGTAAGATCATGAAACCACTTCAACCTACCTCTGCACCCCCTGGTGACGCCAAAACGGCGGATCTCATTTATGAAATCTGGGACGGAAAAATGCGAAAACTCCATATTCAAGTAAAGAATGTAATTCCCTTACGTAAATGGGTACATATTGTGATCACTGCAGGGAACAACTCTCCAAGTAAACCTGATCTCAAAATCTATTGTGATGCCAAGCTGGCACATACTGAAGCAGCTGCCTGGCTCCCCCAGACCAACTATACAACCAATAATTATATTGGAAAATCAAATTGGATGAATGCAACCAGTCCGTATGAAAACGCAGACGAGTATTTCAAAGGAAAGATGTTTGATTTCCGTGGATATCGTCTTCGAATGGACGAAAAGAAAATTAAAGATACGTACGAATGGGGTAGAAAGCTACTGGGAATCAAATCCGATCCGTAATTACACAAACAGCTCCCCCTCGTTCTTCTTCATCCATTTTTTGAATTGGGTCGCGACCTGGTCTTGCACATCTTCTACCGATCCCTTTGACAACAAGAGCACCCACGACTTTAATTCAGCGACATGTGCCATATGTTGGAATTCACCATATACTTGTAGTTCTTGCTGAAATTCAACGACACAACATTCCTTGGGCAGAGCCCACAATCTGGACCACTTGTACGCAGATTGTTCACTCCCTATAAAGACACACAGCGATACACTTTGAAGCGCAGAATAGGACCCAACATCGGATTCAGGAATGTAGCGAATCACCCAATCCGCGCTATGATCACACAACGTAGGAATGATACTCTTTTTAATAAAAGCCTCGGTAATGACATTGTCCACGATAAATGCACACACACGAGGAGAGGGATCCGCCTTCCAAATAGGCAACATCTGTCGCAGAGTCTCGATGTCTTCCTTTCCAAGTTCCAACGATTCAGGACCAGGGAGTAGGCCGACCACTTCGTCTGCCCAGGTAGCGGTATATTCATCAAACTCGACAGGAGAAAGAGATGCGAACTCCCAGTGGAAGTGTCGAAGAGAGTTCTCGAATTCCTTAGGCAACCAGAAAGAAGCGTCAGGGCACACGGTAAGAATACGTTTGACCTTGGATATATAGTTAAGAAGATAGGTATCAGGGTGTTTAAAAACGGAACAATCCTTAAACGGAACGGCGATCATTTTCCTGCGTGATTGCAAGGGGGTAAAGATCTCGGCACACGACGACATCCAAAAGTTATACAATGGGTTTTCGCTTTGCCGTCCCTTATAGATCGTATACAGATCATAGACTAAGCCGTTTGAAGTCACACCCGCCTTCTTCCAAGAGTACACGGGAATTCCAGCCTCGAAATAGAAATTCTGTGTGGAGGGTTCCCAGTTGTACCGCCCCGCCTTTTCTAACATCGTACAATACGTGATTTCATTCGACATAGAGGAACTCTTGATATCAAAGGGAACCATATCATGCTGGATGGTAGTAAGAATGTGTTCGGATTCTTTCTGTTGTTTCGTGTCGATGATATTCGACGGAACAATGTTTACATATACATCGGACGGAATGACATCCTTTTCATTATAATTTCGGATATTGGTATTATGAAGATGAAAGGTCCTGAAGGTGAGTGCAGGATTCGAAATGACAAAATAATTTCGAAGGATTTGTCCCGCGAATACGTTGTCGCAACCAGGATGACCAAGACAGAAGTTGAATTTGGAATAATCCCATTTTCTCGATTTTATGGAATCGGATAAGAAAATCCAGGTATCCTGTGAATCCGCGCGTGGACCAAACAACGTAGCATGTCCCGATAGATCCACGTCCCACCGAAGTAGAGCTATCATTTTGTTCTTCATATCGACCTTATACAATTCACGAATGGAGTCCTCGATGTAAATATCCGCATTACAAAGAATGGTATATACATTCTCAGGAACATAATCATGTACATATTGTAAAAAATGAGAATAAGACAAGCGCTGCCCCATGATAACCTGTTGAACCTTTTCGGATCCAGGGAAATGTTTCCACTCACTACTCTCGTCCTTTTCATTGAGCAGAACGATCTTATCCACGAAAGGAGACGCGCAGTTTTTCATCAGGCAATCTTTGATCTCTTTGGATCGATTCTTCTTTTTATGTTGAAAGAATTGCGTAAACAACCATGTTTGATTGGGCTGAATATGTTGCGCATACGTCATGTTGTTGCCAATAATTTTGGAACGATTCTTTGAAAAAGAACAATCTACGATTCGATTGTAACGACACAACATGGCAAAACATGCAATCGCATCTTCCACGCTACCATTCCAAGTAACCTCCAAAAAAGGATAAATGTCGATCATACTGGACACATTCACAAGATTGTCAAAATTCTCCGTCCAATATTCTTCCGATTTCAGGGAAAGCACCTTTTGAGAAAGAAGAACCATAGGGATTACTTTAGAGATTTCATAGAGACGTTCGAGAAAGCGATCGATGTCTTCGGGCTTGCTTGGAACATCTATAACGATCATTCCGACAATTTTGGTATCATACTTTGACCAGTAATCATACGCAGAAATACTACTAACAATATTATCCCATTTAGACCAATGTACGTCACAGTTTTGTTTGTGAAGCCATACAAGCGTTCGTTGATTGCGAACGATGGGTGTGGTTAGATTGAGTATTTTAGGAGGAGCTTTTGATGCTATTGATGCCATTGATGCCATTGGAACTATATGGGAACACAAACTTTAGGCCCAGAGATAATCTCAGGGCATAGAAGAAATGTCGACGTTCCCCCCTCCACCTTATAGTGAAATAGTACCTGCAGGTCCACCGTATAACGCAACCAATTTTACGAGTGCAAATGCCCCTGTATACAGTACCTTGATAAGTTATGCAAACAATTCTCCCAATTATCCTTGGAATACGGGAACGGATGCTCAGATTATTTTTCGAACGACGCAGAACATCACGTATTTCAACAATCTGAATCAGCAAACGCAATCGATCAAGACCCAGAATGGATCGACGGGTAACATTCCGTATCCCCAGTTCCGATCCGAAGCCGAGCGCCTAATGTATAGACAGGGACAAGCATTAACATCGGCCAGAAATGCATTCACAGGTCAAAATCCATCTGCCCCCGCGGGCGTACCGTGCTCCAGCATTTATGGAATCATCAATTCCTAAGGGGCATCCACTATGTATCCACTATGTATCCACTATGTATCCACTATGTATCCACGGTGTATCCACGGTGTATCCGCTATGTATTCATTGTATATATAATCTTCCAATCGTTCGTTCCATTCTATATCTGGATTGAGTGGAGCATCCGCCATTCTCTTTAGGAGTGAGATTATACGCACGTGCCACACCTCAAAATCCTCCATGATAAGGGGGCCATGAAAAATTGAAAGAGCGGTCGAATGCAAATGCAGACGACTTCGTGTACAATGCCTCCTACAAAATGCCCGCATGGTAAAGAAAAACGATACTGTAAAGTGTGCGATGGTAGTGCGTATTGCGAACATGATAAACGAAAATCATACTGCAAAGAGTGCGGTGGTAGTGCGTATTGCGAACATGATAAACGAAAATCAACCTGCAAAGAGTGCGATGGTAGTCAAATTTGCAAACATGATAAACACAAGCAATATTGTAAAGAATGCGGTGGTAAATCCATTTGTAAACATGGTAAACACATGCAATATTGTAAAGAGTGCGGTGGATCTGCTTATTGTGTACATGGTAGACAAAAATCACAGTGCAAAGAGTGCGGTGGAAGTGCGTATTGTAATCATGGTAAAATAAAATCAAGATGCAAAGCGTGCGATGGTAGTGCGTATTGCGAACATGGTAAACAAAAAGCAGGATGTAAAAAGTGCGGTGGTAGTCAAATTTGTAAACATGATAAACGAAAATCACGATGTAAAGCGTGCGGTGGTAGTGCGTATTGCAAACATGGTAAAATAAAATCACGATGCAAAGAGTGCGGTGGTAGTGAGTATTGCGAACATGATAAACGAAAATCAACCTGTAAAGAGTGCGGTGGTTCAGCCCTCTGTAAAACACATCTATGTGAAACACGTGCCATGAAAAAATACGAAGGCTATTGTCTATCCTGTTTCGTTCATATGTATCCAGATAGACCGAATGCACGAAATTACAAAACCAAAGAACGAGCGGTAGTGGAGTCGGTTCTACGTACTTTTCCTCACTTCACCTGGATAGATGACAAACGAGTCCAAGATGGATGTTCTGCACGACGACCCGATTTGTTGTTAGATTTAGGATACCAGGTCATCATTGTGGAAATAGATGAAAACCAACATCGGTCCTATGATTGTTCTTGTGAAAACAAACGTCTCATGCAACTCTCACAAGATGTTGAACATCGTCCTATTGTGTTTATTCGGTTCAATCCAGATGGGTATCGCACTTCAATGGGACCTATTCCATCTTGTTGGGGATACGATGGAAGAGGCATGTGTATGATTAAAAGATCAAAAGAGGAGGAATGGGTCGAACGATTGAAAGTGTTACACGATACCATTCATTATTGGACACAGGAATCCAATTGCACAGACAAAACCGTGGAAGTATTTCATCTATTTTATGACGAACCAAGTTGTTTGGACGACTCAGATGATTCATATGATAGCTCGGAGGAAGAAGAAGCAGAAGCAGAAGAAGAAGCAGAATCAGACGAAGCAGAAGAAGAATCCAAAGAATCCGAATAAAACGAACATCCAACAAATCGAAAAAAATACAACTATTTTTTGTAAGAAGCAAGAATCAATACTCAATAATTAATAAACTGGCTCTGAAATTCAGAAATGACTTGACACAATGCAGCAATGTCTTCCTTACGTACTCGCAGCACTCTTGGCTCGGACGCTTGGCTTTCGAGGATTTCGTGTGGCTTTGCGTTGCTTTTGAGGTTTGTCGATGGTTTCACGGAGTGTGTCTCGTTCCTGGGGGGAGAGGGAGGCTCGGAAGGCATCAAGACGAGATTGCGTGAGCTCTCTCCAGTTTGCCAAATAGGTGATGGAATCCGTGGCAGCGTCATAGGTTCCAATAGCCACGCACTCCGCGGATGGCTTTCCTCCGTCGAGCTCGAAGATTCGGACGGTGGTTCCATCGAGATAGTAGGGAATTCCTCGGATGTGCTTGAGTTCGTAGTGTTTGACGTCATGTGACATGGATAATGTTGTTTGAATAGAGTGTCGAACATGCCTTCAAATTTTATAGCGCTTCCAACCCCATCAAAAGAATCCTTCCTATGCACCATAGTGGCGAATAGAAAGGACACTAAAAAATTGAAATAAAGACAGTTACAATACAAATGACCTCACAAAACCATCATGAACATCTTTGCATTGCATTGGAAACAGCGAAAAGCGGCACGCTGGCACGTCGACAAACACGTTGTAAAGATGTTGTTAGAATATTGTCAGCTATTGTATACCGCGCATTGGGCATTGTATTATCCTGAACTCCTTGCATGCAAATCGCCGATCGCATTGTCCAGAGCGCAGAAAAAGCTATCCATTCCTGACTATATGCAATTCGCTCCTCTATGTGATAGTTCCAAGGAGCCCACCTATCGCCCTTGTCATATTCATCATCCATGTGCTACCTGGGCACGGGCTACGTTGGGAAATTACAAGTGGTTGGCCAAGCTGGGAATCGAAGTCGCCAGAGAGTATACGCATCGATTCGGAAAAGAACATTCTTGTCAAAAACACATCGAGTGGTTGTCAACCCATCGTCCTCCCACCCTTCGAAACATTCTACGTCAACCGTTTGTGATCGCCATGAACGAAGAATTCCAAATCTCCAAGAATGCCATAGAATCGTATCGAAATTATTACAATACCCAGAAAAGGCAAAAGGGGATCATTACCTATACCAAGCGTCATGTACCTCATTGGATCATTGGATAAAAACGAGACCCCCTTTTACGATTTCCGTATAACATGATAATACACAATCCATCCAGCCATGAAAACCGACATGACTTCCACGGCCTGCGCGATTCTCCATTCCGTTTTAGGAACCAAGGAATATTTTTTATCATAATCGGTGGGAATATTGCAGATTTTACATCCCGTTTCGGATTGGATATCTGTTTTCACTTTCTCATTTTGTAGCAGAATCAGATTCTTGCATCCAACAATACGAATGTTATTCAAGTAGGAATATATGGATACCCAAATATCAATATGGCTATGAATAGGATACACATCCTTTAAAAAGATACGAGCGGTTCGCTTTGTAATGACGTAGGCGTGAAACAATACATAGGATCCGATACGATTCACAACGGATTCGCCAGGAATTTTACTAAGATCGTCCCACAATCCTCCCAAGAGCCATAGATCCCACTTCTTGGGGTCTTTCAGAATCATGGACTCACGGATACATTGATTGGCTTTTGCGGCAAAGGTAGGGGGGACAACCGCATCGTCTTCGAATACTAATACCATATCATGATCGCTGTCTACCAACCACTGCCATACTGCAATGTGAGACAGTGCACACCCCACTCCACCGATACTATCCAGTTCTTCGTGGGATCGTCGTGATTTGGTGATGATATTACGTTTTGTTAATGTGGTAACACGACTATCTGTATCCAGATTAATAGTTTTTCCATCTACACCAAGGAATCGTTTTAGATTCAGTGGATTAATTCCGGACTGATCTTGAAAGCGTTTCCAACGATCAATACGACGCTCCAATGTAATACAAAATGCAGGAATGGATTCAATTGTCCAGGAAGACATCTCTTTCTTTCATGGATTTAAAATGTGTAAAAATTGACTCTTTCAACCCCTGATGGCAAGATAGCGACAACAAGCATGGGACACTTGTCATTACTCATCGGATGCATGTTTGCACAGAAAACAACGGAATTGCTGCGTAAAGTAAAACGGTACAAGTCGATCGGTTATAAAGTGCTGGTGGTGAACTATGTAGGGGATACTCGTTATGGGAAAGATTGTATTGCGTCGCATGATAAAGAGGTGGAACTGGCAACGTGTGTAGCGACTCTGAAGGAAGTGGACGAGTTGGTGCGATCAGGGGAATATCATGTAGTGGCGATTGACGAAGGACAATTCTTCTCGGATTTGTACGACAATGTATCCAAATGGGCGGACGAATTACCGATTCATGTGGTGATTTCGGGTCTGGATGGGACCAGTGAACGAAAGCCGTTTGGTGATATCCTGCGGTTGATTCCTCATGCAGAAGAGGTGGAACGACTGACTGCATTTTGTTCAGAGTGTCGAGATGGTACTCCTGCGACGTATTCCAGGTATTTCGGAGAAATCAAGAAAGACGAGCATGGTGTGGCGATTGGTGGTGCAGAAGCCTATCGTCCCGTGTGTCGAAAACATTATGTAGACTCGTGCAGAATGTAAAGGAATAAACATTCTATTATTTTTTTCATCCTTTATCTAATAGAATGTCAAACCGTATATATGATTCTTCTCAGCTTACTAAACGAAAAGCAGAGAAAGCGATCGCTGGATCCTTTATCACGAGAATTGGCCCTCCGAATAATCTAACAGGTTCCGCACCGCTAAACGGCATTTTTGATGCATCTGTCATGTATGCCGTGAAAACGGGTAACATGACAGAATACACTCGGTATCCGACATGTTATGGAATCAGTCCTGGATGCCCGTGCCCTGAGACGAATGCTGCCTATCTGATACCCGGTTCTGTCACAGGTATCACTTTTACCGTGGGGTCCGTGATTGTGTCTTGGACGGCACCCACAACGGGATCTGGACCGTTTACGTATGTGGTGACGCCGTATTTGAATGGGGCACCTCTTCCAGGCGTGACGACTTCACAGAATAGTTATCGATTCGAGGATTTGCAAGAATGGCAACCGTATACGTTTACTGTGTGCGCGACGAATCAATATGGACAAGGACCTACTGTACCAGGCCCGTCGTACTTTATTGCCCCTCCTGCAGGATTGTCGACGATTACCAGTGGAAGCACAACTCCTGTCGATCCCGACCCGTCCCTGAAATACGTGATAAATACGGGTCTGGATAATGTGTTGCAATACATTGCCTCGGTGAATCTGGGACCCACGAAGGGATCTCGTTTTGCGTATGTCTGGGTCGGCTCCGTGGTAGAAGCATGGAATTGGGTGCGTTCTGAAACCAGTGTCAGTGGTGTGCATGACAATTGGAACTGGACAACCAATAAGGCTGCCGCGCCGTTATCGGACAATGAGTCGATTCTCTGGATGTGTTCGGTCGTGGATTATGTGTCTGCGATCATGATTCCAGGTACGTACCAGTCGGTATTCAACTGCTCTGCATCGGCTGTGGCGGATGTTAAGGCCAAGGGTAATTGGTCAGGATGGGTAACGGCATGGAATGCGTGGTATGCCTACCGTCAGGGAGATGGATCGGTCGACGCGGCTACACAGCAACCGACTTCTTCGGCCAACTGGGGAGAAACGATTGTGGTGGATGGCGTAACGGTCAACAACATATCTGGATTTCCACAGCCGCAACAATGGACTCGACTGACGGTACAAGGCAAAAAACAGAATTATTTGACCTATAACTGGGACAATGTCTTATCCACGTGTTTGACGGAATCCGATGAACAAACTATTCAGGATTCTGTGTCTCCCTCTACAGGTGCGGAACGAGATGCAGAAATCGATGCGGTGAAGGACATTGCTGCCAATCTGACGGACGAGCAAAAGGTGATTGCCGAATTCTGGGCAGGAGGTCCAGGCACGATGTCACCGCCGCTTATGTTTATCTGGTTATGGAAGGAATACGTTCGTTCGATCTCGACGGTTAACTGCGCCAATATCATGTTCTCTTTGTTGGATTTGGCGATTCATTTGTTTGAGGGAGGCCGTGTTACATGGAGATTGAAAAAAGCGCACATAGAAGACAGGCCGATTCAAGAGATTCGCCGTCGTTTTACAGGTCAGACGATCTCTTCATGGAATGGACTGGTGAATGGATCGCAATGGATTCCGTACCAGACCGCGAATTTTGTGACACCGCCTTTTGCCGATTTCCCGTCTGGTCACAGTCACTTCTCGAAGGCATTTGCTCTTACGATGAACAAGTGGTTTGGCGCCACGATAGAGAAGAATACGATTTCGTACGACAAGGAGACACTGATTAGCCCGTTGTTTAAGACGAATGAGTCGGCTCCTTATGGAACCTTTGTGGTCGCATCGGGCGTTTCGGAAGTCCAGCCAGGCGTCGTTCCTTCTTCTGCGATTACATTGGCCTTTAACGAGTGGAATGAAATGGCAAATTCAGCGGGAATCTCTCGCTTATATGGTGGTATTCACGCTGCCACGGCACATTCTGCCTCTCAGACAGTTGCTACGGAAGTGAATATATACATCAATGCAACATGGAACATTCAGGCAGTAGTGGGATCGTTTGTAGAGCTCGCTATGGAACCCGTCTCGGACCCTGTTGCTGAACCGGTCGTGGACCTTGTCGCACCAGAACCTGTCGCAGAACCTGTTGCAGAACCCGTCGCTGAACCAGTCGCTGAACCAGTTGCGGAACCTGTCGCTGACCCAGTCGCAGAACCCGTTGCGGAACCCGTTGCTGAACCCGTTGCTGAACCCGTTTCTGAACCTGTTGCTGACCCTGTTGCTGAACCCGTTGCTGAACCCGTCGCGGAACCTGTTGCTGAACCTGTTGCGGAACCAGTTGCGGAACCAGTTGCTGACCCAGTTGCACCAGAACCTGTTGCAGAACCCGTTGCAGACCCTGTCGCTGAACCCGTTGCTGAACCTGTCGCGGACCCTGTTGCAGACCCTGTTGCTGACCCCGTTGCGGAACCCGTTGCGGAACCCGTTGCGGAACCTGTCGCAGAACCCGTTGCGGAACCCGTTGCGGAACCCGTTGCGGAACCTGTCGCAGAACCCGTTGCGGAACCTGTTGCGGATCCCGTTGCTGAACCTGTCGCTGACCCTATCGCTGACCCTGTTGCTGACCCTGTTGCGGAACCCGTTGCGGAACCAGTCGCGGAACCCGTTGCTGAACCCGTTGCGGACCCCGTTGCTGACCCCATCGCGTAAGACTACACCACCACATTCCCCAAAAGGAGACGAGCTTTTTCGGACGTACTATACCATTTACGCCACTGATCAACACGTACCCAGCCTTGTCTGACAGCATATGCCACACTTTGCACAAAAAAAGAGTACTCACATTTGGGTACAAAACAGTTTGCATACTGGGAAGCACATTGTTCTTCGGTCTCTACAAGAATCGGCTGTCCCTTAGAAGAGCGTACCTGATTATGAAAGGTAAATAGCCATGTACGAATGGTAGTTCGAAGCACTTCTCCTCGGAGTTCTTTTAAGGGGGGAAGGGGATGGGTACCGAGATAGGCAGCGGAATGCGCCTGGCATTCGGTACAAGGCAGAATCAATGGTAGCATACTGAGAAGAATCTCCATACAATTGGCATGATCTGCATCCATCACTTTGTTATTGGAAAGTCCACACTTTTCCGTCAAGCAATGTAAATACTTCCATAAAATAGGACCCCATTCAACCGGATCGATGGTACCTGCACCCGCTGGTCCCATGAAATGAATCGTGGCTCCTGCTTTCTTTTTACCACATCCACATACCATGATATTCCTTCTGTGATAAAATGAAAAAATCTTTATATTCGTACACGAAGTACACACATTACAAGAGGTTAGTAACCTCTCATAATAGATGTATTGCTACTTATCGGAATTGAACCAATGACCTTTCCCTTACAAGGGGAATGCACTACCTCTGTGCTAAAGTAGCATATGTGTGGAATCCACAATCTATATTGTGATAAAGTACTTTAAGCTCTTTTCTCGGCTGTGACCTGTTATTTCAATACAAACACGCTTTGCATGCTCTGCATACTCTGCATGCTCTGCACACCCTGCATGCGGGAGGCAGCGCTTGCATCCGAATAGGGTCGAATGATAGGAGAGACACGTACATTCTCAGGACGAATATAGCTAAACCAACACATCACCAACGAACCTAACAAAATAATATATCGAAGATAGGAAATAGTATTGTTAAAGTCATTCAAATGGTAGGAGTCGGTGGTAAGGATATGCACAGAATAATACCCCAGAAAGTAAAAGACGGGTATCATCAAGATGGTATACATCATTCGTAGCATATACATATATTTGAGTGTGCTCACAAGACGACGATTATTCATATGACTTAGCACAACTTCGGTATGTTTTAGGAAATAATGCAAATGGTAATGCAACGAAAGAGTAGTATAACTAAGACAAATCATATTGGAAAGCAGAATAAGAACCGTCCAGAATTCGTATCGATACCATATTCGTAACAAGGAGGAGAGATTCGAACAAAGTGCGACAAGACCAATCAACCCTGAATGAATCATTCGAGGAATCTTTTCCAATTGATGCCAGTGGGTGGTCGCGGTATTCGAGACTACATTTTTCGACAGGATATGAATATAGGCACTCAAGATAAGAATTGCAAGGATACTCAGCATACTTTGCAAATCCAGAAACCATTGTGTTATTATCCGCATCGTTTCCCCATCATAATCCAGTAGACGAATGGTAGTACATAGTTGTAAGAATCCAACGGAGGTATAGACACGGTGAAAGGTATACCCAATCATACCATAGGATGGTTTTTCCAAACGAATTTGAGAGATTCCAATGGGAAACAAAAAGAGACCGATTAAGGAGGTTGCAAGAATATCATATAGGCGAATATCAGCCTCCATACTATGAATACAGACTGTGAAGATTTAGGTTATCGTGCATCATGTGTAAGAATAGACGGTAACCTAAACATTATTTTTTATAAATAGAAATAGAAATAGAAATAGAATGTCATTGAAATTATATATTGAACCATATGACGAGAACACTTGGACAGAAAGAATTATAAACTATATACCACACGAGCAATCTCAAAAAGAAGAGTGTGATTATATTGTTTCAAGTAAAATACCATATGGTTGTATAGACGCATTACTCATTCAGGAAGTGCTTCATAGTTATAGAAATGAATCAAAAAAAGTCGTTGTTTTCCTATTATCAGATTATAATGAACCTTTCGATATTCCACTGAATGTGTTATTATTTAGAGCAGGACTTTACAAATCACAAAGAAAGTCGAACGAGTACCTACTTCCGCATATATGGTCAGAAGATGGTGTAGGTAGTAGTCTTGTCCCTTTACCAAGAAAAACAATTCATCCACACGTTGGATTTTGTGGGACACTATCGTCACATCCTTGTAGGATTAGACACATTAATAAACTACAGATGGCACCTGATATTAGAAAGAAATTCATTTTACGAACCGATTATTGGGCAGGAAAACCACACGATAAGGAGGTCATTCATGAATTTATCAAAAATATTCAAGAAACGAATTTTACACTTTGTAGTAGAGGAGCAGGAAATTGGTCTGCACGTTTCTATCAAGTGTTGTACTTGGGTCGCATTCCAATTGTTGTTAATAGCGATTCGGTTTTACCATTTGAAGACAGAATTAACTGGAGAGATACGATAGTCTATTGTGATTCTGAAAATGATATTGCGAATACGATTAGACAATTTTGGAGAGAAAAGGATATCGTTCAAGCTCAAATACACAGTAAAAATATATATGATACGTATTTAGCACCAGAAAAGTGGTGTAAAATAATTACAGATGAGATTTTGATTCCAAATAGATTCATTTGAAGTCCTTATGAATATGGTGTTGTAGGAATTCATTAACATGACTATGCCCATTCGTTATATAGTGCATCATGTGTAAGCAATTTAAAATTAGTTACAAATGATAGAGGGGGAAGCAGGGAATCGCACCCTGGACCACTCGTACCCAAAACGAGTATTCTACTACTGAACTACATCCCCTTTCTGGTTCTAATCAAAGTTAGAACCATTATACAGATTATAAGAAAATATGTATAATAGTTCTATGCGCAATATGGGATTCGAACCCATGAGGACTTCCGTCCAATCCGTCTTAAGCGGATCGCAGTAACCACTTTGCTAATTGCGCATACTGTGTCAGAGGACTCGCCCCCTTCACAATCTATATCCTACACCAAGTCTTTAAGATCTTTTCATTGCATCCCCCGCATCCCGTCGCATCCCCTGCATCCCCATAATCAAAACAGTCCACACTTATCATGGAATTTATCGATGGCGTGTTTACGTATTTCACTGGAGGAAACGGGTTGATAATGAAAAATAATAGTGTTAAAAAAGATAATTTCATATCCAGACAGCAGACCGACCATGCACAGATTTTCTATGGATATCATCTTCCAGTCCATCTCGATACGACGAATACGAGAATAGAGAACGAACGATAAAAAGAGTCCCGATAAAATGATCATGTACACCCAAGACTGGATCATAATGCGTTGATTCCATTCTGCTCGTTCTACTTGGTTGTTACTGCCCTCTGCATCGATTTCCGTGCGATTCACATACGGACCTACATAGGAATTGATCATGGAAATATCCGATGCGGTTATGTTTTGACATTGTTCGATAGCGCCGTTGATAAATGTTTGTATCGTGTTTTCAATTCCACCGTCTTCTAAGGAGGATACGTAGAAAAAGAAGAATATGCTTTCAAACATGGAAATCAATTGAATATGGAACAGTAACTTGATCGTAATTGGAATGAGTTGTTTTTCGTATCTATGGAAACAAAACAACAGTTTGTCGAAACACGTAAGATCATTATATGGAATCCGTTCCTGTTTTTCCTTCGCATGTTTCATTAACGGAACACAATGTGTCTCTTCTGTGTCTTCGATACCACGCGACGACGCGCTGTTCAAAGAAGGAATTCGTTTAAATATATAGGAATCGGTGGGCATGGCTGTCATAGGAGGTGACTCCGCAATCATAATGGGTGTATCATCGCTTGGAGAAGACATCCATTCGTTGCCTTTCTATCCTGCTCTTTTTTTAAACTCTCTCTATATAGTAGAATGTTTGAATACAATTCGGTACAAACACATTCCGAATTCAAAAACGGCAAAGGCCGAACCAAAGTGAACGAAGTGCGTATTAAAAACAAGAAGGGTACGAAGGCGGTTACCATTAAAAACAAGTCAGGGAAAGTAATCAAGAGATCTACACGCCGACTTACGCGAAAGGAGATAAAGTGCATAAAATCCTGTCAATTCATTCCAGGATTGTTTAAAGATTGTGAGAAGTGCTTGCGATAGAAAAATTGATCCAATATATAACTAACATACTATCATACAAGTCTACGATACATAATAATGTGCGAAGAGGAAGGATGTACTACTCGGCCAACATTTGGCATCGAAGGAGGCAAAGCTCGTTTCTGTAAGGCACATAAGTCGCCAGAGATGGTGAATGTTGTATCGAAGCGATGCGAAAAGGAAGAGTGTAATATAGTAAATCCAGTCTTTGATATCGAAGGAGGAAAAGGTCGTTTCTGTAAAGAACATAAGTCGCCAGATATGGTGGATGTTGTATCGAAGCGATGTGAAGCGGAAGGATGTAATCGAGTAAATCCAACTTTTGGTATCGAAGGAGGAAAAGGTCGTTTCTGTAAAGAACATAAGTCGCCAGAGATGGTGAATGTTGTAT
>Ga0164295_10001794_pt1 | contig 17780 bp, 14 predicted proteins | sample GEODES006metaG_FD_111798 | JGI IMG/M metagenome (GOLD analysis project Ga0164295, IMG submission 111798) | Oligotrophic lake water microbial communities from Sparkling Lake, Wisconsin, USA - GEODES006 metaG | ecosystem: Environmental > Aquatic > Freshwater > Lake | place: USA: Sparkling Lake... | reverse complement strand
ACAGGCCGTTGGTTTTGATTTTATTTCGTTTCGTTTCGCCTAAGCGCCACACCATATACCAGTAACGGGAGTTCACTAAATGGCACTGCTTATTCTTACGTCCAACGAGTCCGTTGGTGTTTCATCAGGAACTTACACCGTCGTCGGTACGCGTGATGGCAAGGAAACCATTACGGTTGCGCCGGGTACCAAGGTTACGCTTGACGCATCCTTTAATGCGGGCGGCGATTCAATCTCTGTATCCGGCAATGCTGGCTCTTACAAGGCGGTTGCGGACGGTACGCAGGTCATCCTGACCGACTCGCTTGGTGGTACGGTGACCATTCCAGTGGGCACTACCAAGAGTACCGTCGCGTTTGCAGACGCATCTCGTGATCTGGTCATCTCAGGCGGAGCCCTAAAGCTCGGCAACGATACTGTAGGTACAACGGCCACGACCGTGACGGCGGGCACCGGCGGCACGACTCTTGTGGTTGGCCAGACTTTCACGCTCACTACTGGTGTGGACGGGACGTTTTCCGGGACGAACTACACCGGGGGCACCGGTAACGACGTTTTCATCGCGGTTGATTCCTCAGCGGGCGCCGCAGCTTGGTCCGCTCTGGATGCGATTGACGGGGGCGCGGGCAACGACATCTTTAGTGTGACCACTACTGGCCTAATCGCGGCGCCAACGGGCGCGAAGGTTGCCAATATTGAGACCCTGAATCTTGTTTCGGCTGCGGATGCATCATACGGCCCGGGTTTCACCCCAGCGGTCCCGAACATATCGCTCGACACGACGTCTGGCTACGAAGGCCTTACGGCTTTAAATGCAACTGGTAATGGTCCAATTACGCTCACCGCAGCGGCAACGACCAACGTAACGGTTATTGATGCAGTCCAGAGCTCTGGTGCAATCTTTGTGAGCGGTGGAAAGGACTCAACGATCACAGCAACGGCAAAGGATGTCGCGGGCGGCTCTGCCATTCGGACGGGTTCGATCACTGTGGGTACTTCGACCGCTCCGGCCGCGGGGTCTGTGTCGATCACTTCTACGGACACTCTTGCGGCAAGCGGCAGCGCGCCGAGCAACATTACCGTTTTGGGCGGGACCGGCGTGACGGTATCCCAGACTGTCAAAGCAGGCTTTGCTTTGACCGCAGCTGCCAGCCCCACCAGCACCGCACCAGACGGCACGGCAGGCACGATTTCCGTTGGTTCGTCCACCAACCCGGCGACTGGTGCTGTTTCGATCACCAGTGACACCAACGTGACTTCTACGAGCGCGATCAGCGTTGTCGGCCAGAGCATTTCCGTGACCGGTGGCAGCTCTGTTACCGTCAATCAAACCGCTTCGACAACTCAAAGCGCCACTGGTTCTGCGTCGACTGTTACCCTTGGAGCCGTCTCGGTTACCGGCTCTGCGGCGACGACGTCCGTAAGCGTCAGCCAGCCAAAGGCCGCTACAGGCAATCTTGCTATTGCGGCATCCGCTGCGACCGCTGCAAAAGCTGGGACCGTGGGCGTTGATCTGGTGACCGCTGCTCCGGGTGTTACTGGGGTGACGGCGGTGGCTGCAGTTAATAAAGCGGACGCGGTTGTTGCAAAGACAGGCCTGCCGACCATCGTCAATGGCGCGGTTCAGATTTTTGACAAGAACCATGGCACCACAGATGCGAACACCATCACGTCTGTTACGTTGGCGAATTACGGTACCTCAACAATCAGCTCCACTGCCCTGAACACTCTGAATTTGTCTGGCGGAGGCGGAACACTCACCACCACCGAGGGCGGTTCTACCGCGACTGTCGCTGCAAACAAAACGCTTACCGTAAACCTAGGCGGTGGAACGTTTGGAGTACTGACCGATTCCAGCAACCAATTCTCGACAGTAAATGCAGTGCTTACCGCAAGCTCAACTCTCGGAGGGATTACCGATTCTGCATTGCGCACCGTTAACGTTTCCGGGACGGGTGTGCTGTCTCTGACCTCGGTTAACTCCGCGATCACAAGCATCACGACCACGGGCGTTGCTGGATTTAACGGCGACATCTCCCCTTCGGGCGTTACTTCGTTTACCGGCGCGAACAGCACGGCAAACAACACCGTTACGCTGAACGCTGCGACTCAGTCTTACACAGGGGGCACCGGTGTTGACACGGTAACCGTCGCAGCGAACGCCCTTGTACCAATTTCGGGAGGGGGCGGTTCATCAGACGTTTTAGTAATGGCGGCCTCTGTGACCCCAACGGCGGCAGGGATGAAGGCCAAGGTCTCTGGGTTCGAGATTTTGTCTACTCCGTCGACGAGCGGCACGATTAACATGGCCAACATGCCAAGCGATATCGTGACCGTCCGCTCAACCGGTGCCTCCGGTGGCGTCGTGTTTACGAATGTCGCTGATGGCACAGCGCTTGAGATCACCGGTGCGCATTCTGGTGGCACTACGACTTACGCCTTGGCTGGAACCGGTGGGGCAAACAAGTCGGTGACGGTTACATTGGGTGGATCCACGAGCGACCAAGTGAATTTTGGCACCGTTTCGCTTTTGGATGTAAATTCAAACGGTATTGGTACCGTTAGTTTGGTTAGCAACGGGGTCAATATCACGACCAACGACGCGATCGCAAATTTCAACACAGTCGCCCTTACAAACCCCGGCATCAGTACTTTGAACGTCTCCGGTACCCAAGGGTTGAATTTGGGTTCGTCGTACTCAGACAGCGTTACAGGGTTGACTATCAATAACTCCATAACCGGAAATTACGGTTTCGTAGTCCCGAATCTTGCTGCCACCTCGCTTGACACTCTTACGTTCACTGGCAGTGGCACCACGAATGTTCAGTCGCTCAACAACGGAACGATTGCCAACCTGACGATCACCAATTCAGGAACGGGTAAGGCGAACGTCGGCCAGATCTATTACACGGGTACTACGGATACGAATGTTTTAACCAGCCTTACCCTCTCTGGGAACGTGACAACCGGCACGAAGGCCGTTCCGCTTCAGATTGCCACAACTACGGGCCCGGTTACTGTTTCCGGTGCAACCGATAACGCTGGTGTAGCCCTCAGCTTTACCGCTTCCAGCATATACGCGCCTTCGATCACTCTTGGCAACGGGAACAACTCGGTGGACTTAGGGGCAACTGGTTCTGTTGTGTTGAGCGGTGGCGGTACGGTTACCACGGGCTCGGGTGCGGACGATATCTTCAGCAAGTTTGCGACGTCGGCGGCTTCTCAGGCATGGACCATTGATGCAGGTGCCGGTGATGACGCGATTTACGGCGGAACAGGGACCTCAGCCGCTATACAAAACGTGTACATCGGTGGCGACGGAGCTGACTATATCCAAACCGGGACTGGTGCAACCAAGTATGTCGTAGCGGACGCCTCCGCCGGAAAATACGCTTTTGTAGCGTTTGCGGGGGCGAAGACGACGGGAAGTTCAATCACAACTACAAACAACTTGGGGAGCAGCTGGACAGGTACGCTTTATTCCGAGGGTTCCGATACGATTACTTCGACAGGTATCAATCAGGGATTCAAAGATGTGATGGTCGGCAGTAACCTTATCAATACGGCTGGTGCGGGCAAGATTTTCGCAGGTGCGAACATCATCTCGAACTACTATGCTCAGGGCGCTATTGCAGTTGCATCTACTGCTAAGGACGTATTCTTCTTCCAGACTAATAATTCAACGAAGGATGTCAGCAGCTCTCCGGGTGGCGTTGCGTCGTCAACCATTGCGACTGGCGCAAGTATTGGTGTGATGAACATTGAACACTTCAAGATTGGCCAGGACATTATTGCCGTGACCAATTATCAGAATAGTGGTGATAACCTGTTCGTGGGTTCTGCGGCTGCTGCTACGGCAATCAACGCGGCTACCGCAGGGGAGGCACTTCTTGCCTCAGCCAACGGCTGGTCTTGGACCCTTGACCAGAACAGCACCACTTCTGGAACCCTTTCTTACGTTGGTGATATCGGTTCTTCCAACGCTACGAACGCTAACTTCTCCATCCATCTGATTGGTGTTCAAGGTACTGTCGCTGGGGTGGATAGCTTCTTCTACCAGGGCTAAGCTTTGAAATGAAATTGGAGATACCGATCTTTGACGAGATCGGATATCTTCTTAGCCCCACCCCTTACCCGGGTGGGGTTTTTTATTGGGGAATCTGACTTATGACCACCATCACCATCGATAACAAAGACTACGATCTGGACAGCCTGTCCGACGAGGCCAAAGCACAGCTGCAGATGCTTCAGTTTTCAGATCAAGAGATCGCCCGGCTCAATGCGCAATTGGCCATTGTTCAGACCGCAAGGATGGCTTATTCCAATGCACTCTTGGCTGCTCTCCCCGCTACGCCCCTGAGCGACACCATCAAGCTCTCTTGAACGTCAGCGAGGCAATTGACGGGTTAGATCTGTTCCTCGACGAGATCGAGGCAGAGTCCATCGGCTGGATACCACTCGAGCCGGGTGCTTACCTGCACGTGAGCGACCCTGATGCTACCGAAATTGTGATTGTGGGTGTCCCGCAGGGCGGTGCTGCAGTGCTGTTGCTGGATTGATGGCGGCAGATCGTGCTGATTCTGAGCTCTTTTTTTGGTCTATCTGCTGAGCGCTGAGTAATTTCACTGCAAAAATTCAGCTCGGGTGGAGAGCTGGCGTTTGCCCACCGTTCGAACAAAACCGAGTGTGTCCTATCCACGGGACTCCTTCCCGCCAATTGGGCGGGATACCGATTTTCTTCGGTGGCCACGGGGGGATTTATCAGGTGACTTGTTGCCTATGAGCCGTACGATGCCGTTTTTGAACCGCAGGGTAGAAATCCAACTCTGGATTCCGTATCGTATTTTGTCCGCTGAAAGCTGACTATCCGTCGCTTGAAAATTGATTAGAGCGAGCGGGTTCTTGTGAGTAAGAGATTGGACCATCTCGACAAGCAGCGTATGTTGGCCGCGCTCGCTCGTCAGATCCATCGTCGCGAAGAACTCTCGGACTCACAACTCGATTACCTCCAGGTAGTTCTGAGCAGAATCGGGAATGGAGATGACGCCAATGAAGTACTTGGGGTCCGGCCCACTAGGGGACGTAGCGAAAAGGACGCCATCTCACGCAGGAAGCTGAGTTTTATTCTGCATTGGATCGCAGGAGCAACCTATGAAGATGAAAACGAGCCTGCCGCATACACCGTTGAAAAGGCCTGTGAACTTGCAATGACTCAGGTCGTACCAGTTGCAAATCAGGTTTGGGGTAACCCCGACAATTTTGAATACGACGCAGCGTATTTAAGGAAGAAGTGGTACGACGAACGCGAGATGAGAAGCCTGAAACGTTCTCCTTTCGATCACGCGTTTCCGTACGAGGAACCTCGACTAAACGACCTCTGACAAGCCCTCCAAAAGGAGGTTTTCGAGGTGCAGTGTCCGGTGTTTCAACCCAATAAGCTCAGTTCCATTGCAACAAAACGCATGGAGCGTCATTTATGGGCAAGCACGCTGGAAAATCCAGTCACCCCGATTTTGACCAGTTGGGGGTATCAGCTCAGTACAACCGTAAGCAGCAGTCGGGAAATCAGAATCGGGGGTATGACATCCCGGCGCTCTCCATAGCTCGGGCGGAGTTTGAGTCCTTCATTGGCGGAGCACTCCAATGGCCGCTTTGATGGCAAGCCTTGCTACGGGTTGCCAGCAACGTGGCAACCTGAAGCCCGCACCGCGCCTGGGCATGAGGGGGGCTTGCCACTATTGCCACCTTTTTTCTAAAAGTAGTAGAGAAACGAAAATACAAAAGAGTTTTGTGAATTACCTGGCAACGGTGGCAACCGCCCCCCGACTCATACGCGCCAAGGGGTAATGCGGATATTTCTCAGACCTGCCTTCGGGAGCCGTCATGAACCCAATTAAGCAATCTGCCTACCCCAGCACTTTCATGACAATCTGCGGTGGCCGGATCCGTTGCATGCGATGTAATGCCAAATCAAAGCGAACTGGTGAGCAGTGCAAGGCCGCCGCAGTCAAGGGTGGCACCAAGTGCAAATGGCATGGTGGTCGCAGCACAGGCCCCCGGACAGCCGAGGGTCGCAGCCGGATCGCTCAGGCAAACACTGTTCATGGCCAAGAGACCCGCAAGGCGCGGTCGGACCGCAGTATAGGATTGGCTCGGCTGGCAGAACTTGAAGAGCTGGGCTGCGCCATCGGCTTGTTATCAGGTCCACGGACCCGGGGTCCTAAGCCCAGAGGTGCATAACCCACCCTGCGGATGTCAAACAGCCCGATCCTATAAAGCTGATATGACTCGTCTGGCGCGATACCAGTTATTGAGCTGCCCCATGTGCAGCACCGTGTACAAGCACCCGCTTTACTCGTCGGTTTCTGTTTATGTCCCTCATGACCTCAATCCTAGGCTTGATCGGATCTGTACAAACTGCGGCTTTCGCGCCGAGTTAGATCGCTGGGAGGATGTTGGCACCGTTGAACGTTGCACCCCTGAAGAAGGGGCTCGGCAGAACACTGCCGTCATGCACATGCTGGGCATTGGCCCGCCACCACCTAAATTACCGCTCATCCAGCGAATCAGAGAGAACTTGTTTGGCCGACCCAAGCCTATCGATCCGTCAGAGAAATATCCCCCGATTGAGATCGCCTAACAGTGGCCTGGGGGCTTTGTTCCTTGCAGCCGATTGAATTTTCCACCGTGCGGATGCAGAACAGCCTCGTGAATTGAACGTAAGTCCGACCGACGGGAGCCGCGGAGGTTCCGGCACACTAAACCTGTTGGTGCCGCCAACCAACCGCAACGTACCCGGATTTGACAAACTGCCCTCCGCTTGTCCAAAACAGTGTTCAGGTGTTTTGTGGGTCCCATCGAGCCAATTTAGGGGGGTGGGGGGTGGGTGGGGGCGTAGCACTAGGCTTAACGACACCGCCCGATAGTTCCGCCGAGAGTGAAACGTCACGAGCCATTTGTAGCTTTCCGGCTACAATGCGGTATGTATGAATTGCGGCACTACTGCAGCAACGAGGGGCACGATCTTTTTGGTTCCGGGCTTGATCGGATCAGGGACAGACAGGCCCAGGCGCGGATCGCAGCCCGCCTGATCAGGTTGCAAAACGGGAACTTTGGAGACTGCCGATTTGTTGGCGGCGGGGTATGGGAACTCAAGATCGATTGGGGACCCGGTTACCGCGTCTACTATGGAGTCGAAGACAAGCGCGTGGTGTTGCTGTTAGAGGCGGGTGACAAGCGAACCCAGCCGGAAGATATCGTTAGGGCGATTGATCGATGGAACGATTGGCAGCAGAGGAGCGAGATGTGACCCATACCGCCAAACATGACGATTGGCTTTTCGAGCAACTCAAGGACGCTACGTTTGCAGCCGAGTACATCAACGCTGCCAGCGAAGATGACGATCCCAAAACGTACCTTACGGCACTCAGAAAGGTCGTTGAGGCTCGGGGTGGTTTGGCATTGATTGCCGAGCGTGCACAGGTCTCGCGTGAAACGCTCTACCGAACGCTATCCAGTCGGGGAAATCCGACGGTCAAAACACTCACTGCGGTTCTAAAGGCGACTGGATTGAAATTCGGCGTGTCCGCCTATTAACCTGTAGGAGGGTGTTCATCGGATTGAAGCTGCCGGCATTGCTGCTGGGGGCTGCACCATCATTAGGCCGAGTGGGGCCGTAGCAACGTTCGTTGCAACTTAGAGCTTTTCGTGACTCAGGCCACGATGGTGACTTCAAAGTCCCCCGCTTGTGGTCACTGCGGTAGCAAAACTGATGAGCAATGAGCGTACTACGTCTTGTCGAGGCTTTTAAAGCGCTCGCGATAAAACAAAAAACCCGCCCCTTTTGAGGGCGGGTTTTTTGACTCGGGAAGTTTCGCTTAAGCGAATGTGAACGCGACGCCGGCCTGAGAAGCGGCAGTAAGGTTATCGACGTCTCCTACTGCTGCGAAACCATTCACCGTTACCAGTCCGGTCAACTTGACCACACTGTCCGCACCCTCTTGAAAGGAAGCTGCCAGACTGTTGTCAACAACGATGTAGGTGTCGCCGCCAAACTGGAACCACGCAATATTTGAGTCGGATACGACCGCTGAGAAGGAGGCAGCATTGACGTAATCCGTAAACACGGCCAGAGAGCCGAGGTTGGGGATCGCAGCCGTGCCGAATGTAACGGTACCCATTAAGCTGTTTCCAATCTGCAGCGTATCGCCGATACCCAGCCCGGTGATTGACGTAAACGTCAATGCCGATGCGCTGTTACCGAGGACGGATACCGTGTCAGTACCACTGCCTACATCAATCGTATTGACTCCAAAAGCCCCAGCATGAGAACCGACGGTGACAACGTCATTACCCGAGCCCGTAGCGATCGTGTTCCTACCCGTCGTCAAGTTCACCGTATCCGCCCCAGCGCCACCGGTGTAGGCGTTGTTACCGCTGCTGGCTGTGAACGTATTCGTTCCGTCCCCAAGACTTACCGTGTTGTTACCCGAGAGAAACTTGACCGTGTCAGTTCCCGCACCGGCGCTTACCGTATTGTTGCCCGTACCTGCCGATGTTGATGTGTTGACAGAGTTGGCGCCAGCGCCGAGCGTGAAGATATTGTTTTTCGAATTGGTTACGATGATTACGTCATCACCCGTCCCACCTGCATATGTCGTAGCAGCAGCAATGGAGGCGGTTAGATCGATGGTGTTCGTACCGGTTGTCGAACCTGTTACAGCATTAGCCGCGGCCAGTGCACCGGATGTCCAGGCAAAGCCCGGGGTAATGCCGATGGATGCAAGTCCAGACGCATCCACCACTGTCAGGGCGGTGCTAGCTGCCGTTAGGGTCAAACCCGCATTGCCGGTTACAGTGACCTTGGATGCCGAGTTTCCAAGAAGTGTGAAGAGGTCATTGAATGAGCCGCTGGGGGTCGTCTGCGTGTCGGCGGTTGTGATGTTAACGGTCTCTACGTTCGTTGCAGTAAGACCAGTGGAGGCAAAGGAGACGCCAGAACCGCTTCCATCCGTCAACGCGACGTTCAGCACGTCGTCAGTAGGCACTGTGAACAAGTTGTTGCTGATGGTGTAGGCGGTCCCTGCACCCGTCAGTGTCAGTGTGCCTGTAACTGGCAGGTTGTTTAGGGTGAGGCCATTCCCTCCGGAGGTTGTCGCCCCGGTGTAATTACCCAGCACCTTGAGGTCAACGGTTTGATTCGTCGCGCCAGTGAGGAGCAAGGTCTCGAAACCGCTCACCAGGCCAGCAAACGTCGCATCGCCGGATGCCGTCGCGGCTGCCGCCGCGGAAATGCTCAGAGTATCGGACCCCGCACCGCCAGTGATCGCTGCCGTCGCCGTGCTGCTTCCCAATGTAATCGTATCGTTTCCGTCCCCCAGGGAAATCGCCTTCGATACGTTACCAGCAAGCGTTACCCTGTCAACACCTGCACCGCCCGTGTAGGTCGCCTTCGTTGCATCCACCTTGATTGTGCTGGCTCCGGACGTCGCACTGGTATCAACCGAAGTAAGGGTCGCAGCTGACAGATCAGCGCTCAGGCCTGCAGAACCAGAGACCTTCACGGTTGTTAGTGCGGTCAACCCAGTTGCTGAAGTCAAGGTAAGGCTCTTGGCGCCGTCCACATTCAGTGTCGTAACACCACCGAAGGTAATGTTCGCCAAGGTGGAGGCTGTGCCCGACGCGGTCACGTTGAGAGTTGTGTAAATGTCGGCATCATCCAGGGTGCCGCCAGACAGGCCATCAACTGTCACGCCCAAGGCTTTATTGGTCGGAGTGGTTAATCCGGAGTTGTTGATAATGATGTTGCTAGAGCCATTCGCGAGGCTCAGGCTGGTCAGCGAAGTGCCGTTGAAGCCGAATGTGGTGTAGCCATTAATCGTTGCTGAATTAATGGTTCCGACTTTGGTAGCGTCGCCTGTATTAACGTCATTCACCGTTACCGCGTTGTTCGTTACGCCTGCGACTGATGCGGATGCGGTTGCAGCCTTGGTTGCAATGACCGCGACCGCAGTTGTAACAGCGGAACCGTTGACTGTGGCAGCGCCTGCCACATTGGTTGCATTCAACGCACCAGTCAGGTTTTGCGTGACGCTAACAGTCGAACCACCAGTAACGGTGATCGTACCTGCCGTGTGCGCCGCAGCTGTCGTGTCTTCGGTACGTACCACCGTTACCGCCCCAGTTGGCCGAGTAGAGCCCCCAACAGCCACCGTCGCAGTCGAAGCCGTTGCGTCGGTCGATATGATATCGACCGAAGAGCCGCCGTTTACCACTAGGGCGTTGCCGGCTTGGGCGGTTTGTGTCAACGAAATCGCGCCGGTTGTGCCGCTGAGCGTGGTATCCCCCCCCGTTGCAGCCACCGTTTGGGACGAGCCACCGGCAATGCTCAGGGTGCCGCCGGAGTGCGCTCCAACAACAACCGCAGTTGTTGCTGCAGAGGTAACGCTTGAATTTCCCTTGTCGACGGCAACGGTTAGTTTTGCCAAACCAGTCCAATTGCTCGTATTGGCAGTTACTGCCAAAGCAGATGCAAGATTCGCGCTCTCTACGTTTGTAACAGAGATCCCAGCCGTGTTGACCGCTGCTACGTTGTCGTAAACGTTCAACGTGTCGTTGCCAGCGCCGCCGTCCAAAGCATCCAGTGGAGTAAAGGTCGATGTCGCTGTTGCGTTAAATGTGTCATCGCCTGCCCCGCCCGTGTATGCAGAACCATAGTCCACGCTGCTAGTGAGCGTATTGATAAGTATTTAATAAATCTTGTTGTTTATCAATTACTTGAAGTGCCAACTAAATCATTAATTTCGGGCGGATGTGCCATAAACTGACTGGGGTTAGATGAGTATTTTGCGCTTAATGGACGAGAGTCTAAAGAGGGAGATGGCTGTGTTGGATTTGTCAGTTCAGCCTTCGGTTTATGCATAAAACTGCAATCGAAAGTTGGATCCGTGTTTCAATGTATAATCTGATTGTTTAGTGTTTGGATGTTTGTGAATAAATAGCCTGACTGGCTTTTTTGACGAATCATTCAGGGAGACTTTTAGTGCCAAGCAGGTTCTTGTCCAATGATTTGATCAGGTCGCTTCCCGGGTTGGTCAATCCCAGCGGCCCAGTTTGCTTTTTTGACAGCGAGACGAAAGGCTTCATGCTTGAACTTCGTGCAAGCGGAGGGGCGACGTTTTACTTTCGCTACCGAGATGCAGGCGGTCGGACCCGATTGAACCGGATCGGTCGCCTTGAGGATTTGACCCTTGCCGACGCTCGCTCGCAGGCTTACAAGATGCGAAAAATGGTTGATGAGGGGGGCGATCCAAAGCTCGAAAGCCATCGCTTCCGGGATATCCCTAGTTTCGAGGAGTTCATTCGGGATCGATTCATCCCGCATATCAAGGTTCGGAAACGCAGCTGGCGAACCGATGAGGTCGTCATTCGCTTACACCTAATGCCCCGTTTCGGACCCCAACGGCTTAATCGGGTGACTCGGGCCGACGTGGTCAGCTTCCACCACGACCTTAGCTGCAAAGGTTACGCCGCTGGTACTTGCAACCGAATCCTCGTACAACTCAAGTTCATTTATAACTGCGCAATTCGCTGGGACATCCTGCCCCCGTTGAGCAATCCCTGCGTTGGAGTTGAACTGCTGGACGATCCTGGGGGAGGGGAGCGATACCTCAATGAGCAGGAGGTGAGTCGTTTGTTTGACGAACTCGATCGGAACCGGAACACGCAGGTGGCTCAAATCATCCGATTGCTTTTGTACACCGGGGCTCGGAAACGCGAAATCCTGGACGCCCGCTGGGAACATGTAGACCTTCGTCGGCGGTTGCTTACGATTCCAATTTCAAAGTCGGGTAAGCCGCGGCATATTCCTCTTTCTGATGCGAGCGTTGAATTGTTGGGCTCGCTTCCACGGGAAGAGTCGGTACCTTGGGTGTTTTTCAACCCGAAGACACTTAAGCCGCCCGTTTCAATTTTTTACGCCTGGGACTCCATCAGGGCGAAGGTCGGTCTGCAGGATGTCCGCCTGCACGATTTGCGTCATTCCTTTGCGAGTTTCCTCGTCAACTCGGGCCGTTCGCTGTACGAAGTCCAGCGTTTATTGGGACACTACGACCCCAAAGTGACGATGCGCTACGCCCACCTATCTCCAGAAGCACTAATCGATGCGGCTAATGTGGTGGGGCAGCTGGTAAGTAGGACGAAACTGGCTTCGACCGACCAAAACGTATCCCCCCAGGCCGGATCGTGTAGAGATGTCGTTAATCTTCCGTGAGGGTTACAAACGCGTTTTTGATGCGCCAGCTGCTGTCCCTGAGATATTGCGTGGTGGATCGATCTCGGTTGAGGGTCGTCGCCAGTGAATCCCCCAGAGTAGGGATCGTTCCATAGCCCGCAGTCAGTCTGTTGTCTTTCTCGAGAATCTTGGTTTCGAAGCTGTAGTTCCATTGGCTAACGCCCTGCAGTCCAACCTGGGAGATTCCCGGGTTGCTCCGAGGGGTGATCGGAATACTGATCTGTAGCCCTGCGAAGGACGTCAGTGGTGTCCCCGACCCGATACGGCTGCGTCGGAGGTAGATCGAGAGATTGCTGTCGCCATGCCAGAATTTCTGGCTGATCATGTAGCCCTCGTCGCCCCCGAAAAATTTACCCTGGTTGATTTCGGTCGTCACAGTCTGGTCATCATTCCAGGCATAGCGGTAATTGATGAGGTTGTAGCTTCGCTCGTTGTTCGTGGGCTGGCGATCTGTTTCAAAATTCCCAACCTGGATACCAGCGCGATGCCTGCCGTTAACGCTGCTGGTCTGGGTCTCCAGTTGCACCCCACGGAATGCCGTGTAGGCAGTTCCCAAGCTGATTCTGGCTTGTGTATTGAGGTTGGGGAAGCTCAGGATCTGGTGGATCATGCGCCGGGTGATGCCGGATTGCAGCCGCGACGGATAAAAGGCGCCACCCGCCCGGAAATCATCTGTATGGAGACCGGTTGGCACGATTTGATTGATCTCATAGGTCGCACCTTTCCAGAGTGGTAGAACCAGATTGGCGTTCACCCCCAGATCAAAATCGAGTGCCCCTGCTTCCGTCCCGATCCCGGAAATGACCGCTGGGCTCAACACCAGTTCGGGGCGAACAGTCCACCATGTATTGGGTTCCCAACGCACGGGCTTGTAGCCCTCGTCGTGCCCCTGCAGCATCGACGTGATTTTCAGATCAGAGCAGGTACCGGTTTCGGAGTCGAGCCACTGTTTGACGCAAGCGGCGCTGCCAGTCGCCCGGAGCAGTCCAATCCCCCGGGTGGTGATGGATAGGTCAAAGGCTTTTTTGGTGTCGCCGTAGGCGCCTGCGATGACACCCAACGCAACCCCAGTTGCGTCCAGCACATTCCATAGATAGCCCGTGTTTTCGACTTCAATCACGACCGTGCCGTCTTTGGTCTCGCCGATCTTCGAACCATAGAAGCCCTTGCTTTTGAGCGCCGCAGCCAGCTCGGTCGGTTTGATCGGTTTGACTGAGCGTCGGGCAGGCAGGTCAGCTGCTGCGCTTGGGAGTTTTCGCACGGCATCCAAGGGAATCGCCAAAGCGACCCCGGCCCACTGCCGGGGCGTGATCGCCGAGTCGCTGATGCTGCGGTTGAGGTTGATCGATGCGCTCATACCGCCAGAAAATGTGGGCGATACGAGCGCTGCTGATGCCCAAGTATCGGGGCCAATACGTTGCAGACTGAGCTTTGACCAGGCGGTTGGACTCCAGCCGAGTGCGCCGAAGCCACCGCGCAGTGGAGCGAACTCTCGGTCTGGTTTTGCGGCGCCCAGCGATAACTCGAATGAGCCAAGCGACTTGCTACCGACCACGTAGTAAGAGCGGAAAAGTGCCGCTGCTCCGCCGGCATCGTTCACGCCGACCGCCAGGTTGGCAGAATTGCGCTTCAACCACTCCAGGGGTAGCGAATATTTAAGGCCCGCTGAGAAGTCGCGGATCGTTCCGGGTGCGCAAGCACCTTCGACAAACAAATTACAGGTCTGGTCCTGAGTCGCGAGACGTCCGATCACTTCGAAATTGTCCGTCAGACCAAACCCAACTTGGGTGTTGTATCCCGAAGGACCTTTGGAGCCCGGCCCCGCAAAGGGCGCCCCCGGTAGAGCCGAGGTCCGCTCAATAATCGCCATACCCCCAGGAATTGTTTGGGCACTGGGCGTCATGCCAAGGCCGCTGTAGGCGTTGGGCGACAGCGTTGTCTGCGCGAATCCAGTGTTATTGAGTGTCGCACCCAATATTGACAAGAGAATCATCGCTCGAAAGGCTGTTATCAGAGTTGCTACCGATGCAGACCAAGCGGGACCTGCGGTGCACCGATCACTCTCGATTAAACTTCGATCTAACATCCTTCCACCTATACGACCTATGCGGACGTCAGCAAACGATTAACGAAGGGGTTAAACTGGATGCCTGCGGAAGTGATTCTACACCCCACAACTTTTTGGAATATTGCCATCATGCCGATCGCCCGCCCGGGAAAACCAATGCGAGTCATCGCAGTCGGCCTTTGGGCGTTCCTGGCAAGTGCCTGGCTGATAGGTTGCGGGGGCTCACAGGATGACTCCGTGCCGACAGGCGCGGTGGCGGTCAAGGCACCTACCGTGACCGATATTCAGGCGGATCGCTTGAGCTACCGCCAAATCACCCAATTCAAGGTCACGGGCATCGCGCTCGACGCCAGCGTGACGGCGAGCGCGAGCAACTGCTCGGGTCTGGTTGCGGTGGCTCCAACAGTCAGTGTTCCAGGGGGCTGGGCTAGTTCGACTGAACTCAACTGGCGATGCACTCCGACCGCGACTGGGACCGCGGCAGTCGAGTTGCAGATCAAAGGGGCGGGGGCAAGCCTGCTGAAGTCCCAAACATTCGCCATTCCCGAACCACAAGTCACAATGGTGACGGCATTGGGCAGCCTGGTGATCGAACTCAATCCGACCTCTGCCCCGGTTACTGTTGATAATTTTCTTCAATACGTTCGCGATGGCTTTTATACCAATACTTTGTTTCACCGGGTGATTGGCGGGTTTGTTGCTCAGGGTGGCTGGCTGGTGCCCGCAACGGGTCCTGCGGGTACGCTGCTCAGTACCGCAACAACTTCTCCCCTGATTCAGGCAGGTGCGCGGGCAGCAATCGCGTTGGAGTCAAACAAGGGGCTCGCCAATGTGCGCGGGAGTATTGCGATGGCGCGAACGAATGAACCCAACTCGGCAACTTCGCAGTTTTATTTCAATCTGGTCGATAACCCAGGGCTGAATTATGTCAGCGACGCCCAGCCCGGGTACGCTGTGTTTGGTCGGGTGGTGCAGGGCCTCACGGTGATGGATGCTATCGGGGCAGCACCAACAGCGGTTCGGTTTGGTCAGAGTGATTTTCCGCTGAATGACGTGCTGGTTCAGTCGACCACTCAGACGAAGTAAATGGGCCACTCGTATTCACAAATCTAATTTACTGTTGCAACGACCCGCTGAGCTGGGCGAAGGCAGTCTCATCGATCCGTCCTGCGAGAGCGAGGAGGCGGACCCGAGAAAGCAGAAGGCCGTAGCGGGCCTGGGCTAAATCCCGCAACACCTGGGTCCGCTGTTGTTGCGCATTGAGCACATCAAGGGATGTCCGTACGCCTGCAAGGACGCTTTTGCGGGCGGAATCCAGCGCAACCTCTGCAGAACGCGCCGCCACTTCGAGTGCCTTGACCCGATCGATCCCTTCGGTGATTCCATTGAATTCCGTGTGGACGCGCACCCCCAGATCGAGTTGCGTGGCTTCCAGGATTTCGCTTAGCCGCACCTGCTGCGCGCGGGCCTCCCGGACGGTGCTTTCGATGTAGCCTCCAGAATAGAGCGGCAGGTTCATTTGCACACCGATACTGGAGTTGGTGTAGCCGGTCTGGGGCTGGGTGATGATCTCGTTGCGCGAGCGCTGCCACTGCACAACCGCATCTACCGTGGGGTAATGCGCCGCTTTGGTGCGGTTGACTTCCTCCGCCGCAGCGTCGAGCCTGGCGCGGGCTGAGCGCACCTCTGGGCTGTTATCGATCGCGATCAGAACCCACTCTTCTGCCGTGCCCGGCGTTGGGGGGGTGAGTGAAAGACGCATGGGCTCGAGCGATGAGAGTTCGCCAATCGGACGATTGACAAGCGCCTGGAGTTGACGGCGCCGGGTTTGAATAGCCTGGGAGGCTTCGAGACGTTGGGCTCGATTCAGGTCGAAGCGGGCCTGTGCATCGTCCAGATCCGTTCGGGTTCCGGTACCACTGGCGATCGCCCGGCCGGCAGCGGTCAATCTCGACTGCAGGAATTCGCTCTGTGCGGCTAGTAGTTGGGATTGGTCGCGCGCCAGCATGAGATCAAAGTACGCTGCCGCAACGCGGACTGCCAGATTCTGGACCTCTCGCTCAAGCAGGGCTTCAGCATCTTCCACTTGGTAACTCGCTTGCCGGATGCCCACCCGCAGTTGCTGGCGCAGAATCGGTTGTCGAACGACTAGGGTTTCGTTTCGACTGATATAACGGCTGCGATTGCTGACGGTCTGTGAGAGGGAGTCGAGTGCATCACGATTGACATCGTTGTTGGATCGAGCCGCGCTGGCTGCTACGTTGGGTAGCATTTGGGATCGGGCTTGCGGGAGACGCTCACGTCCAGCGGCGGCGGCGGCCCAGGCTGCGCGCAGCGTAGGGTCGTTATCGATCGCAAGGCGCCAAGCCTCCAGCAGGCCCAGGGGGCGTTCTGGTGCCACCAGGCTTTCGCTCGTAAAGCCCAAGACGCGATTAGGCTGCGAGGTCGGGATCCCCTCGAAGATTGGGGCTTTGGGGGATGGTGTCGAGGGCAATGGGGGCAGAACTTGCCCTTGAGCCTGGATCATCCAGAGCACCAGCGAGGCCCCTAAAACACCTCGGATTGGCGGGTTGAGCGCCAGATTGGTCGGTAGTTGGAACGTGAGCATCATGGCTTCATCGCTCTTTCATCGACGCAGACAGTCGCCGCGTCAGAGGGTTTAGCAGGTAAGTGAGCATGGTGCGCTCGCCGGTCCGGATGATGATTTCGGCCGGCATGCCAGGGTGCATCCGGCGATCGCCCAGCGCCTTCATGCCCTCCGGGGTGACCTCGACCCGCGCCAGGAAGTAGCTGATGGGAGGTTGCGATTCGGTGATGAGATCGCCTGATACCGAAACCACCTTACCCTCGACAACCAGCTGTGGAGCGTGCGCAAAGGTTGAGAAACGCACATCGGCAATCAGACCCGCCTTGACGCTGTCGATCAGATTGGGCGGGATTCGGGTCTCCAGCAACAATGTGTTGTTCGCTGGAACGATGTCCATCAGTTTCTGGCCCGGCGCGATCACGCCACCTACAGTCTGCGATGCGAGTCCAACGACCTGACCCGTTGCGGGAGATTTGATCTCTGTACGTTCAAGTTCCCCCTCCAGCGCGACGACTCTGCCCTTGTCGGCTTGCGCATCGCGCCCAGCATCCACCAGTTGATTGTCGGTTTCTTTACGATACTCCTGGCGCCTCGCGATGATGCGCTGGCGTAATTCGGCGACCGCTTGTCGGGCGCGCAACGTATTCCCCTGGAGCTCGGTTGCGGCGGCGGTGAGCTCGGCTACCTGGCGTTCCAGATCGAGCTGCTGGTTGCGTGGCGCATAGCCATCGGCAACCAGATCGCGGATTTTGTCGAGTTGTTCGGTGACGAGACGGCGCTGGGTCTGGCGGCTCTCGAGCATGCTGTTGAACGACAGGATTTGGCCCTCTTGT
>Ga0164295_10001793_pt1 | contig 17783 bp, 8 predicted proteins | sample GEODES006metaG_FD_111798 | JGI IMG/M metagenome (GOLD analysis project Ga0164295, IMG submission 111798) | Oligotrophic lake water microbial communities from Sparkling Lake, Wisconsin, USA - GEODES006 metaG | ecosystem: Environmental > Aquatic > Freshwater > Lake | place: USA: Sparkling Lake... | reverse complement strand
GAGCAGCACGGTCCGAAACAGGGCGCGATGCTCTCCGTGATCGCCCGTCGCGAGGAGGTCGCCGCGGCGATCGTTCCGTTTGCCGGACAGGTGTGGGTGTGTGCCGAGAACGCGCCCCAGCAGTCGGTGATCGGGGGCCATGCCCGCGCTGTCGATGCTGTCGAGGTGCTCCTCGAGGGGCGGCGCATCCGGTCGAAGCGTCTGGCCGTTCCCAGCCCGTTCCACACGCCGCTCCTCGCCGCTGCCGCCGCGAAGCTCGCCGAAGCGATCGGCGGAATGGCGATCGTGCCCCCGTCGCGCCGCGTCTACAGCAGCACGACGGCGGCGCCGATGGCCACGGTCGACGATATCCGTGACAGCCTTGTTCGCCAGATGACGCAGACGGTGCGCTGGGTCGACGTGGTCGAGAAGCTGTGGGCCGACGGGGTGCGGACGTTCGTCGAGGTCGGGCCTTCGGGCGTGCTCACCGGTTTGACGCGACGCGTCCTCGAGGGCCGTGACGGCGCGACCTTCATCCAATTCGATCAGCGCGGCCGCGACGTGGCCGGTCATCTCGCCAAGGTCCGCGATCAGCTCCATGCCGTCGGGGCCCTGGTCGCGGCTCCTGCCGCTCCGGTTGTCGTGGGCAAGTCTGCTCCGCGGCCGGCCAGCGTCCTGTCGTTCGATGCCACCGCAAGGCGGCGGGCGAGGAACCGGGCTGGCGGGGGGCCCGTCCGTGCTGCCACCACGCCTCGCTCCCCCGAGAAGCCCACGCCGCCGGCTTCCCCCGTGCAAGCCCTCCCGAAAGCCCAGGCAGTCGCGCATGCCCAGCCGGCCAGTGTCACGGCTCCTGCGGTCGCGGTGCAGTCGGTGAGCGTGATGCCGGTGCCCGTGCCGACCGCTCCGTTGGCCACTGGGGTCAACCGGCTGGCGCCCGCGGCTGCCGCCAAGCCCCCGGCTCCCCGAGCGGGAGCGGCCGTGGAACTGGAGAGCTTCCTCGTCGATTTCGTCGTCGATCAGACGGGCTATCCGCCGGAGATTGTCGAGCTCGACGCCGATCTCGAAGGCGATCTGGGCATCGACAGCATCCGTAAGGCGCAGCTCTTCGGCGAGATCGGCCAGCGCTATTCGCTCTCGGCCGATGCGAGTGTCTCGCTCGACGACTTCCGCACCCTCCGCCATCTCCTCGGCTACATGCTGCCGCGCGTCGGTGGCAAGGCGGAGATAGCAGCGTCACCGACCAGCTCGGCTCATGTCGCAGCAAGCTTGTCGCGGGGCGGCTACACCTCCAACGGGCACTCGGACAACGGCCATGCGTCGCATGGCCTCGAGGGGAACGGCCACGGCTCCAATGGTCATGTCAGGACGGTGAGCGCGACGGCGGTTGTCAAGGCTCCGGCCGTCGGCAACGACACGGCCGTCGAGCTGGAAAGCTTCCTCGTCGATTTCGTCGTCGAGCAGACGGGCTATCCGCAGGAGATCGTCGAACTCGATGCCGATCTCGAAGGGGATCTGGGCATCGACAGCATCCGCAAAGCGCAGCTCTTCGGTGAGATCGGCCAGCGCTACGGGCTCTCGGCTGATGCGAGTGTCTCGCTCGACGACTTCCGCACCCTCCGCCACCTCCTCGACTACATGCTGCCGCGCGTCGGCGGCGTGTCGTCATCGCTGGCTCCGAGCGAGTCCTCTGCGCCGTTGCGGCCTCTCGCTGCCGCGCCGATTTCCCCCGCCGCGTCGGCGTCTGTCGGTGGCGAGCTGGAAAGCTTCCTCGTCGACTTTGTCGTCGAGCAGACGGGCTATCCGCAGGAGATCGTCGAGCTCGATGCCGATCTCGAAGGTGATCTGGGGATCGATAGCATCCGCAAGGCGCAGCTCTTCGGTGAGATCGGCCAGCGCTACGGGCTCTCGGCTGATGCGAGTGTCTCGCTCGACGACTTCCGCACCCTCCGCCATCTCCTCGACTACATGCTGCCGCGCGTCGGCGGCGCGCCGTCATTGCTGGCTTCGAACGCGTCCGCCGCGCCGTCGCGGGCGCTTCCTGATGCCCCGGCTCCCCAGGCGAAGGCCGGTCCGCAGGCGTCATCGGTTCCCGTTACCCCGTCGGCGTCTGTGGGCAGCGAACTGGAAAGCTTCCTCGTCGACTTTGTCGTCGAGCAGACGGGCTATCCGCGGGAGATTGTCGAGCTCGATGCCGATCTCGAGGGAGATCTCGGCATCGACAGCATCCGCAAGGCGCAGCTCTTCGGTGAGATCGGCCAGCGCTACGGGCTTTCGGCCGACGCGAGTGTCTCGCTCGACGACTTCCGCACCCTCCGCCATCTCCTCGACTACATGCTGCCGCGCGTCGGCGGCACCGCCGGGGGGGCCGGGGCATTCACGGTTGCGGCGACTGTCGTTGCAAAGCCCGCGGTGCCCGTGGTCGATTCGGGACGTGTTGCCGCCATCCGGCAGTGGACACGCGAGTTTGCTGCCGCGGCTCCCGCTGCCGGCACCGCCGTGAAACTCTCCGCCGACACGGTCGTCTCGATCGAAGCGACGGCGGCGGCGGCTGGGGTTGATGCGACCCTGCTCCTCGCGGCGATGGCCTCTCCCGCGACGGCCTTCGGTGGTCTTGATGTCGTTCTCGGGGGCTCCGGCAGCGGTGCTCGGGGAGTCGCCATCGGGTTTGGCCGACATGCGGCGCCGTCCTGCGATGCGTTCTCCGCGGAGGGGCTGTCGGGATATCTCGTCGGCATCGAGGGGCTTCCCGGTGGGCTTGTCGGCTGGAATGACGCCGGGCTCGTGGTCGTTGCTGGCCGCGGTGCAGGGGTGGCTGGGGGCCTGCCACTCACCTCGGCTATCGAGCATCTGGCCCGCTGTCGGACGTTGATCGATGCCGGGCGCCTGGCGGCCACGCTCGCCCCGATCGGCGGGAGCGTGATCGTCACGGTCGACGGCACGATTGGCCTGATCGATGGCCACGGTCGGATGATTGACGGAGGCACGGAAGCCTGCGACTGCGGGGCGCTGGCGGCCCTGGTGAAGGTGGCTGGGGATGCCGCCGGGCATGTCGATCTCAATCGCTTGCTCGCGGCGACGACCGGTGCCGGGGTTCGCGACGGGCTCTCCGCAACGGCCACCTGGCTGTCGGCTGGCTTTGTCGGGGGCGCGACGGTGTCGTTCGCCGGCGGTCCGCGGGGGAGTTGGCTGCCGTTGCCGGCAGCGACGATGCTTGCCGCGGCCTGGCAGACAACGTCGGCAGCACAGACCGCTTCCGCCCAAACTCCCGCTGTGACTGAAGTGACGGGGCGCTTCGGGTTGGCCCTTGCTGACCTCGCTCCTGCCGTGCCGACACGGAATCTCGCCGGGGAGCGAATGTTTGTGCTCTTTGGCACCGATTCCGCCAGTCGGGCACTGGCCGCGGAAATCGTCTCGCGGCTCACCGCTCGGCGCTGCAAGGCGATCGAACTGCCGCTGACGTCGTCGGCGGATGTCGTCGCCGGGATCGCTGCGGCCGAGGCGCTAGGGCCGGTGCGTCATCTCGTCCTAGCCGCCCCCTGGTCTGCCGGGGAAGACTGGGTTACGACGCGCGAGTCGACCGTGAACGCCGGTTACTTTGCCTGCCAGCGTTTCCTGGCCGCCCGAACCCGTGCCGGGGATTTGAGTCGATCGACGCTCACTGCCGTGACCGGGCTGGGGGGCGATTTCGGTATCGGTGGGGCGATCGGCAACGTCGTCGGCGGGGCCTACGACGGTCTTTGCAAGAACCTTGCCCGGGAGTACGCCGAAGTTCAGGTCCGCGTTGCCGACTTCGCCACCAGCGCACCGGTTGCCGAAGTCGCGGCGCGCGTGATCGCCGAGATCGAGAGTGCCGGGCCGGTCGAGGTGGGCTGGCAGGGCGGAAGCCGCAAAACGGTCATCGCGGTAGCCGGCGCGCCGCGGGTGGCGGCCCGGCTGGCCGGACTTGCCAAGGGGAGCGTGTGGCTCGTGACGGGTGGTGCCCGTGGTGTGACCGCGGCGTGTGCCCGCGCCCTCGGGGAGAAGTACGGGCTCAATCTCGTCCTTGTCGGCTCGACCCGGCCACTGCCGCTTCAAGAGTCGTGGCTCACCCTCGACGAGGCGGGCCTCAAGGCCCTCAAGAGCCAAGTGATGCTCGATGCCAAGGCTCGGGGAGGAGATCCGCGCCGGGCGTGGCGCGACGTCGAGAAGTCGATCGAGATCGCCTCTGGATTGGCGAAGTTCCCTGCTGCCGGGGTGACCGCCCGGTACGAGGCCTGCGACCTTGCCGACGGGGCGGCCGTCCGGCAGCTCGTGGGGCGGATCGAGCGCGAGGTCGGCCCGATCCGGGGCATCGTCCATGGTGCCGGCTGGGAGTCGGCCTGCAAGTTCGAAAAGAAGACGGCCGAAGGGCTGGAGGCGACCCTCGGGCCGAAGTGCATCGGTCTGGAGCATGTCGTCGCCGCCGTCGATCCGCGCCATCTCGAAAGCGTCGTCGCCTTCGGGTCGACCAGCGGTCGGCTCGGTGGCCTTGGCCAGGCCGACTACTCGTTGGCCAACGACATGCTCGCCAAGATCATCGGGCGCCTGCGCAGCGGTCGCCGGTCGCTCCGCGCTACCGTCTTCCATTGGCACGCCTGGGACGAGGTGGGGATGGCCAGCCGGCCGGAGAGCCGGTTTGTCCTTGAGCAGTTCGGGATGAAGTTCATGCCCCTGGTCGAAGGGGTGGGGCGGTTCATGACCGAGATCGAGGCCGGGCTGCCGGAGGCCGAGGTGCTGGTCACCGAGCCGGTCTTCTGCCTCGATACCCTCGCCACGACGGGCAGCTACGCACACGCTGCTGCCCCGGCAACTCCGGCTGGCAGCCGCGGTAGCCTCGTCGCTGCGGTCGAGAAGGCCGGCCGCGTCACGAACGTGGCCATCGTGCTCGACCCGACTACCGATCGATTCCTCCTCGAACACCTGCAGCACGGCCGACCGCTGCTCCCCGCCGTGGTGGGGGCTGAGCTGCTCGCCCAAGCGACGATCGCTGCAGGCGTCTGTGAACGGGTCGAAGAGATCCGCGACTTCATCGTTGAGCGGCCGATCGGTTTCCCCACCGATCAGCCCCGTGAGGTGCGAATCGACATCGAGGATGCCGGCGCCGGTCAGGTGCACGCCCGTGGATTGACGGCTGTCCGTGGGAGCCATGGCCGTGAGGCGGATGTGCCGCGGGTTCATGTCTCCGCGACCGTGTTGGTCGGCGCTGCGGAGCCGATCGCCGAGCCGCTCGACGAGATGCCGCTGCCGTTCAATCCGATGATCTACCAGGACAGCGCGCCGCTGTGGCATGGTCCCGGATTCCGCACGCTGTCGGGACTGTTTCTCGATCGGAGCGGTGGGTGGGGCCGACTGACTGCGCCCGATCCCGACGCGATCGCCAAGCCTCGTGGCGCCGGTGGCTGGACGGTACCGGTGGCGATGCTCGACGGCGCGATCGTCGCCTGTGCGGTCTATTCATTCATCCTCTTCCGGAAGCGTGTGGAGGTGCCACTGCGGTTCGACCGACTGCGCTTCACAGGGCAGGCAGCGACCGGGGAAAAATGTACCGTCAGGCTCTGGTTCCGATCCCAGGACGCGCGGGAAAGCATCTACGACTTCGTCATCTACGGTGCCGACGGGCGGGCGTTGGTGGCCCTAGAGGGGCTTCACCTGGCGATTGTGTCGCCGGAGCGGAGCAAGTCCTCATGATGGCAGGACAGGCAGGCTTTGCCGACCGCATCGAGCGCGGTCTGGTCGTCGGGGCATGGAGTGTCGAGATCGGGATCGCCACGCCTTCCCTCGGTGAATCGCTCTCAGGTGCAGCCAGGCGACTGGCCGAACGGGTTGTCGCCGAGGCAACGGGCTTGCCCGTCGCGGTGGTTCGCGTCGCCTCGCTGTTGCCGTCGGGTCGGCCGGTTGTCGCGAGCGACGACGGCCTTCTATCGCTCGCGGTTTCCGTCGCGCATGAACGCAGGCTCGTGTGTGCCGCGGTCTGTGCCGGTGCGGGGATCGGGATCGACGTCGTCGACACCTCCGCTACGCGGGCGGGGCTCGATTCCTGGCTCGACGATGCCGAACGTGCCGCGGCCTCCCCCGCCATGATCTGGGCGGCGAAGGAAGCGGCCTACAAGGCTTCCGGACTCGACGCGGTCTTTCGCCCGCTCGGGATATCGGTCGAACCGAGCGACGACGGGACCTTCGCGTGGACGCTCCGCGACGACTGGCGCACGGTCAGCGGCGCGGGGAGGTTTCTCGAAGTGGGCTGCCATCTCGTGGCGGTGGCCTGCACCGACTCCCCGCGACGCCCATCGGTTGATCGGTCGGGGCAGGGGGGGGCGACGCCATGTTTCTGAGCGACACCCACCTTCCGCAACTGCTCCCCGCCACGGCGTACACCGATCCGGAATGGTTTGATGCGGAACGATCGCAATTCCTGCTGCCTCAATGGCAGTTGGCGACCACCATGGCAGAGATTCCTCGGCAAGGTGACTTTATCACCTGCCGCATCCTTGGAAACGATGTCATCGTCCATCACACCGAGGAAGGTCCGCGAGCATTTCTCAATGTCTGTCCACATCGCATGGCCTTGCTCAGCAGCAGGCCGGGGGGGCACGCATGCCACCTCAAGTGCCAGTACCACGGTTGGGAATTCGCAGCGGACGGCAGCACCCGCCGTATTCCCGATGCCCCCGGCTTCCGTCCGTTGCAAAAAGGTGCCTTCGGGCTCAAGCGATTCGATACCGAGACGGTCGGCCAACTGGTGTTCGTGCGCCTCGTTTCGGGCGGACCGGATGCCGCAGCGATGTTCGGTTCGCGGCTCGAGGATGTCTGCCAGGCGGTTGCCCGGCACCATCCGCTCGTCGTATCCTGGGCGCGCGAGGTCGATGCGAACTGGAAAGTGATTCTTGAAAACAATCTCGAGAGCTACCACGTCGGCGAGGTTCACCGGGCAACGCTCGGATCGACACCCGAGGAAAGGGTTTGCGAACACGAGTTTTCCGATCGGCACAGTGCGTTCACTTCGCCCGGGGGCGTAGCCGGACTGACGGGGGCGATCCAGCAGGCGATTCTTCGCAGCGTCTCCCGCCTGCCGCGGGCAAAGTACACGCATTGCCTGTTCGTCCCCAATCTCACCGTTCTCTGGCTCGATGACATCGCCGCGGTGCAGACGTTCGAGCCGCTTTCTCCGCAGCGCACCCGGGTGACGTTCCGTGGGTTCGCGTTGTGTTCACCCAGGCGGACGCCGGTGCGCAACCGACTTCTTGCCTGGGCGGCGCGTCGCCACCTCCTTTTCTGGGGGCGGGTGTGGGAGGAGGACCTGAAATTGTTTCCGGACCTTCAGGCGGGGGTCGCGAATCCGCAGAGTCCCGGAACTGGTTTGCTTTCGCGTCGCGAAGAACGGATCCATCATTTCCAAGAATGGGTGTTGCGGGGATCGGAAGGCAGAGCCATGCCGGGACGACGACACAAGGAGACGACCCATGATTGACACCGCTCATCCGAACGTGACCCCGCCTACGGCGCGGGGCCTCGTTCGCCTCGAACTGCCCGGCGGGAGACGGGTGGAGACACTCTGCCCCGAGAACACCCTCATCGCCCATGAGGAGATCTTCGACCTGCGGATCTACGAGATGTTCGGCATCGAACTGGCCGACGGGGCGACGGTGTTCGACGTCGGCGCGAACATTGGCCTGGCGGTGCTGTGGATCGGCGACCGCATCAGTCGCGGCACCGTCCATGCCTTCGAGCCGATCCCCTCGACCTTCGCCGCCCTCGAGCGCAACGTCGGGGACCATCCCCATCTCGACATCCATCTCCATCATTCCGGGGCGGGCAATCGTGACGGCACGGCCACGTTCACGTTCTATCCGAAGACGAGTACGAGTTCGTCGATGTATCCGGATCATTCCCCGGAGGCCCGGGCCGAGTCCAATCGCTTCATCCTCGCCGATATCCAGCGGCGTCTCGGGGCCGGTTTCAAGCTCGTTCCCGGGTGGGTCGCCCGGTCGTGTGCCGAGGGAATCCGCCGCTGGTATCAGCGGTCGGAGACGGTCACCTGCCGTTTGGTCCGACTCTCCGACGTGATTCGCGAGGAGGGGATCGGGCGAATTGACCTTCTCAAGCTCGACGTCGAGGGGGCTGAGTTCGACGCGCTTGAAGGAATCGATGCCGCCGATTGGCCACGAATCGACCAGGTGATCGTCGAAGTCCACGAAGGGAAGGAGGCGTGCAGCAGGATGGAAAGCCTCCTCGCTGACCGGGGCTTTTTCACCAGGGCCTGGCAGCAAGCCCCTGACGTCTTCGCCCGGCACTGGCTCGTCTACGCCCGTCGCCCGGCCGTCCGTTCAACCGCATTCACCGTTTCATCCTGAGGAGTGGCAGTCATGATCAATCTGAGCGGAAAGGTGGCGCTTGTCACCGGGAGCAGTCGGGGCATCGGCCGGGCATGCGCCCCGCGGCTCGCCGAGGCGGGGGCCGACATCGTCGTCAACTACGTCACCAGCGGCCGCGAAGCCGATACGCTAGCCGCCGAGATCGCCGCGATGGGCCGACGCGTGGCCTGCATCCGCGCCGACGTCGGTGAGGAAGAGGATGTCGAGGACATGGTGGGTTTCGTCCGTGAGCAGTTCGGCGCCCTCGACATCGTCGTGCACAACGCGGCGACCGGGGGATTCCGCCCCCTCGCTGCCACCTCACAGCGTCACTTCGACGCCGCGATGCATACGAATGTCCTCTCGCTGGTTCATCTTCTGAAAGCCTCGGCGCCGCTGCTCGAGGCAGGGAGCGGCCGGGGGAAGGTGGTCGTGCTCTCGAGCCACGGCACGCACATGGCGCTGCCGATGTACGGCCTCATCGGTGGATCAAAGGCGGCGCTGACGGCGCTGGCCCGCCATTGGGCCCTCGAACTCGGTGATCGCGGCGTGAACGTGAACGTCGTCGAGGCGGGCCTCGTCGACACCGACTCGACGAGGCGTCTCCCCGGTGCCGATCTGATGTTCGCTGGCCGGACGAGCAAGACGATGGTGGGGGAGCGGCAGTTGGAGGCGACTGACGTCGCCGATGCCGTCCTCTTCCTCTCCAGCCCCCTCTCAGATCTTGTGCAGGGACAGACCCTTGTCGTCGATGGCGGCGCCGCGATCCACGTCTGACCCGATTTCACCCGCTGCTTCTGCCAGGACTTCCCCATGGCCGCCAACCTCAAATACCTCCTCCTTACCGGGGCCACCGGCCTCCTCGGCCGTTCCCTCATCCGTGACCTGTCGGCAGACGGCCGTCGGCTGGCGGTGCTCGTCCGTGGATCGAAGCACGCCACGGCCGAGGCACGCGGGGACGAACTCCTCGACGATTGGCAGGACGTGGCGGGGGTGACGGTCGAAGCGCCGGTCGTCCTCGCCGGCGATATCACCTCCCCGGGGCTCGGTCTCGGCGCCGCGGCCGCAGCCTGGGTGGGGCGCAACGTCGACGAGGTGGTCCATTCGGCGGCGAGCCTTTCGTTCCAGATGCGGGAGAGCGACGGCGAGCCCTGGAACAGCAACGTCAACGGCACGGCCAACGTCCTCGCCCTCTGCCGCGATCTCGGCATTCGTCGCTATCACCATGTCTCGAGCGCGTATGTCTGCGGCACGCGGCGGGGGCAGATCCTCGAGAGCGAACTCGACGTCGGCCAGACCCCCGGCAACGACTACGAACGGAGCAAGATCGAGTCGGAGAAGGCGGCCGTCTCGGCGCCTTTCCTCGACGTCTGCACCGTTCACCGGCCAAGCATTATCGTCGGCGACCTCGTGGCGGGGTTCACGAACACCTTCCATGGTTTCTACAAGCCGCTCCGGATCGTCCAGCCCTTTGTTGAGGCGTTTCTTGAGGCATCGCTCGAGCCCGGTTCGCTCCTCGATGTTCTGGGGATGACCGGCGAGGAGGTGAAGAATCTCGTGCCGGTCGACTGGGTGTCGGCGGTGATCGCGCGGATCATCGGCGATCCCTCGCTCCACGGCCGCACCTACCACATCACCTCCACAAGGCCGACGCCGGTGAGCCGGCTGTGCCGGGTGTTTGAGGAGCTCGTCGTGGAGATGGCAGCGGAGCTCGCGGCCGCCCGGGCTGCGGCCGGTCCCGCGAAGGGGACGCCAGGCTTCGATCCCGCCATGCTCGCCCGGCTCTTCGAGGACCAGATGCACGTCTACCGTGCCTACTGGAGCGATGATCCCCGGTTCGACAGCACTTGGTGTACTGCCGCGGTGCCCGATCTGCCGTCACCCGAGCTCGACGACGAGACGATCCGCCGCCTCTGCCGGTTCGCGATCGCCAACCGCTTCCGTTGGCCGCCGCCGGGGAGAGGAGCGCGGACGGTCACGGCGCGGGGCCTTCTCGAGCGGCGACTTGGTGCCGCGTCGTGGGAGGCACCCAGCAGCGGAGATGTCGTTGGCCTTTCGGCGGCAGGCGGCGGGGGTGGTCAGTGGACGGTTCGCCGCGAAGCGGGGCGGCCCGTGGCGCTCCATGTCGGCTTGCCGTCGATCACGGCACCGGTGATCCATCTGGCCGCTGGCACGCTCGAGACGCTGCTCGGCAGCGGCGGGAATACGACAGCGATGATCGCACGCGGTGCGGTCTCTATCGTGGCCACCGATGCGGCCGCCCGGCGTGGCGCCTCCGCGGTGCTCGCGTCACTGGTCGCGGAAGGAACGCTCCCGGGGGGAGCGTCTCTGCGGTCGACCGGCGGGCGGAAAGGTGCCGGGGTCGCTGCCAGGGCCTGATTTGGGGGAGAAGCGGCTGACGGATGCGGGGCCTGAAGTGGCTCAGGAACAGACCCGCTTGAGGTAGTCGTGGAAGCACCAGATCCGCTCCTCGCGCGTGCCGATGCACCCGCGGAACGGCGTGGCGGTGATCCCCTTCTGCTGGGCGGAGAACACGCTCGCGTCCTCCTTCTGGATCGCGGTGTTGGCCTTCACACCATGCCGAGCCGTCAGCTTGGCGATGACGCGGGCGAACGGATTCCTCTTCGTGCCATCGAGGCTGAACATCCAGGCGAGCGTCCGCGACGTGGTCGGGCCGGTGGGCAGATAGACCTGGCAGTAGGTGAACAGGTCGGAGAAGGTGAAGACGACGTTTGGAAAGACGTGATGGTGGACATACTGGTCGGTGGTCGTTCCGCCCCCGAGCCAGCCGACGACTTGCCGCTGCTTCTTGACCGGCTCGCTCTCCTCGCCGAGGTCGAAGACCAGCGTCGTCGACCGATCCTCCAGCCAGTGCTTCTGGGCCTCCTCGGGGATCAGGCCGAAGCCGCCGAGCGTGGTCGGATGGACGAGAGGGAGGTGGTAGGTCTCCACGGTGTTCTCGACCGGAATCTTCCAATTGCAGTCAAAGTCGGCGGCGTATCGCCAGTTGCACCTGTAGGGAGCGGCGAAGGCGGCGGTGATACGCTCGTGCCAATCGCCGAGCCAGCTCCGCAGGTCGGGGCCCTCGGTGGCGAGTCGGACGAAGACGAGCTCGCCGCAGGTCTCGACCGGGAACACCCGCAGCGCGGCATTTTCTCGATCGAAAGGCTTGAAACAGCCGCCGTCGGGTACCTTGTCGACCCTCCCGCTCGCCTGATACTCCCAGCCGTGGTACTGGCAGGCGAGTTTCGGGGAATTCCCGCGCGGGAGTTCGGTGAGCATGCAGTGGCGGTGAGAGCAGACGTTGAGATACGCGTGGAGACGCCCCGCGTGTCGCCGGATGATGAGGGGGCGGCCGACGAGGTCGAGGGTGATGAAGTCCCCGTCGTTGGGGAGGTCGCCCGTCAGCGCCACTGGGTGCCAGGCAGCGAGGAAAAGCCTGTCAATCTCGGAGCGCAGCACGGCTTCGGAGAGGTAATCCTCCCTCTCAAGCACGTATTCGAGACGTTCCTTGTGGATGAACATTGGAAATTGACAGTACTTCCCCCGGGCCCTGAGTTCAAATTGCCGGGGAGGAGGGGGGGCCGATGGGGCTTGCCGGATGTGACGGATGGAGGGCCGAACTTGAGCGCCCTCAGATCGTGATCTACATTGTCACTGCCGGTTCGGAGGGTAAGCGAATTGGCCAGCGGTCTGACTCGAAATCAGATGTCCAGAAATGGATTGTGGGTTCGAATCCCATGCCCTCCGCCTTGTCGAGCCTGATCGTGATTTTCGATCGCTTTCTTCGGGGCCGCCGTCTGTGGCGGCCCCGTCCGGTTGTGGTGATCGACCGGACGACGACGTTTCCCGGGTCTGCTGCCTGGGAGATGTTCTTTTCCGCTCCGCGTGCCTTTTCCGCCGCGAACCGGGCCCCCCGGTGCGGCCCTCCTCCTGTCTGGTGATCCTCATGGCCTCCCGCCGTATCAATTTCCGCATGGCGCTTCTCTTCGTCCTCCTCCTCGTGGGGGCGGTGGGGGGGATCTATGTCCTCCACAAGTTTCAGGTGAGGCGCAACGCCGCCGCGCTCCTGGCGACGGTGGACGAGAAGGTCGCGGAGGGCAACCCGGGTGAGGCGATCGATCCGCTCCTCAAGTACCTGACGCTCAGGCCGGCCGACAACCAGCGTTACCTCCAACTCGCAGAGATCCTCGCCGACCGGGCCTTCTCCAGAGACCCCTCGCGCGACCAATGGGCGCTGACGAAGGAAGTGCTGCGGACGGCCGTCACCAGGAATCCTGAACAGGATGATCTCCGTGAGAAGCTCGTCATCCTCCTCCTCGAGGCGAACGAGACCGAGGCGGCGATCTACCACGCGACGGAGCTCCGCAAGCGGACCGATGCGCAGCAGGATCCGGAGCGGTTCGGTCGGATCGGCATGCTTTACACCCAGGCTGCGATGAGGACGGGAAATCCCGCCGAGGTGGAGGAGGTGCTCGTCGAACTCACGCAGGTGATCCCGGGGACGCAACTACCAGCCGAGCGCATCGACGCGTTTGTGTTCCTCGCGGCCATCATGTCGGAGGGGAGGGGACGGCTGCAGGCAGCCGAGGAGGTGCTCCGCAAGATGGTCGACGCCTTTCCCGATTCCCCCCGGGCCTGGAAGGTGTTTGCGGGTTGGAGCCGGCGGAATGGGAAGCTCGAGCAGGCGGCGGGGGCGATCGCGAAGGCTCGGGCGCTCGCCCCGGCCGACGCGGAGGGCATGCTCATCGACGCCACGGTGGCGCTCGCCATGGGCAAGCCCGATCGGGCCGAGGCGGTCCTCGCGTCGATCCCCGCGGATGCTCCCCTCTCCGAGCCGCTCGTCATGGCCCGGGCAGAGCTCGCCCGTGTCCGCGGTGACACCGCTGGCATGATCCGGGGCCTGAGCGCGGGGCGGGAAGCCATGCCCGAGAGCAAGCCGCTGATCTCCGAGCTGATCGTCGTCCTCGCCGATGCCGGACAGATCGACGAAGTCCGCACGCTCCTCGCCGAGGCCGGCAAGATTCTCCCCGAGGGTGCCCCGGCAATCGTCTACGGCGAGGCGTCGGTGGCTTTGGCTGAGGGGCGCTGGTCGCAGTCGCTCAAAGGTTGGGAACGGCTCAAGGAGATCATGGCGGGTGATCCATCCTTCAACCGCCGCGCCGACATCGCCATGGCGAGCTGTCATGACGCGCTCGGGGACACCGAGAAAGCCGCGGAGGCACGCCGTCGCTTGGCCGCCGCGGCGCCCGATTCGGAGTTGGCGAAGTTTCTCGAGGCGACAGAGCTCGAACAGGCCGGCCGAGCGGAGGAGGCGATCGCGATCGTCGAGCGGATGGCGGCGGAAATCTCCCTGGAGACCCTTGCGGATCGTCCCGAGATCTGGCGCTCGCTGTTGAGAATGCGCATCGCCGAGCAGGCGCGGCAGCCGGAGGCACAGCGCGATTGGAAGGTCGTCGATGGCCTTGTCTCGTCCCTGACCGCAGAAGGAAGGCTGCCGCCGGAATCGGCGGCACGCGTTCGCATCGACGTCCTCGCGGCCAAGGGGGATGCGGCCGGCGCGTTGTTGGCTTCGGAGGCGGCCGTGGCTGCCCATCCCGACAGTGTGACACTGCTGGCGCAATGCGTCCTCCTCCTCGCCGGAAGCGATCGAAAAGACGAGGCTTGGGCCCGCATCGATGCCGCCTCGGAATCGCTGCGATCCACTCCCGGCCTGCTCAACGCCGAGATCGACCTGCTTGTGAGAACGGATCGTGACGCCTGGGGAGATCGTCCAGACGATCTCCAACGTCGGATCCTGGCGTTGCCGGTGAGTGTTGCCCGGGCGACGCGGCGCCAATGGCTCGCCTTCCAGGTCGGGCAGGGGGCCGAGTCTGCAGCGCGGCAAGTGGCCGGGGCGATCCTCGCCGACGATCCCGACGACGTGCAAGTGAGGATGATGCTCCTCGACATCGCCGCCGATCGCAATGATGCCGACGAGGTAGCCACGCAGGCTGCCTTGATCGAAAAGCAATTCGGCGCCGAGACGGCGATCAGCCACGTTTCCCGGGCCTTGCAGGAGATTGTCACCATCCGTGCCACCAGGCTCGGCAACGGCGGTGCTGACGTCGAGCCACTCACTGCGGACGAGAAGAAGACGCTCGAAGGGGCACGGAAGCTTCTCGAGGAGGCGGCCTTGGAGCGCCCCGACTGGGAGGCCCCGGTGCGCACACAGGCGTCGATCGCCGAGCTCGAAGGAGACCCGGCCGCTGCGATCGGGCACCTCCGCCGCGCGATCCAACGCGGGGAGAGTCTGCCCATGGCGCGGCGTCGGCTCGTCGTTCTCCTCGTGGCCATGGGCCGATTCGGCGAGGCCGCGCCGGTGATCGCGTCGCTCGGGTCGTTCGGCGGCCCGGCCGTCGAGAGGATCCGCGCTGACTCCCTGGCGGCCAGCGGCAATCCAGAAGAGGCCCTCCGGCTCGGTGCCAGCCTTTCCTCGCAGGATCCGGAGAATGCCGATCTGCTCACGTGGTACGCCGCACTCCTGGCCCGATGCGGAAAGCTCGACGAGGCGGAGGCGGCTTGTCGGAAGGCCATGGCGATCGCCCCGCAGAATCAGTCCCCGCGCCGGAGCCTGCTGGAGCTTCAAGTGGAGCGAAAGCTCGAGGCGGAGGCGCGGGCCACGCGCGACGCGGCGCTCGCGACGCTCGAGGAGCCGGCCAAGACGCGGTTCAAGGAGTTTGCCGCCGGATTACTCGGCGGGGGAGACGAGATCGAGTCGGCGTACCGCGAGGCGGTCGCGGCCAACGGTGACGATCTCGGCGCCGCGCGAAGGCTCGTCGAGCAATATCTGACGCGGGGGCGTTTCAAGCAGGCCCGCGAGGAGCTGAAGCGGATCGTGGGGCTCCCGGCGGCCAAGGATTCGCCGACCGTCGCCTGGGCGCGTCGTCAATTGGCCGGCCAGATGGCGCAGGGGGGAAGCTACCGTGAGTTTCTCGAGGCGATTGCCCTGCTGGCCCTCAATGTCGACAGCGATGGGCGGCAGACGGCGGATGACATGGCCCTCGAGGCCGCGCTTCTCCTCGGCCGCAATGAGCCGACGAGTTGGCGGCGTGGGCTTCAGGTGCTGGAGATTCTCGCGGAGCGTCGACCGTTGACGGTTCAGGAGAAGGTGATGCGGGAAAAGGCCCGCGCCATCCTCGTGCCGACCCTTCGGCCTGCAGCGATCAAGAACATCGGCGAGATCGCCCTCTCGGTGGACGGAAGCACGGCGATGTTCGCCATGCTCATCGACCTGTGCCTCGACGAGGGGGATGTCGCCGGGGCGCAGGACTGGCTCGCCAAACTCCAGGCGGTCTCGCCGGATGCCCCGGGCACGCTCCGATTCGTCGCGAAGGTGGCCAAGGCTCAAGGAGACGAAGGCGCGGTCGCGGGCGCGCTCAAGCGACTCATGCCAGATGTCCGTGTCACCGATGCGAACGCCAGTCGGATGCTAATGTCGGCAATGGTCGTCGATGAGCTCGGGTTTCACGAGGAGGCCGGCAAGGTGTTCGACGAGTGCGCGGGGCTGGCCAAGGATGGGGTCCTCCTTCAAGCTCGGTCGCTCGGTCGTCGCCATCGCACGAAGGAAGCGATCGCCTTGGCAGAGACGGTCCGTGGCGAGGTTTCTCCGCAGGCCTTCCTCGAGACGCTTCTCGCCATCTCGCGGTACAGCGATGCCGATCCTGAGTCGGATGCCCTGGCCGACGTGGAGCGGATCGCGGCGACCCTTCGCCGTGAGAATCCCGGCGCGGCCGAGGTGGCGTTCTCGGCGGCCACCCTCGAGGACGCCTTCGGGCGCACGTCGCGGGCGATGAAGGGCTACCGTGATCTCCTCGGCACCCAGGATCTCGACCCGAGACTGCGCGGGCTGGTCTCTGCCAATCTGGCCTTCGATATCGCCCATCCAGAGACAGCCGACGAGGCCACCAAGCTCATCGACGCTGCGGTGGCCGAACTGGGGCCGACGACCGACCTGCTCGACTCGCGGGCCTTGGTGCGACTGGCCAAAGGGCAGAGTCGTCAGGCGCTCGAGGATGTCTCGGATGCGATCCTGCTGCAGCCGACCCCGCGGAACTTCCTCCATCTCGCTGTCATTCGGGCGGCGATGGGGGATCTCAAGGGGGCCGGTGACGCCCTCTCCACCGCCCGCGAAAAAGCCCTGGACGAGGAGCGGTTGTCGCCGGATGACCGTCGCCGCTTGGAGAAGGTGGAGGCTGCGATCAAGGCCGGGGCGCGGGCGCCGTGAGCAGGGGAGGTCGCCCTTGTGAAACAGCTTGTGAAACAGCTTGTGAAACAGCTTGTGAGACAGCTTGTGAGACAGCTTGTGAGACAGCAGCCGCGGAGCGCTGTTCAGTCAGTGATCGGCACGACATCCCCGGATCGCATGAACACCAGCTCGGATGAGATCCGTGCCGGATCGAGGTCGTGGAGTCCGGCGACCGCCCGGCGATAGGCCTGGAGTTGCGGGGTGTAGAACGCCGTCTTCTCGGTGCGGACCCGGGCTTGGGGAGCGCTCTTCCCGTCGCCCCCGAGCCCATCGAACTTGAAGTCGATCAGCTCCGCGGCGACCGTTCGTCCTGACCGACGCCACAGCACCATCCGGTCGATGATCCCCAGGAGCGTTCGTTCCCCCTCGTCGAGGGCGAACGCCTGTTCCCGGTGGAGGCTCGGTTCGGCCGGCCCGGCAGGGAGTTCGACAGAGATGAACTTCCGTGGCAACTGGTTTTCCGGCCGGGCCAGTATGGCGGCCACGGCCGGGCAGGCACACATCGTCCGAAAATCAGCGATCAGGCTCTCCACCTGCGAGGCCAGCGCCGGTTCCCGGCAGGCGATCCGCCGCAGCAGCTCGTCGGCCGGGATGTCATCCCCCCAGCCGACCTGCTCGATCCAGGCGTGGAGGAGCGTGCCGACGCTCCGAGCCGTCCGCGAGCCGGTGCCGAGCAGGGACTGGGCGCTGATGATCCTCCCCCCTTCGGCGGAAGAGGGAGTGTGACGGGGGCGGGAACGCCGGCGCTGACCATCCTGGAGGGGGCGGAGGAGAATCGGCAGCGTGGGCTCATCGGGCGGTGATCCTTGTCCCGGGCACCGATCAGCGGCGGCGACGGTCGCAGGCCTCGTTCGACGTCGCGTGCCCGGCGCCGCGATCGACCCGTGCTCCACGGAATCCCCGATCGGTGCCGGTGCGACGGGGCCGTCGGCCGGGAGGGAATCGTGAGCGGGATCAGCGCGGTGGCCGTGCATCCAGAGCATCGATTCGGCCGGCGCTGCGGGAGTCTCAGGGAGGGTGGCGCGGATCACGCCGGCGAGGGTCTTGGGGATCGACCGCTCCTTGTCGGTCGCCGGTCGGATGAGAACCTCCATGCCCTGAGCGGCCCGGGTGAGGCCGACATAGAGCGTGGCGATGGCTTCACGGAT
>Ga0164295_10001791_pt1 | contig 17787 bp, 15 predicted proteins | sample GEODES006metaG_FD_111798 | JGI IMG/M metagenome (GOLD analysis project Ga0164295, IMG submission 111798) | Oligotrophic lake water microbial communities from Sparkling Lake, Wisconsin, USA - GEODES006 metaG | ecosystem: Environmental > Aquatic > Freshwater > Lake | place: USA: Sparkling Lake... | reverse complement strand
TTAAAGGGAGCACAAATGCAGGAATAACGTGATACCAAATAAATACTTGAACTAAGATAGGAATGTTTCTAAACAACTCTACCCATGAGGTTGATAGCCAAATGAGGAATTTATTAAGAGCTCTGGAATTAGGTAGGGTTCGTAATGTGCCCATCAATAAGCCCAAAATCAAGGCGATAGTTAGGCTAAGACCTGCCACAGACAAGGTCCAGACCCATGCCTTCATGAGCCAATCTAGATAGCTGGGATCGCTATTGTGGGCTAGCCCAAACAGAGCGGAGAAGCAGTGCTCTACCCCTTCCCCATCTAAGGTGTTCTTACAAAAAACACCTAAATCTAGAGACATCTTTAGATCGCGTTTGTATTAAATGACTTCAATTTACTTCTTGACGTAATCTTCAGCAGGCTTATCGTTAAGATTAGCCCAAGCATTTTTAGTCGCCGGAGATAATTCAAGGCCAACAACAACATTTTTCGGTGGGATTGGTTTTAGAAACCACTTATCCCACAATTTAGGCATATTACCGTTGGTCACAATCTTGGCGATTGCCGCATTGACTGCCGCCTTAAATTCTGGATCGTTTTTTGGAACCATAATGGCGATAGGTTCCGTTGCCAGAACTTCACCCACAATCTTGTAGTCCTTTGGATTCTTGGAATTGGCGATATTGCCGGCCAAAATTGAACCATCCATTACAAAGGCATCGGCACGACCGGATTCAAGCAATAAGAAACTATCTGCATGATCTTTACCAAATACTTCATCAAAATTGACGCCATTGGCTTTTTCATGTTTACGGAGTAACTGAACAGATGTTGTACCGGTAGTGGTAGCCACTTTCTTGTTAGCCAATTGAGAAATAGAATTAATTCCAGAATTCGCTTTAACGGCAATCCTTACTTCTTCAATGTATAAGGTATTTGCAAAACCAACGTCCTTAGCGCGGTTAGCGTTATTGGTAGTTGAGCCACACTCAATATCTATTGTTCCGTTTTGTACTAAGGGAACACGATTTTGGGAAGTAACGGGTTGGTAGTTAATGCGCAGAGTGCTCAAACCTAGCTTGTCTTTTATATCCACCAAAATCATGCGGCAAACCTCAACATGGTAGCCATCAAAACGGCTATCGCCAGTGGTGTAAGACATTGGAATAGATGATTCACGCACACCCATAGTTACCGCTCCAGTGGACTTTATTTTATCTAGCGTCTGGCTAGCACTATGGGCATTTAAGCTCCCAAATAATAATGTGGTGGCAACTAGACAACCCCTAGCCAATTTTTCGCATTTCATGCATTTCCCCCCTATGTAAAAACAAGATCGTAATAAGAACTAGTATATATAGCTCAAGAGCCTGCACTATATCGATCAATAGCAAAAAGTATGGGGATATAGCATGTCCAGCACGATTCGAATGTGTGACCTGCGCATTAGAAAATTCGTAGTCGCTAGAAAATCTAATGACTTCAATGGCTTACAGCGTAAAAACGAAACTGTGTAATAAGCTGCGCGATGCGGTTTGGGGATTTGTTTGCCGTACCCCTGGGACGGCCTAAGATCCTACTAAGTAGTTAGCGTTAGCAATCATCATCTGGTGGATGGTGGGACTTAATAAGTTCAAATAACTACAGTAGTCAAAAATGCTTTGGATAGAAGTCAATCCATGGTTGCGCCGCCTCAAAAGCAGAGGCAGCCTTAAAGATATCAATCTCAGAATTAATCTTAGAGACTAGTTGCAATCCAACAGGTAATCCTGCCTTAGTAAATCCAGCAGGAATTGTGGCCGCAGGCTGCCCGGTCAAATTAAATGGGTAGGTGTAATAAACCCAAGAAACTATATTTCTATCTGTTAAATTTGGCGGGGTGTTAAGGCCAGTATCAAATGCCGCGCAAGGTGTTGCTGGCGTAAGTAATAAATCAAAATCTTCGAAGAAAACCCTTACTTTTTCTCTTAACTCATATCTTTTAAAAACATTAGAATAATATTCTTCCGAAGTTTGACTTAGGGCATTATCTAAAACATTAGCTACGGCTGGATCCAATAATTCACGCTGCTCTCTTAATGTATTTTTTAACCGAACTCCGACACCAGCATAAAATTCAGACATCCATAATTCAATTGGGTCGGACTCGAAAATTGAATCAATTTCGATAACATCACAACCTAAATCTTCAAAAATTTTAACTGCCCTCTCTAGAATCGCAGCAACCTCTTTATCAACACTGGCATACCCAAGCGTCTTACTCCAAGCGATCCGCATACCCTTAATGGGCTGATCACATGCGGCTAAAAAATCAGGCACAGACTCAGAAAGAGAGAATGGATCGCGTCTATCAAAGCCGCTAATAGCTTTTAGTAAAAGTGCAGCATCACGAACGGTACGGGCTAATGGACCAACGTGCGCTAGCGTAGGAGTAGCGGATACAGGGAAAATAGGAACCCGCCCAAACTGGGCTTTAATTCCAAAAATACCTGATAAAGACGCGGGTATACGTATTGACCCACCCCCATCAGTACCTAGAGCAATCGTAGTAATACCAGCAGCTATGCTCGCTGCTGCCCCAGCACTTGATCCACCGGGAGTTTTACTGAGATCCCATGGATTACAAGTTATCCCAGTTAAAGGAGAATCACCAACCGCCTTACATCCAAACTCACTAGTAGTCGTTTTACCTATCAAGCACCCGCCAGACTTAAAAAGCCTCTCCACAGATGGAGCGTCATATAGGCCAATATTATTAGCCAAGGCTCTTGAGCCTGAGGAGAAGCGTATATCTTTTACTGATATTAGATCTTTTACTGAGACGGGAAGTCCATGCAATAAACCGAGAGGTGCGCCATCCATCACCGCCTGTTCCGCTAATTTTGCCTGATGCATCGCGATCTCAGGTGTATAAGTAGCAAAGCAATGAAGTTTAGGCTCTAAAGCCTCTGCTTGATCGAGAGTCTCCTTCATTAATTCAACTGGAGAAATTTGTTTTTCTGCAATCGCTTTAGTTAATTCTATTGCAGATCTACCGCTAGCTATGCCATTCATCATTAACCCCGTTTAAATAAGTCAACCTAAAAAGTATTCAAATTGCTCCGGATGATCTATCAAAGATTGGTAATTCAGGAGCTATACAAGTAGAAAATTTTCTATTGATAAGCTCTCGATCTAATCCTTTTCCAATTAGAACGAGCCTTGTTTCAGGTTTATTATTTGGCCAATGCTCCGCGAGCGCAAGCGGGCTGAATATTTTTTGAACGCTCTGAACAATCACAGGGCGATCCTGATCTGTAAAGCGCACTAGTCCTTTTACCCTATATAAGTTATCCCCATATATCTCTAATAATTGAGACAGCATTTCAATTAACTTATCATAAGATAGTGGTCTTTCTTCTCGTATAGAAATTGCTGAAATATCCTCTAAATGATTTTTATGTTCAGCATCACAGACATCGCAAGATTCACCATGCTTATGATTATGATGTGATGGATTTACATTTGAATTATCAGCCCCTAGCCAAGTATTAATAGCGGCTTCTTTTTGTATAGGATTGAATAATCCTAAATTTAAAAGTTCGGAGGCTTTCAAATTTGCATATGTTGTTATTTCAATTGGGCATAAAGGATTTAGATTTCTTATTTTTGCATAGGCATTATCAAACTCATCTTGAGAAACTAAATCGCGCTTATTTAGTATGATTTTATCGGATATTGCTATTTGCTTTTTTGCTTCTTCGGAATGCGAAATTTGGGTAACAACATTCCCGAGATCAACCATAGTTACAACGGCATCCATTTGAAAAGTTAAACATAAATTCATATCAGTAAAAAAAAGTTGGGCTAGTGGAGCTGGGTCAGCAAGTCCAGTTGTTTCTATAACAACCCTATCGAACGATATTTTCGGCTTCTCTAAGCCTAGCCTCTTTTTATATAGCGAATAAAGAGCGCCGACAAGATCATCTTTCCCTTCACAACAAATACAGCCGTTAGAAAGCTCCATCATCTCTTCGTCACGACGAACTATTAAATCGCCGTCAATACCAATTTCGCCAAACTCATTAACTATGACAGCTATTTGGCCACTATCAGGATCACTAAGAAGACGATTAAGCATAGTTGTCTTCCCTGCACCTAAAAACCCCGTTAAAAGTGTAATTGGTATACGCCCATCTTCATTAATATCTGACATGATTTAATCTAAAACAGCCCATGCCCGAACAGGAGAACCGCTACCACTATCAATTTTCAGTGGGGGGCCATAAAACATATATTCACCCTTACCGACTAATTCTTCAAGGTTAACCAACCATTCGTAGTGCGTAATACCGCGATCTCTACAAATGCGATGACTAGGAAATAAGTTGTGTGATGGCTTATCCGTAGAAGGGCCTTCCACTCCATGCAATTTTGATCCACGATCTGCTAACCAGTGGGTTGCATCTGCAGTTAATCCCCAATTGCTCCATACGACTTCTGGCTTTGGAAAGTATTTATTATGAAGCCCACTACACATTAAGACGATATGACCATCAACCTTAACTCCCGATTTTTTCTCGGCATCTTCTAAATCCTTCACATCTACATCGGCTAAATCCTCAATATGACGTAAATCAAAGCAAACACTTTTACCCATAAACATTTCCAAAGGCATTTTATCTACAGACAAACCATTTGGACTTACATGATAAAAGGCATCTACGTGAGTGCTGATATGGTCTAGAGTAGATATAAAAGTTGTTGCAAACGTCATTGGATCACCGGGTACGCCAAGCCCAAGCGCTGCTGACTTTTCATGAGTCCAATGAGGTGTAACTATTGGCCTCTGAAATAATTTATGAGCCGGCATGTTATCTGCCAAGGTTAAGGTGAGATCAACTATTCTAGACATATAAAAACTCCTTTTGATTTAAACAACGATTAAAACTTATTTTATTTATTCTTTTTACCTAAATATGCTTCCATCACTCTTGGATCATGAGTTAAGTCTGTTGAATTACCAGAAATTGTCACTTTCCCACCCTCCATAACATAGGCGCGACTTGTAACCGCAAGGGCTTCAGTAGCCAATTGCTCTACCAATAAAATTGAAAGCCCTGCTTCATTCAAATACGTTAGGACAGGAAATAAAAATTGCAATATTTTGGGAGCCAATCCTAGAGATACCTCATCAATCATTAATATTTTTGGCTTAGCTAGAATTCCACGAGCAATAGCTAACATTTGCTGCTCACCGCCAGATAGAGAACCAGCTAATTGATCTTTTCTTTCTTTTAAACGTGGAAAAAGATCATAAATTTCTGCTATTCCATTATTTACATCGCGACTATCTCTTAAGTAACCACCTAATTTAAGGTTATCCTCAACCGATTGATCAGCAAAAACATATCGGCCCTCAGGAACTAAAACAATTCCTTTTTTAACCATTTCGTGACTTGGCAAACCTTGAATAGGCATTCCCTCAAGCAGAATATTTCCCCTTGATGGACGAATGACGCCAGCAATTGCTTTAAGTGTTGAGCTTTTCCCAGCTCCGTTTGATCCAATAATTGCAACAAACTCACCTGGATATATTTTTAAAGAAACATCTCTAGTTGCCTCTACTCGGCCGTAAACAACCGATAAATCTATTACCTCGAGAAGGGGTGCATTATGCATTCGCCACCCCCTGAGAACCAAAATAAGCTTCAATGACCATGGGATTTTCTTGTACCTCGTCTGGAGTTCCTGAGGCAATAACAATGCCATAGTCGAGCACAGTGACGGTATTAGATAAGGCCATTATCATTTCAACATGATGCTCAACTAAAACTATCGTGATATTTTTTTCTGAAAGAGAGTTAATTAATCGCTTTAAATCTTCTATTTCTGTATGAGTTAATCCAGCGGCTGGCTCATCCAACAATAAAACTTTGGGTGAAATTGCTAATGCTCTAGCAATTTCCAGTCGCCTCTGGTGGCCAAATGGTAGATTTCGCGCCTCTTCATGAGCATAATCATCAAGTCCGACATACCGCAGCAAAGAATTAGCCAAATCATGAAAATGATTTTCCTCTTTAGTGAAGGTGGGCCAACGAGCTATTGTTGCTAAGAGACCTGATTTATATTTAGTATGAAAACCTACTAAAACATTCTCCAAAACAGTCATCTGACCAAAGAGCTCGGTATTCTGAAATGTCCTTGCAATCCCCATTTTTGCCAAAGTATGCATTGGCAATCCAGAAATATTTTTGTTATCAAAAATAATAGCACCATCTGTTGCCTTATATAGACCGGAAATGCAATTTAAAAAAGTAGATTTACCAGCGCCGTTTGGGCCAATGATTGCATGAATTGAACCAGTCTGAATATTCTCAGAAATATTATTATTTGCAACTAATCCGCCAAACCTCACTGTTAAATTATTTACGCTTAAGCAAACTTGAGATTTTTCTATTGGTTGCTTGATCAACTCGTCAACCAAAGGCTCTAATGCTGGCCATTGGTTTGACTTATAAAGACGTTTTGGTTGAAATTTACCGTACCAAAAAATTATCGTTCCGACGATTCCTAGTGGCATTATAAAAATTACTATCGTAAGTAATGCTCCATAGGCGAAATGCTGCCAAATACCAAATTTTTGAAAGAATTCCGGAATATAAGTTAGTATGGCGGCGCCAAGTAATGGGCCTAAAACTGTCCCAGATCCGCCTAAGATCACCATCAATAGATATCGTAACGAATCTAAAAAGCGAAAAGTGTCTGGATTAACATAACTATTAAGATAGGCATACAAGGCACCTGCAATACCTGTTAGAACAGCTGCTAATGTAAATGCCAAAGTTCGTGCTGATATAGGATTAATACCAACTGAACGCACGGCAATCTCACTTTGAGTTGCCGCCCTCATAGATCTACCAAAGCGAGATTTTTTGATATTGTAGTGGATGATGAACGATACTAAAAATATCATACCAATGAGGTAATAAAATCCAATATCGTCTAATGCATGTCCAAAAAAAGCAATTTTTGGAATATTGCTAATGCCAGTTGTACCGCCAGTAACGCTAGACCATTCGATGGCTATGTTCTCTACGACTATTCCAAAAGCAATAGTAATGACTGCTAAATACACCCCCCTGACGCGTAGAGTAGGATAAGCTAGCACTACACCAAAAATTCCCGTTAAACACATTGCGGCCAAGGCTGCGGGAATAAATTCGAAACCAAATTTAGTAGCGAGTATCGACGCTGTATAGGCTCCAATTGCTAATAATCCCGCCTGCCCAAGACTAATAAGACCCGCAAGACCTACCACTAAATTAAGACCTAATGCTACGACTGCATAGATCAATAAAAGCATCCACACTCGTAATTGATAGGCGTTACTAAGAATGTAGGGCAAAAAGATAATTGCAATAAGTAGCCCTAGTAAGAGCCATGAAAAATAGTTTTTAAAGATTCGATGGCTCATACCTTGACCATCTCTTTTTTACCAAAGATTCCCTGAGGAAAAATAAATAACAACAAAATAATTACTGTAAAACCTATTGCTTCTCTAGCAGCGCTGCTAATAAAACCTTCGATAAATTTTTCCATAATTCCATAAAGCAATCCCATAATAACGACACCCCGAGCATTAGTAATGCCTGCGATGATTGCAATAGCAAAACCTTTGAGGCCAAGTAAAAGTCCCATTGTTGAAGAGGCTTGAACTATAGGGGCAATTAAAATACCAGCCCCCCCTCCAAGCGCAGCTGCAATTCCAAAAGATATTGCAGTCATTAGCTTTACATTGATGCCCATCAGGCCTGCAGCCATTTGATTGAAAGCAACTGCCCTGATCGCCCTCCCAATAAGAGTTCTACGATAAAAAAGCTCTAGGCAAAGTAGAAAGGTTATTGCAAATACTGGGATTAATAATTCTTGTGGATAAATGCCTGCTCCGAAGATGCTGATTGGCTTTTCTATCAATGGGGTTACTAGCGGTCTTGCAAATGATCCAAAAGTAATAGTTACGAAGCTTTCCAACATAATTCCGATTCCGATTGTTGAGAGCATCCAGCCAATCCCTGTCACCTCTTTACTAAATGGAGTTACAGCGAAACGCTCTATTAGAACTCCGTAAATTACGCAGAGTAATACAACAATAGGAATAGCTAAGGTTAATAGGATACCCTGGCCTACAAAAACTACCGCGAGCACAGCTCCCAACATGACAACATCACCATGTGCAAAATTTGCTGCTCGACTTGCGGACCACATAATGCTAAAACCCAGGCCAATAAGAGAATAGATAGCTCCTATTGAAATTCCGCTCAGCAAATACTGAACTGTTGCACTCATTAAAACTCCCTTAAAAATTACATAGAGTGACTAAATCTAGATTTACTTTTTCCAAGTAACTAGACTTAGTCAATTAATCACAAAAATTCTCTATTTATAAGGTGTTTCAGAGAGCGGCAATAACTTACCGTCATGCCATGCTGAAAGCTTGTAGTACTTTGGCAATATTGCATCCTGACGCTCTTGCGTTTTTTCAAATGCAGGTTCGTACTTAGCTACTAAACCATCATAGTTAACTTGAAATAAAGCATCCCTTACTTTCGTTCTATCGAAGCTTCCTGCTTTAGTAATTGCCTGAGCAATTATATAAACCGCATCATATGAGTTAGCAATGCCACTTCCCATTTTGATATCTTGCGGTGTATTTAGCTTGTACTTGGCTTGGATCTTTTTCCAAACTGCCTCTCCTTTAGGATCCAACTTTCCTGTCCAAATATAAGTCTGAAATACTAAAACTCCATTAGAAAGCTTTCCAGCAATTTCACCAAGATTGCCAGCGAGCCCCCATGCTGACACTATATTTGCAGGGCGATAGCCGATCTTATCCATTCCACGCAATATTTGATTACCCTCACGATCAAGCGCCCAAATAATTACAGTATCCGCACCGGCATCTTTAACGCGCAAAAGCTGAGGCGTCATATCGACATCATTCCAGTTAAAAGTCTCAAGAGATACAAGACTCAGGCCCTTAGCCTTCATCGCAGCCTCAACATCGGGCTTCCCTCCATTACCCCAGCCTGTGTTCTCATAAAGAAGCGCAACTTTTTTATTTTTAGACCTAGTTACTGCCTGCTCTACAAGAAATTGAGCCACCCACTTATCTTTTGCTGAAACCCTAAACATCCATTTATTTTGTCCGTTTTCTTGCTCAATAATTGCAGTGGCACCAGCTGTAGTTCCTACATAAGGAATACCAACCTGAGCTACAGGATCTCTCATAGCTAACTGAACTCCGCTATGGTAACCGCCAAGCATTGCGATGCAATTATCAGAAAGGGCTATTCGCCTCACATTGTCGACACCCTTTGGCGGCTGTCCAGAATCGTCATAGGGCATAAAAGCAAGCTTTTTACCGAGAACTCCACCTTTTGCATTAATCTCATCAATTGCAATTTCAGCACCCATCTTGATCGCCTCCCCACCAAATGAGGCCGCTCCAGTAAGAGGTACAGAGGCCCCAATACAAGGCTCTGCTTGCTGAGCCTGCAATGAAACAGACGTAATTACACCCGAAGCCACTACTAAGGTCTTAATTAGGATCCTCTTTGTTGAATAAAGAAATAATTGATTACGTTTACTCATAAATCCTCCTATGTAAATGCCATGATTTAGAAATACTCCTCTACATTACAGTGATTCGATCTAAAAACGGAAGAATTTAGACTTAATAAAATTCCATAATGTGGACTTTTTATAGAATGGAACCGCTTGCTAGAGGTTAAAACATGATCAAAAACAAAGCTTGACCAATTAAAGGTGAGCCAGGCGTCTGATACGCTCAGCTGCGCGCTCAATACCATCGCTTAGAAGAGATTTTATATTTTTAGATTTATTCTGAAGTTAGTGGATTATTTAGAAAAATCTAAGTGATGCGGTACCCATCCAAACCCAGCAAAATATTTTTACAGAAATTTATCGGCTAACTATTTCTGAGCGACATACTGGGTAAATCCCCGTCTTAGAGGAGCATCCATGACAGCGGCACTTCCTTAATCAATACGAGCCCCAGAGAATTTTACTAATTTAGCCCATTTACTAGTTTCATCTTTAATAAAAGTTGTGAATTGTTCCGAGGAACCAGTCATAGGAACTGCCCCCTGTTCAGCTAAAATTTTGACCACTTCCGGCGAATTCATTATTTTTATAATCTCAGCATTCAGAATAGAAATGATATTTTTAGGTGTTCCTGACGGAGCGAATACGCCATACCAATTAACTATTTCAAATCCCTTTAATCCAGATTCTGAAATAGTAGGAATAGAAGGAGAGATTGGGGAGCGAGCTAAGCTTGTAACAGCAATGCCACGCAACTTACCGGTATTTATCAGAGGCAGAGCAGGAGGCAAGCTACTGAAGATCATGGATAAGTGGCCGCCTACTAGATCGGTTAATGCAGGGACGGCACCTTTATAAGGGACGTGAACCATATCAACGCCAGCCATTGTTTCGAATAGTTGTCCCGCAAGATGCTGAGGAGTGCCATTACCTGGCGAACCATACGTCAATTTACCGGGTTTTAATTTGGCAAGCTCTATTAGCTCGCCAGTCGAAGAAGCAGGCACGGATGGATGAACAACAAGCATAATAGAAACTGAAGCAACTGGAGCAATTGGAGCAAAGTCTTTTATATTGTCGTACGGCATATTTGAATACAAACTATTATTTATTGCATGCGTACCAACGAAGCCCAAAACTAAGTTGTACCCATCAGGATTTGATTTGGCAACAAAATCCGAAGCGATATTACCGCCTGCACCAGGACGATTCTCAACGATGATTGGCTGCCCCAATCTTTGCGTTAGTCTCGGACCAATTATTCTCGCCAATATATCTGCAGGACCCCCAGGCGGAAAAGGCACTATAAGATGAATAGGTTTGTTTGGATATTCCGCAGAAAAAGCAGAGGCGGCTAAGAAAACCAAAACAATACTAATAAAAGTCTTTAATTTTAAAAGAGTCATAATTATTAAACCTATTTATTTTTTAGAAATATATCTATTAAGAAACTATTAATCAGCTTTGGCACCAGATGTTAAAACTATTTTTCGCCACTTGACCAACTCTGACTTTGTAAATTCAACAAAATCATCTTGTGAACTATCGAGAGTCTCGAACCCCTGATTTTTTAGAGACAACTTAATCTCACTTATGTTTAGTACTTTGCGGATATTTTTATTTAATAAATTAACAATATCTCGTGGAGTACCAGCAGGCGCAAATACTCCATACCAGTTTTGAACTTCATAACCTGGTAACCCTGATTCGGCAATTGTAGGGACATCTGGAACTAACGAGGACCGTTTCGAATCAACAACACCTAAAGCACGTAGTCTTCCATCTTTAATATATGGAAGAGCCGCCGGAAGGCTAACAAATGCAAGCATTACATGCCCTCCTAAAACATCAGTCAATGCCGGAGCCGCACCTTTATAGGGAATATGATCCATCGTAATTCCTGACATATTTTTCAATAATTCGCCAGAAAGATGTTGGGGTGAACCGCTACCTGGCGAAGCAAAACTCAGCTTGCCATTCATTTTCTTGTCAAGTACAAGTAACTCCTTAATATTTTTTGCTGGAAGCGAAGGATTTGCAACCATAACCACTGTTGCAGATGCAACGACTGCAACGGGGGTGAAATCCTTGATAGTGTCAAATGGTAGTTTTGCATACAAACTTGGATTAATAGCATGCGTCCCAACTGTACCCAGCATCAATGTATAACCGTCAGGCTTCGCATTTGCCACATACTCTGAAGCAATATTTCCACCTGCCCCAGGTTTATTTAGGAGAATCACTGCCTGCCCTAACTCCAAACTAAGTTGCTGCCCAATGACTCTAGCAAGAACATCTGACGGGCCGCCAGCAGAATATGGAATCACCAAGTTTATTGGCTTATTAGGAAAAACAATTTGCGCAAAGCTAGCAGTTGAATAATAAAAACAGATCAGCATACCAATTATTGATTTATTTATTAAATTCATTTAAATCTTTCTTGTTTAATAATTTCGACTAAAAAGTTTGACTGCAAGCTAGTACCAATAAATCTATCCCGCATAAAATGAAAAAATGAGTTTTGTTAAATTAATTGTCTTAACAAAAACAAGTCGTATTTTTTGCGGGCTAAAGAATTTAATTAATACTTTTTAAATAATTCGGACCATCTTTGGCAACCCAAAGAGTTGATGCAAGCTGGCAGAACCTAGTGTGTACAGCAAGATCATCCTCTGTCATTGTATTTCGCCCTTGTGCGGCACAAACAATTTGACCAAAATATGTATTTTCGGATTTTATGGGTGCGTAACAAACTGAACCGGCTCTAAATGTTCGAAGAATTTTGACAAAGCTTTTGTCGAGATCGGTATTAGCCAATAGTAAAGGCTTCTGATTTTTAACCATCCAACCAGGATGGCCAATTGTTGCATCCAGCGTCATGTGTAACTGGTCTGGATGATAGTTTATCGGTGCAATTAATTGATTTGAAATGCCATCTGGCGTCAAAAATAATGCGCCGCAAGCAAACTGCTGAAATTCACCTTTTTTTAGATTTCCAGGCTGTAAATGAGCATTTCTATCACCTAACAAATTCACTAAGGCTAATGTAATTACTTGAATAGCATCTTCCGCATTCTCTGCCGCATCAGCTTCCAGCGCAACCTCTTCAAGAATTCGTGCAGCATTTTTATTAAAATTTGCTACATCTCTTTGTGCCTGTTGACCTACTGCTGAATGATTTGACATATCTTCTTTCGCGTTAACTTCATGTAAATAAAATCAATGTTTAAATTTAAAATAGGGCGATTCGTCTTACGTTAATGAGCCTGCGATGAAACAGATGTAACTACACCCGAAGCCACTACTAAGATCTGAATTGGGATGCTCTTTGTTGGATAAAGAAATCATTGCTTACGGTTACCCATAAATCCTCCTACTTGAACGCCATTCTTAAAATACAGCTCTACATTACAGCGATTCAATCTAAAAACGGGAGAATTGAGGATTAAAAAATTCCATAATGTGGACTTATGTTAGAACTAAATCATTGCGTGAGGGGTTCAAATGCAATATAAGGACGAAACTTCACCAATTAAAGGTTGTTTAAGAGCCTGACACGTTCAGCTGCGTAGCCAATATCGTCGCTTAAAAGAGATTTTATATTTTTTGATTCTTTCTGAAGAGTGGAAACAATTTCATAAAGTTCTTCTTGAGAAATACGTGGTGAGGCTACGGTAATGCTTATTGCGCCAAGAATATGGCCTGCTACATCAATGATGGGAACAGCTGCGCCGCTATGACCACGCAAAAGACGTTCATCATGAGAGGCAAAACCCTGAGATCTACAAAGTTTGACGCTCTCAAGAAGAGTGGCAATATTTACATCAGCAAAGCTTCTTAAACGCCGTGCATTTTTCATAACAATATTTGAAACTTCATTATCAGGAAGATTCATAAGTAACGCTAAACTACCTGCACCGATACCAAGTGGCCGATGAACACCAATCTGTAAGGCTGGTAATTCAAAACTCATACCCTTTGATCGAGCAATGGAAATTGCATCGATCCCACTTCTTATAGTTAAAAAAGAAACATATTGAGTTTTGCGCGCTATCCTCTCCAATGAAGGCTGACAAAGATCGCGAAATTTAAATTGTGGGGCAGCCGTTAATCCAAGCTCAAAAAGAGAATGCCCTAAAAAATACTTTTGACTATTAGGATGGCGCATAACCCAGCCCTCAATTACTAAAAATTGTAATATCCTAAAAGTCGTAGGGCGTGATAAATTTAAACTACTAGCTATATCAACAAGGCGCACTCCCTCTACGTTATATGAAGCAATATAGCTAATAATTTTTGTTGTCCTACTTATACTTTGAGTCCCTTTCTGAGGGGGGTAGCTAGAATCGTGTCCGCTCATATCAATCGTAGCCTTCGCGCTTGTCCTATAGTCAAATTTAAAATCTAAATAAAACCTTACATTTATGTTTTTGTATCTTACACCCTCGAATTTTATGGCCCTAGGCTTATAGCTTTACTGGGATAGGCGCAATAAACAACCATGAAATTCAAAAATTATTTCTACTAAAGGATCATCGATCGCTTCTGACTGATAGTAATCTCTCACCGTTACTCCATACAATTAAACTATCGACAAAAGACTAACAAATCAGAGGACTTTCTACCTATAATTGCATGGTGTTGCTTATTCTTAAACTCACTATAGTTCCCTTATTTATTGGCTTAATTACCTTAGTAGGTCGTAAGTGGGGCTCTAGCATTGCGGGTTTAATGAGCGCATTTCCAGTCGTAGCAGGACCCATCGTTATTTTCATTGCGATTGAACAAGGGCCTGAATTTGCTGCATTAACTTCTACATCAGCAATTTCTGCTACAGCTTGCCTGCTTACTTTTTGGCTCGTATATTCTTGGGCGTGTACTCGTTTGAGTTGGCCTTTGGCGACACTCTCTGCTTTAGTCGCATGGTTCTTTTTAGCGCTAACTTTGGCGATGACCACACTAAATCTTGATATTGCTTTACTGATTGCCATTGGCGCTCTAATAATTACGCCATTTCTCCTCCCCCGCACAAAACCAACCACTCCTCCCAATACCAAATTATATGATCTTCATTGGCGCATGTTAGTTGGTGGTTTATTAACTTTCTCAGTTACCACCATGGCCGTGGCTTTAGGTGAAGTTTGGAGCGGAATCCTTGCGGTTTTTCCAGTCATTGGATCTGTGCTTGCTATATTTACTCATAATAGTTTAGGGGCCACTCATGTCGCACAGGTCTCGCGTGGAATGGTCAAAGGTCTGTATTCCTTTGTAGCATTCTTTTTAACTTTGACACTCCTGCTGCAACATACTACTATTTTGACAGCATGCCTCATTTCGATTACGACCGCAACTGTTACTCAAGTCGTTGCCCTTTTTATTGCGAAGTTAATTGCAAAAAAATATAGCGGGCAAACATCCCATAACTAGTAACTTATTTTTATTCACGCCCAAAAATTAACTCGCAATAGAGAACTCTTTATTGTGCGTCCAATCTAGCCAGTCTAACTTTTAGCCTGCCCAGCTCGAATTGAAAGTGCGAGCTACGCCTTAAACAAACCCCAGCTATCTCTAGCCAGGGTTAGTAATTGACTATAAAGCTGGAGTAAATTGCTTTGAAGACTTGCAGAAATCCACTATTACCTCTGAAAAGCCAAGGTAGCGAGCGTTCATTTTTCTAAAGCTCTCTAATTCGGCCATCACCGGTGACACTTCATTTTTGTAGGAAGCATCCTCATATCCAGGATGAAATGGGGCTTCTTGGACTAATTTATTGCTCATGATTTATATCCTTATTAAGTAAGTGAAAAATTGATCTAAATTACCAAAAAACTGAATTAGCTCGGAAGTGTGTGCATACGAAATCTCCTAAAGTGCCATAGCAATATGGCTGCCGCTCCCCCTGTCCCTGATACCTGAGAGATTCACACTACAGCGTGGCTGAGTGCTTGCTCCTTCGGTGCACCATAAAGATGGTGGCTCTCCAGACGGCTATTTAGGATAAGCAGTACCTTCCTGGTGGATACCTGAGCGTTCATGGGAGTTTGCGCCTTCGGTGGAGGTAAAAACCTCACTCTCCTGCTTATAGAAAGTATATCCTTAAAATCAGAGCGGGATCAAGCCTTGCTTTAAATAACGCCTGGAGGTTTGATTGTGAGATCTATTTAGTGCAATAAATCCAATCTTAGAGTATGGATTTAATTGCTTTAGTAGCTATATCCTCTAACCAAGCAAAGTCCATTTGACCATGTGCCTCGCAAATAAACCAAGGCTCTCTTGAATCTGGCTCGAGCATCACTCCATGCTCAATTAATTTCCAGGCAAATTTTTTATATAAGGTGTTGTTGACTTTTCGCCACTGACGATAATTATTAGGCACTTCACTCGAAAAATGAATACCTAACATTGCAGGCGGACCAGCAAATGCGTGCTCAATGCCGGCAGCGGTAAAGACACGACCTAATAGCGCTTGAATCTTTTGTCCCGCCTCATCCAGTGTTTTAAGGGCATCGGTATTCGCCAAAATATTTAAGGTTGCATGCGCTGCACTTAAGGCTACTAAATTGGCTGTATAGGTTCCACCATGCACAACACCTCCAGCATGGGAACCGACTACATTCATCACCTCAGCTCTTCCACCAAAAGCGGCAACAGGATAGCCATTGCCCATAGCCTTGGCATACGTTGTTAGGTCCGCATAAATCCCATACAAAGATTGGGCACCACCCTTAGCGACCCGAAACCCCGTCTTTACCTCATCAATAATCAGGATCGTACCGTTTAGAGTGCACAACTCACGCAATCTTTGTAACCAACAATGACATGCTGCAATACTGCCAGCATTACCAATAATTGGCTCCAACAAAACACAGGCTAAAGAATCTTTACGTGTAATAAAGAGTTGCTCAAGAGCCTCAAAATTATTGAGTTCAATAAAGTTAACGAGCTCTCGAGTATTGCTGGGGATACCTGCCCCAAACGGAATAATTTTAGGGGGATGAAGATCGCCAGAATTCCAATTCTCGATATCAGACTTCCACATCATTTCATCAACTAGACCATGAAAACTACCTTCTACAATAGCAATTTGATCCCTCCCAGTAAAACCACGCGCCGTTCTAACAGCCCCCATCACGGCTTCGGTACCAGAATTAGCAAAACGTAACTTATCAATTTGTGGGCATAGTGCCTTGATTTGCTTCGCCACCTCAGTATCTAGTGATGTAGAAAAACCCGACAGTGTTCCGTCTTCCTGAATTTGTCGAATGACGGCCTGATCTACTCGCTCATCGCGATAGCCCAGAATAATAGGGCCATATCCCAAACGAAAATCAATATATTGTTTGCCATCACAGTCCGTCAGCTGGGCACCCTTAGCTGAGGATATAAATACAGTTTGCTCATCACCCCAATAGCGATAGTTTTCTGCAACTCCTTGAGGCATATGCAAGTGAGCCTCTTGCATGAGTTTGACTTGATTTTTTAATGTCATGATCCGTATAACAGCTATGGGGTAGGATTTTGTAACTGAGGACGCAAATAGGTGCCAACCCGATCTTCCAATAATTTGACCACATGTAACTCAGCAGCAGATGCACCATAAGTATTTTTAGCGTCCTCGAAAAGGCTTTGAACAAATTGACCCATAGTCAATGTAAAGCCCTGAGAATGAGCAATTTGATTGACCAAATCCAAATCTTTACAACATAGCGCTAAAGAAAAACTTGGGTCATAGTGTCCTGCAAAAATAGATGGAATGTCATGTTGAGCTACCCAGCTATTACCAGCACTTGATTGAATGGCTTCAGCAACAGTTTCTAGCGGAATATCAGCCTTAGCTCCTAACATCAATGCCTCACCAATCACTGCCGCGTGTGTAAACCATAGTAGATTAGTAAGTAACTTAATCGTAGCCCCATTACCAGGCTTACCAACATAGAATATTTTTTCGCCAAGTACTTCAAAAATGGGTTTACACCTCTCAAAATCCACTTGCTTGCCGGCAACAAAAATCGATAACTTACCAAGCGCTGCAAAGTCAACAGCATTTGTCACTGGCGCTTCTAAAAAGCTTATATTCTTTTGCTCTAATAGGTTCGACAATTCTTGTGCGAGTTCTACCGAGCTAGTAGAAGTATCAATAATGATTGATCCTGGCTTCATTGCATTAATGAGCCCACTAGCACCAAACATCACCTC
>Ga0164295_10001790_pt1 | contig 17792 bp, 19 predicted proteins | sample GEODES006metaG_FD_111798 | JGI IMG/M metagenome (GOLD analysis project Ga0164295, IMG submission 111798) | Oligotrophic lake water microbial communities from Sparkling Lake, Wisconsin, USA - GEODES006 metaG | ecosystem: Environmental > Aquatic > Freshwater > Lake | place: USA: Sparkling Lake... | reverse complement strand
TCCAGCATGGCGATCAGGACTGTGCCGCCGGAGACCGCAAAAAATGCCTTGAAGGCCATCGTCGCGGTGGCGGCAAAAGCCGCATGCAAGGGCATCAAGGCCAGCATTTTCAAGTCGGTGGCGTCGTGCCACAGCACCGCAAAGGCAATCCCCAGCAACAGCAAGAACTTGACGGTGGCTTTGACAAGTTCCATCAGGCTCTTGGTAGAGAACATCCGTCCGATGCCACTCATCGGGTCGATGCGGTTCCATTTGAAACCCATGGCTTCTACCGAAAAGGTCCACCCGCCGAGCGCGATGGAAGCCGCAATCGAAACCAGCGCGGAAACCACCAGAAATGGCGCAAGCGCCGACAACATGGCCAACAAGGCTTCGCGCAAGGCCAGAGTGAGCTCAACGTCGTTCATGCGAATCGCGCGACCCACCTGAAAGTCGTTGCGCATCGCCGATTGAATAGACCCCAGGAAGCGGTCGGAAGAAGCCCAAAGCACGCCGGCCGCCGACATTAACAACAGCATCGTGCCGAGTTCTCGCGATCGAGGGACCTCGCCGCGTTCGCGCGCCTCAGTGAGGCGCTTGGCACTAGCCTCTTCTGAGCGTTCTGCCCCGCTTTCTGACTCTGCCATCGCTATTGCCTGCGCAAAGTTTCGTAAGCGGCCGCGAAACCATCGGCAAAAATCACTTCCATCTGGCCCGCGAGCATCCCGATGCTCAACAGGAGAACGACTGCGCCGAACAGAATCATCACGGGGAAACCGATAGAGAAAATATTGAACTGCGGCGCAGAGCGCGCGATGACCCCAAAGGAAAGATTAACGATGAGGAGAGAAGCCACCGCAGGCATCATCATCAGGATGCCGGCGCCCAGCATTTGCCCGGTCCATTCAATGATGTAAAAAAGCGCCGCTGGCGAAGGCATAAGACCACCGGGCGGCATCAGCGCGAAGCTGTCAGAAATCAGTTCAATTAACTTCAAATGGGCGTTGAACGCAAAGAACATCAAGGTGGCGAGGATGATGTAAAGCTGGGACACGACGGGCACCTGAGCGCCGGACACGGGGTCCACCATCGCCGCGAATCCGAGGCCCATTTGCTGGGCCACAACCTGGCCGGCAAATTCGAGAATGAGAAAAATAGTTCGCAAGACCAAGCCCAGCATCCCGCCAATCAGAACCTGCTGAACCGCAAGGCCCAGGCCCGCCGCGCTCATGATCTCAACGTTCGGCATCGCCGCGGCGTGCAATGGCGCGATGATGGTGGTGAGCGCCAAGGCAAAAATCAGACGCACCCGACCCGGCAAGGCCTGAGTGCCAATCACCGGCGCGGTCACCACGAATGTACTGATGCGAATGAACGGCCAGAGCCAGGCGCTTAGCCAGGTCATCAGTTCGGCGTCAGTAATTTCGAGCACAGCAGCTACTCAATGGACCAGCGAAGGAATAAGTCCAAATAGCTGTGTGGTGTAGTCGGTAATGACCTGCAGCAAGTAAGGCCCGCCTACCACCAGAACCAGTGCCGTGATGAGCAACTTGGGAATGAAGCTCAGCGTCATTTCGTTAATCTGGGTGGCCGCCTGTAGCACGCCGATCACCACGCCAACCACCAGCGCGGGCAGCAGCAACACCGCCATCATGATCAGCGTGACCTCAAGTGCTCCCCTGCCCAAAGTGACGACAAATTCAGGTGTCATGAGGGATCGCCTTCCGCAGCATTACACGTAGAAACTCGAAGCCAGGCTGCCCACGATCAGGGCCCAACCGTCGACGAGCACGAACAACATGAGCTTGAACGGCAGCGAAATAATGAGCGGCGAGAGCATCATCATGCCCATCGACATCAACACGCTGGCGACCACCAAATCGATAATCAAAAACGGCAGAAAGATCAGGAATCCAATCTGGAATCCGGTCTTCAGTTCGCTGGTAATGAAGGCTGGCACCAGCACCGTGAACGGCGTGGCGGCCGGCTCTGTAATCTCACCCCGCCCGGCCATCTCAACAAACAGCTTGAGGTCGGTCTCGCGCGTTTGCGCGAGCATGAATTCGCGTAGCGGCACCTGGGCTTTGTCGAGCGCCTCGGTGAAGCCAATCTTCTCCTCAAGGTAGGGCGTGATCGCGTTGGCATACACGCGATCGATCACCGGCGTCATAATGAAAGCGGTCATAAACAGCGCCAGTCCGATAAGTATCTGGGTGGATGGCGTCTGTGCGGTCCCCAGCGCCTGACGCAAGATCGCCAATACGATGATGATCCGGGTGAAGGCAGTCATCGCCAACAAGATGGACGGCAACAAGGTGAGTGCCGTCATCAGCAACAGCACCTGCAGGGTCAGCGAATAAGTCTGCGAGCCATTCGCGTTGGTGGTCACCGACAAGGCTTCCAGACCCTGTTGGGCCTGCGCCGGGAACACCGCGAACACCACGATCGCCACGAGCAATGCTCTCATTGGGCTTGCTCCTGTGCGGCATCAGCGACGCGTAAAGCCTCGGCAAATCCTGCGGGCTCCCGCGCGCTCATGGCATGCAGACGTTCGAGCCGACCGCTGGCGATCCCAATCAGCACCCGCTCGCCGTCCACGTCCACCAACATCAAGCGCTCGCGCGCGCCCAGCGCCAAGCTGTCGATGATTTTGATATGCCGTCCGGTGGTGCCTTTTGTCAGCCGCAGCCGCTGCGCCCCCCATCCCAGCGCCACCACCAAAGCCAGCACCAAGGCCAGTGCGAGGACAATTTGCACCAACTGTCCGGCGCCGACCGGACCCGCCGCAGGCGTCGGCAGGGTGGGTTCGGCCCACGCCAGCGACGTGCCGATGACCGAGCTCAGGATCGCAACAACAAGTCGAGCGGCGACGGTATTCATCAGCGCTCAGCGAAGTTTCTTCACGCGTTCCTGCGCGCTGACGACGTCGGTGAGCCGGATGCCGAACTTCTCGTTCACGACAACCACTTCGCCATGCGCCACCAGCGTCCCGTTGATCAGCACATCCAGCGGCTCGCCCGCCATGCGGTCGAGTTCCACCACGGAGCCCTGATTCAACTGCAGCAGGTTGCGAATGGAGAGTTTGGTCTTGCCAATCTCAACCGACATCATCACCGGGATATCAAGGATTGAATCCAGATCGGCGATCTGGCCCCCGCTGTCGTTGGTGGGTTGAAAGGACTCCATCTCGGCCGGCGCGGCAATTGCGTAGGCATTAGGCGCCGGGCTGGCCCGAGAACCCGCCTCCACCGAGCGCTGCTCGGCAAGCGCGGCCGCCCAATCATCTTCATCAGAGGTATCAGTTCCACTCATGGCATTACTCCAAACTCTTTATGCCGCGGCGTCAGATCAGAGTGCCGCAACATTTCAGTGACTTTCAGGGCGTAGTTACCGCGCGAAACGCCGTAGCGCGCGCGGAAAATTGGAATGTCTTCAACGCAGGCAACGAGGGCTTCGGGCATCTCGATGCCGAGCACATCGCCGGGTCGAAATGCCAGCACGTCACGCACGGTGAGTTCGGCGGTGGCAAGCGTGGTGTTGACTTCAATCTGGGCCAGTTTCATTTCGTCCTGCAGCAGATGGCTCCAGCGCGCGTCTTTCTCGGCGACATCGCTTTGAATGCCCGCGTCCAGCAAATCGCGAATCGGCTCCACCATCGAATAAGGCATGGTGACGTGGAGATAGCCGGCGCCGCCTTCAAGGTCGATATGAAAAGTGGAAACCACCACGACTTCGCTCGGGCTCACGATGTTGGCGAAGTGAGGATTGATTTCCGCGCCGAGGTATTCGAACTGCAGCGGTAATACCGGCTCCCAGGCCTCGGAGAGAGATTCAAAGCACATGTCCACCAGGCGGCGGACGATGCGCATTTCGGTGCCGGTGAAATCACGACCTTCGATCTTCGTGTGAAATCGCCCGTCGCCGCCGAAAAAGCAGTCGACCAGCGAGAACACGAGTTTCGGGTTGCAAACGATGAGGCCAGAGCCACGCAAGGGTTTGATCTTGATGACGTTCAGATTGGACGGCATCAGCAGCGAGTGGACGTACTCGCCAAACTTCAACATCTGCACGCCTTCGACTGAAATGACGGGCGAGCGTCGCAGCATGTTGAACAATTGAACGCGCAGATTGCGGGCGAAACGCTCGTTGATCATTTCGAGCGTTGGCATCCGGCCGCGAACGATGCGGTCCTGAGACGCGAAGTCGTATTGCCGGGTACCATCCGGCGCCAGCGTATCGTCGCCGTCAGTGGCGATATCGCCGCTATCGACGCCCGAGAGCAGGGCGTCGATTTCGTCTTGCGATAGCAGGTCGTTATTGGCCATGGCGACAGTTCCGCGACTTACTGCATCACAAGGCTGGAGAAGAACAGGTCCTTCACGCCTTTGGCCTTCTTGGCGCCAGCGACCTTGGTCAGCACCGCCTTCACTTCTTCAAGCGCGTCAGTCCGCAGCTTTTCCTTGCCTTCCGGCGTCATGAGCTGCTCATAAACCTGCCGGCTCAGCAGCATGACCAGACTGTTCCGCACGGCCGGCAGATTTTGCGTGATGGCCTCCTGCACCGCAGGGGCCTTGGCCATGATGCTGATTTCAGCCTTGAGGAAACGTGCGCGTTTTTTGTCGTCCTGGAAGTTGACGACGAACGGCGGGCTTAACTCGACATAGGCAGACTTAGCACCTTCCTTGCCTTCGCCTTCACCCTTTGCGGCCTCCTCGCCCTCTCCTTCGCCCTCAGCTTCGGCATCACCCTCTTCCGTATGCTCGCCTTCGGCATCGGCTTCGTCTTCTGAGGTGGCCTCCTCGCCGTCTCCGGCCTTGGCCTTTTTGTTTTTGGCGGAATCCTCCTTGGACTCCTTACCCTTCATCAGGAACATCGTGCCGCCGATGCCGCCGCCAAGCAGGATCAGGGCGCCCACCACGATCAAAATAATCAGTTTCTTTTTCGATCCGCCTGCGGCGGGAGCTTGTTCTGCGGGTGCTGTCGTAGCCATAGAGACCTCCAGTCGTTTGGAGGCCTTCTAGCAAGGCTTAGGCCAATGGCGAGATTCTTTTCATTTCAACAGCTTGGGAATTGATTCCCTGAGAGACGCCAAAATTCCGTGAGCGATTAGCGCTGAACATCCGTCTCCACGACGGTGCTTTGACGGCTAGCGCCGAGTCAGGCGTAAGCGTCAATCAAGCCCACGCGGCGCGCCTGACGCGGGGCCAAGCTGGCCTCCTCTGTCATTGAGCGTTGCCCGGCGGGCGCATTGAACAACCACTCCTGCCGTTGCGGCTGAGACTGGAACGCGGACTGCTCCCGCTGCGGAAGTTGCGAAAACACCCCTGCGTCATTCAGACGAACCCCGGACTGGTCCATCATTTCCCTGAGTTTTGGCAGCGCATCCTGAATGACATCACGCGCCAGCCCGCTGGCAGCGGCGATCTGGACGCTCGCCTGATCGTGTTGAATGGTGATGCGAACCTCGATGGGCCCAAGGTCCGGCGGGTTAATCGTCATTTGCGCCTGTTGGACCCCGTGCTGGGCGAGCACCACCACCTGCTGGCTGAAACCTTCGCCAAAGCGCGGGGACTGGATGGGTAGGCGGGTATCGAGTTTCAGCGCCTCGGACCGCGCATCGCGCTCGCGCGTCGCGGTGGTCCCCTGGTGCTGGTCTGCGCTGGTGGTGGCCGTCGTCTGTTCCGGGGATTTACCGTCCGGGGATGTCACTGACGCGTCCTGAGTTTTGGTGCCGGCCTCGGCCAATGCCAATTTGAAGTCGGGGAGTTCCCCATCAGATTTACCAAGACCCGAGGTTGCCTGTTCGGGCGCCGCAACGGACGCCTGCGCGTTAGGCGCCGCTTTGGTCGGGCTCTGCGTACTGGCGGCAACGGCCGGCCACTGGGCTGCAGCGCGGGATTCGGGACGCAACCGAGCCATTGCGAGTTCGCCCGCCTTCGCTGGAGGGGTCGGGGCTGGCGTGATGCCACGTGTCACCGTCGAACCGAGCGCCGCCAGCGCGCCGGCCGCCGTGGCGGGGTCGTCCGTGCCGTCCGGCGCGGTGTCTGCCATCGACTTCGGCGCCACGGCCGTTGCGGGCGCGACGGCCGTTTCGGGCGCCACGATGGGCATCATGGCCGCAGCCAGTTCTGCCACCGCGGGGTCGGGCGGTGTTGGCTGGAGGTCGTTGTTTGCCGCCTGAGCGTCCTGATTTGCCGCCTGGAGGTCCTGATTTGCCGCCTGAGCGTCTTTATTTGCCGCCTCGGCACGCTTCTGTTCGCGCACAGAATCCAGCGTCGCCGCAAAGTCTTTGCCGCCAGAACCGGCTGAATCTGCGCTTTCTCGCTTCATGGACGCAGTTTTGTCCATCACGGGCGAGGACGTTTGAGGACTGGCGGCGATAGCGTCGGGCATGGTCGTGGGTTCCGGCTTGGGTTCGTGACTGCTAAATTGCAACCCCTGTGCCATCAGCGATGCCCGTCAATGCAACACTCCTCTGGCCGCGACAACCTCGTTAAAACTCGCCGGCGCGTATTGGTGACCGGGGGGGCGGGCTTTTTGGGCTCGCATCTCTGCGAACGCCTGATCGAAGCCGGCCACGATGTGCTCTGCGCCGACAACTTCTACACCGGCTCCAAAGACAATATCGCCGCGCTCATCGGCCAACCCTTCTTTGAACTGATCCGCCACGACGTGACGTTTCCGCTGTACGTCGAAGTGGACGACATCTTCAATCTGGCCTGCCCGGCGTCACCGGTGCATTACCAGCACAATCCGGTCCAGACCGTGAAAACCAGCGTGCATGGGGCAATCAACATGCTGGGGCTGGCCAAACGGGTGGGTGCTCGCATCCTGCAAGCCTCGACCAGCGAGGTCTACGGCGATCCGGAAGTGCATCCACAGCGGGAAGACTACTGGGGACATACCAATCCCATCGGCCTGCGCTCCTGCTACGACGAAGGCAAGCGCTGCGCCGAGACGCTGTTCTTTGACTACCACCGCCAACATCGGGTGAACATCAAGGTCGCACGCATCTTCAACACCTACGGCCCGCGCATGCATCCGAATGACGGTCGCGTGGTCTCGAATTTCATCATGCAGGCGCTGCGCAACGAACCCATTACGCTCTACGGCGATGGTCAGCAAACCCGTTCGTTCTGTTTCGTGGATGATCTGATCGGCGGCCTGATGGCGTTGATGGAAACGCCGCGGGAATTCATCGGCCCGGTCAATCTGGGTAATCCCGGGGAGTTCACCATCAAGGAACTGGCGGAAATGGTGATCGAAATGACTGGCTCGCGTTCTACGCTCACTTACCTGCCCTTACCCAGCGACGACCCACGCCAGCGCTGCCCGGATATTTCACTCGCCCGCGAAGCCATGGGCTGGGCACCATCGATTCCGCTGCGCGAAGGACTCGCGCAAACCATAAAATATTTCGACACGATGCTCGGCAAGGGAGGCTGGGCGCGGATCGGCAACACGGGAGACTCTGCATGAGCGCGAAAGGTGACGTTGGTTCACGAAAAATCTTTGAAGACGACGACGTGATCATTTGGGAATTTGAGCTCGGCCCGGGGGAAACCACGCCCTGCCATACCCACGAGCACGACTATGTCTGGTATGTGCTGGAAGGCACGCCGCTGGAAGTCTTTGATGCCAACGACCAACCGCTGGGCACCATCGATGCCTATACCGGCGCCACCTTCGCGCTCCGGCTAGAGGGCAATGATCTGGTGTCGGCGGATGATAAAGGTCTGCGCGCACCCGCCACGCACAGCGCTCGCAATGCCGGCACCGGGGTGTATCGCGAAATTCTGGTTGAGAAAAAGCGCCCGGCGCGGGCCGCGGCCTAAACGCGGCGCGGGCGATCGTCGATCTCGCGCTGCAAGGCGCGCTCGGCCATCGCCTCTTCCTCAACACGCGCGCGCTCGGCAACCTTGTTGGTGATGAGCGCGCGACGTTTCTGTTCCATCCACTGCTGACGCTCGTGGTCGCGTTGCTTCTCGGCCAGCGCCCGCTTCTTGCGGATCAAGGCGAGCGCTTCTTCAATTTTCCCCACAAACAAACGGAGTTTCTGCGCCTGATAGGCGCCCAGACCACCGCCACCGGGTTCGCGTAGCGGGCGCAGGTATTCGTCGCGGTAGCTTTCCAGATCCTGCAACTGCCGCTCGATCCGCTCGACTTCTTCGCTGGCCCGGGCCAGCGCCTGGGCGGCGAGTTGCTCAGCGGTTTCTGAGAGGTCGGCAATTCGTTGCAGACGGTTGGATTTCTTCACCCAGGCGCGACCGCGTATCAGCCGTTAGGGAAAATCTGCGCCAGCATGTCTATCGAGGTCTGGCTATTGATGGCTTGCTTGGGATCCTGACGCATATAGGCGGTGAGCAGATTTCTCATCGAGACCGCCCGGTCGAGTTCGGGATTGGTGCCGGCCTGATAGGCGCCCACGTTGAAAAGATCCTGATTCTGCTCGTAGAGCGAATAGTAGTGGCGGAACTGTTTTGCCAATGCGAGATGTTCGGGCGTCGTCACCATGTGCATCACGCGGCTGATCGAGGCTTCAATGTCGATGGCCGGATATTGGCCGCGCTCCGCCAAACGACGCGACAGCACGATGTGGCCATCGAGAATCGCCCGCGCGTTGTCGGACACGGGGTCGTTGGTGTCATCCCCTTCCGCCAGCACGGTGTAGAAGGCGGTGATTGAGCCACGCCCCCCAACGCCCATGCCGGCGCGTTCCACCAACTGCGGCAAGCGAGCAAATACCGACGGCGGGTAACCGCGGGTGGCCGGCGGTTCGCCAATCGTCAGCGCGATTTCGCGCTGAGCCTGCGCGTAGCGCGTGAGTGAATCCATCAGGAGCAACACATGCAAACCCTGATCGCGGAAGTATTCGGCAATGGCGGTCGAGATCGTTGCGCCGTGCATCCGCATCAGCGGCGGATTATCGGCAGGCGTGGCGACGACCACCGCGCGCGCCAGACCTTCGGGACCCAGAATATCGTCAATGAATTCTTTCACTTCGCGACCGCGTTCGCCCACCAGCCCCACCACGATCACGTCCGCTTTGGCGTAGCGCGTCATCATCCCCAGCAACACGCTCTTGCCCACACCGCTGCCGGCAAACAAGCCGATACGTTGCCCGCGCCCCACGGTCAGCAACGCGTTGATGGAGCGCACGCCAACGTCCATCGGTTCGCGAATGGTGCCCCGCTGCAGGGGATTGAGCGGCTTGCCGGCCAAAGACTGGCGTTCGCTGAGATTGAGCGGGCCTTTGCCGTCGATGGGGTTGCCACCACCGTCGATAACCCGTCCGAGCAGTTCGGGACCCACCGCGATTTCGCCGGCGCCACCATAGGGAATCACTCGCGCGTTCGGCGCCAGGCCCTGCGTGTTACCTGTCGGCATCAGGAACAGGCTTTCGCCGTCAAAACCGACCACTTCGGTATCCACCTGACCGCCGAGACGATTCATCACCACGCAACGGTCGCCAATCGCAGCCTCGCAACCCACGGCTTCGAGCGTCAGGCCCACCATGCGCGTGAGTTTGCCTTCCACCATCAAGCGCGGCGGCTCGGCCAGACGCTCCGCGCGCGCCTTGAGGCCGGGCAACCACCGCTCGGCGGGTGTGCGCTCGTCAAGCATGGTCAGACTCCCGGTCGCCGCCCAACATGCGCGAAGCAATTGCGGCCAAGCGGGACTCCACCGACGCATCGATGCGCGAGACATCGGTTTCGACAATACAGCCCCCGCGCGTCATCAAAGGGTCGGGCTCCAGCCGCCAGCTCCGGGTGTCATCGCCCAGCGCAAACGCTTGCTGGACGAGTTCCGCGTCTTCCGGATGCAAACGAATCCGCGCCGCGCGTGGGGCAACCGGCAGATGGCGCATCGTTTCCCGCACCACGCCAATCACTTCGCCCGGATTCAAGCGCAGTTCGCGGCGCACAAGGTGCCGAGCAATGAGCACGGCGAGTTCTGATACGGCATCCACCACGCCGGCATCCAGTTCGGCCAGCGGCTGCGCGAGATGGTCCATGATGCCGGCGAGCCGACTCGCGACCGCGCGCGCCTCCTCAATGCCGCGAGTCTGACCTTCTTCGTAGCCCTGATGGAAAGCCGTCGCGTAGGCTTCCTTGCGCAGCTGCGCCAGTTCGGCGGCCACTTCCTCCCGGCTTGGCGGCGGCGGCGGCTCATTGGGCGTTTTCTCGATGCCGGCGATTGGGCCCTGCACATTCGGTGGCGCAAAGCGTACCGCGCCAAGGGCCATCTCTGCGGGCGTGATCCGTGTGGTAGCCATTTAGACCATCGCCTCGCCGCCAGCACCACCCAGGCTAATCTGCCCTTCTTCGGCCAGACGGCGGGCGATGGTGATGATTTCTTTCTGCGCCGCTTCCACATCCGATAGTTTGACGGGGCCGCGAGTCTCCAGATCTTCCTTGAGCATGTCGCCGGCGCGCTGCGACATGTTCTTGAAAATCTTTCCTTTGATGTTTTCGTCGGCGCCTTTCAGCGCCAGCACCAGATTGTCTGAGGACACTTCGCGCAACAGGGTCTGAATGCCCCGGTCGTCGACTTCGCTCAAGTTATCGAAGGTGAACATGAGGTCCTGAATGCGGCCCGCGAGCTCCGGATCGTGCTCGGAGATCACTTCGGAGATTTTCGCTTCGGCGCTGCGGTCGACAAAGTTCAGAATATTGGCCGCGCATTTCAGACCGCCCATCCCGGAATTCTGCCCCTGCGCCCCACCTCGCAGCTGAATTTCCAGCATATCGTTGAGCTCCTTCATGGCCGCGGGCTGCACCCCATCCATGGTGGCCACCCGCATCATCAGGTCGCCGCGCATGTTCTCCGGCAGCATCGACAACACCTGCGCCGACTGATCGGCATCAAGGTAAGACAACACAATGGCAATGATTTGTGGATGCTCGAAGCGGATGAGTTCGGCCACGCTACGGGGGTCCATCCACTTCAGCGATTCCAGACCTTTGGTCGAACCGCCAATGAGGATGCGGTCGATCATGCTCTTGGCTTTTTCCTCGCCCAGCGCATCGGTCAGCACCTTGCGGATGTAATCGTCATTGCCGATGCCGAGCGGCGTCTGCCTCTGCATGTCGACCACAAATTCGTCGACCGAGACCTTCACCATCTCGCGGGAGACGTTTTGCAACGTGGCCATCGCCGTGCCAATTTTCTGCACTTCGCGGGGCCCGAGATATTTGATGACTTGCGCGGCAGTCGCTTCTCCCAAGGTCATCAGGAAGATGGCTGCCTTGTCGACGCCACTGAGTTTTTCATCCGGCATGGCTTATTCGGACCCCACCCATTCCTTGATGACCTGCGCCGCGACGCGCGGGTCCTGTGATACAAACTGCTGCAACTGCTCGATGTTCTCATGCAGCGCACCAGGCGTCTGTAAGTCGTCTCGCTTGGGCGCGGGCAGCGCCGCCATGGCTTCACCGCCGGGTCCCGGCAGCGCCGGATTGCCCGCCGCCGCGTCGGCCGAGCCGGGTGCGCTGGCCACCGTCGGTTTGGCCATCAGGGATTTCACCGCCGGGCGCAGCAGGCCAAAGAACAGCATCAACACAAACAGGCCGCCGGCCACCTGCTTGCCCACATCCCACATCCAGGGCTGCTGCCAAATCGGCAGCGGCGGCAGCGGCTCCGGCAGCGCGGGATCCACAAAGGTCGTCGTTGTCACGCTGACGATATCGCCACGGGTGGCGTCATAGCCAATGGCGTCCTTCACCAGCTGGGTCATCCGGGCGACATCCACTGGCGCTGGCTCAGCAGCCGGCGCGGCGGCTTTTTCATCGGCGGTCTTGTTCGGATCAGCCGGCGGCGGTGTCGGCAAACGCAAGACCACCGCCACGGAGAGGCGTTGAATCGTGCCGAGCTGGTGCCTGGTGTGGCTAATCGTGCGGTCGACTTCATAGTTGCGCGTGGTTTCGTTGCGCTTGGTGGTCGGCGTTACCGTTTTCGCCTGAGCCTGCGCGGGCGCTCCGGGGGCCGGCGTCGCACCGGGTTGTGCCCCGGTCGCTGGAGGCGTGGCCTGCTCAGGCGCCGAGGCCTCTCCCGGAGGAGAGTTGGAGAGCGCGCCGGGCACCCCACCCGGACCGCCGCCGATGCGCTCTTCTTCCAGCGAGCGTTCGCTCCGCATGGCCGGGAGATCGGGGTTGAAGCTTTCGCGGGTTTGCTCCGTCGAGGTGAAATCAAGGTCGGCAGTGACCTGAGCGCGCACGCCATCAGGCCCGACGAAAGGCGTGAGAATGGCCTGAATGCGGTCGGCGTAGGTCTGCTCCAGTTTCTGCGTGTAGTCGAACCGACGAGTCGTCAGGGCCATGCCTTCGTCACGCCGCTCATCGGTAAGCAAGTTGCCGCGGCTATCGATGACGGTCACGCGCGATGACGGCAGGCTGGGCACGCTGGCAGACACCAGATGCTGGATCGCCGCCACCTGAGTGGGGTCGAGCGGGCGCGAACCGAACAGGTCAACGATCACCGATGCGCTGGGCTCGCGCTTCACCCGACTGAACACCGACTCCGCCGGCAGCGCCAAGTGCACCCGCGCGCCACGCACGTTATCGATGCGTCCGATTGAGCGCGAGAGTTCGCCCTCGATAGCGTGTTGATAGCGCGCCTTCTCCATGAACTGACTGGTGCCGAAAGCCTGCTCTTCGTTCAAGGTTTCAAAGCCACGCGAGTTGCCTTTGGGCAGCCCCGCTGCCGCCAGCTGCAGGCGCGCCTCGTCGGCCTTGTTGGCGTCGACCAGCACCGAGCCAGCACCCGGCTCGACGCGGTAGGCCATTTGACCCGCTTTCAGGATCTCAACGATCTGCGTGAGATCGCGGTCCGAGAGGTCGGAATACAGCATGGTGAAGTGCGGCGTGCGCGACCACATCACCACATAAACGCCCAAGGCGACTGCCGCGGCGATGCCCACCAGAACGCCCGCCTGACGCAGGAGTGCCATCGGAGAATTCTGTTGAACGTAGATTGTTGCTTCGGCCATCGCTTTATTCCTCAGTCATCCGTCTGGAACGCCAACGCGCTCAGATCGGCATATTCATGATTTCCTGATAGGCACTGACGAGCTTGTTGCGCACTTGCGACACTGCCTGAAACGAGATGTTGGCTTTCTGCTGGGAGATCATGACCTGCGAGAGGTCCACTTTCGGATCGCCCATTTCAAAGCGGGTGGCCATTGATTTCGCCGTCTGCTGGGTTTCGTTCACGCTGTCGAGGGCGTTGCGCAACACGCGGCTGAAATCGACGCCATTGGTCGCGCCTGGCGCTTTGGCGGTTTCACTAATGCCGCCCTGAGCCCGGGCGGCCAGCGCGCGCATTTGCAGAAGAAGCCCGTTGCTATCAATGGTGTTCATGGGGTGATCTCCTTACTTCGCCTACTGGCCCGGCACATCGATGCCAAGCTCACGCAGTTTGGCGAGCTTGTAGCGCAGCGTGCGCGGGCTAATTCCCAGCTTTTCGGCTGCAAATTTGCGGCTGCCGTTACCTTCAGCCAGCGCATCGAGAATCAAGCGACGCTCATGGTCACGCAGGCCATCGCCCAGAGAATCCTGCGCATCCTCGTCGTCCTCTGACTCGGCGATAAGAGGCTCACGAGGAGCGGGCGCGCTGGCGAAAGGCGCTTTCATGGCCGGTTCAAACATCAGATCGTCGGCGGTGACCGTGCCGCCGTTATGGATCACGAGGGCGCGCTGCATGACGTTGTCCAGTTCCCGCACGTTGCCCGGCCAGCGCCAAGCGACCAGCGCCGCCGCCGCCGCCGCGTTCAACACCGGCAGCGCCGCAGCGGTTTTGCCGGCCGCACGCGCCAACAGAAAGCGCGCCAAGGGGACGATGTCCGCCGGCCGCTCGCGCAAGGGCGGTACGGCCAGGGGAAAGACGTTAAGGCGGTAGTAGAGGTCTTCGCGGAAGCGACCGGCGCGGACTTCGCTTGCGAGGTCCCGGTTGGAGGTGGCCATCACGCGCACATCCAGCTTGATGGTTTCGTGGCTACCCAAACGCTCCACCACCCGCTCCTGCAGAACGCGCAGTAACTTGGCCTGCAGGGGCAGACTCATCTCGGAAACTTCGTCGAGCAGCAGGCTGCTGCCCTGCGCCTGCTCGAATTTCCCCGGATAGGATTTATGGGCGCCGGTGAAGGCCCCTTTCTCGTGCCCGAACAGGATGGCTTCCAACATGTTCTCGGGAATGGCGGCGCAGTTAATCGCCACCGGTTCCTTGCTGGCGCGGGACGAATGTTCGTGCACGAAGCGGAAGAAGACTTCTTTGCCCACGCCGGATTCGCCGGTGATGAACACGGTGGCGTCGGTCGCCGCCACCCGGCGCGCCAACTCGATGACGCGGCGCGTAGCGGCATCTTCGGCAATCATGTCGCGCTCGCCCTGCGCTTCGAGTTTGGCCGGCAGCCACTGGTCAAGCCCGGCGACCAGCACCTCGGCCTCAAACGGCTTCACCAGATAGTCGGTCGCTCCCAGACGCATCGCGTCGATCGCGCTCTGGATGGTGCCGTGGGCGGTCATCAGCACAAACGGCACGTCGCGGTGACGACGGCGGAGTTCGCGCAACAGTTCAAGCCCATCCATCGGTGCCATCTGCAGGTCGGAAATCACCAGATCGACCGCAGCAGACTGCAAACCCTGCAGGCAGTCGCTGCCGTCCACAAACGACAGCACGCGATAACCCGCCAGTTCGGCGGTCTCGCAGAGCACCTCACGCAGCGCGTCGTCGTCTTCCACAATGGCAATCACGGCGCGGTTTTTCATGCGGGTTCCCCTGCCGCCACTGTGGCCGCACTCAGTGGTAATGAAAGTTCGAAACAGGCGCCGGGCGTGAACTCAGTGTCCAAAACCAGTTCCCCCCCATGGGCACGCGCGATGGCCTGGGCAACAGACAGCCCAAGCCCGGTGCCACCACGGCGGGTGGTGTGGAAAGGCTCGAATACCAGCGCCTGTTCGGCGACCGGCACTCCGGGTCCATTGTCGACAAAGCGCAGGCTTACAAAGCCCAGCAGCAGTTTCAGGCTGACCCACATCTCGCACTCAGGGCCCACGATCTGGCGGCTGTTGTTGACCAGATTGAGCATGATGCTGAGCAGTGAATCGAGATTCCCGTGGAGCACCAAACTACGGGCCGACGGCGGCAGGTCGAGGTGGAAGTGTCCGTTCCCCAGCACCGCCGAGGCTTCTTTATTCAGACGGGACAGCAGATCGAGCAAGGGCAGCGGCTGCGCATCAACCACCGCACCGCGCGCAAAGCTCAGCATGTTCTCGACGAGGCGCTCAAGCTGGCGCAGCGACTCCAAGGTCCGTTCAGCGGCCTTGGTCTGCGCAGGTTCGAGACCCCGCGCGCGGGCCAGGGACCCCATGCCGAGCAGCGCGGCAGCCAGGGGGGTGCGAATCTGATGCGCCAGCGCCGCGGCCATTTCGGTCTTGGCCGAAAGGCGACGGTGATGCGCGAGTTGTTCCTGCAACCGGCGGGTCTCAGTCACGTCTTTAATCAGGAGAATCTGGCCGGGCTCATCCGGCAGGGCTTGCGTGGCGACGTTCACGCGCCGGCCGTCGCTCAGGGACACATCATGGCCGTCATCCCAGCGAGGCGCGAAAGCGCGCCCCACAATTTCAAACCATCGCTCGCCCGCATAGACGGGGCCGAGGAGCTCGAGCGCGGCGCCGTTGACCTGTGTCACTCGCCCTTGCCCGTCCAGCACCACGACCCCCGCGGGCAACGCACCCAGCAAGGTGGCCAGACGCTGCTCGAGGCTTTCCCGCGCTGCCAACTCTCGTTCGAGAACCAGACGCGTCTGCGCGAGTTCGGTTGCGAGCGTCACCAGCGGCTGTTCGGTGCCCAGCGTCCCCACGGCACGGGCCGACGACAGATCGCCGGCGGCGTGCAGTTCGGTCAGGCTCGTGGTGAATTCAGCGGTGACTTGCGGGCCCATGGCGGGCGTTGCTCCTGTGACAATGGTCGCGGGAGCGATTTAGCAAGGACTGTGCCCGGGTGAGGAATGCTGCGTTTTAGCGAAGAATCAGCGAAGCCTTGGCTGCGCTCCAAGGTGCGAGGAGCAGAAGATGACCGGATTCATGACGGTGAATCCGGGCTTCCGCGTCAAGTCTCAGTCACCTCGTCTTGGCGACCGAGGCCAAGCTTGCGCATTTTCTCGACGAGCGTCGTGCGCCCCATTTGCAAACGCTTTGCTGCGTGTGCCACCACCCAGCTTTCTGCTTCCAGCGCCTGAATAATCAGGCTGGACTCAATTTGGGTGAGATGTTCTTTGAGGTCGATGCCCGACTGCGGGAGCAGGGCCCCGGACATCGCCGCTACCGCCGGCTCGCTCGCGACGGCGCTCTGGGAGACTGTCTCTCTCACGGGCGCGGCCGGCATGGCGTAGCCGTCACGGCGGTATTTTTCTGGCAAATCGTGGACGTCGACCGTGCCCTCGGGATACAGAATCGCCAAGCGCTCCACCAGATTCGCCAGCTCTCGCACGTTCCCCGGCCAGCCATACGCCGAAAGACATTGAACCGCGGTTGGCGTCAGCCGAATATTCCCCCGGCCCTCATGACCAAGGCGCTCGACCAAATCGGTGACCAGCAAAGGCAGATCTTCCGAGCGGGCCCGCAGCGGCGGCGTTTCGATCGGGAAAACGTTGAGGCGATAGTAAAGGTCTTCCCGGAACCGCCCGTCTTCGATCGCCTGCTCCAGATTCACGTGGGTCGCCGCGATTATGCGGACGTTCACCGAAATGCTTTTGTTGCTGCCGACGCGCTCAAAGCTTCGCTCCTGCAATACACGGAGCAACTTCACCTGCATCGGCAAGCTCATGTCACCGATTTCATCCAGAAACAGCGTGCCGCCGTCGGCCATTTCAAAGCGCCCTTGCCGCGAGGTAATGGCACCGGTGAACGCGCCCTTCTCATGGCCAAAGAGTTCGCTTTCAAGCAGATCGGGCGGGATTGCGCCGCAGTTAAGCGGCACGAAGGGTTTAGTACGGCGAACCGAGTGATGGTGAATATGGCGCGCGATCACTTCTTTACCGGTGCCGGACTCCCCGGTCACCAGCACGTTGGCGTCGCTCTTGGCCACCATCTCAATCATGTTTCGAACGCGCTGAATCCCTTTGCTGCCGCCGACCAGATTGCGGAACAGTTCCGGGTTACGCGGGAGTCCGCCAGGGGTCCTGGCTTCGCGATAAGACTCTATTTTTTGGAGAATTTTATCGAAATGCATGTGCCGCAAGGGAAGACGAATGCGGCCCAGCACCAGGTCGTCGATTTCGGCCAGAAGTGCCGGATCGAAGTCGGTTTGGTCCACTAACACGACCGGCGTGGCGCCTTCCAGGGCACGCAACTGTCTGACGACAAGCTTTTGGTCTTCAGGCGGAATGTTGCCAAGCAAAGCAACGTAGGGCGCTCTGGCCGGGTCCGCGAAAAACGACCAATTGCCGTTGTCGGCAATCTGTTCACCGACGAGATCCAGATAGGCCAGCACCTCTATCAGGTGCCGAGCAATTTCCGCGTCGTGCTCAATAACGAGCACCGGGGTTTCCGACATGGGCATATAGGGCTGCTTCTTGAGTGTTGGGGTGTCGCTTCAGATGGCACCTGCGCAGGCCCCGTGGTTCGCTTTTTATTTTGTCAAAATGCTGACGCAGCGCACTCGCGTTGCAGTCTAGCCGCCTTCGCTATTTTGGCAAGACAAAATTGCGAAATCGCCGCGGCCTGCCGCATGACTGCGGCGACCTGCGTGTTTTCTGTCACATGGAGTTAATAGAAAAGGCCCGGCGAGCGTTAGACAGACAAGCCCTGTGCGGG
>Ga0164295_10001789_pt1 | contig 17793 bp, 18 predicted proteins | sample GEODES006metaG_FD_111798 | JGI IMG/M metagenome (GOLD analysis project Ga0164295, IMG submission 111798) | Oligotrophic lake water microbial communities from Sparkling Lake, Wisconsin, USA - GEODES006 metaG | ecosystem: Environmental > Aquatic > Freshwater > Lake | place: USA: Sparkling Lake... | reverse complement strand
GTGAGCGCCAGCTTTGCGGCAGCTCATTGGTATGAGTTCCGCATCGAGACTCCGGCCTTAGAAAACCCGCTATCCGTGAACCCACTCACTGAACCTTTTTCATCCTGGTTATGATCGCAACCCGCAGAACCAAGGCTGGCTGCCTTCTTACTCTTGTCATTGGCTTCAGTCTTGGCGTCGGTTTTGTCTTCGGAGTGCTGGCCATGAAAGCCTATGAGAAGAAGAAAGAGAATCCTGCCTTCTGGAAAGAAAGCGCCCTGAAGCGTCTGGAAAAGCTGCATCCCACAGATGCCCAACGTCAGCTCTTCGAAGCCCACACCGACAAAGCGGTGAGCGAGTTGAGTGATTTGCGAAAAGGCGCTTTGGTTTCCGTTTGGCAGATCGTCGGGCGCACTTTGACCCATATCGAGCAGGACCTAACGCCCGAACAAAAAGCAACGTTTGAAAAACTCCGCCCTAAAGCCCCGCCTGAGGTAATAAAGCCCTAGCTGTAACCCACGGAGGTGAGGCTCCTGATTGAAGTCGGACTCTGGCGTCTCGCCTCGAAAACTGAGTTCGTTTGCTGGAGGTTTTCTCTCTGCTGGTTTCTTGTCCGCTTGTCACGATGAGCAATAAACGCTGGATTTATAACTCACATTCGGCTCTTATTGTGAGTTATAAACGGTAACGCTTTGCATCATGAAAGATCATAAACAATGGAATTGGCAACAAGCTGACTGGCCGAATTTTCATTTCGACTCCAGTAAACTGGAAGCATTGGAGGCTGAGTTTCTTCGACAGTCTGGTGTATTTTCGGGCAGTATTCGCCATGTGACTGAGGGTGATAAGGAGCAGATCACTATCGAAGTCATCAGTGAGGAAGCTGTTCATTCCTCCGAGATTGAGGGCGAAATCCTGAATCGTGAAAGTCTGCAATCCTCCATTCGTCGCAATTTCGGTCTTGCCACCGACAACCGAAAAATTCCGCCCGCAGAACAAGGAATCTCCGAAATGATGGTGGGCCTGTATCGCGAGTTTGACGCACTGATGTGTGATGAGTTGCTATTTCGCTGGCACCTATCGCTGATGAATGGCAGGCGCGATCTAGCTCGTATTGGCTGCTACCGCAATGGTTCCTATCCGATGCAGGTCGTTTCTGGGCCGCTACACGATCCGAAGGTTCATTTTGAAGCTCCGCCTTCGTCTGAGGTGCCCGCTGAAATGAAGGGCTTTCTGCAGTGGTTCGCTCAGACATCCCCCAAGGGGAAAAAGCCGCTGCCCATTCTCACCCGCGCAGGCATTGCCCATCTTTACTTTGTCACGATCCATCCCTTTGAAGATGGTAATGGCCGGATAGGGCGCGCTGTTGCGGAAAAGGTCATATCGCAGGGGTTGGGTCATGCCGCACTCATCGCTCTGTCCCGCACCATTAATCGCGGACGCAAAACTTATTACGAGCAGTTGGAGCGCAGCAATAAGGGAAATGAGATTACCGAATGGCTCATTTATTTTGCTCAAACAGTTCTGGATGCACAGGCGCATTCACAAGAGCTTGTGGAGTTTTTGATCGCTAAGACGAAGTTCTATGATCGACTTCGTGGGCGGTTTAACGAACGTCAAGACAAGGTAATCGCTCGGATGATGAGAGAAGGCCCATACGGCTTTAAAGGCGGACTCAGTGCTGAAAATTACATCGCTCTCACAAGCACCTCTCGTGCGACTGCGACGCGCGATTTGCAAGACCTCGTGGAAAAGCAGGCACTCATTCGCACTGGGACTCTTAAAAGCACGAGGTACCATCTTGAGATGACACGGACGCTGTAAGATTAAAAAAACACTCACCCCAAAATCCCACTCACCACTTCGCCATGCACGTCGGTGAGGCGGAAGTCGCGGCCTTGGTAGCGGAAGGTGAGGCGCTCGTGGTCAAAGCCTAACTGGTGGAGGACGGTGGCATTGAGGTCATGCACATGGACGGGGTTCTCGGCCACGTTAAAGCCGAAGGGGTCGGTCTTGCCATAGGTGATGCCGGCTTTGACGCCACCACCAGCCATCCACATGGTGTACGCGTCTTTGTGGTGGTCGCGACCGATGCCTGTTTTCTTGCCTGTGCCATCCTGGCCTTGCCGGATCGGGGTCCGGCCAAATTCGGCTCCCCAGATGACCAGGGTCTCATCCAGCAAACCTCGCAGTTTCAAGTCGCGAATGAGAGCGGCCATGCCCTGATCCACATCCTTGGCTTTGACAGGCAGTCGCTTATCCAGTCCACCATGGTGATCCCAGTCGGCGTCATAGAGCTCGATCATGCGCACGCCGCGCTGGACGAGTCGGCGGGCTAGCAGGCAGTTATTGGCAAAAGAGGCCTTGCCGGGTTCGGCTCCATACATGTCCAAGGTGGCTTTGGATTCTTGCGTCAGATCCATTAAATCGGGCACGCTGGTCTGCATGCGGTAGGCCATTTCATACTGGCTAATGCGGGTAGCGATCTCAGGATCTCCGAGGCTTTGCAGGCGTTCTTGATTCAGGGCTTTGACCGCATCTAAAACATGACGTCGATCATTGCGGCTGTGGCCTTCTGGGTTGGAGAGAAAGAGAACAGGCTCGCCCTCTGAGCGGAATTGAACGCCCTGATAGACGCTGGGGATAAAGCCGGTGGACCAGAGCGCGGTGCCTGCGCCTCCAGGTGGACCAGAGAGCATGACGACGTAAGAAGGCAGATCACTGTTCTCAGTGCCGAGTCCATAAGTGACCCAAGCGCCCAGACTTGGCCTGCCACCTTGACCAAAACCACTGTGCAGAAACATCTGCGCTGGGGCATGATTGATCTCATTGGTGTGCAGAGAGTGAATCATGCAAAGTTCATCTGCCACCGTGGCGAGATGCGGCAGGAGTTCTGAAACCCAGAGCCCGCTTTGGCCATGCTGTTTGAAGGAGAAAGGGCTGCCTTGGAGTTCGTTTTCTTTGCCGATGAAGGCAAACTTTTTGCCTTTCAGCAGCTCGGGCGGACAGGCCTGACCGCTGCGCTGAATCAGCTCTGGCTTGTAATCAAAGAGATCCAACTGCGAAGGCGCACCGATCATGTGCAGGTAGATCACATGCTTGGCCTTGGGGGCAAAGTGCGGCTGTCGGGATGCGGCCGGATCCAAGCTCAGGCGGCTAGCCGCTGGTAGATCACTCGCCAGCATGGAGCCGAGGCTGAGTGATCCTAGTGACAAGCCTGATCGGCCTAGGAAGCTGCGGCGATTCAGGATCGATGGATCAAAGGGTGGGTGCTTCATGCGGGCGAAGTGATGAGTGGAGAGTTCAACCTTTGGTGACGCACTCGTCTAGATTGAGCAGGGCCGTGGCGATGCTAAACCAGGCTTTGGTAAGGTCGTGCCCTTGATTGTTGGCAGTGGCCATCAGTTCACGCAGGATCGACAGTTCGGCGTCACTCGGTGCGCGTGCCAAAGCTAGTCGGTGGGCATGAATCAATTGTGTGTCTAGAGGAGCATCTGCCTGCTCCCGTTGAATCCGAGCAGCAAAGGCTTCTGCGGCTTCGACATAAACAGGGTCATTGAGCAGTGTCAGTGCCTGCAATGGGGTGTTGGAGCGTGAACGCTTCACCACACAGGCCATGCGGGCTGAGGCGTCAAAATTGACCAAACTAGGATAAGGGGCGCCACGCTTGAGCACGATGTAAAGACCGCGCCGGTATTTCTTCTCGCCACTGCTTGTGGCATAATCATACTGCTGACCACCGACCTTCCGCCAGAGGCCATCCGGCTGGGGTGGATAGATGGGCGGTCCACCTTTGTGGCTGCTGAGCAGGCCTGAGATAGCCAAAGCATTGTCGCGGACGCCTTCAGCCTCTAACCTAAAGCGTGGACCACGGGCATAGAGCAGATTGGCGTCATCGCGCTCTAGCATGGCTGGGCTGATCGTCGCATCCTGACAAAACGTGGCAGAGGTGGTCATGAGCCGGATCATTTGTTTCATGGACCAGCCTTTCTACATGAAATGAACGGCTAGCCAGTCCAGCAACTCAGGGTGAGTCGGCGGCTCACGTTTGATGCCGAAATCTTCCAGCGTGGTGACGAGTCCATGGCCAAACAACTCTGACCACCAGCGGTTCACGGTCACTCGAGCGGTGAGCGGATTGTCTTTGGAGATCAGCCATTGAGCCAAACCGAGCCTATTTTGAATGCCGTCTTTTTGAGGTAAAATGGCAGGTGTGCCAGCGCTGACAGGCTGGCCGGGATCGGTATAGACACCACGTTTGAAGATCGCACTCTGCCGGGCTTGCGGCAGTTCCTGCATGACTTCGGTGGTCGGTGCTTTGATGGCGGCGATCTTCTTGTTCAAAGCACTTACTTGCTGCTTCAGAATCGCGAGTGCTGGCATCTCGGCATCAAAGTGTGCACGCAGAGCCACACGCTCATCACGGCTACGTTCCGTGGGTTTTTTGGCAATGATCTTGGCGATGGCTTCCGGTAAAGTCTTGGTGGCCAAATCACCGGTGATGGCGCTGAGCCTGATGCGGCCCATCGTGCGGCCTCCACCGAAGTGTTGCCTCAGCGTGATGACGATCTCGGTTTCTGCCAACAGATTCAGCGCTGAATCCAGTTCAAAGATCGCCCAGTGGGGTTGGCCAAATTGCGGATTGATGGCCCATGCGGTTTTGTCATCGCTGTCGATGGCACCAGAGGGATCAAAGTTCTTTTGATGAAAGTCAGCCGTGGCGCGGATGAAGGACAGGGGCTTTTCGGCGTCATCATTGGCATCGGCCAAACGTGTGGCCGCCTGAAAGGTATTCAGCACAAAGTTGGGGTTCTTGCGGCCTGTTCGGCCCGGGCCTTGACCTGGAAGTGAGGGGTCTGTCAGCGCTTCTAGCTTGATGCCAGTGATGCCTTGCCGTGGGCTGCATTTGAGGACCACTTGATAGGTGTCCTTCTCGGGTGACTCGCCTGAAAGCAGGATAGAGCCATCTTCCAGTTCACGGTGACTGGCTCCCCCTTCAGAGACAAATTCCACCACCTTCAGCAGATGTTCTTTCACGGGCTCCACCTGCTTGGGGGTGGAGATTTGCTTCAGCCAGATTTTGAACTGTTCATCACCGTCTTTCTTGAGAGCTGCGCTACGCTGTTCCAGATCCTTCTTTTGATCCATCAGCGACTGACGGGCGACATTGGAGGCTGCGTCACCCATTTGAAAGGGGATGCCATTAAAAGCGATGCTCCCGGGCACTTTGGGATTGGTGCGTTCGGCTTCTTTTTCCGTGTTATTGAAGTAGGCCATGAGACGATAATAATCTTCTTGGCTAAAGGGATCATACTTATGGTTATGACACTGGGCGCACTCCAGCGTCGATCCCAGCCAGACGGCCCCCGTCGTATTCACGCGATCCAGCACCTGATTGATACGGCTTTCTTCAGGCTCAGTGCCCGCTTCCACATTGGTCGGCGTGCAGCGGTGAAAGCCCGTGGCCACGATCTGCTCAGGACGCGGTTGCGGCAGGAGGTCACCGGCCACTTGGTCAATGGTGAACTGATCAAAAGGCATGTCCGCATTGAGCGCCGTCACCACCCAATCCCGAAAGCCCCAAATCTCTCGGAGATCATCGCGCTGAAAGCCATGGGAGTCAGCATACCTGGCCAAGTCCAACCAAGGGCGCGCCCAGCGCACACCGAATTCATTCGATTGTAAAAGTCGATCCACCAGAGACTCGATCTCCTTTTGCGGCAGTGGGTAGCCCAGTTTTTCCAGCCGAACGACTTCTTCAACTGGTGGCGGTAGCCCGATGATGGCCAAGTAAAGCCGCCGTACGAGAGTCGCCGTGTCAGCTTGTTTCGCGGGCAGCAGTTTTTCTTTCTCCAGTCGGGCTAGGACAAAGGAATCGACCTCATTGCGTGGCCACTTTTGCTGCTTCACCTCGGGGATCGCAGCTTTAATGGGCTTCTGATAGGACCAATGCAGCGCTGTCGCTGCCGCCGCTTCAGGCCAGAGTGCTCCTTCCGTGATCCAGTCCCGCACTAACCCGATCGCCTCGATCGTCAGGGGTTGCCCTCGGCGGGGCATCGCGTCTTTGTCCGTGCGTGGTAGGGAGATTCGGCGCAGCAACTCACTGGCATCGGCTTTGCCAGGAACCAGCACAGCCCCATGTTCCCCACCGAGCAGGGCCCCCGCCTTTTGATCCAGTCGCAGGCCGGATTTTTGCGTCTCCGATCCATGGCATTCAAAGCAGGCCCTCTTCAGCACAGGCAAGATCTGCGTGTGAAAATCCACCGCTGCCTGCGCCTGGAGGCAGGTCAGAAGGATGAGAATGGTAAGCAGCAGCCGAAACATGAACGCGGATAACGACCCTCAGCAGGAGCGTCTTGCAGGGGGATCATGGATGTTCAAAGGACTTTAGGCCGTGCGGGCAGTATGGGTTTCGATGGGCTTGAGCAAGGTTCACCATGGCTCGTCAACGTGGCTGTGAGGAATCTGTCGGTTGCTGCTTCTTTTATATTACCATGGGCGACACCGGACGACCCACCACAGATGAAAGCTGCCAATCTCCACCTTGCCTCCGCCTTTCTGGTGCCATAGATTGCGGCCATGAAGACTCTGAGCATCCCATACCCCGAATCGCTTCTCGGTTCCTTACACGTTTCCGAAGACGAGTTTGCGCGCGAAGCACGCATGGCCATGGCGGTGAAGCTTTTTGACACAGGCAGACTCAGTTCCGGCCAGGCCGCCGATCTTGCCGACATGCCTCGCGTGCATTTTCTCTATGAACTCGAACGCTGGGGCGTCTCCGCCTTGCAGACGAGTGAGGACGAGTTGGAGAATGACCTGAACGTCGCCCGCACCCTGCATGACCGTCTTCAACACTAGCCCCGCCATTCATCTCCACGCCGTTTTGCCTGGAGGGCTGGGCTCGCTGGCAGGATTGATTGGTGGTGTCATCGTACCCTGGGAAGTCGGCCAGGAACTCGCTGCTGGTCATGCCAAAGATGCGACATGGCAGGAAATACAATCCCTTCCAGGAATCCACCATCGCTCCCAGCGTGTGGCGGTCCATTCCCTGCTCTCAGCGCAGATCGACATGGGCGAGGCTGCGGTCATTCAGACCGCGTTGGATGAAGCGCACGATGCCGTCATCCTCGACGACCTCAAAGCTCGGCGGATCGCCCAAACCCTTGGCCTCCAAGTGACAGGCACGCTTGGCATTCTCCTTCAAGCCAAACACTCGGGCCTGCTGCCGTCTATGAGAGCAGTCATCACCATCCTAGAGAAGCGCGGCATGTGGATCGCTCCAGCCTTGGCTACCAGAGCGATTCAACTCGCAGGTGAGTGACGAGCGGTTCCTCTCACCTATGGAGTGATCCTCCATCTTCTGTCTTCGATCCTCTATCTCTCCGACCTCCGGCCACCACCCCTCAACGGCAAACGGCGAAGGGTTGGAAAACTCTGGCGAGAAACTTTGTTACCAGCGCTGAAATCCTGCGTTTAGGGTGATGTCCGAAATCATTCACTCCCATACCTTCTTCACCATGCTCTTTTCTACGGTTCTTGTTTGGCTGCTCGTGGCAGTGGCCTTTGTGGTGGCGCTGCCGGCGCTTTGGTTGCTGTCATCGGGTTTGTGGCCTGAGACGGCGGCGAAACATCGTGAGGTGGCTGGTCGGGGGTTATTTCGATGCTTCTTGTTTGGCTTACCACCGCTGGTGGCAGGCACGATCCTGATCGCGGTGCTTTCTAAAGTGCCGAAGATGGGCGCGCTGGCGGTGCTGGTTGGCGGGGTGCTGATGGCTTGGGGATTCCTGGGCGCGGGCGGCATTGCGGGCCTGATCGGCGAACGATTGTGGCCTCAGGCGGAGCCTTGGCGGCAGATGAAGCATGGCGGACTGACGCTGGTTCTTTGCGCTCTGCTGCCAGTGGTTGGTTGGGCGGTGCTGCTGCCGCTGATGGCGGTTCTGGGCTGGGGAATTGTGCTGCGGTCCTGGTTTCTCAAGCCAGCTGCTGCAACGGCTCTGCCAACTGAACTGCCTGCTGCCTAAGAGAATGCAAACGACGCGTCGATCTCTGCTGAAAACGTCCGCTCTCGGTGGTGGAATGGCGGCGCTGGCGTCTTGTGAACGGATCACAACGGCAGTGAATCGCGAGTTTCTGGGCGAGGCGGTGCCGACTGAACTGCACCCGCCTGAGGGACAGGCAATAGACCCTGACTTTCATCTGCTTTCCCGGGCTGCTTTTGGCCCCTGGCCGGGAGATGTGCAAAGGCTGAAAGCGATGGGGCAGGCTGCGTGGATCGAGGAACAACTGCATCCTGAATCCATGGCCGATACGGCCTGTGATCTGCGGGCTGAGCGTTTTGAGTCGCTCTACTTCAGTGCGGGAGATGCCTATGAATTTCGCAAGCCAGTCCTGCGGGATGAGATCACTCGTCACTCGCTGCTGCGGGCCATTTACAGTCGCCGACAGTTGTTTGAGGTGATGGTGGAGTTCTGGACGGATCACCTGAATATTGATCTGGAAAAGGGCGACTGCATTTATCTGAAACCCAGTGATGATCGGGAGGTGATCCGCGCTCATGCGTTGGGGAATTTTTATGAGCTGATTCGGGCCTCGGCGACCTCTCCTGCGATGCTGGTGTATCTGGATGGAAAGTCGAACAAGGTGCGCAAAAAGACGGATGATCAGCCTAACGAAAACTATGCGCGTGAGCTGATGGAGCTGCATACGATGGGGGTGCACGGCGGCTACAGTCAGGAGGATGTCCGCGAGGCGGCGCGCTGTCTCAGTGGCTGGACCTTTGATCGGAATCGCTTCCTGGCCATGAATCAGAGTGAGTCTTTTTTCAAACCGGACTGGCATGATGATGGCGAGAAGACAGTGCTGGGCCACACCATCGCGGCGGGTGGTGGAGCAGGGGATCTGGATCGGCTGGTGGAGATCGTTTGCAGCCATCCGAGCACGGCTTCCTTCATGGCCTTGAAGTTATGTCGCCGATTCGTCAGTGCCACGCCGCCAGAGGGACTGATCAAACGTGTCGCGGCTGAGTTCACCCGCACGCGTGGCGACATCAAATGCCTGCTGCGTCTGCTTTTGAGCTCGCCGGAGTTTCAAGCCAGTCAGGGGCGGCTTTTGAAGCGACCCTTTAAATTCATGGTCTCGGCGATTCGGGCCCTGGCAGCCGATACTCAGGCGGAGAAGTCTGTGCTAGAGCCCTTGCAGCGTATGGGGCATGGCTTGTTCCAATACCCCACGCCCGATGGCTACCCAGATGATGAACTGCCCTGGATGGGAACGCTGATGTGGCGCTGGAACTTCGGGCTAGCTCTGGCCTGTGGCAATCAGCCCGGGGTGCGGGTGAACCTTTGGCCCCTGAGGAAGAGTCTGAGTGCAGAAAAGAATACGTCGGCTTGGTTTGCCCACTTGATCGGACGCAAGCCGACCGAAGCTGAACTCAAAGCCACCACGGCGACAGATGATCCACAAACCGTCGGGCTCATTCTTGCCAGCCCAGCTTTTCAAAGGTGTTAAACGCATGGCCAAACTGACACGTCGCTCTCTCCTATCCAAGCTAGCCCTCGCTGCGTCGCCAGCCCTGGCGGCTACTCAGCGGGAGGAGCACACACTGATTCATGTCTTCCTGCGTGGCGGCGCGGACACGCTGAATTTGGTGGTTCCGTATGCCGACGATCAATACTATCGGCTGCGTCCTTCTTTGGCTGTCAAGGCGAGCGAGGCGATCAAACTCAATGACCGCTATGCACTGCATCCAGCGCTGAAGCCTCTGGAAGCTGCTTTTAAAGAGGGTCGCTTTGGTGCGGTACAATCGGTGGGCGTGGATAACACCAGCGGTTCCCACTTTGAATGCCAAGATCAAATGGAGCATGGTGACTCGATGAGCGGCACGCCTGCTGGCGGTGGTTGGCTGGGGCGCTTCCTCAGGCTGCGTGGGGCGGATAAGCAGTCGCCTCTTTCCGCCGTGGCCATCGGCACTGCGCTGCCAGAATCCTTACGCGGTGCCCCTGCGGCGAGTGTGCTGGAGCGGCTGGATGACATGGCGATTCAAACCACTCAAGGCGCTGACTCAGCCAGTGTAGTGAAAGCGCTGCGGGCCATGTATGGTGCGGATGTGACGCTGCTCGGTGAACGTGGACTGGAGACGCTGGATTTGTTCCAAAAAGTGGGTGCGCTTCAGGGCACGCCCTATCAGGTGGAAAATGCAGCGCTGTATCCTAAAGACAGCTTTGGCAATGGCTTGCGCGAAATCGCACGGCTGATCAAAGCGCGTCTTGGATTGCAAGTGGCCTGCATTGATCTGGGCGGTTGGGATACTCACTTTTTTCAGGGCAATGCCACAGGTCAGCAGGCCGAGAAGATCAGGACCTTGGCAGAGGGATTGGCCGCGCTGGAAGCGGATCTGAAATCTCACCGAGCGAACTACACGATCATGATCGCCACGGAGTTTGGTCGGCGAGTGTATGAAAATGCCAGCCTAGGCACGGATCATGGACGCGGCTTTGCTCTGATGGCGCTCGGGGATCGCGTGAAGGGTGGCCAAGTGCTCGGCTCCTGGCCCATCCAGGCGGATGATGATGGGAACGTGAATACGCCTGGCCCTGGTGGCCTGCATTTAGAGACGGATTATCGCCATGTCTTTGCGGAAGTGCTGCGCGGAAGCCTGGGACTGAGCCCGGTGGAATCCGCCAAACTTTTCCCAGACATCACGCTCAAGTCGGTGGGCCTCTTGTGAGGGGCCGCCAAGTGTTTCTCTGCGTCAGGCTGGCTCCTTCAGTGAGGTAATGCACGGGACGATCCGGTGCGGGACCGTAGCAGATGGACTTGGTTTCATGAAAGCGTATTGCGGCCTCACTAGCGGTCTTTTCCGCCACGGTGGCGATGATGTGGCCGTAGTAGTCATCGATGCCTCGTAGGCCACCATAAGCTCCGTTGGCATCTGGGCCGTGGACCTTCCAGGCGCTGGTGCGGCTGGCCTGCACATAGCCTGGATTCTCCGCCGCGCCCTGGCCGATAGGACAACGCTTCCTCGAAAAGGACTCGCCAAGTCAGGCTTCGTGATATATCAATCTATCATGAATAGTGCTACTACCGCAGATTTACGCAATCACTTCCGCCGCGTTTCCGCTTGGTTGGATAATGGGGAATCTGTTGAAATTCTCAAGCGAGGCAAGCCTTACGCCACCCTTTTACCCATAGCAAAGACGGCCAAGCCACATTCTCCTAGGGTCGATTTCAGAGCACAGTGCCAAGCGATCTGGCAGGATCGAACATTGAGCGCAGCAGAAGTTGCTGAGATGCGAGACTCCGAATTGGAGGGTGAGGAGTAATGCGCTGCTTCGCGGACACCTCGTTTTTGTGCGCTCTTTATCGGATGCAGGATAACTCCGAGAGAGCGTTTTCATTCATGGAGGAGCTCAAGGGGGACGTCATCGTGTCGTCGCAAGTACTTTGGGAGTTCCGGCAATCCACCCGATTTCAGGTTTTTCGCCACCAAATTGACAAGACCAAGGGGTTTTCAAAATCTGAAGCTGAGCGGATGATTGCAGTGCTGACGGCGAATGTGAAGTCAGGCAGTTTGATCTTGCAGACAGTAGAATGGCCTGATGTGCATAGCATTGCGGAGACTCTGTCTGCCACGCACACCATGAAAGGCGGGCACCGTCCAATGGATATCATCCACCTCTCTACGGCCAAGCATCTGGGTATAAACTATTTTCTCACCTTCGATGGGAACCAGCGGAAGCTTGCCGAGGCAGAAGGACTCGTGGTTCCTCTCTGAATGCTAGGATCACCAGCGTTCTGAAACGACACGGGCGGGGCTTTGGCCTCATGTAAGGGGCAGCGAGCTTCTTATTGCACCGATTTTAAAGCTTCACTCAAAGGTACAGCCTCACCTTTAGGAGCCTCGGGTTCAAATTCGCCACGAGCTGCGCGCTTGGCCGCTGCAGCCTCGTCTTTGATCTTCTGTTCTCTGGCTTTCTTGGCTTCGCGGTAGTTTTCCTTCATTTCAGCCTTGGTGCTCGGAATCATGTCGATGCTTTCGGCCGAGGATTTGGATTCGTTGATGTGCGGGTATTTTTTCTCCATGGCGGCGATCAGTTCGTCCGGCAGTCCACGCCAGATGGTGAAGATGCCGTCTGAGATTACTCGGTTGATGCGCACGTAATCCACGACCGTGCCATTGACCATGGTCATTAATACTTCTCCCTGTCTCATTCGGGTCACAAGTTCCAGCGCATTGGCACCTTTGAAATCGAGCTTCACCGCCACGCCATTGGTGCCGTCCTTGGCAGCAAATGGGTGAAAGGCCACGACGCTCGGTGTGGTGAATTCAGGGATGACTTTGAACACCATGTTTTCGCCTTCGATGGGCCGCCTGAAAACACTCTTGGGTGAGTCCATCTCATTGCCTTGGGAAAAGACCGTGATGAGAACCTTGGGGTCACCTTTGAAGGTTTCGCAGGCAGGCAGTAAGCCAAGGATAAGCAGTAAAAGGGCAGAGCGCATAGGGGGATTAATGAACCAAATCAGAATTCCCTCGCGAATGCAAGGTGCGTGTCACTGGGCTTGGATTATTCAAGCTAGCTTGCAAGGACTCTTGGGACGTGTTTGATTAGTGGCATGACAAAAGCTCACGAAGAAATCATTACCTTCATTGCCTCTGGCACCACCAGTCAGAGCATCCTGGCTTTTGTCCCATCGCCTGAGGCCAAAGCCCGAGTGGACGGATTGATCCAGAAAAAAAAGGCTGACAGCCTTTCTCCCGATGAAGCCAGTGAGCTGGAGGACTACCTCGAGCTTGAGCATTTGATGCGCATGACGAAAGCCAAAGCCAGAACACTGCAGTGTAGTGAGTGAGTCCTACATCAGCTCCGATTTACGCCACTTGGTGGTAACCCGCGCGCAGCGGCGCTGCGAGTACTGCCTCATCCACGAAGAGGATACCTTCTTCGGTTTTCAGATCGATCACATCATCAGCGAGAAACATGGAGGGGAGACAACGGCTGATAATCTCGCTCAGGCCTGTGCTACTTGTAATGCAAAGAAAGGCAGTGATATCGCCGCTTTAGAAAACGGCCTCCTTGTTCCCTTTTTCAATCCCCGAACAGACGTTTGGTCCGAACATTTCCGCTTTGATGGCCCACGTATTGACGGTCTCACCTTAGTAGGCCTCGCTACGGCAAGGTTGCTCGGCTTCAATCACCCTCGCCGGATTGAAGAACGGCGGGCAATCATGTCGTTGAAATAAAAAAAGCCGCCGAGGCATGAACCACGGCGGCTTTCAGAATCAGAAGACGGGTATTACTTCGTGCCTTTGGCCTTGAGGTCGTTGTACATCTGGAAGCCCTGCTCAGGAGTCAGGCCTTCATGCACCACGCCGCGGACCGCCTGCATCATGCTGATCGGCGCATCGCTCTGGAAGATGTTACGGCCCATGTCCACACCGTTGGCACCCTGTTGGATGGCGTTGTAGCACATGGTCAGCGCCTCAAGTTCTGGCAGCTTTTTGCCGCCGGCGATGACGATCGGCACTGGGCAGCAGGAAGTGACGGTCTCAAATTCAGTGTCGGTGTAATAGCACTTCACCACGTTGGCTCCGAGCTCTGCCATGATGCGAGTCGCCAGACGGAAATACTGTGGCGTGCGGGCCATGGCACGACCGACAGCGGTCACGCCCATGACGGCGATGCCGTAGCGGCTAGCGGCATCGACAAGATCGGTCAGGTTTTTCAGGGACTGACGCTCATAGGCGCTGCCAATGAAGACCTGCACAGCCAACACGCTGGCGTTTAGGCGGATGGCTTCTTCGATGTTCAGCGCGGTGCTTTCGTTGGAAAGAGGCTCAAAGCCTGGGCGGCCAAACTTGGCTTTCTTACCGTCGATTTCGCCTTCCCATTCTTCAAACTGGCTGACCATTGAGGTGCCGCCGCTAGCACGGAGCGCGATGGCTTTGGTCGTGGAAGCTGGGATCACGCTGCGCTGAATGCCACGCGTGAGCATGAGACAGTCTGCATAGGGTTCGAGGGGGAGAATTGTCTGGTCCACGCGCTCCAGGCCTGTGGTTGGGCCTTGGAAATAGCCGTGGTCAAAGGCCAGCATCACCGTGCGACCGTCCTTTGGATTGAAGACCTTGCTGAGGCGGTTTTTGAGACCCCAGTCATACTGGTGGCAGCCCTTCAGGAAGAAGCCAGGAGCGGCCTGAGGTACGTCGGCGAAGTATTCTTTGTCTTTTTTGTCAGCAGCGCTGGTAGAGATGTCGGCCATAAGATGAATGAGTTATGTTTGGGGCCGAGATTGTGAGCCTGAATTGGCGGTGTGCAAGTTTTGATGCAACTCCTGGAATTTCTGAAAGGCGACTCTGGACTAATCGGTATATGTTTGACTCAATGTTCCCGCTGTGGAGCATCTGACCTTCTTCTCATGAAAAAATACAACGTCGGCATCATCGGATATGGCTGGGCAGCGACTGCTCACATCGAAGCAATCAATAAGACCAAGCAGGCGCAGGTGACGGCCGTTTACTCCTCACGTCCACTAGATGAGGCAGAGTTGAGCGCGAAGCATGGTGGGAAGATCAAGGCTTATCAGGACATCGACGCGATGTTGGCTGATCCAGAAATTCATGTCGTGGACATCACCAGTTACCCGAGTCAGCACCGCAATCAGGCCATCGCGGCGGCGAATGCGAAGAAGCATATCATTTTAGAGAAGCCGATGGCGAACTCGCTGCAAGAGGTGCGTGAGATCGTGGCGGCAGCGAAGTCGAATGGCGTGAAGGGTTGTGTGTGCTTCGAGTGCCGATTCTCGGGTCAGTTCCAGTCCACGAAGGCCATCATTGATGAAGGGCTGCTCGGAGAAATTCACTACGGCGAGGTGGACTACTATCACGGTATCGGTCCCTGGTACGGGCAGTTCCGCTGGAATGTGGGTAAAAAAGACGGTGGTAGTGCGCTGCTGACGGCTGGTTGCCATGCCTTGGACGCGCTACTCATGGTCATGCCGGGTGAGGTGGAAAGCGTGACCAGTTTCAGCACGAAGTCGAAGAGCGAGATCTTTGCCCCCTATGAATATGACACCACGAGCGTGACACTGGTGAAATTCAAGAACGGAGCTGTCGGTAAAACGGCGGCTGTGGTCGATTGCCTCCAGCCCTATTATTTTCACACCCATCTCGTCGGCAGTCAGGGCAGTCTTCTGGACAACAAATTGCACTCCAACAAGCTGAAGAGCGATAAGAAGGAGTGGGGTCAGCTTTCCATGCAGATGCTCGATTCAGGCGATGTCAGCGATCATCCTTACCAGACTCAATTCCAAGCTTTCTTTGATGCCCTAGATGAGGGAAAAGACATGCCGCTCACCAGTTTCCCAGAATCTCTGCGCAGTTTTGAGGTCATTTTTGCCTCTGACAAGAGCGCTGAGCAAGGTGGCAAGCCAGTGGCCATCAGTGATCTGGGCTAACTTTTAAAAATTACAAACTTCCGGCAAAGGAAGTTCACCATGACCGACGTGACCACGAAGCCCAACTGAGCGATCAATGAGGGCAAGTGGTAGCTGGCGGCTAGCCAATGCGCCACGAAGCCGCCCGGAAAGAAGCCGATGGCGCTGGCGATCCAAAACATGGCCAGCTCCGTCAACTTGCTGTGACGACCGGGCGTGAAGACGAAGAGGATATTCAGCCAATAGGCGACCAAGGTGCCAAAGGGCCAGGCGATGGCGTTGTTGATCACGAGGTTATTAGCCCGCAGGGCTTCATCCAGCACCTGTCCGTCCACCAGCATCCCCTGGCCGGCAGGGAAAAGGGTCAGGGATAGGATCGTGAGAATGCCATTATGGGTAATGGCAGCCACCACGCCGCAGCAGCCATATTTGATGAATTGCAGCAAAGGATGCGCCTCGCGACTGATCAGCGCGCGCCAGATCGTGGGTAGATCATTCTGGCGGACAAATTGCCATGCAGTGGAAAGAAGCTTAAACATTGTCTGCCCTTTGCCATAATCACCGCCGTGTGCAAGGCCGTTCGCAGGCTGGATGAGTGCCTTCAATCCGGCGAAAATTGAAAAAAAGATGCCGTGATCACTAAATTATGATAATTTTGTTCTAAGTCCTGGCACTTTGGACCGTTTCTCAGCCGGAGTCATTTACTCAGCATCCTCTGAACTATCCATGAAAACCACCCAAACACTGCTCGCTGGCCTTTTCGCCGCTGGTCTTTGTGCAAGTTCTGCCTTCGCAGAAGCCCGCACTTGGACTGACGTCGCCGGCCGCCAAGTCAACGCCTCCTTCGTCAAAATCGAAGGCGGAGACATCGTCCTGCAAACTGCAGACGGAGCCATGCATCAGTTCGCTTTAACGCGTCTTTCCCCTGAAGATCAGGCGATTGCAAAGGCCGCTAAGCCAGCTGAAGCAGTGGCGGGTGCCGAATCGGCTCCATCAATGCTGGCCAATGCAACGGTGGCTCAGGCTGCCGCCAAGGTGGACCAACTTGTGGCCAATGGCCTGATCAAGGCCAATCCTGAACGTGCCACAGCAGGTAAAGGACCGATCAAGAGCTTCAATCCGATGGCTAATGACGAGCAGTTCGTGCGCCGCGTGTATCTCGACATCGCAGGTCGTATCCCAAACTATGACGAAGCTCATGCTTTCATCAAAAGCAGCGACAAAGCCAAGCGCTCCCAGCTCATCGACATGTTGCTGGATTCTGAAGGTTACAAAACCACGCTTTACAACTACTTCGCCGAGATGCTGCGCGTGAAGAACGAGTTTGAAGCAGACAACGTCCGCGGCACTCCCTACATCGGCTGGTTAAAAGAACAAATCGCCATGAACCGCCCATGGAATGAGATGGTCTATGAGATGATGACGGCTACGGGTAAAATGTGGGATAAAAAACCAGACGGCACTTACAATGGCGCCGCTGGCTACCTTCTCCGCGATTCTGGGATGCCTCTGGATAACTTGGCCAATACGCTCACTGTTTTCCTCGGCACCGACGTCGCCTGTGCTCAATGCCACGACCATCCGTTTGCAGACTGGACCCAGAAACAGTTCTTTGAAATGGCAGCGTTCTTCGGTGCTACCACCACCCGCCTGAATGGCAAAGATTTGGGTGGCACGGACCCAATGGCACGCCTCATGGCAGGCATTGAGCCCATGGTCGAAAAGTCCGGCCAAGACATCAAGCGTCTGCGTAATGGCATCCAAAATTACATCCGTGCCAATCAGAACGCTGTTAAAGATCGCGACATGAACGGCATGAAGTTGCCTCATGACTATAAATACAAAGATGGCAAGCCAGGTGATGCTGTTGAGCCAAAATTCGTCATGTGGAGCCCCGCTGACAAAGGCAATCCTGCTTACAAGCAAAGCAAAAAGAACGAAGAAAAGCTCCGTGTTTCCTTCGCCAACTGGATGACCCATCCGCAAAACCCACGTTTTGCCATGACCGTTGCCAACCGCATGTGGAAGCGTGCCTTCGGTGCCGCCGTTGCTGAGCCTGTCACCAACATTGACGATCCAGCTCAATCCGTGAATCCTGAGTTGCTGAAGCACCTCTCCGCTGAAATGGTCCGCGTGAAGTTCGATCTGAAACAGTTCATGCGCATTGTCTATAACACCCGCGCTTACCAATCAGAAGCCACCACCGAAAACATCGTGATGGGTGAGAAGTACTACTTCCAAGGCCCGATGCTCCGCCGCATGTCAGCTGAGCAGGCCTGGGACAGTTACATGACTCTCGTGCTCGGTAAGCCAGACGGCTACAAAGCCCCACTTCAGGATCTATATGCCAAGTCCATCGACCTGAACCTTGAAACCGTGGAT